>JAANMX010001550.1_pt1 | contig 25761 bp, 13 predicted proteins | sample 7279681 | NCBI WGS metagenome assembly JAANMX01 (sample SAMN14094542, study PRJNA606508) | bioreactor metagenome | isolation source: A lab-scale SPAN reactor treating ammonium-rich wastewater day 351 | place: Ireland: Galway | collected 2018-01-01
GGTTTTTCTTCAATATCCAGATTCAGTTTATCCAAAAGTACTTTCACATAAGATTTCAGATAATAGAAATCTGTCGCAGATTTGGGCTGCAGCCAGTTTTCAGCAGTATTTCTTCCCGAAAGCAATATTGCCAGCTGTTTTCTTTCTTCGTATTTCGATTTTTTATGGTAGATTTTCCCAAGTTCAAAAAACTTGATATCCTGATTCTTTCTTTTAATATTATAATCAGCATTTTCCAAAAGTCCCTCCAAAAGGGATTTTCTCATAAAAGCTAAATCTCCGCTCAGCGGATTCAGGAGTTTTACCGCATCGGTTTCATCTTTTACCGATGTAAGCGAATTATTCATCACTTCATTGAAACCGTGGCTCTGCAATGTTCTCGCCCAGGAGTTTTCCAGTGCATCCTGATCATCAAAACTCAGTTTTACAGGCGTAAACGAAATCTTTTGCAGAGAATCTATTTTATTGTAGCCGTAAATTCTCAGAATTTCTTCAATCACATCAATTTCTCTCGTAACATCTGCCCTGTAAGCCGGTACGGAAATTTCCAGACCGTTTTGAATTTCATTCAGAACTTCAATTTCAAGAGATTTCAGAATTTCCTTTATTTTTTCTCTGTGCATTTTGGTTCCAAGGATCTGGTCCACTTTCGAAAATCTTAGAATAACATAATTGTTTTCAATTTTTTCCGGATAATGCTCCAAAAGTTCGCCACTCAGTTTTCCTCCGGTAATCTCTTCGATCATTTTAATGGCGTGAGTAATCGCAGTTCGGGTATTGTTGGGATCTACTCCACGTTCGAAACGGAAAGATGCATCGGTATTCAACCCATGGAATTTTGCACCTTTTCGAACCGCAACAGGATTGAAATAAGCACTTTCTAAAAAGATTGTTGTTGTTTCTCCTGAAACTCCCGAATTTTGTCCGCCGAAAACTCCTGCAATACACATCGGGTTGTTTTCGCCGTCTTTGATCATGATTTCGGAACCGTTCAAAGTTCTTTCGACACCATCTAAAGTAGTAAATTTGGTTCCGGCTCCGTTCACACCAACCTTCACCTTTTTACCGGCAATTTTACCGGCATCAAAGGCATGAAGCGGCTGACCGAAACCGTGGAGAACATAATTTGTAATATCTACAATATTATTAATCGGACTTAAACCGATTGCTTTCAATCGGTGTTTCAACCATTCAGGTGACTCAGCAACTTTCACGTTTTCAATAACCGCCCCAATATATCTCGGACATAATGCTGAATCTTCAACTTCCAGCTCAAAATCGGTAGTTCCTTCAATATCGAGAGGTTTTGATGAAACTTTTTCAAATTCCGCTTTCATCTGATTTGAAGTCAGAAATGCGTTCAGATCCCTGGCGACGCCATAATGCGACATTGCATCGGTTCTGTTGGGCGTTAAACCAATTTCAAAAACTTCGTCATTCGCAAGATCGAAATAATCTGCAAAGTTCTTTCCTACTTCATATTTGGTTTCATCCAAAATCATAATGCCGCCGTGATCATCGCTTAAACCAAGTTCGTCTTCAGCGCAAATCATCCCCTGCGAAACTTCTCCGCGGATTTTAGCTTCTTTGATTTCGAAAGAATTTCCGTCTTTTCCATAAATTGGAGTTCCTACAACAGCTACCGGAACCGTTTGCCCAGCGGCAACATTAGGTGCACCACAAACGATGTTAAGGATTTTTCCGTTTCCAACATCTACTGTGGTTTTTTTCAGTTTATCGGCATTCGGGTGCTGCTCGCAATTGAGGACTTTACCAACTACGATTCCTGCAAGGCTTCCCTTTACGGCTTCATATCTATCAATTCCTTCAACTTCGAGACCGATATCGGTAAGATATTCTCCGATTTTCTCGGTTTTCAGGTCTGTTTTTATAAAATCTCTGAGCCAGTTATTCGAAATTTTCATACGGTAATAATTTGAAATTCAGGGTTGGAATTTTATCCCCAATAAGTTTGCAAATATCGTGATTTTGCAGGTTAAAAAAAAATTGAGATCTGAAAAATTTCAAATCTCAATTGATATTGTGTATGTGGTAAGTTTACATTCCAATTACAGGCATGGAAAGCATCAGGATATTTTCTTCCGCTTCTAAACCGTCAACTGGTTCGATGATTCCCGGTCTGTTGGGTTGTGACATTTTCATGGTAATATCATCTGAGCTTAAAACAGAAAGCATTTCTGTTAAAAATTTAGAACTGAAACCAATGTTAATGTCTTCGCCGTTATAATCACACGGAATCTGCATATCTGCTTTGTTTGCATACTCGGTATCCTCTGCATGAAGATGAAGAATATTTCCGGAAAGCTTGAATCTTACCTGATTAGTCGATTTATTCGACATGATCGAAGCTCTTCTGATAGAACTTAGGAGAAGATTTCTGTTAATTGTAAGAACGTTTGGATTTTCTTTCGGGATTACCGCGGTATAATTCGGGTATTTACCATCGATCAGTCTACAGATCCAGGTATTGTTTCCGAAAGTAAATTTCGCCATATTCTCGTTAAATTCAATGGTAACATCATCGGTAGAATTAGCGAGGATATTCTTGAAAATTGCCAAAGGTTTTTTCGGCATGATGAATTCTATCGGCTCAGCGTTAATTAAATCTGTTCTTTTATAAACCACCAAACGGTGAGAATCTGTAGAAACGAAGTTGGTTTCGTCTTCTTTAAACTGAAACAGAACTCCCGTCATTACAGGTCTTAAAGAATCGTTGCTTGTTGCAAAAAGTGTATTGGTAAGAGCTTCAGATAAAACTCCGGCAGAAATCTTCACGCTTTGGGAAGCATCAAATTCCGGCAGTTCCGGATAATCTTCGGCATTATCAAGAGCAACAGCGAAGTTGTCTTTTTCATCTAAAATTTCCAGCAAAGAACCGTTTCCGTCTTCTGAATCTTTCACAGATAAAGTTAAAGGCTGTTCGCCATAAGTTTTCACAAATTCCTGAAAGATTTTGGCAGGAACTGCAAATTTTCCGGTATCATCAGATTTTACTTCCAATGAAGTTACCAAAGTGGTTTCGCCATCTGAAGCAGTTATTTTAAGATTGTTTTCTTGGATTTCAAACAGGTAATTTTCAAGAATCGGTCTTGATTGGGAACTTGAAATCACTCCACTTACGGTGTTCAATGCTTTCTGTAATTCCCCACTTGCAACAATAAATTTCATTTGGATATATTTATTTTAAAAAAGGACAAATGGAACGCAAGCGTTACATATAAAAAATTATTTTGACAAATATATGAATTTGAAGCAAAAAAAGGAAACAATCTTTGCAATTACGGAGGAATTCACTCAAAAGTTATCAACATTAATCAGCGCCCGGGAATTGGTAGTCTTTATCGTCGGAACCGTCAATCGTAATGTTCAGTGCAAGGTACAGAAAGTGTATATTTTTGTTTCCGGATTTCGCAAATTCACGCTGCCAGAGATAACCTGTTGCAATGCCAAAATTTTCATCGATTTGGTAACCGAAACCTCCGAAAACCCGGTTTCGGGCAAACAGTGGCTTCTCCGTCGTCACAAAGAAAACTTCGTCGTAAGCATTGGCAAATATGGTTCCCGGCTTCACTGATTCGGCGTTTAGCGGAACCGAAATATTGAGGCGATATCTCAATCTGATTCTGTCGGAATGCACATCTTTCACCGGTTCATAAAACCAACTTTTTTCAGCTCTGAAACGGTTTTCAAATTTGAATTTACCATATTTCACATCGATCACATCCTGTAACCAAACCCGAAATTCTTCCTTATCCATGATATGGTTTTTGTAATTTCCGTAGCGTCCTATTCCGATAAAAGGCTTGTGATTCTTGGTTAAATTATAGCCAATTCCGCCTTTAATTTCGTAATAATCAGGGTAAGAAAAATCTTCAATTCCGCGCAATTGTCCTTCAGCATAAAGATAAAATTTCGGGTGAAATTTATAGGTAACCGTTACCGAATTAAAACTTGAAATGTGTTCCTGTTGCGCTTTAACCGTAAGAGATAAAAGTAAGATGAGGATGAAATAAAGCCTGTTTTTCATTTTGCAAAATTAAGATTTTTTGACGATTTAGAAAACTTAATGTAAAGAATAACAATCCTTTCTATAAACAGCCATGCTATTTTTAAAGTCCTACATTGTAGGTAAAACCAACATGGAACCAGCGTTTCGGCATCGGAATACCAAATGTTTCGGTATAATCCGTATTAGTAATATTGTTGATAAGAATGTATAAATTCAAATTCCTGAAATCATAACTGAGTTTTTCATCCAGTGTTTGGTAACTTCCTGTGGTAACCCGTTCGTTGTACCGGTAAATAAGCTGACTGGTAAAATTCTTAAAAAACTGATTCTCCATTTTCGCTACAAACTGATGTTTAAGATTCTCCATCACGTATCTTGACATCAGATTTTGTGGTTGGCTGTTTTTGCTTTCGAGAAAAGTATAACCTAACGAGTAAGATTTTACAAACGAATCAAAATGCTGGCTTAGCTCAACCTCAATCCCTTTCGTATCGACTTCGCCCATATTTTCAGCTCTCCATATCTCATTTAAATTCTGTTTTACCCAGTCAATAGAATTATCTGAATTCCTGAGGAATCCACTTATTTTTCCGACAAAATTATTTTTCTGATAGCGGTAACCCAATTCCGCAGCCAGCGCGTGTTCGGGTTTCAAATTAGGATTCCCTGTTTCCGTTTTGCTCACATAATACAAATCGGTAAACGTTGGAATCCTGTTTACCTTAGCGATATTTCCGTACAATTTATGGTGTTCGGTAAGATCAAATCCTACATCCAAACCCGGATAGAAAAAGTTTCCTTCTTCTGCATAATTGGCCCACGAAATTCCGGGAGAAATATTAAGTTTATTCTGGAGGAAAGAAAAATGGTGCTCCATGAAAAACTGGGTAATGAAACGCTCGCGACGTCCTAAATTGTTACTCGCAAGAAATTCTTTTCTCAACTCTACACCCAAACCTGTAATTCCAAGGTCGGAATGATAAGTCCCGTTCGCCTCGAACCCAATATTGTTTCCAATGTGCATATTTCGGTAAATCTCAGGCTTATTTCGGATATATTCGTACATATCCTGCCCTCTTCTCCAGTAAATATTTGAATTTAATTTAAAACTGCTGAAGTTTTGATTAAGCCCTACACTAACAATCGATGCCTGAGTTTCTTCATACTGATCGGTTGCACTTGGCGAAGCATAAAAACCATTGGCCCCGAATTTCTTTTCCTGAATACCTGCCTGAAATTTCAGTTTACCGTTTTGAAGCGCCGTTTCGTTCTGATAATAAATATTACTGATTTTATAATCGGTATTGTAACGGTAACCTTCTGATGCGGAAGTATTCAATTGAATAAAATTAGAAACTTCCTTACTCCCAAAGTTTGCCCCTAAACCTAAAGAATAACTTCCAAAATCACCACCGCTTCCGGATATCACTACGCTTTCCTCTTCGGATGGTTTAGTAATAATGTTGATAACACCGGCGTAAGCATTTTGCCCAAAACTTCTTGCTGATGGACCTTTAATAACCTCAATTCTTTCAACTGAAGCCAGATCGAAAGGCAGACTCATCGAATTATGTCCGGTTTGCGAATCACTCATGCGGATACCGTTAACCAGAATCAATACCTGCTCAAAACTGCTTCCACGCAGAGAAATATCTGCCTGAACGCCATTGCTGCCTCTACGTCGGATATCGAAGCCTGTATACTGCGCCAGAACTTCCTCAACACTTTTTGCCGGTGCGCTTTCGATTTGTGCGCGTGTGATCACCGTTACGTTTTCATTTATCTTTTTTACGGGGAGATTAAGAAATTTTCCCTGAATATTTACTCCATCAATTTCGCTTTCTTTTGTTTGGGCCGAAAACGGCATAAGGTTTACTCCCAGCAAAATACTTAAAACAACTTTTTTCACTTTCACTAAATTTAGATAAGGTTCGGAATGAAAACAACAATCATTAAAAAGTCAGAAAACTAAGCATTCATGATTATTTACACCAAAATAAGCGGCAAATATAAATAACAACTCAGCAAAAAAAGAAAACAATATTTATGACAAATGTTAGTCAGTAAACTCATGATAATTCAATATTTTTAATTACTAATCTGACAGTTTCAACCACGAACATTCTCATTAATTCAAAAAACACTGTCGGTATCGGTTTCATTTTAAAAATATTTGTTCGCAGTAATTTCGGTGAAAAAATCCGTAATTTTGTAAGCTTTAATTTTAGTCATGACCACAACTACAGATATTGATATAAAAAAACAGATTTTCGTAAAAAACGCCCATCTGAATAACCTGAAACACATTGATGTGCTGCTTCCTAAAAACAAACTCATTGTGATTACAGGAGTCTCCGGAAGCGGAAAATCTTCGCTTGCTTTCGACACGATCTATGCAGAAGGTCAACGGCGCTACGTTGAAAGTTTAAGTTCATATGCAAGGCAGTTTTTAGGCAAGCTGGAGAAACCAAAAGTCGATGATATCAAAGGTCTTGCGCCATCAATCGCAATTCAGCAGAAAGTTATTTCTTCGAATCCACGTTCTACCGTTGGAACTTCGACGGAAGTTTACGATTATCTAAAGCTTCTTTTTGCCAGAGTTGGCCGTACGTTTTCACCCGTTTCCGGTGATGAAGTGAAAAAAGATTCGGTAACCGATGTGATTAATTTTATTCAGAAATCTGAAAATCAGACTTTCCTTTTAAGAAGTCCGCTCACATTTGAAATTGCTCAGTTTTCGGAACTCATCAAAACACTTAAGGTTTCCGGTTTCACACGACTTGAAATCAACGGAAATGTTGCCGGAATAGAAGACCTGGAAAGTTTCGGATTTATTCCGGAAAAAGACATGGAAATCTTTCTGGTGATCGACCGCTTCAGTTATGAGGAAGACGAAAGTTTTCTCCAAAGGCTTGCAGACTCAATACAGATGGCGTTTTACGAAGGCCACGGTTACTGCTCGCTTAAAAATATAGAAACGGGAAAGGTTACCGAATTTTCAAATAAATTTGAACTCGACGGCATGGAATTCATGGAGCCGAATGTACATTTTTTCAGTTTCAATAATCCTTACGGAGCCTGCCCGGAATGCGAAGGTTACGGAAAAGTAATCGGCATCGATGAGGATTTAGTGATTCCTAATAAAAATCTTTCCCTTTTTGAAGACGCGGTAGCAAGCTGGAAGGGCGAAAGTATGAGCGAGTGGAAAAAGGATTTTATTAAAAAATCCAAAGATTTCCCCGTTCACAAACCCTATTATCAACTTACAAAAGAGCAGAAAAATTATTTATGGAAAGGCGACGGCAGCCGAAGTTTCCCTTCCATTAATAATTTCTTCAAAATGCTGGAAGAAAATCTCTACAAAATTCAGTACCGCGTAATGCTTTCCAGATTCCGCGGAAAAACACTTTGTCCGACCTGCGAAGGTTTGCGTTTGCGTGAAGAAACAAAATGGGTGAAAATCGACGGACATAACATCCAATCGATGATCGACATGCCGCTGGACGAACTTTTACCACTGATAAAATCATTAAAACTCAACAAACACGACGCAGAAATTGCCAAAAGACTTTTGTATGAGATCACAACGAGACTTGAATTTCTTGAAAAAGTTGGATTGGGTTATTTAACGCTCAACAGAACTTCAAACACGCTTTCTGGTGGTGAAAGCCAAAGGATTAATCTGGCGACCAGCCTGGGAAGTTCGCTCGTTGGCTCCATTTATATTCTTGATGAACCGTCTATCGGTCTGCATTCCCGCGACACCGAAAACCTTATTGAAGTTTTGAAAAACCTTCGCGATCTGGGAAATACCGTAATTGTTGTGGAACACGATGAAGACGTGATGAGAGCTGCAGATTACATTATCGACATCGGCCCGGAAGCAGGATATCTTGGCGGCGAACTGGTTTTTGCCGGCGATTTTAAAGAACTCAAGGACTCCGACTCACTTACGGCTAAATATCTTACCGGAAAACTTGAAATTAAAGTTCCGGAAAAGCGCAGAAACGCTAAAGAATTTATCAAGATTAAAGGCGCCAGACAAAACAATCTGAAAAACATTGATATTGATATTCCGCTGGAAAATCTCGTGGTGATTTCCGGAGTTTCAGGTTCCGGGAAATCTACTTTAATGAAAGAAATCCTTACTAACGAAATTCAGATCCAGCTTGGGATGGGCGGCAAAAAAGGAGATTACGATTCGGTGGACTTTCCAAAAAAACTCATTAAAAATATCGAACTGATTGATCAAAACCCGATCGGTAAATCGTCACGTTCAAATCCGGTAACTTATTTAAAGGCTTACGACGATATCCGTGATCTTTTTTCAAAGCAAAAATTAGCGAAAGTTCAGGGGCTGAAACCCAAACATTTCTCCTTCAATGTTGACGGCGGAAGATGTGATGATTGCAAGGGCGAAGGCGTAATCACTGTTTCTATGCAGTTTATGGCCGATATCGAACTTGAATGTGAAACCTGCAAAGGCACGCGGTTTAAGAACGAAATCCTCGAAATTAAATTCGATGAAAAAAACATAGCAGACATTCTGCACATGACCGTGGACGAAGCGCTGGAGTTTTTCACTGAAAACGGCGAGACGAAAATCGTAACCAAGCTGAAACCGCTGCAGGAAGTTGGTTTGGGATATCTACAGTTGGGACAAAGTTCTTCTACCCTTTCCGGAGGCGAGGCGCAGCGTGTAAAACTTGCATCGTTTCTGGTAAAAGGCGTTACAACCGAAAAAACACTGTTCATTTTCGATGAACCTTCTACCGGCCTTCATTTTCATGACATCAACAAACTGCTTACTTCACTTCAGGCGCTGATTGAGTTGGGACACTCTGTTATTGTTATTGAACATCAGCCGGATATCATTAAATCCGCAGACTTTATTATCGATATTGGTCCGGAAGCTGGAAAATACGGCGGCGAAGTTGTTTTCGCGGGAACCCCTGAAGATTTGGTCAAAAGTAAAAAGTCGCATACAGGGAAATTTCTGATGGAAAAGCTGTAAATTAGATGGTTATCCACAAAAAAATGTGGATAAGCTGTGAATTTTAACATTAAGTTTATATTGCGTGTCAGAATAATTGCTACATTTACTCTGAAATAAGATTGAAATGAGAATACTTATCTTTTTCAATACTCCCCTAAATACCATTAAATTGATATAAAAATTTAAGAGAAGCACCGTCGGCTTCTCTTTTTTGTTGTTGTCTAATTAAAAAAAAATGAGATTTATCTATTGAATCCGTTCCTAAAGAGCGGATTCTTTTATTTACTGAAAGTGACTCCACCAAGAATCGAACTTGGATCTAAAGTTTAGGAAACTTCTATTCTATCCGTTGAACTATGGAGCCGGATACCAAATTTACGAAAACAAAAATCCGCTGCAAAAGCAACGGATTATTTTTTGAGAGGAAATTTTAACGGTCATTTTTACCGTCAACCACAATGCGGTCTTTTCGGTTTGCCAGTTCCCAGGCAGTGGCAAAAACCAGCTGCGTGCGCTTCTGCAATGCTTCGTAATCTATTTTATCTGCATCATCAGTAGGTTTGTGATAATCTTCGTGAATTCCGTCAAAGAAAAACGCTACCGGAATATTGTGCTTCGCAAAATTATAATGATCTGATCTGTAATAAAGCCTTTGCGGATCATTCGGCTGGTCGTATTTATAGTTAAGAAGCATTTTGGCCGTTTTGTTATTAGCCCCTTCATTAATCTTTTTCAGTTCTGAACTCAGCATTGCCGACCCGATGACATACACATAATCTTTGCCGCAATTTTCAGGATCACATCTCCCGATCATATCGATATTAAGATTCGAAACTGTATTCGCTAAAGGAAAAACCGGATTTTGCGAATAGTAATCAGATCCAAGAAGACCATGTTCTTCTCCTGTTACATGTAAAAACAGCATAGATCTCTTCGGGCCATGTCCTGATTTTTTCGCATTCTGGAAAGCTTCTGCAATCTCCATCACTGCTACTGTACCGCTTCCGTCGTCATCTGCACCGTTATAAACCACTCCATTCTGCGTTCCAACATGATCGTAGTGAGCAGAAATCACAATAACCTCATCGGGTTTTTCGCTTCCTTCTATAAATGCCAGAATATTTTCTGAGTCAGGAAGACTTTTGCCTCTGCTTTTGGCATTCATAAATTCTGCAGGAACATTTTGATAGTAAGAACTCATCGGCGTTGGATGGGATACGCCCATTTCGCGATACTGTCTGATGATGTACTCGCCGGCTTTTTTCTGTCCTGCGCTGCCTGTATTACGTCCCTCCATTTCGTCGGAAGCAATTACATAAAGGTTTTTCTTCAGATCGTCCTGGGTAATAGACTGTAATGAATTTTTAAAAGCCCTGCCATCGTAGGAATAGTTAACAGACGCACAACTGGTTAATAAAACCACTGAAAATAGCGGAATAAGAATGTTTTTCATAAATAATTTTGTAAAGTTTAAAAATAGCATTTTTTTTCAGATCCGATTATAAAACAATTATTATAAATTTGAGTATGATTAAAAGAAAACATTCGGGCAGCGACCTTACGATTTTCTCAGAAATGTCGGCTCTGGCACAGCAACACGACGCGGTAAACTTATCACAGGGTTTTCCCGATTATGAGATTGATGTGCGCCTGAAAAGACTTCTTGGGGAAGGAACGGAAAAAAATTTCAATCAGTACGCTCCGATGGCAGGTTTACCGATGCTTATTGAACAGTTAACCGAATTTAACCGAAACAGAAGGAATCCAATTGACGTGGCGAAAGAACACATTACGGTTTCGCCAGGCGCCAGTTATGCGATTTATACGGCTCTTGCAGCGATTGTAAACTTTGGTGATGAAGTTATAGTTTTGGAGCCCTGCTACGATTCTTATGTCCCGGCAATAGAAGTTAACGGCGGAATTCCTGTGTACGTAAAGCTTAAAGATAATTTCGATGTCGATTTTGAAGCACTGAAACAGGTTATCAGTCTCAAAACACGCGCAATCATCATTAATTCTCCGCACAACCCTTCCGGGAAAATCTGGAAAAAAGAAGACTGGGATTTGTTATCAAAAATTATCGTAAACACCGATATTATTCTAATTTCCGACGAAGTTTATGACCTTCTTACGTATGACCAGCATGAATTTTACAGCGCATTTCATCACCCTGTTTTAAAGGAAAAATGTTTCAGTATTTTTTCCTTCGGTAAGATGTTTCATATCACGGGTTGGAAGATTGGATATGTGTTAGCTTCAGAAGAACTTTCTAAGGCGTACCGACGGGTTCATCAGTACTTAAGTTTCAGTGTTAATTCGCCGGCTCAATATGCAATTGCGAAATATTTAGAAATCTTTGATGTAGAAGAAAACCGAAGGTTTACGCAGCAAAAAAGAGATTTTTTTATTGATTGTTTTAAAGATCTGCCATTTTCAATCACTGAAAAAGCTGAAGCCGGATATTTCCAGATTATGAACTATGAAAACATATCATCAAAGACCGAAAAAGAATTTGCAGTTTGGCTGACGACGAATTCCCAGGTGGCCACGATTCCTGTATCCGCATTTTATCACGAACCTACAAATTACGGAAAAGTGCGGTTCTGCTTTGCCAAAAAAGAGGAAACAATTCTGAAAGCAGCAGAAATTCTCAAAAGAACTTTAAGTTAAAAATAATAGTTTCGGACCTCCTTATTCCAGAATATTCATATATTCGTATCTCTAAACAAATAAAAACCAGAACAATATGAAGAAAATTTTTTCGGTATTGGCGATAAGTGCTTTCACTTTGGGATTTGCCCAGGAAACTCCCAAAAAATCCTGCTGCGCAGGCAAAGATGCCAAGGAATGTAAGATGGATGCTAAAAAGACAGCACAAAACTGCGATATGAAGAATCACAAAGACTGTAAAGGTGATCATTCTGCAGAGAAAAAAGCTACAAAAAAGGCAGCATAAATTAAAAACCACCAATTACGGTGGTTTCTTTTTAATTAACCAAATGATTGTCTACCGCAAATTTCACCAACATGGAAGAATTCCTTACATCGAGTTTAGACATAATTTTCCGGCGGTGTGACTCTACGGTATGGATGCTTATAAAAAGTTTATCGGCAATATCTTTAGTGCGTAATCCTTCGCAAATCAACTCCAGCACTTCTTTCTCTCTCCCGGTAAGTTCTTCTATTACTCCGAATTTTTTTTCATTAGGATCCTCAAGATTACAAATGAAGTTATAAAGCGAATTCTTTGTTTCGTCGCTTATAAAAACATTGCCGGAGATTACTTCATTTAAGGCAGTAATAAATAGTGCGGCATCGGTATCTCTGCTCAGGACAGACTTTACGCCCTTATCGAAGAATTTCTTGATGACTTTCACATCAGGATTCGGTGTCAGAATGATGATTTTCAGCTCAGGATTTACAGTCATTAACTGTTCAACTAAAGTGAAAGCGTCGTTGGTACTTAATCCTAAAATATTCAGCACCGCAATTTCTGATTTTTCACTTACTAAATTCTCTAACTCATCTGGATTTACTGTATATTGATAATTGTATTTTTTGTCGAATCCTTTTTTATCCAACAGACAACACAACGCTTGCAAGTACAGAAAATGATTATCAAAAAGAATAATTTCAGTTTTCATATGATTTGTGTTTAGGATTACGAATATACATGTTTTCATTGAAAATCACCACCGTGAAATCACCCAAAGTAATTCAATATCAACGTTTTAACAGAATGTGAATTTCTCCTAAACACCCTCAAACACATAAAAAAACAGCATCTTAGGTGCTGTTTTTTCATATTAAAATTTTACAGTGCTTTTGAAAGTCTATTAAAATTAGTTCAGGAAAACCTCATATTTCTGCATATCGTGAATAATCTCGAGCAGGTCACCGTTTATTTCCACATGTGCCTTCATCGACATCAATTCAATTGTCGACTGATCTTCGGGGTTCTTTACAAAAAAGTTCAGTTTTTGCTCGCCCTGATTTTCGATAAAATTCGCTTTGAAGAAGTCAATATCTTCCCTTCGCAAATCCTGCAGATTAACAACGACGGTCATTTTCTTTGCAAATTTCTCAAAAGCATCTTTCAGATCGATGACCTCAGCGACATTTACGAAGACTCTTCCGTCTTTACCCTGAGAAAATTTAATTTTAAAGATCACAAAACGCTGCACATCAATTTTATCTCTCAATCTCATATAATCGCGGTCACCAAGGCGGAAACCGTAACTCCCGCTGTAATCTTCCAGAGTAATGAATGCTATTTTCTCGCCGCTGTTTTTACCGTCGCGCACGCTGTATTCGGTCACCAACCCTGCGACCATATATTCAGGAGAATTATTTTTCTGCGCCTGTTTTTCCTTCCAGCTCAATTTTTCATCACTGAACAGATCTGGCTGCTGATTGGCAAAAACAGAATCTTTAAAGGCCTCAACATCATCAAGATTCAGGAAATTAAAACTTCCCTTAGGTTCTGCTTTTTTCGCAGGCTCCTCAATCAAAGTTTCTTCTTCCCCACTTAATATCTCCCCAGGAATATCGACCAGCTCATCATCAACGTCAGCTACATCTGCAAGTTCAACCGGTAGAATTATTTTTTCAAGTTCAGCAACATCGTCTTTTTTACCTTCCAGAATTTCTTTTTTTCCTAAAGCACCCTGAATGAACTGATACTGAAATTTGTACTCGTCCAGCGGATGCGCAGAGAGATAAAATCCGATAATTTCCTTTTCTTTATTGAGTTTATGCATGCTTTGCCACTCCGGAGCGGGGTTTATTTTTGGCTGTTCTATTTTTACTTCATCAGCAAAATCGGCAAAAAGTGAATTTTCGATCTCGTTGATATTGTCCTGAAAACTCTGCCCGTAACGCAGAAGTCTTTCAATATTTGTTTTTCCGGAGATATCAATATCGAAATATTGAGCACGGTGATAACGGTCGACCTCATCGAAAGCTCCTGCCACCACTAAACTTTCCGCTACTCTTTTGTTCATCTGTGACGACGGAATTTTCTCGAAGAAATCATAAATATTTTTGAATCTTCCGGCCTTTCTTGTGTTCACGATGGCTTCACTCGGTCCTTCCCCAATTCCTTTAATCGCGCCAAGGCCAAAACGGATCTGTCCTTTTTCGTTCACCGAAAATTCGTACTGTGATTCGTTTACAGAAGGTCCCAAAACATCTACCCCAATACTTTTGCAGTCCTCCATAAACATGGTTATCTGCTTTGTATTGTTCAGGTTATTGGTCATTACACTCGCCATATATTCTGCCGGGTAATTGGCTTTCAGATAAGCTGTTTGATAAGCAATCAGCGCATAACAGGTGGAGTGGGATTTGTTGAAGGCATATTCGGCAAAAGCTTCCCAGTCTTTCCAGATTTTATTGAGTTTATCGATCGCGAGATTGTTTTTCTCCCCTTCTTCGATAAATTTCGGATACATTTTATCGAGCGTGGCGCGGTCCTTTTTACCCATCGCTTTTCTCAGCGTATCGGCTTCTCCTTTGGTAAAGTTGGCCAGTTTTTGGGAAAGAAGCATTACCTGCTCCTGATATACCGTAATTCCATACGTTTCTGCGAGGAATTCTTCGGTTTCCTTCAGATCGTAAACTGTTTCTTCGAGTTTATTCTTCCTGTTGATGAAATTCGGGATGTATTTTATTGGACCCGGTCTGTACAGCGCGTTCATGGCGATTAAATCTGCAAACTGTGTCGGTTTAAGTTCGCGCATATACTTCTGCATTCCTGGACTTTCATACTGGAAAATTCCGATCGTTCTTCCCTCCTGAAACAGCTGATAAGTCTTAAGGTCATCAAGCGGAATTTCATCAGGATTAATATCAACCTGGTGTCTTTCTTTGATAAGTTTGATAGCGTGCTTAATGATGGTTAAAGTCCGCAAACCAAGGAAATCCATTTTAAGCAAACCGGCACTTTCGGCTACAGAGTTATCGAACTGCGAAACCAGAATATCGGGATCTTTTGCCGCAATGGTAATGGGGACAAGGTTCGAAATATCTTCGGGAGTAATAATTACCCCACAGGCATGAATTCCTGTATTTCTGATACAACCTTCCATTCGCTGTGCTGCGGAAAGCACTCCAAATCTTGAATCCTGCTTATTCTCCAGGATATCTTTCATTTCCTGTGCAAGTACTTTGTCTTCAGGACTTAATTTATCAAATTTAGAAAAAGCTTTCGCGATATTCATCCCTGGACTTGGAGGGATCAGTTTGGCGATGTTGTTGGTTTCCGGAATTGAAAGATCCAGAACTCTTCCTGCATCTTTAATGGCTGATTTCCCGCCCAGAACCGAGTAGGTGATAATCTGAGCAACGTTATTTTTTCCGTACTTTTCTACAACCCATTTGATAATTTTATCGCGTCCTTCGTCATCGAAATCGATATCGATATCGGGCATGGAAATTCTTTCAGGATTAAGAAAACGCTCAAATAGCAAATCATATTTAATAGGATCTACATTGGTGATTCCCGTACAGTACGCTACCGCAGAACCGGCTGCAGAACCCCGGCCGGGACCAACCCAAACTCCCATTTTACGGGCTTCATTACAGAAATCCTGAACGATCAGAAAGTAACCCGGATAACCTGTGTTTGCAATAACTTCAAGTTCAAAATCCAGCCGTTCCCGTATTTCATCAGTAATTTCTCCATATCTTTTTGCTGCGCCTTCGTATGTTAGATGTCTCAGGTATGCATTTTCGCCACGTTTTCCTCCATCAATTTTATCTTCGTCGCTTAAGAATTCTTCTGGAATATCAAACTCCGGAAGCAGTACATCACGTTTCAAGGTATAAGGTTCAAACTTGGCCAAAAATTCAGTGTAAGCCTCGAACGCATCAGGGAACTGGATAAAAGCCTGTTTCAGCTCATCAGCATTTTTGATATAAAATTCTGTGGACGGTAAACCTCTTCTTTTGCCAAAACCTTTCCCCACAGGTGAAGACAGTTTTTCACCATCTTTGATACAGTATAAAATATCCTGAATATTGGCATCGGCTTTTTCGGTGTAGAACGTTTCATTCTGAGCCAGAATTTTTACTTCGTATTTTTCGGCAAATTCTAGCAGAACTTCATTTAAATGTTCTTCCTCATCCACCTGGTGGTTCTGAATCTGCACATAGAAATCTTCCGCAAAAGTATCTTTCCACCATTTGAAAAGTTCCTCTCCCTTCTGCTCACCAAATTCCAGAACTGTGTTGGGAATGTCACCCAACGTTCCGGCTGTTAAGGCAATCAAATCATCCTTATACTCCGCAATCATTTTTCTGGAAATCCGCGGAACTCCGAAATAGAATCCGTTCACATAACCCAAACTCGACAGTTTTGCCAGATTTTTATATCCGTTAAAATTTTTCGCAAGTAAAACCACATTAGTTCTCCGGTCGGGATCGTCTTTGGTAAACTGCTTCTGCTCAGGCCTGTCGGAAATATAAAATTCGCATCCGATTACCGGAATGAGCGGTTCCTTTCTTGGCTCAGGTTCACTGAACTGCTGTCCTTCTTCCTGTGCTTTTATTTTTTTCTCTTCGAATTCTTTGTGTGTTTTTTTAATGTTTGCATTCGCTTTTTCCACTTCCGAAACAAATTTGAAAGCGCCCATCATGTTCCCCAAATCAACCAGTCCTACCGCAGAGAAATTATTGCTCAACGCTTTTTTGACAAGGTCTGAAATATGTGTTGAAGCCTGCAGTGACGAGTAAATGCTGTGATTATGAAAATTAAAATAATCACCAATTTCGATTTCATCAGTATCGCCAAAATCAACTTTTTTCTTCTTTTTCGAATCGGCAACCTGCCTACGGATTATAATTCCGAACGGCGGAAACGGATTTGGATGACTTGAGATAAAATCCTGAAGTTGCGCCTCTGATATTTTGAGATTTTCGGCAGGAATAATACCGATACGCATCATTTCAAAAAATACTTGAGCAGTCGCATTTACGTCGGCAGCGGCATTATGAGCTTCATCAAATTTTTCACCGTAAAGTTTTTCGTAAAGTTCCTCGAGTTTGGGAGACTTGTATCTGCCGTTTCTTCCGCCACCCAATTTACAGTAATCTGTTCCCAGTTCCATAGTATCCGCGGAAGGGATTTTCTGTAATATATTTTCAATATTCTTCCTGTGAAATTCTGCACCAGCAATTTTGTAATCGAAATCGATATTATGCCCGGCAACAACTTCAGCTTTCTGCAACACCTCATTAAATTCCGCCAGTACATCCGCCAAATCCCGGCCTTCTTCCTTTGCCATTTTGGTGGAAATCCCGTGAATTCTTGTCGCGTTAAAAGGGATATCGTAACCTTCGGGTTTAATAATGTAATCCTGATTTTCAATCAAATTACCATCACGGTCATGCAGTTGCCAGGCAATCTGAACCATCCTGGGCCAATTGTCGGAATCGGTAAGCGGTGCGTTGAAATTTTTAGGTAAACCCGTAGTCTCGGTATCGAAAATCAAATACATTTTTACTGAAGAATTTTGGTAAAATTAGGGTAAAATATCTTTACAAAAAAACCGTAAGAATTGAAAAAATTGATATCATTTATTACAGGCATACGCTCAAAAAAAAAGCGGCAGATAAATCTGCCGCCTTCACTAAATTATTAAAAAACTTACTTTTTAATTGACTTCACTGTTTTCACAGAACCGTCAGTATACTGTAAATTCACGAAGTACATTCCTGATTTCAGCTGTCCAAGATTAAGTTCAGTAGCAGGTGCTAATGTTTTCACAGTTCTTCCTGATACATCTACAATATTGATAGATTTTACGCCTTTGATATCTGAGATTTTCAATACATCTTTGAATGGATTAGGATATACAGATACATTTGACTTATTTACATCACCTACCGCAAGGAATTGCTGATAATTAATGGTATAATCTTCTGCCTGACCGTTACCCATCTGAGCACATCCGGAAACCAAAGCTGTATGAATCGCTGTTCCTGAGAAATTATATTTAACTCTCATTCTTTTCTGTCCGTAAGCTGTTCCTGCAGGGATCGCAATATTACCAGTTAAGGAAGTTGGGTTATCTGGTACGTTAGCTTTTCTGATCATCGTTGCAGTGGTATTGAAGTAAGACTCTCCTGCATCATCAAAATCACCATCGCTGTTCCAGTCGATAAATACCGACATTGCCCAACCATTAACAGGATTTCCGTTAGTTGTTCCCAATACCGTTAGAGGAAGTGAAGTTACATTATCTTTTACCTCAAAAACTGTAGTTGTGAAATCTTCATATGCCGCAAATGAGCCAATTGTAGTTGCAGAAGCATCTGAAGTCTTGGTCGTTCCAGCAAAATTAACGGACTTGATCGGTGCAACAGCAGTTGGAGCACTTGACGTTAGAGGACCGCAATAGGTAATTACATTATTTGTAGTGAAAGTAACCCCAGTGCAGCCAGTAGCTTCACCAACTGTATTCGCAGGTGTTACTGTTGCGTAGTAAGTTGTATTAGGAGCAAGAGCTACGTTCTGGGATGTTCCAGCAACAACACCTCCAAAAGTATCATTTCCGCCTGGCGTGGTTCCCACAGTAAGAACATAATTTACTGCAGTTGCAACTGCTGGCCATGTAAACGTATTGGTTCCGGAAGGCAGTACACCGCCGTTTATCGGATTTGTGAAAGCTGTACATGCGGGAACTGTAGTAACAGACTGCTGTGCAATAGATATATTATCTATGAATACATTGCCCGAGGTTCCACCGCTTGGTACAAACCAAGCACCGAATGCATAAGATTGTCCTGGCTGCATTTTACCTGCCGGTATTGTACCTGTTTTTTGAGCACATGTAGTAATCGCCGCAGTTCCAAGCACTGTACCGGTGCTAACATATTCAATATTCCAGGCGCCTGAACTTGGTACAAAGGTAAAAACAGCAGCATACAGAGTTCCTGTAACTCCTGCAGCTTTTTTGTAACTGAAAGTAACAACCGCTTCCTGACCGTTATTCACACTACCGAATTCCTCTTCCAGAACATCATTCATAACCATCCACCCGGTTTGTGTAACTGTTCCACCAATTGCCAATTGCCCACCCAATGTTCCTGAACATGCAGCAGCGGTTTCAAATGTTCCACCACCAAACTGGCCATACTGTCCTACATTGGTAGCGTCTTCAAAATCTGCCGTGTAGTTTAACTGTGCCTGAGCACCGATTCCCATTGCAAGGAAACAAGAAAGTAATAATTTTTTCATATATCTATTTTTTTTAAAATTGTCCTCCAAATATAAAACAAATAATTCAAATTCATAATAATTCACCACTTTCCTGCATTTGTTACCAGATTGTAATTATTTACAAATATATAATGCGTCTATTTAACCCAAATCGGACAAGGCGTTATTTTATCACATTTTAGACCCGGACAATGATTCGGCACTTTCCTATTCTCCCTAAATTATTTATATTTGTTCAATATGGAAATTCGCACAAAGCACAACGTTTCAAAAGAGATTTTATTAAAGGCTTTCCACCAAATGATGCTTGCCAAGGCTATGGCAGATATTTATGAAGAAAACCGAAACATCACGAAATATGTCCACAGCACCTCACGAGGTCACGAAGCGATTCAGCTTGCTACCGCTTATCAGCTGACCAAGGATGACTGGGTTTCCCCGTATTACCGCGACGAAAGTTTACTGCTGGGGATCGGTTTTGAACCTTACCGTTTGATGCTGCAGCTTTTGGCAAAAGCTGATGATCCATTTTCCGGCGGCCGTTCTTACTACTCTCACCCTTCCAGCCGTGAAGAAAATCTACCGAAAATCATTCACCAAAGTTCAGCCACAGGCATGCAGGCGATTCCTACCACAGGCGTTGCGCAGGGCATAAAATATATACAGGAGTTTAATTTAAAGACTTTCGAAAACAATCCTGTGGTAATCTGCAGTTTCGGGGATAATTCAGTTACAGAAGGCGAAGTTTCAGAAGCTTTTCAGTTTGCGGCGCTTCATCAGCTCCCTATTATTTTTCTTGTACAGGATAATGAGTGGGGAATTTCAGTGACCAAAGAAGAAGCCCGTACTTCAGATGCCTACGATTTTGCAGCAGGTTTTGTTGGTCTGAACAGAATTCGGGTAGACGGAACCGATTTTGTGGCAAGTTATGAAGCCATGAAAAAAGCGGTTGATTTTGTTAGAACAGAAAGAAAACCAATGCTCGTATGTGCAAAAACTGTATTAATCGGACACCACACTTCCGGCGTCCGTCGAGAATTTTACCGTGATGAAGAAGATTTGGCAAAACACCGCGCCAAAGATCCGGGAAACATTTTAAGAAACACACTTACAGAAGACGGCATCAGCGAGGATCTTCTGAAACAGATTGAAAAGAAAGCAAGACTCGAAGCCGAACAGGCATTCCAAAAAGCGATTGCGGCGGAAGATCCAAAAGCAGAAACCGTTACCCATCATGTCTTCGCTCCCACTCCGATTACTGAAGAATTGGGCGAACGCGAACCGAAAGGTCAGGAAAAAATCGTAATGGTCGATGCTGCCATTCACGCGATTCAGGAAATCATGTGGAAACATCCCGAAGCATTGCTTTATGGACAGGATGTAGGCGAAAGAATTGGCGGAGTTTTCCGTGAGGCTGTTACTTTAGGACAAAAATTCGGCAATAAAAGAGTTTTCAACACCGCGATTCAGGAAGCGTATATCATCGGTTCTACTGTGGGAATGAGCGCTGTCGGGTTGAAACCGATTGTTGAAGTTCAGTTCGCTGATTATATTTATCCCGGCATTAACCAGTTGATTACAGAGATTTCAAAATCAAATTATCTTTCCAACGGAAAATTTCCGGTGAGCAACATCATCCGTGTTCCTATTGGCGCTTACGGAGGAGGTGGACCCTATCACAGCGGAAGTGTGGAAAGTATTCTCGCCAATATTAAAGGAATCAAAATCGCTTATCCAAGCAATGCCGCCGACTTTAAAGGCTTATTGAAGGCAGCTTATTACGACCCGAATCCTGTTGTGATGCTTGAACACAAAGGATTGTACTGGAGCAAAGTTCCGGGTACCGAAGACGCTAAAACCATCGAACCCGCAGAAGATTATATTTTACCTTTCGGGAAAGCAAATATTCTTTTAAAAGCTGATCAGTCCGAAACCGAAAAAGGAAGAACGATGGTGATTGTCACTTATGGAATGGGCGTTTACTGGGCAAAAGAAGCGGCTAAAAATCATGAAGGAAAAGTAGAAATCATTGACTTACGGACCTTAATTCCGCTGGATGAGGATTTAGTCTTTGAAAGGGTAAAACTTCACGGGAAATGTTTGGTATTAACGGAAGAACAACTCAATAATTCCTTTGCGGAAGCTTTTGCACACCGTATTTCCAAAAACTGTTTCCAAAATCTTGATGCGCCGGTTGAAGCCACGGGATCGCTTGATCTGCCTGCAGTCCCGATTAATTTGATTCTGGAAAAAGAAATGCTGCCTAATGCCGAGAAAGTCTCAAAGAAAATTCAGGAAATACTGACTCAATAAAAGCAAAAAACACCATCAATTATGGTGTTTTTTTTATTTAAATAGTTCACGAGTTAAAACTTTCACTGTGCTGAGAAAGATCGAGTCCCATTTTTTCTGATTCTTCTGAAACCCTCAGCGGAATTATCATATCGGTTATTTTATAGAGCAACAGCGCGCCGCAAAAAGTGAAACCGCAAACCAAAATCAGCGCTACCATGTGGTGAGCAAAAACACTCCACCCGCCATGAAGAAGACTTGCATTTTCGCCGTGCGCCAAAATTGCCGTTAAAATCATCCCCATAATCCCGCCCACACCGTGGCAAGCAAACACATCTAATGTGTCATCTATTGATTTGAGTTTTTTCCAGTTCAACATCATATTAGAAACTACAGCCGAAATAAAACCTACAAATATACTTTCGGAAATCGTGATGAATCCGGCCGCGGGTGTAATCGCCACCAACCCTACCACTGCACCGATACAAGCTCCGAGAGCTGAGACTTTTCTCCCGTTGATCCGGTCGAAAAATATCCAGGTCATCATAGCAGATCCCGATGCGATGGTTGTAGTCCCGAAGGCCATTGCCGCAGTTGCGTTTGCGGCTAAAGCGGAGCCTGCATTAAATCCGAACCAACCAAACCACAGCATTCCTGTTCCGAGAATTACAAAAGGAATGTTGGATGGCTGATGATCAGGATTATTTCTATTTCCCAGAACCAATGCACCGGCAAGCGCAGCAAAACCGGCACTCATATGAACCACAGTTCCTCCGGCAAAATCTTTCACTCCGAAATATTTATTCAAAAGTCCATCCGGATGCCAAACCATGTGACAAAGCGGTGTATATACAAAGAGACTGAACAGTACAATGAACAGAAGATACGAAATGAATCGCACTCTCTCGGCAAAAGAACCTGTAATCAGGGCGGGGGTTATAACTGCAAATTTCATCTGAAAAAGCGCAAATAAAACAAAAGGAATGGTAGACGCCATCGACTGGTGTGGCAAAGTGCCAACACCGTTAAAAAAAGCATAGGTAAGCGGATTCCCGATCAATCCATAATGGATGCCATCTGCGCTAAAGCCAATCGATTCGCCGAACGACAGACTAAAACCCACCACGACCCATAGCATTGAAATTACGCCAAGCGCAATAAAACTCTGCAGCATTGTGGAAATTACATTTTTACTGCCTACCATTCCGCCGTAAAAAAATGATAATCCGGGAGTCATCAGTAATACCAATCCTGCGGCTGCCAAAATCCAGGCAACATCAGCTCCAACTATATTTTCTTCCTTTAAAAATTCACCTGCATTCGTCAAGTCGGAATTTTGGAACAACCCTGCTATGGCAACAATGGTGATGATCACAAACGAAACTATCCATCTTTTTTCAGTTTTCATATTATTTTTGATTTAACCCCTACGAATTTATTACTTATTTTTAAATTTTATCATAATTATTTCTTACTACCCCTAAAATTTCATATATAAAACTTAAAATCATTAAAATATTTTATTTCACAGCAGCCATCAAATCTGTCTAAATATTAGTATTTTTGTGCAAACCTTCATTAAATGCCTGAAAACATCCAGCAAAGAATAGAAGAGCTCCGCATGGAACTTCACCAGCATAATTACAATTACTACACGCTGGATGAACCTGCGATTTCAGATTTCGAATTCGATCTGAAACTCAAAGAACTGCAGGATCTGGAGGAAAGATATCCCGAGTTTTACGACGGCAACTCCCCTACTTCCCGCGTTGGTGGCGGAATCACCAAAAATTTCCCGACGGTTCAGCATCAGTTCAGAATGTATTCTCTTGATAATTCTTACGATTTCGATGATCTGGAAGACTGGGAAAAACGGGTTCAGAAAACCTTAAATGAACCAGTTGAATTTGTAGCTGAACTTAAATATGATGGGGCGTCGATTTCCATCTTATACGAAAAGGGCAAACTTAAGGAAGCAGTCACCCGCGGTGATGGTTTTCAGGGCGACGAAATTACGCCAAATGTAAAAACGGTTTCAGAAATTCCGATGCAGCTTCACGGCAATTTCCCGCACCGGTTTTTTATCCGCGGCGAAATCTATTTAACGAGAAAAAACTTCGATAAAATCAACAAAAGACGCGAAGAGGAAGGCTTGGATCCCTTTATGAATCCGAGAAATACCGCTTCCGGAAGTCTGAAAATTCAGGATTCTGCAGAAGTGAGAAAACGCGGACTTTCAGCGGTTCTGTATCAATATATTTCCGGCGAATTTCCTGCAAAAACGCATTGGGAACTGCTTCAGAAAGCAAAATCCTGGGGTTTCCATATTTCTCATCAGGCAAAACTGTGCAAAACACTGGATGAAGTTAAAGAATTCATCACTTATTGGGATACCGCCAGGCATCAGTTAGGATTCGATATCGACGGAATTGTCGTAAAGGTGAACGATTTGGCGCAGCAGAAGAACTTAGGATATACCGCAAAATCCCCTCGCTGGGCGATGGCTTATAAATTCAAAGCCGAAAAAGTGGAAACCGAACTGCAGGCCGTTACTTACCAGGTAGGGAGAACGGGGGCTATCACTCCCGTTGCAAATCTGAAACCTGTTCTGCTGGCCGGAACTGTCGTTAAAAGAGCAAGCCTGCATAATGAAGATATTATCAAAAAACTGGGGCTTCACGAACAAGATTTTGTATATGTTGAAAAAGGAGGCGAAATCATTCCGAAAATCGTCGGAGTGAATCTTGATAAAAGAAACCCTGAAAATCCGGAAGTCAAGTACATAAAAAACTGCCCGGAATGTGGCACCGAACTCATTAAAATTGAAGATCAGGCGATTCATTTTTGCCCGAACGAACTGCACTGCCCGCCGCAGGTTGTAGGCAGAATGATACATTACGTTTCCCGAAAGGCGCTGAACATCGATAATCTTGGAGCAGAGACTATTGAACAACTTTACCGCGAAAAACTCGTTGAAAATCCTGCGGATTTCTATACTTTAACCAAAGAACAACTTCTTCCGCTTGAAAGAATGGCGGAAAAATCTGCACAGAATATTATTTCCGGGATCGAAAATTCCAAAGAAATTCCATTTGAGAAAGTTCTTTTCGGAATCGGAATTAAACATGTGGGAGAAACAGTTGCAAAGAAACTGGCAAAAAACTTTCATTCCATTGATGACCTCCAGAAGGCAACAGTGGAAGAACTCGTTCAGGTGGAAGACATCGGCGGTAAAATCGCGGACAGTATCATCGCCTTCTTTCAGAACTCTGAAAATATTCTGATGGTAGAGCGCTTGAAATCCTATGGCGTTCAACTGGAAAAAGGCGAAAACACCAACGAAGTCTTAAGCAATGTCCTTGAAAACAAAACTTTTCTGTTTACCGGGAAACTTTCTCTCTTCACGCGTGATGATGCGGAAGAAATGGTAGAAAAACACGGCGGAAAAAATATTTCTGCGGTTTCTAAAAACCTCAATTATCTTGTCGTTGGCGAAAAAGCCGGAAGCAAACTGAAAAAGGCCCAGGAAATCGGCACCATAGAAATTTTGGATGAGCAGCAGTTCCTGGATTTACTGGGAACTCCATCCTAAAAAACACAAATACATATTTTAATGAAAAACCCTTTAAAACTTACGTCTTAAAGGGTTTAAATGTAAACCGTGAAATTTACAAGGCGGAGGAACAGGGATTCGAACCCCGGGACCTGTTACAGTCAACAGTTTTCAAGACTGCCGCAATCGACCACTCTGCCATTCCTCCAGTCAAATGATTTCTCATTTTCAGTGGTGCAAATATAAAGAGCTTTTGTTTACCGACCAAATAATATTTTGAGAAATCTCTTAAAAACCTAATATTCAAAGGGAAAAATTTAATTCTTAGCAATATTTAACCCTAAATAAACAGCTCCAAATCCGATAATCACACTCAAGAGAACATAAAAAACAAGCACAACGTAATTTCCGTTCTCCCAAAGCGAAATATTTTCCGCGGAGAAAGTGGAAAATGTCGTAAAACCGCCACAAAATCCTGTAATGAGAAGGAATTTAAGATGATTATCGACTTTAAGAAAATAAGCACTGAAAATTCCGATAAGAAAACAGCCGATCATGTTGACGACAAAAGTCCCCAACGGAAACGAATTGATGGTCCATAATTTCTGAGTGTAATTGGAAACCAGAAAGCGCATAACGCTTCCTAAACCACCACCAATAAAGATATA
>JAANMX010001555.1_pt1 | contig 25650 bp, 18 predicted proteins | sample 7279681 | NCBI WGS metagenome assembly JAANMX01 (sample SAMN14094542, study PRJNA606508) | bioreactor metagenome | isolation source: A lab-scale SPAN reactor treating ammonium-rich wastewater day 351 | place: Ireland: Galway | collected 2018-01-01
ACGTTGCGCATCTGTTAGAGTGCGCTCGGAGGTCTCGAACGACTCGCGCATATCGAGATCGGTCATGTAATCGCGCTCAATCAGGCCGCGTCGTAACCCGTCGGCAAACTCTTCCCATTCATGCACTGCTTCATCGTTTGTAAAGTGAGCCATGTATCTCATCGGAAGTCTCCCAAGAATTCGCGTAGTGTCCCAAGTAACCGTTTGCCCTTGAATTGATCAGGCCATTTCTCTCTATCCCAACGATATGCCGATTCCAACAAGCCGTCGCCTTTGCGGAGTATCAGCAGCGTGTTGTTGCCCGCATCGTGCACCAAGTACGATATTGCATCTTCGTACACTTTCGCGTCCCGATTGCGTAACGCATTCGCCATCGCGTTGCGATAGTCATACTCTGTCCCAAATTCAGCGCTATGCTTCCGGGCATGTTCTGTATAGCCCTTATTGGCCTTCGGCACCCACACGCCCTCACTCGGTTGTCCAGTGATGTACTCGTTGAACCCATCGTGCGCACGCGCGAGTGGCTTTGCCGTGAGAAACCACGACGCCGGTTTCCCTGCCGTCGCCTCCGCCGTTTGAATCCAGAGTGAACGCTCGCGGGTGAAGAGGGTTTGCTTCTGCTCCTCGTCCATCAGATATGTTTGCTTGCCGATCCGTACGGTTGATCGTTGATCGTTGACGGTTGATCGTTGATCGTTCGCCGGTATCCAATAGTGACGGCAATTGTAACCTCCGAGACTTTCCCGCACACTCAGCCCTTGTCCGTTATCCATCCGCTCGATCTCTTGAAGCGTGAACACCTGCCCCGCATGCGCCCGGCAAAAGGGACGGGTGATTGCCGAGACGGGACCGAAGTATTTGAATGTTTGCGTGCCGGTGGCGGCGGCGTTTTCAAATGTAAGCAAATTGTTGAACCTGCTCACGGCGGTGTACGCCTCGGTTTTGGCGTTACCGAACGCACGATCCTCCAGCCGTTTCCGCAACACATCGGGACCATAGCCTGCAACAAGCGCACGGCGAACCTCGCGCTGGAGGTCGGCTTGCATCTGGTGCTGGATATTCCCGATGCTGATTTGGCGGGCGGCAATGAGAGCGTCGATGTGTTCGCCCGGCAGATCGAGCGCACGGGCTTTGGCAATTTCTTCCATCCTTGCACGCACAGCGCGTTCCAACTTCTGCTGTTCCCCGGGCGGCAGCCGGAACGCGCTGAGGCGCACGAGTATTTCTTGCAGCGACACGCCCTCGCGCAGCCACCGGTCGATCTGCTTGCGTACTGCACGGGCAAGCGCATCGGCGCTGCGTGAGAGGCGTTGCTGTATGTCGCTTTGGATCGGCATTGAACGACTACCTTCGATTGATTACTTCAGTATTCCGCTTTGTACTCGGAATAGGGTTTATTATGTGATGTGTGCCCTGACTCATCACTCGACCTTGAACGATCCGCGATAGCGCCACGTGATCGGATGCTCATCCGTGTTGAGTTCGGAGAGCGCGAGAGCCGCGGCATCAAACGCCGCCTCTTCCGTCGCAGCTTCGACGACGATCTGCTTGAACTCCGTGGCGCCGTTGGCGTGATAGATATCGAAATCAATCACGTACTTCCTTGTCGCCTTGTTGTTCGTCGGCTCGGGTGTTGTCGTCGGCTCCGGCGTTGTCGTCGGCTCCGGCGTTGTCGTCGGCTCCGGCGTTGTCGTCGGCTCCGGCGCTTGCGGCGCATCGGGCGGCGGGGATTGCGTTTCGATTTTCGACCCCGTCTCCGGTGTTTCCATCTCTTCCTTCATGGTGTCTCCTTTGGTTGTGGATTGTGTGATTGATTGTTTACGGCGTTTCATCCGGTCGCCTCCTTTTTGGGTTGAGTTTTTTCATCATCGCAACGTCGATGCGCTCGCGTGTGGGGAGTTTCGCGCCGCAGCTAAAGCAGACGCGTATGCGTATCACTTCGTTCGTGTCGATGCGTTCTTTTGTGCGAAACACTTGCTCGTTGTAATCGCCGCAAAATTTGCACTGCATTCAGACCCTCTCGATGGTATTGACATATCCGTTCTGCGTCGTCACCTTGATTACGCCCTGCTGCCGGAGCTGTGTAATTCCTTGGTTCAGCCGAAACACGAGCGTCCGCCAATCGACGGAGGGATGCAGGGGCCACTTGAGAACCGATAGGGAGCCCGGTGCTGACTTTCTGTTGAGCCTTGCCATGAGGGGGGTCAACATCAATTGGCTTCTGACAGGTGAGGGGGAAATGTACGTAGGCAGTGAGCAGCGCTCGGTGTTCGCGGAGCTGCAACTCTATATGAAGGAAATAGGTAAGGAGATCACCCTCGACGATATGAAGGACATGATAGATGACCTCCGGGCACTGAGCGAGTTCAAAGAAGCCACCGGCATGAGCGATGAGCAGGTCCGTATGGCGTTGCGGGTCTACATGATGAGCCGAACATCCAAGTTGGAATCCACGCCGGCGAAGCCCGAACGGGGCTCAAAACGAGGAAAAAAGTAAGCCCTTACCTGCGTGACATTGTGTCGCTTTTAACCTTTAGACAACCCACGACTGCAAGACTGACACCCAGCCGCGCGCGACCTGCTACTATTTCCGCGCGCGACCTGCATATCGATTCGTGCTCAAAATTGCGTTTTCACGCGCGACCTGCTACTATTTCCGCGCGACCTGCCTTTGAGCGGGTCGCGCGCACCCATTGAAATCCGCCTACAATCGCCAAAAACCCGTCTACGCATGTGGTACAAATCGGCTTTTTGAGGTAGTCTCGTCTACGCTTCGTGGCACGTTTTTGCTGTAAGTTGTTGTAAAATATGGCAAGTACTTGTTTTACTCGTTTTTTGCTGGCGTGTCTGTAAGTTGTTGTAAATCAATGGAGCTGGTCGGCAGTCCGTCTCATTAGTTTGGTCGTTTGTATTGGTCGTTTGTAGCAATTGGTATCGCTCAAACAAAATCAAGAATTTGTCAGAATATCTCTTGACAACAGGCCAATCCGTTCTTATTTTTATTTAGACTAATTCTAAATAAGGCGAGACGAATGGACACACAAGCCGCTCACGAAATTCTCACCAAACATCTCAAATCGAACGGAAAGCAACGAGCTACGCCGGAGCGGTTTGCTATTCTTGATGCTGTTCTTCAGAGCCAGGGTCACTTTGATGTGGAAGCGTTGTACTACCGGCTTATTTCAAACGGCGTGAAAGTGTCGAAGGCGACTGTGTACAACACACTCGAGGTACTACAGGAGTGCGGTCTCGTATCGAAGTACAGATTTGCGGAGAACACGTCGCGGTACGAAAAGGCGTTTGGCCGGCCTCATCATCACCACATGATCTGCCTGAATTGCGGTGATATCATCGAGTTCACAAGCGACCGGCTTGAACGGATTCAGGAAGAAATGGCAAACAGCAAGGGCTTTGAAATTCAGAGTACGACAATTCAGATTTTTGGCACATGCTCCAAATGCAGGAAAAAGGTTTGAGAATACCATGCACCACAACAGTCATCTTTCACTGACAGATGTTCCCATGGGACAGAGAGTACGGATTCGTCAACTGAATTCGCAACCGGATTTCTGTATGCGGCTTCGCGAGATGGGCTTCTGCGAAAATGCCGTCGTCCGGTGCGTCAGCAAAGGCAGCGGTACTATTATATGCGAAGTCTGCAACACACGTATCGGCCTCAATCAGCTTGTTGCAAGCTCGATTGTGGTTTCATCATTCGAATAACATGAACGAAGTAACGCTTAGCACGTTAACTCCCGGAGAACGCGGCACGATTGCCCGGATAACCACCAAGACTTCAAGCGTCCGCCAGCGACTAATGGAAATGGGGCTGACAAAAGGAACAGCCATCGAGTTGATCCGGTATGCCCCGCTGGGCGATCCGATAGAGGTCCGGGTAAAGGGGTACCGCCTTTCACTCCGCAAACTGGAAGCCGAGACAGTGCTCGTACACAAGGAACCGTCATGACATTTGAAACAGTCAAACAGGTTCGTGTGCGATACGTTGCCCTCATCGGGAATCCGAATTGCGGGAAAACGACTCTTTTCAATGCGCTTACGGGTTTGCGGCAGAAGGTCGGGAACTATCCTGGCGTGACAGTCGAGAAGAAAGAAGGGCGTCTCACGTTCGCCGACAATTCCGAAGCAACGCTTCTCGATTTGCCGGGCACCTACAGCCTGAATGCTACTTCCCCCGATGAGAAAATTGCAACCGACATCCTTCTCGGTCGCGCCGATCATACACAGACGCCCGACGTAGTCGTGTGTGTTGTTGATGCGAGCAGCATCGAACGAAACCTGTACCTTGCAAGCCAGATTCTCGACAGGCAAATTCCGGTAGTTGTCGCATTGAATATGATTGATGTTGCAGAAGAGGCAGGTATTGAAGTAGATGTCAAGATGCTCGAGCGTGAACTCGGCGTGCCGGTTGTTGCTACAATCGCAAACAAGGGAATCGGCATCAACGAACTGAAAGAGAGCATTGCCAATGCACAATCCCGAACCGCACAAAAGCGGCCGTGGAGTATGCCGGCTCTTGTTGAAGAGGAGTGCGGGGAACTGGTCGGTCTGCTGCAACAGTACCACAAGCTCAATGAAAACTCGGCATTTGACGAAGCTCTGACGCTTCTTACATCGCCGGAAGCTCTTGAAGAACACCGCGACCGGTTTGCACCGGAGCTTCTTGCCCACGTGCAGAAAGATCATGAACGCCTCGATTTCATGGGAATCGACCGGCAGTCGGTTGTAGTCGAGGCGCGCTATGAATGGATAAAGAGTGTGTGCGGGAAAGCAGTAACGCAAGCTCAGACTTCCGCGCTCAGCACAAGTGACAAACTTGACCGCGTGTTTACTCACAGGATATGGGGCTTCGTCATTTTTGTCGGGCTTATGGCGCTGATTTTCCAGACGATCTTTACCTGGGCAACAGTTCCGATGGATCTTATCGGCGAGGGTTTTGACTCGATTGGCAATCACATTCACGAAGTAATGCCCGCCGGTGATTTGCGCGATCTTCTGATCAATGGCGGCCTTGCCGGAGTCGCGGCGGTAGTGACTTTTCTCCCGCAAATTCTGTTTCTCTTTCTCTTCCTTGGCCTGCTTGAAGATACCGGATATATGGCGCGTGCAGCGTTCATTATGGACAGGCTCATGAGCAAAGTCGGGCTGCACGGCAAGTCATTCATTCCCATGCTCAGTTCATTCGCCTGCGCAATTCCGGGAATCATGGCAACCCGTACTATTGAAAGCCCGAAAGATCGTCTCGTAACGATGCTTGTGTCGCCGCTTGTCAGTTGCAGCGCACGGCTTCCGGTGTATGCGTTGCTGATTGCCGCATTCATTCCTCACGATCACGTTCTGGGTTTTCTCTCGCTCCCGGCTCTGACGTTGCTGTCGATGTACTTGCTGGGACTCGTGATGGCGCTCAGTATGGCTTGGCTCTTCAAGAAGACATTGCTTCGCGGAGCGGCGCCGCTCTTTATAATGGAGCTTCCGCCGTACAAGCTGCCTTCGCTAAAGTCCGTTCTGTTGCAAATGTGGGAGAGATCGAAGCTGTTTCTGAAAAACGCCGGCACAATCATCCTCGGAGTGTCAATCATTCTCTGGTTCCTCGCGACATATCCGAGAGTTGAAGGAGTAACGCCCGCAGAACAATTGCAGCACAGTTTTGTGGGCAAGGCGGGACAACTGATTGAGCCGGTTATCAAGCCGCTGGGATTTGATTGGAAGATTGGAATTGGAATTATCGCCTCGCTGTTGCAGCGTGAAGTGTTCGTCAGTACGATGGGAACTATCTATAACATCCAGAACTCTGACGATGAGTCGGGCTCCCTCTCACTTCAGCAACAGATGAGGAACGACATCGATCCCGAAACGGGGCTTCCCGTATGGACCGCCCTGACGGCAATTTGCGTGATGGTGTACTACGTTCTTGCCATGCAGTGCATGTCGACGCTCGCCGTATTGAAGCGGGAAACAAACTCATGGAAATGGCCTTTGTTCCAGCTCGGCTATATGACAGCGCTTGCGTACGTGGTGACGTTTGTGGTGTACAGGGTCGGTTTGCTTTGGGGATTTGGAGTGTAGAATGGATTGGCAACAAATTACATCGCTGATGATTGTGGCTGTGACAGCATTTCTTCTCGTCCGTCATGAGATACGGAAACGGCAACGTGCGAAACGGAGAGCGTGCGGACAGAGTTGCGCCTGTTCGTCCGATGTTCTCGAAAGAATCAGGGCCGGAATTGCCACGACGCAGCAGCGGGGCTCTTAGCGTTTTGTTCATCAACAAAAAAGCGTGCTCATCATACCTTTGGCGAGGAAATGAGCACGCTCTACAGAAAAGGTCATCACATCCGCGGATGTGCATTCCCTTTCGTCTTCAATATAAAGAAGGTGTTCGGGGATGTCAAGAAAGCGGATGTGAGGAGCCGTAGTATCAGTTCATCATATTCCCTGGAAGGAAACATCTATGAAACGTCTTCTTCTCTCTCTCTTTCTCATAGCGCTGTTGACAATTTCTACACAAGCTCAAACGACCGAGGCTTCCGACACTGCGACCACGTCGTACGAGTTACCTCAAGTTGACGTCATTGGACGAAAACAGGGCATGCTTGATCGCGTTCCGGGCTCTGCCAACATCATCACCCCCGCAAATCTGCGGCGGCTTGCCCCCATTAGCGGAAACGAAATCCTGCGCACAATCACCGGACTTCATGCCGTTGATGAGGAAGGTGTCGGACTCCGTCTGAATCTCGGCGTACGCGGACTGAATCCCGACCGCAGCCGAAACTTGTTGATGCTGGAAGACGGTGTGCCCATCGCGCTTGCTCCGTATGGCGAACCTGAAATGTACTACACCCCTTCCATCGACCGGATGGCGCGACTTGAAGTCTTGAAGGGCAGCGGCTCGATACTCTTCGGCCCGCAGACAATCGGCGGCGTTATCAACTACATCACCGCCGACCCGCCTGCTGAACCTTCCGGCAGCCTGAATGCGCACATCGGCAACGACGGATTTTTTACTACTCTTCTGAAGTACGGTACAACATCCGGAAACGTCGGAGCACAAGTGAATCTCCTGCGGCGTCAGGCGGATAACCTCGTGACGACGCGCTTTCGCATCAGCGATCTCTCAACAAAACTCAAGTTCATTCTCGGCGAGCAGTCGGTATTGGGCGTCAAACTCTCCGCGTACGACGAGAACTCGAACTCCACCTACGTCGGGCTGACACAGACGATGTATGACAACGGGGATTACTTCACGAACGTTGCCCCGGACGACGAACTGAACATCCGCCGGTACTCGGCCAACGCAACGTATGATTACGTGTTTGCTCAGGGCGTAAGTCTCCGCACAACAGTGTTCGGCTACACCACAACACGCAACTGGCGCCGGCAGGAATTCGGACGCGCAAGCACAACAACGAACCGCACAGGTGTTGTTCATGGAGACACTACAGTTCCGGGCGGCGCCCTCTACATGCGGAATCAGACGGGGAATCGCAACCGCCAGTTTGAAGTGGCCGGCATTGAACCCCGCTTCTCGATGACTCACCAACTCGCGGGTGTCAGGAATGAACTCGATCTCGGATTCAGATTTTTGTATGAACGAGCTTTTGAGCAACTCATCTTGGGCACGACTTTCAATTCATCCTCGGGAAATATGCGTGATGATGAAATCAGAACAGGCTACGCCCGGAGCGCTTTTGTTCAAAACAGAACCTACATCACAGACAGGCTTGTCGTCAGTCCGGGCATCCGTCTCGAATCATTCTCATACAACCGTAATATCATGCGGGGGCAGTTTAACGGAGTTGTGAGAGATACGAATCTTGTCGCCGGAAGCAACTTGTTGCAGTTGATCCCCGGTCTCGGCATCAGCTACCAGTTGAGCGAAGGCTCGTCGGTGTTTGCAGGCGTTCATCGTGGTTTTGCCCCGCCGCGTGTCAAGGATGCTATCACGAGCGCGGGCGAGGCGCTCAATCTTGATGCAGAGTTGAGCTGGAATTACGAGTTCGGCACGCGCCTTTCACCGGTAGATGGTATCGCTGTTGAAGTAACGGGATTCTTCCTTGACTTCTCGAATCAGATTATTCCTGTATCGCAATCGTCGGGCGGGACCGGAACCGGATTGGTCAACGGAGGCAGAAGCCGCCACATCGGAGCCGAAGCAGGCTTTACAATCGACCTCGGTCAGATGCTCGAGTCGGAATATTCTGTTATTCTCAATACTAACGCAACGTACGTCCGTGCGACATTCAGTGCCGATAGATTTCTCACACAATCCGGCAATCGGATTAATGTAAAAGGCAATTCACTACCCTACGCACCAAAATGGTTCGTCTCCTCGTCCGTTGCGTTCCTTGCGCCGTTCGGCGGATCCGTGCAGGCGACGGCAAATTACATCGACAAACAGTTCTCCGATGAGTTCAATACCGTACAGGCAACAACCAACGGACTGACGGGCCTCATTCCCGCACATGTTGTGTTCGATCTTTCCGCACGCTACGGCATCGAGCCGCTGAATGCGGCATGCTCACTTTCTATCAAGAATCTCTTCGACAAGAGATACATTGCTTCGCGCAGGCCGGAAGGAATCAAAGTCGGTTTGCCGAGATTTGTTACTGCGGGTATCGAAATCGGGTTGTAAGCCGGCGCATATTTCTTGCATCTTCATGCAAAATTGATTACCAAATGAAGGGAGCAGAGTAATTGCTGCTCCCTTATTTATCCCCGTTACACCACAAGCCGATCATCAAACCGGAGTGTACTATGTCAGCAGCACGAATCGTTTTCATCGCTGCCTTCGTTCTTTGCTTTCCCGTTTCCGGATGGGGAGGCGAAATAGAACCGCCCTTGCAGGCAAAGCTTGCAAGCATATCGGATAACGAGCTTGTTTCTGTTGTTGCTCGCCTTCGTGACCGTGTCGATATTCAAGCGCTGGACGCATCTCTCAAACAGCGAAACGCAACACGTCAACAGCGCAATTTTGAAGTGACTACCGCCTTGCAACAGAAGGCGTCTGAAACCCAGGGGCCCCTACTTGCATTCCTCTCAGAAGAAGTAGCGAGCCGGCGTGTTGCATTCTACGAGGGTTTCTGGATCGACAATCTCATTCACGTCACAGCATTGCGGCCTGCCATCGAAGCCATTGCCGGCCGGCCTGATGTAGAGATAGTATTTCTGGAACCGGAAGTGATGTTCGACGGATTGATGGAGTTCAGGGAAACAGGCAATCGCGTTGCTTCAACCGAACCGGGACTGCGTGTTGTGAATGCGCCGGCGCTTTGGCGGGCAGGTATCACCGGAAAAGGGCGATTAGTGATGAACATTGATACCGGCGTGAATGGCAATCACGTGGCGCTTTCAACACGCTGGCGCGGAACACTGCCCGGTGTTCAACCGCAGCACGCGTGGTACGGCAGTGGATCATTTCCGACCGATTCCGACAGTCCGGGACACGGCACACATACAATGGGTATCATGACGGGCTACAATCCCGCGACCGCCGACACTGTTGGCGTTGCGCCGGGCGCATATTGGATTGCGGGGTCGAGTTCGTACACAGGGGCGTTTCAATGGGCGGTGAATCCTGACGGCAATCCGAATACAGTTGAAGATGTTCCGGATGTTATCAATTGCTCGTGGTATACGAACGCAACCGATTTGTGCACGGGCGGACAAAATTACTGGAGTTTGATGGATAACGTCGAGGCTGCAGGCGCCGTTGTGATTTGGTCGGCAGGAAATTGCGGCCCGAGCGGATCTGCCGGAAATTGCACAGGCGGCGCATTGCCCGGACCGTACATGACGATCACCCCGCCGAAAAATCGCGTGACGACCCCTGTCAACGCGTTCGCAGTCGGTTCGGTGGATGGGAACAGTGCCCAGCTTACAATTGCAGGTTCGAGCAGCCGCGGGCCCTCGGCGTGCGACACAACGCAAATCAAGCCCGAAGTTGTTGCGCCCGGAGTCAGCGTCCGCTCGACAATTGCAAACGGCGGCTACGGGAATTCCAGCGGCACGTCAATGGCGGCACCGCATGTGTCGGGAACGGTTGCATTGCTCAGGCAAGTGAATCCTAACGCCGACGCCGACCAGATCAAGTACGCGATCATGAACAACGCCCGCGATCTCGGTACGCCCGGCGAAGACAACACCTATGGAAATGGAATCATCAACGCCCTTGCCGCCGCCGAAGCAATATCGCCGTACAGGATTTCCGGCATTGTTCGCAGCGCGGGAACGAATCAACCGATTGAATACGCAAGCGTCGAGATCATCCAGACATTTCAGAACAGGCAAACGGACGCTTCGGGTTCGTACAACTTCGGTGTGTTGAAGGACACGGTGCAGATCCGGTTTTCCGCTTTCGCGCATTACAACACGACACTGCAACGTATTCTGATTGCCAATACTCCTGAAGTCCTGAACGTCAGCCTGACTCCGCTTCCGGTCGCATCAATTTCCGGCACCGTTACCGACTCAACTTCGGCGGCAGGAATTATTGCTCGCGTCAACGCCTACGCACAGGGCGATCCATCAGCAAATCCGACTTCAAGCACCACGAGCCAGTCAAACGGATCATATACAATGAACGGCCCGATCGGTACATACAGGGTTGAGGTGTTGCCCGCAGCGCCTTACGTTGACAACGTCACGACGCAGGGTGTTGTGCTTAATGCCGGCGGGGCGACCGTTAACTACCGGCTGCTTCCGGCTGAAGTACTTCTCGTGGACGACGACGGTTCGGCAACATTTGAGACTGCATATCAATCGTCGCTCGGACGACTCGGCAAACGCTACAGAACTTTCGGTTTGGCCGATAGCGGCGGGGCGTTGGGCGGCGTGCTTGCCTCGTTTACGCAACGTCCCGTTCTCGTGTGGTTCACCGGTGCCGACTCCGCAAACGCTCTAACCCATCCCGAAAAACTTGTCATTCTCAATCATCTGAATGGCGGGGGACAGGCGGTTGTAACAGGGCAGAACATCGCACAGTTTTCTGCAACTGACGATACGTTGCTTGAGAAATATCTCGGCATCCGGTTTAACGGCAACTCCACCGCCATTTCGTTGCGCGGATTTGCGGGTGACATAATCGGCAACGGCGTGAACTATCTGATTACCGGCGGACCCGGCCCGCAAACCTCAAAAGATATCATCAGCCTCGTGCCGGGAAGCATCGGAACGCCGACCCCAACACTGTACTACGCTGTCGGAACCGACAGTTCCAACTATGCGGGTGTTCGTGTTGCCGGGCCGGGCAACAGTTGGGCGGTTGCCTACTTTGCCATTGGCATAGAAGGGTTTCCCGAAGCGCGGCAGGATACGTTCCTGTTAAGAAGTATGCGATACTTCAACCAGCTTGTTTCCGGCGTGCAACCGATTACCAACTCCGGAGTGCCGGGCGAGTTCCGGCTGGCACAGAATTATCCCAACCCGTTCAATCCGACGACGACGATTGAGTTCGATTTGCCATCAGGGTTGGATGCTGAAATTACTTCTCTCAAGATTTTTGATCTTCTCGGCCGGGAGGTCAACACCCTTGTGAGCGAGAAACTCCCGCCGGGAACATACAAAACCCGATTTGAGACAGCAGGCCTCTCCAGCGGTATCTATTTCTACCGGCTCCAATCAGGAAGGTTCGTCGAGACGCGCAAGATGATGCTGTTGCAATAAACAACATACGCTATAACACGCAAGCCCCGGCAGCAAAGGGGGCTTGCGTGTGTTTTTCCTTGCTTCTGCGCGTATTTATTCTTATAAAAGGAAGAGAATCTCGGAGTCTCGCGTAGTTTTTCTCACCGATTATCTCAGGATCACATTCCCCTCGGGAGCTACATCAATCAACAAAACGGAGGATACTCCATGCGTATGCACTACCTTTTCTTATTGTGCGGATTGGTATTGGTGTCACACACCGTACTGGCACAAGACAACCCCATGCTGGATACACCGGTGCCCCTCTCCGGCCAGATGGGACCATCGGTGGGGACCACAAGCATCAATGTCATCACCTCCCCGGAGGGGTTTGACAATTTCGATCTCGGGACAACGAACGCCGAACCACACGCGGTAACCAACCCTGTCAACCCTCTTTGGTTTTTTACCGCGTTCAATCCGACCGGAAGCTTCCAATCATGGCACACGGAAGACGGCATCAATTGGGCAATCAACAATCCGCCCTGGCCAAACAACGCAGGCGACCCCGTTGCGGCGTATGACAGTCTTGGAAACCTCTACTATGAGGTGATGAAGAGCCCGATCACCGGCTGTTGGGTTTCCAGATCAACCAACAACGGCCAGACGTGGGGTACGCCGGTTACAGCTATTGCGGGCAACGACAAGAATTGGATTGCCGCCGACCAGACAATGGGGCCGTTCGCCAACTACGTATACACCACAATGACCAACAGCGGAACGGGCAATTTCATGCGCTCGACAGATCTGGGCGCTACATGGGGTGCCCAGCGGGCGTTCAGCCCGCACGCGTTGCCGGGAATGATGGTGGCCGTGGGGCCGAACGTGTTGAGCCCGATTGATACATCAGGCGGATGCGTGTATGTTGTGACACACTCGGGAACCAACGCCGCAGGAGTATATACGTTTTTTGTTTCGCGAGATGGCGGAGCGAATTTTGTCCAGAAATCCCAGCATCAATTCTCAAACCTGATCGGCACGGAACTCAGCGGCCGCTCAACTGTGCAGGGTATGCGCTGTCGCCCCTATCCGATGATTGCAGCAGATAATAGCTTTGGCCCTTATCGCGGACGGTTGTATCTCGTGTACGCGTCGAACAATCCCGCCGGCAACGGCAACAAATCTGATATATTCCTTCGCTACTCTACTGACCAAGGAGGCACGTGGTCGACGCCGCGCATCGCGAACGATGACCCCAATTCGCAAAACAACTTCCAGTTCCACCCGGCTATCTGGTGCGATAAGGAAACTGGCCGCCTCTACATCAAGTTCTACGATACCCGCCTCATTCCTACAAGCGACAGTATGGACGTGTATGCAACGTATACTGACGACGGCGGCGAGACTTTTGCACCGAACCAGCGACTGACGACACGCTCTTTTAGAATAAATATCTCCGGCGCAACCGGACCGACATACCGCGGCGACTACGATGCTATTACGTCAAACCGCTATGCGTCAATGGCAGTGTGGACGGATTTTCGCAATGCCCCAAGCCCGAACTACACCGGCATGACAGCCTACTTCCCTGATTTCGCAATGCTCGTTAGAGCTAACCGTGACACACTGAAGTTTGTGGATAGCACAACCGCTGTGCTGAAGGTGCCTGCCGTTAAGTTGTACACGTATGGCGTCAAGTTCACGGCAACTGTTTCTCCAGCGGCGCCGTTTGAGCTCACCTTCCCGAACGGCGATTCGCTTGCCAGCGTGCCCGATTCTCTCATTCTCAAAATTAAAGCCAATAACGTCACCACCGGCAACTACACTATTACCGTGACCGGCCGCGGGCCGAACGGGACTCCGGCGCATCGGCGCACGATACCTATTCGAGTTCAGTTCATTCCGAACACGGTAGCCGTTGTGCAACCGAACGGCGGCGAAATCTGGATTCAGGGACAGACAAAACAAATCCGGTGGACAAAGGCAGGCGAAGTCTCCAACGTGCGTGTTGAGTATTCGACGAATACCGGCTCTTCATGGATGCTGATCAATGCCAATGCCCCCGGTACGTTATTGGATTGGGCTGTTCCCGCAACGCCGTCAACCCAGTCGCTTGTGCGAGTTGCATGGGTCGACAGTACAACGACCGTCTTTGATCAAAGCAATGCCACGTTCACCATTTCGGCGCCGGCGGCCTTGATTTCAACCGCCCCAGAATCGTTGCGGGCAGTTGTGCAGGGAGGCAACAACTTCGGATTTGACACGCTGCGCATCAGTAATCAGGGAACATTGGCTCTCAACTGGACAACAACCGGAACAAGCTGGGTGAACGGATTCCCCGCCAGCGGCTCTGTTCCCGCTGGCGCAACGAACGCCGCTCCGGTACGCTTCAGCGCCGCAGGATTGTTAGGCGGAACGTATTGGGGCAACCTCACGGTGTCCAGCAACGATCCGTTCAATCCGTCGGTTCAAGTACCTGTGCGGCTCACTGTTGTCGGGACGGCGCAGATTTCCGTGACGCCGAGCGATACGTTGAACTTCGGCAGTGTGTTGATCGGCAGAACCGACACGATGAGTGTCCGTGTTCGCAACGTCGGCACCGACACGTTGCGCGGAACATCCAACGTCATCCCGATAGGGCGGTTTGCCTCCATTACGCCGAGCTACAAAGTCGCGCCGAACGACTCGACGCTGATCCGCGTCATCTTCATTCCGCTCGATTCGACAACCAACTATCAGGCAACGCTTCGCGTGATCAGCAACGATCCCGACCCGTCACGCGATACGGTGTTTGTGGTGTTGCGGGGCAAGGGCACAAGCACAACCTCCGTGCGCATCACCTCGCACGATCTTGTGCCGGAGAAGTTCCTGCTCGAGCAGAACTACCCGAACCCCTTCAATCCCTCGACCACCATCCGGTTCGGTATTCCGGCAGGACTTTCGGGAGCCGAGCCGGCAATGCTGACGGTGTTTGATGTGGTGGGACGCGAAGTGGCGACGCTGGTGAACGAGAAACTCTCGCCCGGCACCTATAGCGTGCAGTTTGAAACGCACGGACTCTCCAGCGGCATTTACTTCTACCGCCTCACTGCCGGAAAGTTCATCGACACGAAGAAGATGATACTGACGAAATAATTTTCGCAGGACAACAACAAAGCCCCGCCCCGTGCGGGGCTTTGTGTTTCCCCACTTGCCGACTGCTGATTACCGACAGCAAACTCCATTTGACTTTTCCAACGTTTTGGTATACCTTGCCCCACCGCTTTTGTACGGAGATATGTTGAACACACTGGCCGATTTGTTAGCATCGAAGATGAACCTTGTTTTCACACCGATTCTTGGTGGAAAGACGAATGCTATGGTTGCGGCAGTCAGCCGCAATTGTCCGCTACAATACTATAATGAAAGGAGTTACGCCATGTGTTCTCCAGCCTCTTGTGTTCTTCGGCAGCCGGTTTTGCTTCGTATGAAGCGCTTCATGTGCCTTCTTCTTGCGGGGGGCCTTGTTTCTTCCGTGTCATTCAGTCAAATCCCGAACGCGGGGTTTGAACTCTGGGAGATGGATCTCGACAGCAACTACAATCCTGTGGGATGGCAGACAACGAACAGCTATCCTCTTGTGAATGTCGAGCCGTATTCGCCGGGTTGCCAGGGGAGTTTTGCCATGAAAGTGAAGACGGTGAATTTCGGATTCCCTGTCCCGGGTGTAGCCCTTCTTGAGACCGGATATACCTTCACGCAGTTGCCGACAAGCATCTCGGTCTGTTACAGGTCTACCGTCATGCCCGGCGACCGGGCGTATATTATCGTGGGATTGATGCGCGGCGACAGTGTCGTTGCGTTGCAGGACAGTTGTACATTCAAAATAGATTCAACAACCAGCCAATTTATCAATCGGACCTTCCCGCTCGTCATATCGGCCAACCTTGTGCCGGATTCGCTGATCATCATCGTGGCGTCGGGTCTTGGGTTTGGACAGGTGGGGACAGAGTTGATCGTTGATGCGTTCGCCTTCGGGTTCGGTTCCGCAAGCGTCCCCGGAGAAGGGTCCGTCCCCGCTTCCTTCGCACTGTTTCAAAACCACCCGAACCCGTTCAATCCCTCGACCACGATTGACTATGAGATTCCGAAAGCGGGAAAGGTCGAGCTGCATATTTATGATGTTCTCGGCCAACACGTCGCCGAACTTCTGAGCGGCGAACAGACTGCGGGAACGCATTCTGTTGTCTGGAACGGTCAGAACGACGAAGGTTCTCCGGTTTCGGGTGGAGTCTACTTCTACCGTTTGTCCGTACGGACCCCATCGGGGCAGGTCGGTTCATACACCGGAACGAAGAAGCTGACGCTACTGAGGTAATTTTCACAGGACAACAACATAGCCCCGTCCAATGCGGGGCCTTTTGTTTAGTGACGACTAGAACATTCGAATTGAGAAGTGTTGAAAAATCATTATTCTCATAATCTCCGGGTCTTCGCATGGGCAAAAAAACCACCAGGTATTCCGATGTGATTCAAAGCGAGAGTGTAGAGCTGTTTTTTTGCAGACAAACTTGATAAGAAGCTTCAATAAGCCGAACTGGATGAGCTTGCTGAATTTGTTCTTGGGGGTCTGAAGCAGGCAGTCAAAGTACTCATGAAAGAAACAGAAGACTGGGGTCCATGCCATCTGCCGGAATGTTCGGATCTTCGTCTGCCACGTCTTACCAAATCCCCACTTCCATTGTCAAGCCGGAAACCCGCCCCAACCTTGCTTTTCCGGCCATGTTTGGGTAATCTTTCACACGTACTTTTCGTACCACGAAACACTTGTCACACATTCTCACACTCAGGAGTACTCATGAAACGTCTTCTTCTTGCCGCACTTATCTGCTCGGCATTTCTCTCCGCCGCCGCGCAGGATGTGCGGATTCGCGTGCCGTACACGCGCTTCGTGCTGCCCAACGGGTTGAACGTGATTCTGCATCAGGATCGCTCGACGCCGACGGTGGCCGTGAACATCTACTATCTCGTCGGTTCGGGGCGGGAGAAACCCAGACGCACGGGCTTCGCACATTTGTTCGAGCATATCATGTTCGAAGGCTCGAAGAATGTGCCGGAAGGAATGTTCGACCGCTGGCTGGAAGCGGCGGGGGGCAACAACAACGGCTCCACCAACACCGACCGGACGAACTACTACGAAACAGTCCCAAGCAACGCCCTTGAACTCGCCCTCTTTCTCGAATCCGACCGGATGGGATTTTTGCTGGATGCAATGTCCCCCGCGAAAGTGGACGGGCAGCGTGACGTCGTGAAGAACGAACGTCGCCAGTCGTACGAGAACAGGCCTTACGGCATGGCATATCTCACACTCTTCGAGCAACTCTACCCGAAAGCCCATCCCTACTCGTGGCCGACTATCGGCTCGATGGCGGATTTGACGGCAGCGAGTTATGAGGATGTGGTGAACTTCTTCAAGGATTGGTACGTGCCGAACAATGCCGTGCTTGCCATTGCGGGCGACATCGATATCGAACAGACGAAGAAGTCAGTGGAGAAATGGTTCGCCGGAATTCCCCGCGGAAGAAACATCCCCCCAATCGATCCTGTTGCGGCATATCTCGAAAGCGAGAAGCGGCTTGTGATGGAAGATAACGTCCAGCTTCCGCGTTTGTACATGACGTGGCATGCGCCGGGCGTTTTTACCGGAATGGATGCAACGAACGACATCATGGCAAGCGTTCTTGCGGGAGGAAAAAACTCCCGGCTTTACAAACGTCTTGTGTATGATCTGCAGGTTGCTCAGGATGTTTCGGCGTACAACTATTCGATGAGATTGGGCTCCATCTTTATTATTGAAGTCACTGCACGCAGCGGACATACGCTGCAGGAAATTGAGAAGCTTGTGCAGGAGGAAATTGACCGCATCAAACGCGAGAACCCGGCGGAACGCGAAGTGCAAAGGGCGGTGAACCAGTACGAGGCAAGCTTCCTTGCGCGACTCGAATCGGTGGAGAACAAGGCCGATCAGTTCAACAATTATTTCCAGTTTACCGGCAATCCGGATTTCTTCAACGAGGATTTGTACCGCTACAAAGCCGTCGACGCGGATGACATCACCGCAGCCGCAAAAACATTCTTGCATAACGACAAGCGTGTCGTGCTCAGCATCGTTCCGAAAGGAAAGAAAGACCTTGCGGCGACATACACGCAGGAGGTGATAAAGCAATGAAGAGATTTCAAAGTACAGTCGTTTTAATCTGTTTAGTCTATTTAGTCAGTAGTCATTGGTCATTGGGGGTTGCGCAGCAGCCTGATCGCAGCAAGCCGCCGGAACTCGGTCCGCCGCCGTCACTGACGCTTCCCGCAATCCAGCACCTAAAGCTTTCGAACGGTTTGAAGGTTGTGTTGATGGAGAAGCATCAGGTTCCGCTTGTGCAGGTGAATTTGCTGGTGAACGCAGGAACAGCTATGGATCCCGCTGGGCAGCGGGGACTCGCGAGCATGACGGCCGCAATGATGCAGGAAGGTGCAGGCAACCGCGATGCACTCGCGTTTGCTGATGCCGTGGATTTTCTCGGAGCAAACATTTCAGTGAATGCCGGAATGCACACAACAACCGTCTCGCTGTTCACCCCGCTCAGCAAGCTCGATTCGGCGTTGGCATTGTTTGCAGATGCCGCATTGCGCCCCAAATTTCCCGCCGAAGAGCTTGAGCGAAATCGGATTGAGCGGCTGACTACACTCCTTCAATGGCACGATGAGCCGCGTGTCGTCGGCTCGACGTTGTTCAACAACGTTCTGTTCGGGAAGGATCATCCCTACGGCCCGCCGACGATGGGCAATGAAACGGCGATCCGTGCATTCAGCATTGCGGATTTGAAGAAGTTCCATTCCACCTATTTTCATCCCAACAATGCCACGCTCATTGTGGTGGGAGATGTGACGGCAAAGACTATTCTGCCGAAACTGAATGCGTTGTTCGGGAAATGGAAAGCCGGCAAAGTCGAAAGCAAAACCTGGCCGACGGCCAAGCAAGTCGAAGCGAGAAAGCTGTATCTCGTTGACAAGCCGGGAGCCGCGCAATCCGTGATTCGTATCGGACGCATCGGTGTTGCGCGAACAACGGAGGATTACTATCCGATAGTCGTAATGAATACAATCCTCGGCGGCTCGTTCACGTCGCGCCTGAACAACAACTTGCGTGAAGAACATGGCTACTCGTACGGCGCTGGTTCACGGTTCATGTTCCTGCCCCTTCCCGGTTCGTTCCTCGCCTCGTCGGATGTGCAGACGGATGTGACGGACAAGGCGCTGACGGAGTTCATGAAGGAGTTGACGAACATCTCCGCCATTTCTGATGATGAACTGACGCGGGCGAAGAACTATGTTGCCCTCAGCTATCCCAGCGACTTCCAATCCGTTGGTGAGATTGCCGGACGGTTGGGCGATCTCGTCATCTACAATCTTCCCGACACGTACTTCAACAACTACACGAAAAATATCCTCGCCGTGACAAAAGATGATGTTGTTCGAGTTGCAAAGAAGTACGTCGATCCCGAGAAGATTGCAATTGTGGTTGTGGGAGATATGTCGAAAGTCGAGTCAGGTATCAGGGCACTGAACTTGGGCCCGATTGAGAAGCTAACGATTGAAGAAGTGTTGGGAAGCAAGCCGGTGTTGGGGAAGATGTAATCTTGTTGCAGGCCGCTGTTTCCGAAAGGCAAAGGGCAGAACGCTGTTCTGCCCTTTTTTGTTGTCACCCCACAACCTTCCCCGCCACCAGCGTCAAGTCATCGGCGTATTTGCCGGAGCCGGTGAAGTCGCGGAGAGAAGTCCGCAAACCGTCAACGAGTGGCTTTGCATCCAGATGAGAGTTGGAAATCAGCCATGAGGTGAGCCGTTGCTCGCCAAACTCTTCCGACTTCGCGTTGCGTGCTTCGGTCAAGCCGTCAGTGTACAGCAGCAGTGAATCCCCCTTCTTTAATTCTACTTTTGCATTTTCATACACCATCGCTTCCGTCAATCCAATTGCAGCGCCTGTCGGCATCAGCTTGCTTGCCGCGAGTCCGTTGGATGTGTGCACATGAACCGGCGGATTGTGTCCTGCGTTGCAGTACTCCAGCACATGCGTCTCGGGATTGTAACGTCCGAGAAAAATCGTGATGAACTTGATGAGATGAATGTTGTGGCAAAAGAGATGATTCAGCCGCTTCATCACATCGGCGGGCGAGTCGTTGTCGGGGACAAGAATGCGCAACGACGCCTGCATGCTGGCGACGAGCATACTTGCAGGCAATCCTTTTCCCATCACATCAGCAATGGCAAAACCGTGCGAGCCATCCTTGAATCTGAAGAAATCAAAATAATCTCCCCCCACAATCTCAGCCGGTTGAATGAACGCGGCAACGCGCAGACCCGGAATTGCAGGCGCTTCTTTCGGCAGCAACGCCTTCTGCACTTTGTGTGAGAGTTCGAGATCCTGTTCGAGACGCCGCCGCTGGTCGTCCGAGAAATGATCGAGGCAGACGCACGACGTGAAATCCATCTCCAACAGTTCGGCATTCACATCTTCGTGGCAGACTGTACACAGACCGAACGTCTGTTGTTCAGTTTGCGAAATGGCTTCATCCAGCTTCTCCAGTCGTGTTTCAATTTCCTGTTCAGAAACGGGGCCGAGGTGAATGTGCTTTTGTTCGGCGGGTGTGCCTTTCAGCCAATCGAGCAGATTTTGCCGCTGGCGTTCAAGGTTTTGGCGAAAACGCTGATATGTTCCGGTATCCATGGCAGGCCTCCTGACTGTGAGTAATACGACAGTGAGTTCGGCTTGTTTCGGGAAGCCTCAACCCGGCGGATTTGCCTCGTAATAGGCGCTCATAATCACGCCGAGGGCGATGGAGAGCATTTTGGCCTCGCTCTTGTCTGCTCGTGAAGGTATCAGAACCGGCACTTTGCCTCCCACAATCACGTGTGCAAGCCGGAGTCCGGCAAAGTACGTTGTGCTTTTGGCAAGACTGTTGGCCGATTCGATGTTTGCCGCAATCAGGATTTCGGCGTGTCCGGCAACCGGCGAGCCGATTGCTTTTTCGGCTGCGGCTTCCGCGGAGATAGCATTATCAAGGGCGAACGGGCCGTCAACAATGCAGCCTTTGATTTGTCCCCGCTCGTTCATTTTGGAAAGCGCGGCCGCATCGAGTGTTGATTGAAGAGTAGGAACCACAAATTCCGTTGCAGAAAGAACAGCGACTTTCGGGTTGAGATTGCCGAGGGCGTGTGCAACTTCAACGGCGTTGTTGATGAGCTCGACTTTGTTTTTGAGATCGGGGGCGAGCGTCATTCCGCCGTCGGTGATCATCACGAACTTGTTGTCGACTCGTTGAGGAAACTCGAGAATGAAAATATCACTCAGCAACCGTCCGGTCCGGATGCCGGAATCCTCGTGCAGAACAGCCTTCATCATCGTCGAGGTATCGACGCCGCCTTTCATCAACACATCGCATTTGCCGTCACGCACATAGTAGATTGCTGTATTGAGCGCCTCATGCACCGTGGCACGATGCACAATCTCAAACGGCTTGCGTGTCTCTCCCATCTCCGCAATCTTACGCTCTATTACCTCCTGATCTCCGATCAGAATAAAGCGGGCAAGAGTCCGTTCGCATGCGTCGTACACGGCCTGCAATGTTTCCGTGTTGTTCGGGTACACAACAACAACACGCTTGCCTTTGTGTTTGAGCGCCTCGCTGAGCAGTTGGTCAAAGTTGTTGATCATCATTCATCCTTCCGAGTAGATTCCAAACATCATCTCCGTTGGAACTTGGCTATTGGTATTTGGAATTTGAGATTTGTGATTTCATTCCTCAATATCTTTTCGCTTCTTCCTCTCCCCGGAGTACGCGTAGCGCCCCTTGTGCAAGCGCCGCCATTTCATCTTCACCTGCATAGACCTTTACGGGGGCGATGAAGCGTACGCGATCCTCAATCCATGACGTCAGCATTTTCGAGTTTGCCGCCCCTCCCGTTAAAACAATGGCATCGACGTTTCCTTTCAGGACGGTTGCCATTGCGCCGATTTCCTTGGCAATCTGGTACGCCATTGCTTCATACACTTCCGCTGCCTCGTTGTCCCCGCCGGCGATGCGACGTTCAACTTCCGTCAAATCGTTCGTGCCGAGATAGGCTGCCAGCCCGCCATGACGGCGAACGAAATTACGGATTTCCATCTCGCTGTAAGTTCCGGAGAAGCAGAGGGTTATGAATTGTTGAAGCGGAAGCCCTCCCGATCGTTCGGAGGAGAATGGCCCATCACTCGACGCGTCGTTCACATCAATGATCTTCCCACCCCGCAGCGGCGCAACGGAGATGCCACTTCCAAGATGCGCAACAACCAGACTCGATTCCTCAAATCTCAAGCGGAATTCTTGAGCGGCGCGGCGCGCTGCCGCGTGAATATTCAGGGCGTGTGACAGACTCTTGCGTTCAATGAACGGAAGTCCCGAATATTTCGCCAGCGGCTCGAATTCGTTCACCGAAACCGGATCGACAACGAAAGCGGGACAGTTATACTCCGACGCAAGCTCATGGGCAAGGGCACTGCCGAGATTGGAGGCGTGTTCACCCTGCAGGTTTCTTCGTGCATCATCGAGCATATCCACAGTCACGCGATAAGTTCCGCCGGGAACGGGCCGCAACAATCCGCCGCGCGCAACAACAGCCGAGCACGCTCTGAGCCTTGATGCCGACCAATGACGGCAGAGCATGAGGCGATAGTTGAATTGATCCCAGATTGTTCCGTATTGGGCAAGTTCTCCGCTTTCATGGCGCAGCGTTTCTGACGCAACGATCTTCTCATCCTCCGAGATCGCAATTTTGGTTGACGTGGAACCCGGATTGATGACGAGAACGGTGAAGTGTCGGGAATCGCTCATGAATGGTTCTTTCCGTTTGCGCGGTTTGATACGTTGCGAAGAATCGCTTCACTGTGTTCGGGATAGAGTTCTGTTACGCATTCCTGGCAAAGGCTGTGAGTTACCTCGGCATTGAATTCGGCCTTGATATATGCTTCGACGGATTGCCAAAACTGCTCGTCATTCCTTACCCGGCGGCATTTTGAACACATCGGCACAAGGGTACGCAACCGCACGATTTCCGTGATATCCTCCAGAATCAACAGCGCGAGTTTTCGATTGCCAATCCAAACCGGTGATGCGGTTACCATCAGTTCGATCTCCTTCACCTCATCCCCCTGAACAAGCTCCGCTTTAGTCCGCTGGCGGTGCACCGGTTTGCCGGACAGTGATGCCGTCACCGAATTGCGGATGATGCAATCTCCGCAATGCGGGCCCCGGCCGCATCCGCCGGGCGAGTCGTTGGTGTGAATGCAGTTGAGCATCTCTCCGCCGCGAATGTACAACACCTCGAGCCGGGATTTGTTGACCAACTCCAACGCCGCCCTGTTCAGATCAATAACATTCACATCGTCATCCACGAGCAAAACGGGCTGTGGAATCGCGTCGAGAATTGTTCTGTAAAGGGTCTCGTTATCTACCATATCACGCTACACTTGATGAGTGAGTGAGAGGGATGTTTTCGGACGCCGCACGATGGTTTGATTGCAGGTAGTTGTGAATTTCCATCGCGGCGATCTTTCCGTCCTTCATTGCAAGAATAACTGTCGCGCCGCCGCGTGACAGATCGCCACCTGCGAAAATTCCCCGGCGTGTTGTTGTTTGCTTCTCGTCCACTTCAACCACGCCTCGCTTTCCTGTTTTCAAGCCGGGCGTTGTTGACTGAATGATCGGGTTCGGCTTCTGCCCGATTGCCTCGATCACGGTCTGCACATCAAGCACAAACTCCGATCCTTTCACGGCAACGGGTTTGCGTCTGCCCGATTCGTCCGGCTCGCCCAACTCCATTCGCTGGCATTCGAGTCCGCATACCCAATTCGTCTCCGTGCCGAGTATTCTTGTCGGATTAGTGAGAAGGAGAAACTCAATCCCCTCTTGTTCCGCATGATGAATCTCTTCTTCCCGGGCAGGCATTTCATTGCGAGAGCGGCGGTAGACAAGATACGCCTTCTCCGCGCCGAGACGTTTTGCCGTACGCACGGCATCCATTGCCGTGTTGCCGCCGCCGATCACCGCAACCTGTTTGCCGATCTTCACGGGCGTATCGTTCTCCGGAAACTTGAACGCTCCCATCAAGTTGACACGTGTGAGAAATTCATTTGCCGAATAGACTCCGCTGAAGTTTTCGCCCGGAATTCCCATAAACGTCGGCGTGCCTGCGCCGGTACCAAGAAATATCGCGCTGAAGCCCCATTCATCGAACAATTCATCGATCGTTGCCGTTCTGCCCACGAGGAAGTTGGTGTAGATTTCCACGCCGAGGGCTTTGATGCGCTCCATCTCAACATCAAGAATTTCCTTCGGAAGACGAAATTCCGGAATGCCGTATCGCAACACGCCGCCCAAGGCATGCAACGCTTCAAAAATCGTTACATGGTAACCGAGCTTCGCAAGCTCGGCGGCACATGTGAGTCCCGCCGGGCCCGACCCTACGATTGCCACTTTCTCCTTGCGGCGCTCGCCGATATGCGGCGCGTTGAACGTGTCGTGCAACATTTCATAGTCGGCAACAAATCTCTCAAGCTTTCCAATGGCAACCGGATCGTGTTTCTTGCCGAGCGTGCATTCTGCTTCGCATTGACTTTCCTGCGGACACACTCTGCCACAGATTGCCGGAAGATAGTTCGCCTCGCGTATTTTGTTCACCGCGCCGCTGTAATCCTTCTTCAACATCAACTGAATGAAGCCGCGAATGTCGATGTTCACCGGACACGCATCCTGGCACACGGGATTCTTACATTCAAGACATCGCTGCGCTTCAATAACGGCGCGTTGTTCATCTAAACCAAATGATACTTCCTGAAAATTCCGGCTTCGTCTATCCGCCTCCTGTTCAATGGAATCCTGACGGGGAATTCTCATTCGTGCGGATGGTTTCAGAGGGTTGACGGTTTCCATCAGGCAACTCCCTCCATTGCATCCGCCTGCTTGTACACATTACAGCGGTGATCAGATTCCTTTTCCAAATCAATATACGTCCGGTTGCGCATAATCATCTCATCAAAATCCACAAGATGGGCATCGAACTCCGGCCCGTCAACGCAGGCAAACTTCATCTCTCCGCCTACCGACACGCGGCATCCGCCGCACATTCCGGTTCCGTCAACCATAATGGCATTCAGACTGACGAGTGTATGGACATTGTATTGTCTGGTAAGATTTGCGACCGCCTTCATCATCGGCAGCGGCCCGATGGCATACACGGCTTTGATTCCGAAATCTCCGTCAAGCAAATCTTTCAACTGATCGGTAACGAGTCCCTTGCGACCGTACGAACCGTCATCCGTTGTGACATAGACTTCTTGAGAACAACTCTTCATCTCTTCTTCAAGAATCGCCAACTCTCTCGTTCTGCCGCCGATAATAGAATAGATAGTGTTGCCCGCAACGTACAATGCCTTGGCAATGGGCAGCAGTTCGGCGGTACCTACTCCGCCTCCAACGCATGCAACTGTTCCGTGATTGTTGATGGGCGTCGGATTGCCGAGAGGGCCGAGCACGTCCTTGATGAACTCGCCTTCCCGCTTTGTCGCCAGAAGCTTCGTCGTTTTGCCGATTGCCTGGACAATGAGCGTGATGGTCCCCGCCGCGGGATCGCTGTCCACAATCGTCAGCGGAATCCGCTCGCCCCCCTCCATCACCCGGATAATGACAAAATTGCCCGCTTTACGTTTGCGGGCAATAAATGGTGCTTCAATGATGTATTTGGTTATCGTTGGTGCGAGCTGCTGCTTGGCAACAATCCGAAACACGCTTTTCCCCTTTGCGATTGTGACTAACCAGTTGTTGAGAATGCCTACAGCAGGCAAACAGGTCAACCATTGTGCCACGGAATTCTGCAGAAAACAGCCAAAATCTCCATTTTTGAGTATTAGTTTTTGGGCGGAATGGCTCTTCTGACCAAATG
>JAANMX010001559.1_pt1 | contig 25596 bp, 23 predicted proteins | sample 7279681 | NCBI WGS metagenome assembly JAANMX01 (sample SAMN14094542, study PRJNA606508) | bioreactor metagenome | isolation source: A lab-scale SPAN reactor treating ammonium-rich wastewater day 351 | place: Ireland: Galway | collected 2018-01-01
CGGAGAGGTACGCGTCAGAAAGTCGTGGGAGAGGAGAGAGGAGAGGCGGCCGAGGGACTGTCTGCAAGACGTTCGCTGCCTTCTATTCTCGCCATGCTTGCATACGTATGCAATATAGCACAGGAGATACCTGCTGTCAAGGGTTTTTTGCCGAAAATCAGGCGATTTTTAGGGCGAGAATGCTATGATTTTGCAATCGTATTCAAGCGCGTGGCCAGACTGCAAGCGTCCCCATCCCCGGCAGCCTCTCCCACAAGTACCAGGCGCGGCTGGCGTCTGTCACACCCGGCTGTCAGGCGCGGTAGCCTGCCATGCCCTCAGCACCGCTGCCACGCTCCAGGCCTGAGCGATGCAACCGCGCGGGGTGAAGGGCGGGTCGCCGTCGAAAATCTCGCTGATACTGCCCAGCCCATGATCGCTGAGATGGTGGATAAAGGGCAGCAGAAATGCCCTCGCCGCTGCCCGATCCTGGTAAACGCGCAGATGCGCGCTGACAAAGGGGCCGATCAGCCAGGCGCGGGCTGTTCGCGGCTCATAGCCCTGCTTCCGCGAATTCGCGTACGGCCTTGGGGCCGCTGCGGGCCAGCCCGTCCGCGAAGCCCTGCCGGTCGCTGGTGCGGTAGTCCAGTCGTTCGACGTGGAAGGGGGCCAGCCGCTCCTTGCCGCGCCGCCGCTCCAGCACGTCGAGTTGATACTCCAGGGCGTTGGCGATGCTGGCCGCGTCGCTCCAGTCTGACTTGTAGATCGGCACGCCGCCGCGGTTGAAGATCCAGCTCATGTTGGGCATGGAGCCGTAGGCGCGGTGGCAGGCGCCGTCCAGAGCATCCAGCAGGATGGGCCGGGCCACGCCCAGCACATCCCGCAGGGCGCGGGCGTGATCGAATTTCTGCGCCAGCGAGGTCAGGTGCGGGTAGTATTCGCCCGGATGCGCCTCGTGGGTGTAGAGGAAGACCGAGCCGACGCCCTGGGGCGCAAAGCGCTCGGCGATCTCGTTCATGACTGGCGCCGCCAGCCCGCAGTACGGTCAGGTGAAGCTGCCAAACTCGACGACGGTCAGCCGGTGCTGCGACCAGACCTCGCTCAGGCTGGTCGGCGCGCCGTCCAGCCGCCACAGGGGAAAATCGGGCGCAGGCTGGCCCAGTGCCGGGCTGTGGGCGAAGTTGAGCCAGGGCAGCACTTTTTCCGGCGTGAAGGAGTCGTAGTTGTAGGCGGTTGTGATCTCAGAGGTATCCATTGCAGCTACTCCAGGGGCTTCAGGGGCTTCAGGTCGTCCAGGATCCAGGGCATCAGCTCGGCCACGGTGGGGTGGGTGAGCACGGCCCTGCGAAACAGCTTGTACGACTGGCCGGTGGCCATGAAGGGGGTGAACAGGTTGATCACCTCGTCGCCGCCGACGCCCAGGATGGCCGCGCCCAGGAACTGCTCTGTGTCCGCGTCCACCAGGATCTTGACCAGGCCGGCGGTCTCGTCCTTTTCCCGGGCCCGGGCGATCTGCTTCATGGGACGCGTAGCCATCAACACGTTGCGGCCGCTGGCCCGCGCCTCCTTTTCGCTCATGCCCACGCGGCCCAACGGCGGATCGATGAACACGGCATAGGTGGGCAGGCGCTGCGACAGGGTGCGGTCGTCCGCGCCGCTGTAGAAGTCCCAAAAGATCTCGCCGTCGTTGACCGCGGTGTGGGTGAACGCGCCCTCGCCGTTGATGTCGCCGACCGCGAAGATGTGCGGCGCCGTGGTCTGCATCACCTCATTCACCCGGATGTAGCCGCGGCGGTCCATCTCGACGCCGGCCGCGGCCAGGTTGAGGCGATCGCTGTTGGGGGTGCGGCCCAAGGCCAGCAGCAGGTGGCTGCCCTGCACCTGGCGCTCCTCGCCCTCCTGCTGAAAGGAGACCGCGATCTGCTGCGGCCCCTTCTGCGTCAGCCGCTGGATGCTGGTCTCCAGGCGGATGTCGATCCCCTCGGCCGCGAGGATCGCCTGCACCTGGGCGGCGATGTCGGCATCCTCGCGGCTGAGGAGCTGCGCCGAGCGCTGCAAGACCGTCACCTGGCTGCCCAGCCGGCGGAAGATCTGGGCGAACTCCAGGGCGATGTAGCTGCCGCCGATGATGAGCAAATGCTGGGGCAGCTCCTGCAGGTCGAGCAGGCGGGCGTTGTCCAGCCAGGCGACGCCCGCGATGCCGGGGATGGCCGGGCTGGTCGACCGGGCGCCGGCGTTGATGACGATGGTCTCGCCCCTGATCTGCTGGTCGCCGACCTGCACCGTGTGCGCGTCGACAAAGCTGGCGTAGTGGGGGTAGATATCCGCATGCTCCAGGCCGCGCAGCCACTGCTCCATGCCCTGGCTGCTGCCATGGCGCATGGCGTTTTGCCGCGCCATCACCTTCGCGAAGTCGATGCTGACCTCGCCGGTGCGGACGCCGAAATCGGGGCCGCGGCGGGCCATGTGCGCGGCGCGGGCGCTGGCCACCAGCGTCTTGGTGGGAGTGCAGCCGTAGTTGACGCAACTGCCGCCGAAGCGGCCGCCCTCGACAATGGCCACGCGCTTGCCGGCCTGCGTCAGGCGGGGCACGACCGTGCCGGTGGCCTGGCCGGTGCCGATCCAGATCACATCATACTGTTTCATCGGTTCGTCTCCTTGCGTTGTTTGGGCGCCGGGCACGCGGCAATGTCCGGCGCTCGGCAGTGGGGGGTCATGATGCCTTACCTCCCCGACTCTTGCAACAGCGTTGCTGCCAACGCGGTCCAACCGGTCTGGTGGCTGGCGCCGACGCCGGCGCCCGTGTCGCCGTGGAAATACTCGTAGAAGAGCAGGTGATCGCGCCAGTGGGGATCCTCTTGGAAGAGCCGTTCCTGGCCAAACACCGGCCGCCGGCCGTTCCACAGGGCGACGGCCAGGCACAGGTTCTGGAAACGGTTGCTGAAGCCGCCCAGGCCATCCTCGTTCCAGCGGTAGGCGCGGCTGCGGGCGTGGTCGTGGGGCAAGGACTCCCAGGCCGCGCCGTGCGGGCTGTAGTCTTCGCGCACCGTACCCCAGGCGCGCTCGCTGAGATAAGGCCCCCAGTGTTTCCAGTCAGCCTGCCGTGCTTCGGAATCGGCCAGGCGTTGATGTTCGGCGGTGTCGAATAGGGTCATCAGTTCCCCTGTGTGTGAAGACTTTTTGGGTTTCGCAGACCCGAAAGGTCAAGGTGTCATTCCGACGACCAGGGCGCCCGGTGTACGCGCTTTGTAGAGACTCTCACGCCCAAGGCCAGCGTCTTTGGCCAGTTGCGTCAGGCCACGAGCACGCGCTACATCAAGCGCTCGCTTCGACCACCCTGACCCCGCGCCAGAAGGCGACATGATCCTTGATCTGGGCGGCAGCCGGCTTGGGCTGCGCATAATACCAGGCAGCTCCAGCGTTGGTCTTGCCTTCGACGACTACGTCGTAGTAACTCGCCGTCCCTTTCCACGGGCAGACGGTGTGCGTGGGGCTGGGCTGGAAGTAGGCGCGATTTAGCGAATCGGGGGGAAAATAGTGATTGCCTTCGACAACGATGGTATGGTCGCTTTGGGCCAGGATGGCCCCATTCCAGAGTGCTTGTAACATGATTCAGCTCCTGTGAGAGAGTTGTGCGTTCGATACGGAGACGCATATACCCTTGTAGAGCAGACGGCAGCCGGTTCCCTTACCCGCGTCGCCTATTTTGATCAGTCTGACGTGCGCAGGTAAGGCCTGATTGGGGCGGGGCCTCTTACGGGTAACGAGCGGGCGTCTCCAGGGCGCCACGACGCCGCCATCGCCCGCACACCCTACCCGTTACACACACACTACCCATTCAAAAAAAGGAGAACACCGATGAACGTATTCGCCGCCGTAATCGCCGGATTGGTCGGCACCGCCGCCATGACGCTATTGATGATGCTGGCCCCGGCCATGGGCATGCCCAAGATGGATGTGATGGGCATGCTCGGCTCGATGGTCAGCCGAGACGCAGGCCGGGCCAGGGGCATAGGCGCGGTCATGCACTTCATGATGGGCGTGGTCTTTGCCTTGATCTACGCCTTTCTGTGGAGCCAGGGCATCGGCGCCGCTGCCGTGATCTGGGGCCTGATCTTCGGCCTGGTGCACGGTATCGTGGCCGGCGTGATGATGCCGATGATGTCCCGCATGATGCCTTCCTCTGCGACTGGCGCGGCCAGCAGCAGCGGCGGCATGGCCGGGCTGATGGGCCTGGTGATGGGCCACCTGGTCTTCGGCCTGATTGTCGCCCTGGTCTATGCCGCGCTGGCAGCCTGAATTGTCGCCAGATGACCGAGAAGGCGGTCGTGGTCGCCTTCTCGGCTGTGGCCCGCTGCGGGCGGGCGGCGAAAAAGGACGCGTCCCCGCCCGCTCAGTTCTCGTGGGCGCTGCGGCCCCAGTCGCGGCGCCAGTCGGGCAGCGGGGGCGAGATGTTTTTGCCGATCTCGATCCGCGGATCGTTCCCCACGACCTCTTCGCCCAGAACGGCGTTGAGAATCTGCGCCGCCTGCTGGCTGACTGTGCTGATGGCGGCATCGAGAAAGCTTATACGCTCGGCCAATTGCTGGCGATCGCCTGTCTCCCAGTAGCCGCCTTCGTCCGTTACCTCCAGTTCGACGCCGTGCTGCTGGCACAAGCGCAGGAGTTCGCAAACGCCGATGTGGATATCGGCCCCGGCGAATTGCGTTTTGGTGAAGATGCTGGTGTTGGCCAGATAGGTTCCGGGCTGGGCGTGGGAACCGGCGGCAGGCAGATAGGTGATCATCTGGCCGTCGCGGCCAAAAGTCAGCCAGATTGACTCACAGGCAGGCGGGATGACGATGATCCCCCGCCAGCGATCATCGACCGGGTGGTATTCGGAGTGGGCGGGGGTGCTCTCAACCACGATCGTCGCGTCGTCGTCCAATATGAGGCCCTGCGGCGACCCCAGATCGCGGCTGACCAGGACTTCGGCCGTGCCCAGGATGCGTTCATCGATCCGTGTGTAGGGCCAGCCTCGCTGCGTGGCCGCTTGCTGGATGGCTGTCACCAGCACCGGCAGCCGGGAGGTGTCGGTCAATTTACCTTGGTAGTGGATGGTGACGCCCATTTTTGCACCTGTTGTTTGGGAAAAAATCATTAATCATTAATGATTAATGATTAACAACCAACGGACGGTTATTGCGCAGTTTGCGCGGTTTGTTGGCCTTTTCAATGCTGATCTGCGTCCGGTTGGCGGGGCGGGGGCGCTGCTGTTCACGCCGCGGCGTCGAGCCAGGCTGCGATCTGCAGGCGGTGCTCCTGGTAATGATCGGAGGTGCTGGGTGTGATGAACCAGGCGAAGGGAGCGCTGCCGGCCCAGGGGAAGTAGCCGGGCTGCTCGATGGCGGCGTCGGGCGCCGCCTCTAGCATGGCGATGATCTGAGCGTAGGAGCGGCGGAAGTCCTCCTGTACCTCGGGCAGGGGGCGGTGGCGATGGGCCTGGTAGAAGGCGCTGTTCAGGCGTTCGACATCGTCGTTGCTGAGGCCGGGCCCGGGGTCGGTGGGCGTTTCGCCGTTCTGGCCGGCTTGCCACCAGTGCAGCAGCACTTGTTCCCAGGCGACGATGTGGGCGAGGATGTCTTTGACTGACCAGTCATCGCCCGCGAGCGGTTGGCTCAGCCGGGCGGCGGGGACGCGGTCGAGGACAGCTTCGAGCTCGGCGCGTTCGCTGCGGATGGCGGCGAGGAGGTGGGATTTGGCTGGGATTTCCATGGGCAGAGGGGAGAAGGGAGAGGAGAGAGGGGAGAGGGGAGACAGTTATGTTGTACTGTATCTCAAAAAGAGGATAAACGATGGAAAGTAAATCGGCAAAGGACTGGCGGGCTCGGTTGCAGTTTGTGTGGCTGAGTTGGGCGGGTTTGTGGGTGGGGATGGCGGAAGGGCCGCGAGGGGGCAGGGCGCGTTTTAGGCCGCGCTGCCTTCAGGAAGTAGCGGAAAAGCAAGCGGCGGCTAGGCGAGACCAGGAGCAGTCATCGGCGCGGAACCTGACGACCCCGCCTAAAGCGGTTGGGTATGGGCGATCAAGCGGTCGCGAAAAGAGAGAAGGGAATGAGGGCTACTTGCGCAGTCATCCCCGCCCCATTACACTCTGTCCATGTTCAACTACCTCCGCACCCTCCGCCACCCGGCCCGCTATCACGGCTTCGATAAAAAACCGCCCTTCTTCGAAGGCTGGTACTTCAAGCTGATCGACGCCTCCGAACAGCACCGCTACGCCCTCATCCCCGGCATCTTCATCAGCGCCGATCCGGCCCGGCGCCATGCCTTCATCCAGGTGTTGAACGGCAGCACCGGCCAGGCGCACTATTTTCAGTATCCGGCCGCGGCCTTTGGGGCAGCCAGAGACCGCTTCGAGGTGCAGATCGGGGCCAGCCGCTTCTGCAGCGATGCCATCAGCCTGCAGATCGACCAGGATGGGCAAAGCCTGCGGGGTGATGTGCGCTTTCTGGGCACGACGCCGTGGCCGGTGACCTGGCGCTCGCCCGGCATCATGGGCTGGTATGCCTGGGTTCCGGGCATGGAGTGCTATCACGGCGTGCTCAGCTTCGATCACGAGTTGCAGGGCGGCCTGACCTTCGCTGGGGCAGCCCTCGATTTCAGCGGCGGCCGCGGCTACATCGAGAAGGACTGGGGCCAATCCTTTCCCGCCGCCTGGATCTGGATGCAGACCAATCATTTCGCCGTGGTTGGCGTCTCGCTGACCGCGTCCATCGCCATCATTCCCTGGCGGCGCAGCGCTTTCCCTGGCTTCATCATCGGCCTGCGCCACGAGGGCAGGCTCTACCGCTTCGCCACCTACACCGGGGCCGTGATCGAGCGCCTACTCATCGCGGATGACCATGTCTGGTGGATGGTGGCGGACCGCGACTATCGCCTGGAGATGAAGGCCCGGCGGGCGGAGGGGGGCCTGCTCTACGGCCCCACCCGCCAGGAGATGCACAAGCGGGTGGATGAAACCCTGAACGCCGCGGTCGAGGTGCGCCTGAGCGAGAAAGGGGGACGGGTGTTGTTCACGGGCATAGGGCGGCACGCGGGCATGGAAGTGCAGGGCGATCTCGACCGGCTGCTGGCCCTGCAAACACAGACGTAAAGCGCCGGACGCAGGGCTGGAACGGCCCAACGTGATGATCGTGGCTATCTGATCGAGTTCGACAACAAGCTGCTGGGGATGATACAGTGGGCCTGAAACCACGTCACCCGCACGCGCGGCGCCCGGCTGATTGTCGGCAAGGGCGCGGCGCCCTTTCTATAGGCGCTGACAGTCGTTTAGGCAGCGACTGTCCCCTGTCATCGCTTCTTGTGAGGCCACCATGACCGATCTACAAACCACCTTCAACCAAATCGATAGCAAAATCACCGCTTGGATGGCGCGTTACGGCATTGTGCTGCTGCGCGTCAGCCTGGGCCTGGCCTTCTTCTGGTTCGGCTTCCTCAAGTTCTTCCCCGGCCTCAGCCCGGCAGAGGCGCTGGCCACCCGCACCATCGAGGTGATGACCTTTGGCCTGATCCGGCCAGAGCTGTCGATCTACATCCTCGCCGCCTGGGAAACCCTGATCGGCCTGGGCCTGATCTTCGGGGTGTGGATGCGCGCCACCCTGCTGCTGCTCTTTTTGCAGATGCTGGGCACGATGACGCCCCTCTTTTTCTTCCCGGCGGAGGTCTTCACCCGCATTCCCTACGCGCCCACGCTGGAGGGCCAGTACATCATCAAGAACCTGGTGCTGATCAGCGCCGGCATCGTCCTCGGCGCCACCGTGCGCGGGGGCGGCATCGTCAGCGAGGCCAGGGCCTTGCAACGGGAGCGGGCGCCGGCCAAGACGTGAGGCGGATGAGGCGGCGGCGCAGGGGCGATCCTTTCTCACCCGCGCGGCCAGTTGCCCTCCTTCCCTGCCTGCCCTGCCATGCCCGGCGGCAGTGTCCAGCCCATCCGCCTACGCCAGCTATGGCAAGTGAGGGCGGCGGGGCGCTGTCACGGTCGCCTTTCTGGATGCGAGGCCTTGCGCGTGTGCCAGAAATCGTCTACTTCCGCAGCCGCGCCAACATCGGCACCAGCTTATACTTGCGCCCGTGAAGGGCTATCAGCCCATTCAGATAGGTCAGCCACTCGGCTTGCCGGTTGTGCTGCACGTAGATGTCGCGAGCGGTGCGTAGTCGCTCCACGGCGGTGTCGTAGTATTTGGCCTTGCCCTCGTTCATGATGCTTTCTGCCAGTTGCTTGCACTTGCCGATGCCCCAATCGGGATACTCGGCGCGTGTCGCCTCGATCACCCTCTCCAGGTAGTGGTCGTAATATAACGATCCATCGACCGCGGCCATCGCCTCTTTCAGCATCTTCTCGTAGAGGTAGACGTCCACCTTGCGGGAGGAGTAGGCGGGCGCCAGATGGGCCAGCAGCCTGGCCTTGATCGCTGGCCAGCCGGCGCCGGCCAGGCGCTCGGCGGCCTGATAATCGGCCAACTCCAGGCTGCTGGTGAAGGCGATTTGCGCCGCGCCCAGCGCCAGGTCGCGGTCGCCGGCCGTTTGCGCCTCGTCTACGGTCCAGCGCGCCAGTTCGGTCTTGCTCACTTGCGCGGTCACGCCCAGCCCGTGCGCAGCAACCATGAGTGCGGCAGGCTGCGCGTCCTGTGCGGCCAGCGTGCGAGCCAGCGAAAGGAGCTCAGTCGGGGATTGGAGATACGCCACCGCCTCCGCCACCGCCCGTTCCACCTGGCCGTCGCGGGCCAACATGTGGATGTAGAGGCTGGTCTGCCCTTCCGCTTCTGCCAGATGGATGTATTCCTGCGTTCGGCCCTGGCGCGCCAGGATGCGCAGCCGCGCCAGGGTCAGTTCTTCGGCGTAGATGGGGGGGGCTCCCTCCCACGCGCCCTTTTCAGTGATCTCGCCCTGCATGGCCGCGACCAACGCGGGCGCATCCCACCACTGCTCCAGCGCGGTCTCAACGAGATCAAGATTGACCACGTCGTCATTGGCCCAGTCCTCGACGCGGGCCAGCCATTGACCGCGCTGATCGGGAGTCAGGGCCTGGCTCAACAGCGCCTCGGCCAGCAGCGCGCCCAGGTCTGTGGCGGATTCGATCAGGACATCCGGGTTGTTTTCGATTACCCATTCATCCAGGTCAGCGATGCCGTTGCCCCAGGCCTCGATCATGGCGATGATCACCTCCGTGGCCGCGGCCCCGTCTCCCGCTGCCAACAGGCGCTCGGCCAGATCCTGGTGCGGCCCCAGGATCTCCGCCGCGTCGATCTGGCCGGCCTCATCATCGTCCCAGTAGCTGTCGCCGTAATCTCTGGATGCGCTGGCGTTGCGCAAACCCTTGCGGATCTCCCAGCGGATGGCGGCCAGATCGACCGGGATGCCATGATCGACCGGAGCCTGGGCCGGTGTGACCGGCGTGGCCGTCAGCCACTCGACCTCCTGTTCGATGACCGCGATCAGCGCCGGATCGCCCTCCACCAACCCGCCGAGGATGCGGCGCAATTGGGCCTCGTTCAGGCCGGTCAGCAGCGTCGCCAGGTCCGGCTTGACCGTGATCGGCCCTCCGCGCAGCGTGGCCAGCAGCAGGGCGACGATGTGCTTGCAGTAGCCACCCCAGTCGTAGAGACAGGTGCAGGTCGCCTGGCTGATGCCGCCGTCGGCCGTCAGGGTGACGACGATTTGGTAGGGCGTATCCTCGCTGCCCTCGACCTGCGCCATGAGCAAGGCCCCGCGCTGGACGATGCCGGAGACATAGCCGTTGTGATAGTAGCTGGCGCCGCGATCGAACACTTGCATGGTGGCGCCAGCGCGGATATCGGCTTCGGTGAATGGGGTCATGGGTTCGCCTCCGGGTTGTAACGGTTGGCGGTATTATAATGCCAGTCGGGCTGTGGGCCAAGGGGATCCCGCGCTTGACGGTATCCATAACCGGGCCGAATGGTTTTGACAACTGTCACGTGACAGATTACAATGCCCCGGTGATTCAGACCTTTGCCGACAAAGATACCCACCAACTTTTCGTTACCGGCAAATCCAGGCGGCTGCCGCCTGATCTTGTCAAGCGGGCGCGGCGCAGGTTGGAGTACGTTGACCTGGCAACAGATTTGAGCGATCTCAAAGCGCCGCCGAGCAATCGCTTGCACGAGTTGAAAACCGATCGCGCCGGGCAGTACGCTATCTCTATCAATGACCAATGGCGCATCTGCTTTCGTTTCATCGATGGCGACGCTTACGATGTTGAGATCACCGATTATCATTAGTTTTGTCAATGGCGATAGACCATGGTGAATGGATGATGCACCCATCTGCATGGGGGATTCGCTATCATCTACCGTCCATCGTCACGCCAGAAGCGAGACGCATGTTTGCAAAGTGACTCGAGTTTAGGAGACAAACCATGTCGATCCCGAATACCGAACCGCGCCAGGTTCCGCCGACGCACCCCGGCGAGATGCTGCGCGAGGATTTTATGCCCGATTATGGTTTGACGGCCAGCAGCCTGGCCGCGGCCCTGGGTGTGTCACGACAAACGATCCATGAACTGCTGCGGGAGGAGCGCGCGGTGACGCCGCTGATGGCGCTGCGCCTGTCGCGCCTTTTCGGGAATTCTGCGACCTTCTGGCTCAGGGCGCAGCAGGCCCGGGATTTATGGGAATCGGAGAGCGGGCATCAAGAGGTGTTGACCCGTATCCAGCCCCTTCCCGCCCTGTCATAGCCAAGACGTGAGGTGGGTGAGGCGGCGGCGCACTTCCATATCCTGCGGCGCATCCTAGTGGAAGGAGGGTGGATGGTGGGTTGACCAGAAAAGAGGATGTCTGATATGATGTGCTATACAACATCATTTTTTTTGAGAGGTGCGGAATGGCACGGTATGCATTGAACTTACCCCAACAATTGAAACAGGAAGCAGAGGCCTGGGCGCAGAAGCAGGGCGTCTCGCTTAATCAGTTCATCCTCTGGGCAACTGCCGAGAAAGTCGGTTCGCTCAACCAACAACTCGACGACCCGGAGTTTCCCCAGATTACCTACCGGCGCGGGGCCAGCGGTGTGCCCGTGCCGGTGTTGCGGGGTACGGGCATACGCGTGCAGGCTGTAGCAATCGCCCATGAAACCTGGGGGATGACGAAGGCAGAACTTGCCGAGGAGTATGGGCTGGCGCAGCGACAAATCGAGGAAGCACTGAACTTCTTCACCGCGCATCGCGCCGAGATTGACTCGCAAATCGCCAACGAAGCGGTTTTGGCCAGGCAAACGGATGGCTAACCCACGCCTGCATCTCGATGCCGACGTCTCCTTTCGCACACTGCAAAGGATGTCAGTCGAACGCGGGCATGATGTCACGCGCACGCCCTGCGAGTGGATGCCCTTCGACGCCAGCGATGAACAGCAACTCTTGCAAGCCAGCGCCCGCGGGCGGTGCATCCTGACATGCAACATCGGCGATTTTATGCGGCTGGTCCAGATTTACCCGGCGCACGGCGGCATTGTCCTAGCCCGGCAAAACGACTGGACACTATCGGGCCTGATTGCTGCCGTTGACAACCTGCTCACCCAGACGACTGCCGAAGAGTGGCCCGGACAGGTGCGCTGGCTCAATGACTGGCGCGAGCATACACGTTCAACTTCTGCGAGAGGTTGAACTTCTTACAAACATGACCATGACAACTTGTCTCACCCAACAGGCACTCGAATCCTACCTCTGGGGCGCGGCCACGATCCTGCGCGGCCTGATCTCGCGCCACAGGGCCAGGGCGACGCCGTGCAGCAGGGCTGATTGGCAGCAAAACGGGGTGCAAGTCGGATGTAGGCGCGTCTTTTATATCTTGCTGTCTGGCCTGTAGTTTGTCTGACATTTTTTATCGGATTCTGCAGAAACTGAGATGATGAGATGCATCCGTATTGACTTGTAGAACCTAGTCGACTCGCGGCAAGTCGCGCAGAGCTAGCCGCCCCCCTACCTATATGATGGAGGAATGAACAATGGCTACAAAACTGAACCCGACCTACACGCTGAGTGGACGCATTGTCGACCGGCAAGGCAAGCCGCTGGCCGGGCTAACCGTCCGCGCCTATGACCAGGACTTGCGCTCCAAAGACGATCTGTTGGGTGAGGCGACAACGAATCGGGATGGCCGGTATACCATCCGCTTTGCGCAAGTTCAGTTCAAGCACGACGACAAGGAAAGCAGCGGGCCGGATCTCTATATCCGGGTTTTTGACGAGGATGAGCAGGTAGCCATCAGCCCGGTGCGGCGCAACGCGGGCCGGCGAACCTCCATCAGTTTACAGGTGGATCTGCCGGCGGGCGCGGCCTGATCTTACGCCACTCGCCGGCATTGGATGTTCATCAGCAGCATCTGGAACAGGTATGAAAGTGCCAATTCCAATCCAGACAGGAGTCTCAACATGTTCGATCAACAATACCCCCACCTGGCTTCGTGGATCCTCAGCGGCGATGGCTGGATCGAGTTGGGCCAGGACGATTTCAGCTATTCTCTGGTGCGCGTCTTGGATAGTGGCGGGATGATCTGGGAAAGCGACCAAAGGTTCAAGACTGTCGATCAGGCGCTGGCCGCAACGGAACAGGCGCTGGCAGAATGGCATTGAGGTGGATTTCGGCCCAAGCGGCCTGGCCAAGAAGGCTGGATCGAACGGATGATGCATTGCCCTTCCCACCCCCAGCCTTGTGTTATAATACACAAGGCCGCGTCTCACATACCGGCACATCCCGCTCTCGGTACACCAAAAGCCGCGGCTGCCCCATCCCATGTGCGCCCGACGTTGCAAGCTTTTCCTTGTCCTGGCTCTGTTCCTCCTCGGCGCCGGCAGCGCCACCGCGCCGGCCGCAGCCCAAGAGAGTAAACCGGTCTACGCTCTGATCGGCGTGATCGAGCAGACGCGCGGCGCGGCCTACGAAAACCGCCTGCGCACGCCCGATAACGCCCTCTACGCCCTGGCCGGCATGAACGCCACGATCGAACGGGAGATCGTACGCCTGCGCGACCTGCGGCCGCAGGTGCAGGTCAAGGTGTGGGGAACCCTGTATCAAGCCGCAGCCGGCGATCTGCCCCGCATCGTGGTCAGCGAGATCGCGTCCAGCAGCGACCCCCCGCGCGGGGGCGAGCAGGCCATGGCCGAAGTCGCCGTGCCCGCGCTGAATGTGCGGGCAGGCCCCAGCACCGCCTCTGCCCGCGTCGGCCAGATCCAGCAGGGCCAGCGCTTCCCGATCGTGGGCCGTTCCGCCGGCGCCCGGCCCTGGTGGTACCTCTGCTGCCCCGCGGCCGACGGCCGCGAAGGCTGGGTCTCGGGCGACCTTGTCATCGTCACCGGCGATGTCGCCTCTGTGCCTCTGGTGAGTGTGGCCGATCCGGCGGCGCAGGCGCCCCCACTCGATCATTGGCGCGTCTCCTATTTTGCGGATGAAACCCTGCGCAGCGCGCCCGATGCCTGGGGCATGGCCCAGGAGATCGCTTTCGATTGGGGGGCCGGCGCGCCCGCGCCCGGTCTGCCCGCGGATTTCTTCGCGGCGCGGTTCGAGCGCACTATCGATTTCGATGGCCGCCTCTACCAGTTCAGCGCCCGCGGCGATGACGGGATACGCGTCTGGATCGACGAAACATTGGTGATCGATCAGTGGCGCGGGGCCACCGCCGAGACCTACACCCACGCGCGCTACCTCAGCGGCCGCCACGCTGTGCGGGTGGAATTCCTGGAACTGGCCGGCAATGCCTGGCTGCGTTTCTGGTATCAGCCGCTGGAGGCCCCGCGCGGGCAATGGCTCGCCCTCTATTACGATACCATCTCCCTCTCCGGCGAGCCGGCGCTGGCGCGCATCGAGCCGGCAGGGCAGATTCAATTGCAATACAACTGGTCTCTCGGCTCCCCACAGGCCGGCGTCATCCCCAACGATAACTGGTCAGCCCGCTGGGAAGGGCTTTTCTACTTCGAACCGGGAGATTATTTCTTCGAGGCCAAGGTGGATGACGGCATCAACCTCTATCTTGCCGGCCACCATGTGATCCAGGGATGGAGTGACGACGCCAAGCGCGTGGGCAATCACTTTCTGCGCGTCGGCGCCGGCTGGCACAAGGTCGTGGTGGAATACTACGAGCGGGGCGGGTTGGCCTATATCGAGCTGGACTGGTTCCGGCGCCAAGGTACAGGGCCAAGCCCATTCTGAGAGAGAACAATCGCGCTGAATCGCCGGCAAGTGAGTTGCACGACCGCCGGCAGCGACTCGCTATCGCGTTGAATCGTTGGGCGGTCGTGCAACTTACTTAGTACCTCCGCAAGTGAGTTGCACGACCGCCGGCAGCGACTCGCTATCGCGCTGAATCGTTGGGCGGTTGTGCAACTTACTTAGTACCTCCGCAAGTGAGTTGCACGACCGCCGGCAGCGACTCGCTATCGCGTTGAATCGTTGGGCGGTCGTGCAACTCACTTAGTACCTACAGGCCGGATCATAGGGCGTCTCCCCCATGAACCTTTGCCACTCCGCTTCGTTCAACACGCGGCGGGCGATGCTGCACGCTTGCTCCGGCCAGGGCCGGGCATCGATCTGCCACAGTTGCGCGGTGGCGTCGAGCGTCCCGATCAGCAAACGGCTGCCATCCGCGCTGATGGCAAAGGACTCGGTCTCGGTGTGGGTGTGCAGGGGGGGCAGCAGGGGCTGGCGCGTCGCCATGTCCCACCAGAGGATGCTGCCGTCGCCGCCAAGGGAGACCAGCATTTTGCCGCCATGCGGCGGGTAGAATTGCACCCCCCACACCTGCGCTTCATGCCCGACCAGTGGTTCTGCCACGGCTGCGCCGCTGGCCACATCCCACAGGCGGATGGTTTGATCGCTGCTGGCCGAGATCAGTTGGCTGCCGTCGGCGCTGAAGAGCAAGCTGGTGACCCAATTCTGGTGCCCGGTCAGAGGCTCGCCGGCAGATTCCAGCGGCGTCTCTGCCGCTTCGGTGGTTTTTGCGGCCCGCCACAAGGCGATGTTCGAGTCGGTACCGCCCGACGCCAGCAGCGTTCCGTCTGGGCTAAACGCCAGCGCCAGCGTCCAGGCGTTTGCGTGGGCCTGCGTGGCGGCCTGCAGGCGGCGGCCGGTGGCGACATCCCAGAGATGGATCAGGCCTGCGAAATCGCCAGAAGCCAACCGATCGCCCGCCGGCGTGAAGGCCAGGCTGATGATCAGATCTTCGTGCGCCAGCAGGGGGGGCGTCCGCAGTTGGCGGGTGACTGCATCCCACAGGAGCAGCACGCCGTCTGCATCGGCAGAGGCGATGGTGCGCCCATCCGGGCTGTACGCGATGGCGGTGATGGCGGCCTCGTGCCCGGCCGGGAACTCGCCCGTCGGTTGGCCGCTGGCCGCGTCCCAGGCGCGCAGGGTGGCATCGAAACTGCTGGTCAGCGCCTCGCGCCCGTCCGGGCTGAACGCCACCACACGCACGCGATCCGTATGCCCTCTCAACACCTGGCGCTTACTCAAATCCCAGATAAACACCTTGCCCTCTGCGTCCGCCGATGCCAGCCGTTGCCCGTCGGCGCTGAACGCCAACGCCCGCACCCAGTTGCCGTGCCCGGCCAGCGGCGACCCCAGCGCCTGCCTGGAGGCCACATCCCACAGGATGATCTTGTTGTCGGCGCCTCCGGTGGCCAGCAGCTTCGAATCTGGACTGAACGCCGCCGACAAGACCCGCGCGCTATGCCCGATCAGGGGCGCAGCCAGGGGTTCGCCGGTCAGGCCATGCCAAAGCCGCACCGTCTTGTCAAAGCCGGTAGTCGCCAGCAACAAGCCGTCAGGGCTGGCAGTAATGCTGTGAATCGTGCCATCGTGACCGAAAAATGGCCCCGACACGCGCTCCCCCAGCTGTATATCCCAGATCTCGATCCCCATGCGATCATCGAATTCATCGAACATCGCCAGCCTCTCGCCGTTCGCCATCAGCGCCATGCCGCCGGAACCGTCATACACGAATTGACTGAGCGGCGCGCCTGTGTCGGCGTCACGCAGGATCAGGGCGCCGTCCACACTGCCTGTCACCAGCCGGGAACCGTCCCCGGAAAAGGACAGGAAATCGACTGTATCAACGTGTTCGCTCAGCCTTTTCTCCGCCGCGCCGGTTTCTACATCCCAAAGGATGACCTCTGCTCCTTCAATCGCGGCGGCGCGGCGGCCATCTGGGCTGAGCCAGGCAAATGAAAACGACCCTGATTCTGTTTCGAACAGCGTTTTTGCTTCCCTTCCTGCCGTCAAATCCCACACACGGGTTGCGCCCTCGGCGGACGCGACCACGTGATCCCTGCTTCCGGCCAGGAACGCGACGCTGTGCATGGGGGCGGCGTCCCCGTGCAGGATGGTCGAGACCAGCGGGCTGTAGTCAAAGCCCAGCAGCAACTCGCCGACATCGCCAGGCGCGGCGTTGAGGCGTGCACTCTCCTGGGCCAGGAGCAGGGCCGTGTCAAGCTCAGTGGCCGCCAGATTCTTGGCCTGGGCGCTCAGTTGGCGGGCTTGCGCTTTCACGGCTTGCCGCGTGGCTTCTTGCGCTTGTTGATAGGCCATCACGGCAGCCGCCAGCCCCAGCCCCAGGCTAATAGCCAGCGCCGCCGCCACCCAACGCAGCCGCCGCCGGCTTCTCGCCGCCAACTCGGCCCGTGCACGTTCCGCCGCGGCCAGGGCCTGCGCCTGCGCCAGTTCGAGCCGGCGGCGTTCCTCCACCTCTTTTTCCAGCCGATCGCGATGATCGACGCCGGCAAGGATGAATGCTTTCTCCGCTTCGGTGAGTTCTTCACCCCGCGCCTCCAGCCAGGTTTCGGCCTCGGCCAATGCAGAGCCGCGCAAAAGCCCGCCGCTGTCTCGCCTGGCATGCTGCCACTGATCCACCGCAGCGCGCAGTCGCGTGTGCCAAAAACGGAAGCGATAATCATTTTCCAGCCAGTTCTGCAAGCGGCCCCAATGATGAATCATCGACTCGTGCGCCAGTTCCGCCGTCTCCCGCCCGCCTGCATCTCGATTGGTGACGAGCAGACGCTCTGTGGCCAGGCGCTGCACCAATCGCCAATCCTCAGCGCTGACCTCATCCGCCAGCAGCAGGCGGCGGGTGTCGGGCGTGCCCTCGCCGGGGCGCACAGCCCGTAAGAAAATCTGTTGCATGCGCTTGCGATCATACAAGGAAAGCCGTTCGAAGACCTGTTCGGCATAGCCGGCCAGCGCCCCGCGCACGCCGCCCAGACGATCGTACAGGGCATGCGTCAGCACCCCGCCTGTATGACCCTCCCACAACAAGGTCAGGGCAAACTGCAACAACGGCAGATTCCCCGGTTCATTTCCGACTTCGTCCAGCAAACGTTGCACCAGGCCCGCTTCGTAGAGGACGCCGCGCACCCGCGCCGGCATCGTGATGGCCGTTTCAAGCTCCTCTCGATTCATAGGCCCCAACACCAGGCTATTGTGCTGGAATTGATCGGCCAACGCCCGGAAAGCCAGCGCTTCGCCGGCAAAATCGGCCCGCAGCGAGAGCAAAATGGTCAGTTTGACGCCATCAGGCTCCGCCGCCGCGTCCCCGGCCAGAAGATCGACAAACGCCCGCCGCGCCTCCGCATCGGGGCACAAGGTGAACAATTCCTCGAATGCATCCACAACCAGCAGGGTGCGTTCCACCTGCTCTGTTTTAGCCGTCCCCGGCTGCCTGGCTGCGCCGAGCAGCCGCCTCAGCGCGGTCGCATCCCTGCGCAGGAGCGGGGCGATCTCGCTTGCCGGCAAAGCCAGTGTCCCCAATGGCGTCAGCGTTTCTGCCAGCGCCAGGAACGGTTCGGCGCCGGGCCGGAATGTTGCAATCCGCCACTGCTCAGCGCCATTTGGGGCCATGCCATTTCTGCCGCGCAAGCGCCGGCTCAGCCCTGCCTGGATGATCGATGACTTGCCACTGCCGGATGCACCCATCAGCACCACCAAAGCCTGCGCGCGTACCAGCGCCATCAGATCGTCCACCACCTTTTCGCGCCCGAAAAAATCTGCTGCATTCGCCTCGCTGAACGCATTCAGCCCTACGTAGGGGTTGGAGTCGCCGAGCGTCTGCGGCTGGATGCCATGCGTGCGGACGAGATCGGCCAACAGATCGCTGTCCGTCGAAGGCGCCACATTCATTTCTTGATGCAAAACCAGCTTCAGCACCTCGTACTGACGAAGAGCAGCCCCCGCACGCCCCTGCTGATAAAACAGCCGCATCAAACCTTGATGCGATTGTTCCCGCCACGGTTCGATGCCAAGCTGTTGCTGCAAACACTCCTGTGCCAGATCAAACGCGCGCACACGTTCGTAATGCGCCGCCAGATCATCCAGGGCGCGCATCACCTCGGCGCGATAATGGTTCCGGCGCAACTGCAACCACATCTCAAACTCATCGGTATCAGGCAGCGAGAGGCCGGCGAGAAACTCGCCGCGATACAGCCGCGCCGCCCGGTGCAAATGCTCACGGCAGTCAGGGCAAAGTTCCGACTGCCGATGGTTGTGCATCTTGACCCTGTCCACCCAGGCTGTAAACGCCCAGACATCCACCTCATGCCCCCCGGCCCGGTTGATCTGCACGTCTGGACGATTGGAACTGAGCACCACCCCCTCACCGAGCACCTGACGCAAATTGTAAAGCGCCTGTCGCAGGTTCTTGCGCGCCACGTCGGGAGACAAATCGGGCCAAAACAGCGTCGCCAGCGTGGCGCGACTGTGCGCGCGATCCGATTCGACGATCAGATAGGCCAGCAGCGCCCGGCTCTTTTGTGATTCGAAGCCGTTGCGCGCAACGCCGTCCGCCGCAACCAGAAATGATCCGAACAGAGAAATCGCAAGAGGGGAAGAAGGATGCATGAGGCAGAATGAGTAGATACAGGGGGGCGCGTTGCCCGGAGATCTGTTGGCCGGCGCCACGTTTTCGGTTGGCAATGAGATGTGGGGCGCCGATCTGCGACAGGACTCTGATCAAGCCTCTCCGCAGGAAACGTTGCACGGTTGGCGCCGATTTCGGCTATTCTAGCGCACTTGAGGGCCGTTTCAAACTTCCCCCTGCGGCTAGAGCAGGCGCGGCTGACGATTCCCTGACGCAGCAGTAAGAGAACTTTTTCACGCGTGTTGTACTAATGAAGGACAATAGAATTTACTGACGATTCCCTGACGCTCACTGTGCTATGATCCCCTCGGTTCCATGAAGCGATTGGCGAATTTTTCTCATGGAACTGCCACTTGGCTGGAAAGGTAGCGGGAGTGAGAGTGTCAAGCGGTGAAGACACCGGCCCCTGGCGAGAGGGCCGGTGCCTTCGCGTGGTTCGGCCTGCCCCTCAGGCCAGGGTTGCGAGTTGGGCGGCCAGCTTCTGGCGCTGTGATTGCAAGTCGGCCAGGGCCTGGCGGGCTTGCTCGACCACAGCAGCCGGGGCTTTGCTGGTGAAATTCTCGTTGGCAAGGCGGGCCGCGGCGCCGGCCAGGTGTTTTTCCGTCTCGACCAACTGTTTGCGCAGCCGCTCCAACTCGGCGGCCACATCCACCATGCCGCCCAGGGGCAGGAAGAGGGTGATGTCGCCGGCGATGATCGTGGCGCCTTTTTCGCCCGCGGGCGCAGGGCCGAAGACGAGGCGGTCAGGATCGAGTTTGGCCAGGGTGCACAGCACCTCGGCCTGGGCGCGGAAGTCTGCGGCGGCAGCGCCGGCAGCGATGAACGCGGCGATCTTGCGGGCGGGATCGACGTTGTATTCGCTGCGGGCGTTGCGGATCAGGCTCACGACGTCGCGCAGCCGTTCGAAGCGCTCGGCGGCTTGCCGATTTTCGAACGCGGCCACCGGCTGCGGCCAGGCCGCCACGATCAGCGCCGGCGCTTCGCCGACAGGGTGCGGCAAGTGTTGCCACAATTCCTCGGTGACGTAGGGGATGAAGGGGTGCAGCAGGCGCAGGGTTTGGTCGAGCACATGCACCAGGGTTTGCAGTACGGGGCCGGGGTCGGCGGATTGCAAACGGGGCTTGGCTGCCTCGATGTACCAGTCGGCGAATTCGCCCCAGAGGAAATCGTAGGCCTGGCGGCCTGCTTCGCCGAATTGATAGTTTTCGAACAGCCGCGTGGCATTGGCGATGACCTCGTTCAGGCGGTGCAGCGCCCATTGGTCGGGCAAGTCAAGCTGCGCCGGGTCGGGCGCGCCGCGGTAGGCGAAGTCGTCGGGCAGGTTGCCGGCGGAAAGGTTGCCGAGTACAAAGCGGGCCGCGTTCCAGATCTTGTTGGCAAAGTTGCGGTTGGCGCGCACCCGGTCGATGCTCAGGTTCATGTCGTTGCCGGGGGTCGAGCCGGTGAGCAGGGTGAAGCGCAGGGCGTCGGTGCCGAACTCGTCCATGACTTCGATAGGGTCGATCACGTTGTTATAGGTCTTGGACATTTTGCGCCCATCGCCATCCCGCACCAGCCCGTGCAGATAGACGGTGTGGAAGGGGATGTCGTTGGTGTAGAGCAGGCCCTGCATGATCATGCGCGCCACCCAGAAGAAGAGGATGTCGTAGCCCGTTTCCATCACATCGGTGGGATAGAAACGACGCAGGTCGGGGGTGTCGTCGGGCCAGCCCAGGGTGCTGAAGGGCCACAATCCGGAACTGAACCAGGTGTCGAGCACGTCGGGGTCTTGTGCCAGATGAACAGATTCACCGTAGTGGTCGAGCGCGGCCGCTTGGGCTTCCTCCGCCGACCGGGCCACGAACACCCGGCCATCCGGCCCGTACCAGGCGGGGATGCGGTGTCCCCACCACAACTGGCGGCTGATGCACCAGTGGCGCAGGTTTTCCAGCCAGTGGTAGTAGATTTTTGTGAAGCGGTCGGGCACGATGCGGATGCGCCCGGAGCGCACCGCGCTGAGGCCGAGCTGGGCCATGCCATCGGTATTCACGTACCACTGCTTGCTGATCAGCGGCTCGATGATCTCGCCGCCGCGTTGAGCGCGGGGCACTTGCAGGGTGTACGCCTCTTCCTTGATCACCAGCCCCGCGGCTTTCATATCGGCCCACAGCTTTTTGCGGGCGGTGAAGCGCTCCATGCCCGCGTAGGGGCCGGCCTCCTCGTTCAGCGTGGCGTCCTTGTTCATGACGTTGAGGATGCGCAGGCCGTGGCGCTGGCCGATCTCGAAATCGTGCAGGTCGTGGCCGGGGGTGATTTTCAGCGCCCCCGTGCCGAATTCCCTGTCCACGTAGGTGTCGTGGATGACGGGGATGGTGCGGTTGAGCATGGGCACCAGGCAGGTGCTGCCGATCAGGTGGCGGTAGCGCTCGTCGTCGGGATGTACGGCCACGGCGGTGTCGCCGAGGATGGTTTCGGGGCGGGTGGTGGCCACGGGGATGTAGCCCTGGCCCGGTCCGTCCGCTAGATCGGCCCCGGCAATGGGGTATTTGAAATAGTAGAGCGTGCCCTGTTCCTCCGAGTATTCCACTTCCACATCGCTGACCGCGGTTTGCAGGCCCGGCGACCAGTTGACGATGTATTCGCCCTGGTAGATCAGGCCCATGCGATAGAGGCGCACGAAGGCCTCGTTCACAGCCCGGCTGAGGCCGTCATCCATAGTGAAGCGCTCGCGTTCCCAGTCGCAGCTGGCGCCCAGCCGCCGGATCTGGCCGACGATGCGGCCATGATATTTCTCGGTCCAGGCCCAGCACTCTTCCAGGAACGGGTCGCGCCCGATAGCCTCGCGGCTGGTTCCTTCGTCTCGCAGCTTTTTTTCGACCTGGAGCTGGGTGGCGATGCCGGCGTGGTCGGTGCCGGGCACCCACAGCGCGGCCCGCCCGCGCATGCGTTGGTAGCGGATCATGAGGTCTTCGAGCGCGACGAAGAGGGCGTGGCCCTGGTGCAGCACGCCGGTAACGTTGGGTGGGGGGATGGAGATCACAAACGGCTCGCCGGCAGGATCCCGGCTGTTTTCGGGTTTGAACCAGCCATTTTCTTCCCACCACTGGTACAGCCGGCGCTCGGTGGAAGCGAAATCATAGGTTTTGGGAAGGGAGAAGTGTGTCATGGATGGAGCCTCATGAATGGGAGTGGAGGTTCATGGTATTGGATAGTGGGTATTGCGTGCAGGCGGTACGCCGAATATCCACTGTCCAGTACCCAATATCCAACAAAAAAGCCTTCTCGTCACAAGGACGGAAGGCTCCGTGGTACCACCTTGGTTGACGGCGATGGTGTTTCGCCGCCCACTTGGTTCGCTGTAACGGGCTGACCCGGGTGGGTTTAGGGTGGTAGAGTGGTAAATTGGTAGATTGGTAGATTGGTAATTTTGCGTACTCAAGACCAATTTACCAATCTACCAATTAGCAATCTACCAAAACCTTCAACTCACCGACTCACCGGCGACGTTCGGTTGGACGCATCGGGCGGGGCTTGCAGCCGGCGGCCCTGCCTCTCTGACGATGGTTGGCAACCTACTCCTCCGGATCGCAGTCGATCAAGAATGCAATTGTGGGGGCATTGTATAGAAAGGGGCCGGGGCTGTCAAACCGTCTTGCGACGGGTGTAGGCATCGGCCAGGAAGAGCAAGCCAGTCAGCAGGGCGGGGCCGGCGATGATCAGCGCCCAATCCAGACGACCGTGGGTCATGATCACGTAGATTGCGGCCAGGCCGCAGAAGAGCAGACCGCCCCACAGCGGCCGGCGCCAGGCCAGGATCGTGGCGATCCCCACCAGCGCCGTGGGGATGAGGTGCATGAGTAGCGCCCATAACGTCTCCCAAAAGCCATATCCCTCGGCAAATACATCGAAAGCGAACAGGCTGATGAAAAGAGCGAAGAGGATGCCCAGGATTCTGGGCGTCCAAAGCAGGAAGCGGCGCCAATGATTTTGTTTCATTAGAACCTCCGGGAGCAAGCGTTTCAACAATCAACAATCAACAATCAACAATCAACGACTATCGTCTATCGTCTACCCCGCGTGCAGGCGGTCCAGCTCTGCCTCTTGTTGGCGGATCTGCTCCTCCAATTCGGCGATGGCGGTCTGCAAGCGGGCCAGCTCCATACCGCTGGCGGTCAGGGTCAGGGTGCGGGCGTTGGCCAGCAAGGCCCGCAGCCGCGGCAACTCAGCTTCGATCGCGGCTATCTCGGCCGCGGACGCGGGCGCGGCAGGCGGCGCCGCGGGGCTTGCCGTTGCCGCTGGCTGGATGGCCAGCTCGCCCGCGGTTGCCAATAGCCAATCGCGCAGATTTTCGAAAAACCGGGCGTTGTCGTACGCTGCCGCGGCCACGAAGGGATCCAGGAAGAGCTTCCAGCCGCCCACGGCCACGACCCGCGCCTGCCGCGCGGCCGCGATCAGCGGCGCCGGCCCTGCGCCCCGATCCTGGTATCGTTGGATGTGGATGCCAATACCGAGGGGCACCGGCTCCAGGATGCGGGCATCCTCTGGGGCCAGGAAAAGGGGCGCGGCCAGCGCCTCATCCACGTAGAGCGAGCAGGCCGAGGGCAGGCTGAGGCGCGCCACCCCGCGGCGCAGCGCCTCCCCGTCCGTTCCCTGCGCCGGGGCTGGCCGGGCGATGACGCAGTGCGGCGACTCAGGCGTGGCGGCCGCGCCCTGGGCAAAGCCGTGCTCGGGCAGGCTGCCCGCGGGCAGGATCACATCGCGATTGAAGGCCATGCCATATTCGGCCAGCAGTTCGTTGAAGTTGGCCTCGTGATGCCAGTCGCCGGTGTACGCGCCCAACACCAGCAGGCCGCCCCCCGCGCGCACGAACGCGTGCAGGGCTGCCATCTCCTCCGCGCTCAGGCGGCCCGCGCGCTGCGGCCCCATGACCAGCACGAATGCCCGGCAGGAGCGCAGCAGGGCCGCGCTGATCGGGCTGCCCACGGGGTTGAAGGCCACCTCGGCCCGGCTGCGGGCCAGCGCGGCGATGCGGCTGTAGCCCTTGTGCACGGTGGGGCCGGCGCCAAACCAGAGTCCCTGGCCGTGGCTTTCATCGAACAGGAGGAGGGGGGCGGGGGCGGGCATGATGTTCAGCTCAGGAAGGGATTGCTGCGGCGCTCGCGGCCCACGCTGGTGGCGGGGCCGTGGCCGGGATAGAGGGTGTACGCATCCGGCAGGGTCAGGATCTGGCTGTGGATGGCGTCGATCAACTGCTCGTAGCTGCAGCCGGGGAAGTCGGTGCGGCCGATGCTGCCGGCGAACACGGTATCTCCCACCCAGGCGCGGCGCCCGGCATGGTCGATGAAGATCACCGAGCCGGGGGAATGGCCGGGCACGTGCCGCACCTCCAGCTCGGTCGCGCCCAGATGCAGGTGATCGCCCGCGGCCAGATAGCCGGCGATGGCCGGCGGCGGCCCCCAGGCCCGGCCGATCCACATGGCCGCGGTGTCCGCGGCTATGCCCAGCACCGGCTCATCCTCTTTGTGCAGCCAGAAGGGCGCGCGGGTGGCCGCGATCACTTCGGGCGCGGCCAGGACGTGGTCGAAATGGGCGTGGGTGTTGGGGATGCCGATGACCTGGGCGCCGGCGCGGGCAATCAGGTCGAGGATGCGGGCCGCTTCGTCGCCGGGATCGATCAGAAAGGCCTCGTTTGTCCCTTCATCGTGCAAAAGAAAGCAATTTACCTGCAAAAGACCAACGACAAGATGATGAACGTTCATGGTGTCAAGAGTATGTTTTGTTTGTATCGTTTTTTTAACGCAAAGATTTTTTTAACGCAAAGACGCAAAGGTGCGCAAAGATACGCAGAGGTTTTTTTGTTTTTTAATAAATTTCCTTATTTTGTCATTAAAGATTTTTAAAACCTTTAGGGTTTAGGACTTCCACTTTAATAATAAAAAAAATCCCTGAAAATCTCTGCGCACCTCTGCGTATCTTTGCGTCTTTGCGTTAAAAAAATCTCTGCGCACCTCTGCGTATCTTTGCGTATTTGCGTTAAAAAAAATCTCTGCGTTTAAAAACGTAGATCGGGTGGGAGGGGGAGGATCGGGCCCAGGGGGAGGCCGGTGGGATCGAACAGTTGCAGGCTGAGGCGATGGCGTTCCCCAGCGGCCAATTCTGCAGGCAGGGCGAAGGTGTGCTCGCCTCGCCAGGGCAGGCCGGGCAGCCAGCGGCTGGTGGGGTAGCCGGGGCCGGCCAGCGGCGCCCGGCCCAGCGCGGCGCCGTCCAGCCGCAACTCCAGCGCGTAATCGCCCGCGGGCTGCGTATCAGCTTGCCAGAAAGTGGTGAGATGAAGCAAATCCCCCGCGACCAGAGGCGTCTCCACGGCGTGGCCAAACCCCTGTTTGAAGCGGTCGTGGCCGAGAAAGGTGAAAGGCCCCACCGCAGTCTCTGCCCGATACCGGATCGGCAGCACGGCCAGGGGGGGCGGATGGACAGGCGGATCCACGCGGATCACGCCCAGGGTCAGATGGTCGGCGAGGCCCGCGGCCGTGGCCACGGGCAGGCGTTGGCCGCCGGCGGCGTCGTACAGGGCCAGGATCAGCGTATATTCGCCGGGCGAGGTGGCCAGGGGGATGGGCAGGCCGTAGGGATCGTCGATCTTCTCATCCGGCTGCCAGGTTGTGGTGGGCCGCGTCCCGCCCACGGGCGGGGAATCGACCTGCGCCACGATCTGGTTGGCCGCATCCAGCAGTTGCAGGGTGACGGT
>JAANMX010001561.1_pt1 | contig 25582 bp, 35 predicted proteins | sample 7279681 | NCBI WGS metagenome assembly JAANMX01 (sample SAMN14094542, study PRJNA606508) | bioreactor metagenome | isolation source: A lab-scale SPAN reactor treating ammonium-rich wastewater day 351 | place: Ireland: Galway | collected 2018-01-01
CACGTTTATCCATAAACCGGGATGAATGGAGAACCGCTAAATATAGTTCCAATGGCCTCTATGATCTTTCGGGATTGTTTACGAACGGTTGAGATAAAACTACGGATTCGACAAAAGTCATGAGCCATATCCTCACTACGAAATGTGCCTGAGATCTTTTGTTTCAACTTCGCCATTCGAATATCCCGCTCGGCCAAGTTATTATCAAAAGGCACATTGAAGTCATACATGAATGCCAAGACTTTTTGACAATGGATATCAAACCGTTCCACTAAACATCTGGCCTTACCTTTTTTGGGTCTCCCCCGTTTGTTCCTTCCCTCAGGGGGATCTCTGAGCAGATTCGCTTTATAGCCTTTTTCAACAATCGATTGATAGAGTCTCTCAAAATACTTGATCTGCCTCTGGCTCAATTGCCTTTGCCTTGCTTCTCTGGCTTTTTCGGTCTTGTGTTTTATCTCGAGCAAACACTTGATCATCTCACTGGCCCAGGACTGATCATAGCGCTCTTTGATAAAGGTAAGTTCTCTTAAGTGATGAGCATTACATAAGCCATGACGGCATTGCTGGTAGGTAAAATAGGCGCTCAAACTGTCATGGATGGCCGTTCCTTGATAGGCGGGTAATATTCCAATATCGTTCATAGCCTCCTGGCCGCGTCTTTGATGAATTGAATAATAGGTGAGCTCTTTGGTACTGGCAGTATGTAACCAATACGTATCTCCATTCGAGGACATCCCTGTTTCATCAAAATTTACTGGTGATGAGACTTTCAGCTGCTCTTTAATTCTTTCAACTGGTTCTTCCAGATGTGCTGATCCTTCTTTGAGGATACTATCCAATACTCCTTCGCTGATTGGACAAGAGAATACATCCTCAAACAACTCAGCAGTCCTTTGGGAAGGTAGAAGTTGGTACCCTCTTAAATAAATGGCAATGGCTCTCAGGTTTGATCCATACTGTACCGGAGCTGCTACTTCTTCGGGAAATGGCGCCTTATGTGTCTGCCCACACTGAGGACAGGTTTTCACTTCAGCCCTGTGTTCAGTTACTTGTACTTTGATTGGGGGGATGTCAAAAACCTGACGGCGTCTGTAAGTCTGAACTGTTTGGTCTTTCAGAACGTGTCCACAACTGCACTTTTTCTTAACCCTGTGCCAGGTAACATAGTCAGGATTTTCAACTATCTGGAGTGTTTGACCTGGATGCCCCTTCTGGCCTCCCGGTTTTCGTTTGCTCTTTGATTGCAAATCCTTGTATTTCTTGAAAACATCACTGCTCGGTGGTTTATTACTATTGCTGCTATTTTGGGCTAACTGGTTCTCGAGTTCTTTGACTCGATGCTTCAAATGCTCAATGGTAGCGCTTAGTTCCACAACAGCAGCGCTTAATTCACAGAGGGCTCTTACAACTGCTTCCGGGCCAGCATGATATATTTCCAGCGCTTCTTCTGGTGTTAAAGCTTTCATACGTAAACCTTAAGTGAATAACGCTACTAAATCCAGCAAAAAATAACGAATTTGATCATTTTTTTATGGCCTATATCAAAAAGTACCTGAATAGTTACGATTAGAGTCTAAATTCCTTAAAAAGTGTCTAATTTTTATTGACACATTCCAGTTTGCCTGAGGGAGCTTCACCACTTGAAGCTCTATTCCATGCTCTTTTGCATCATCTTTTGCCTGATCACCTGTGTAGCCTTGATCTACAAAGGTTAACTCAACGGATTCTCCTGTTACTTCCTGAATCTCTTGGCATAGCCTCTTCACCTGGGCTCGTTCCTGCTCATTGGCAGGAGTTACATGCAGCGCCAGAAGATGCCCGAGAGTATCAACAGCCATATGGATCTTGCTTCCTTTTTTCTTCTTGTGTCCATCATATCCGGCTCTTCCCCCACTCTCCGGTGTAGACTGAATAGTCTGGCTATCGATAATCGCTCTGGAAGGCTCCTTTTTCCTTCCTTCTGCCAGCCGCAAGATCTCTCGAAGATCATGAACAATGGCCTCAAAGACCCCGGCTCTTATCCATCTCATAGCTTGCTGGTAGATCGTATACCAGGGAGGAAGATCATGAGGGATCATCCTCCAGGCGGCTCCCCCTCTCACCATCCATCTTAAACCATTAAAGACTTCTCTCAGAGAATGATCTCTTTGGGGAGCATCCTCTTTCATCAGGGCCAGGTAGGGGGCGACAAATGCCCATTCAGCATCAGTAACATCACTTGGATATGGTTTTCTTTTGTTTTGATTGGTTTCCATACCCAAATTATAACAATTTTACCTACAAAGTGCATAACACGCTCTAGTCAAGGAATCATTAGGGATAAAGAGTAAAGAAAGGGTTGTAAAACTCTTAAAAAAAAGGTCTTCACTTGGCTATTTTGAGGAGAAAAAATATCCTGGCGGGAAGGCAGTTTTTTACGCCGCAAAACCTATTGTCCAGGCAATACGGACAATTGTCTAACTGTTCTGGACAATAGCAAAGGTGAAAAAATAGCTGCCGATACCACCCAAAAGAATAATGGTACTAATGAAGAAATTATAACTCTAAATGAATTTGAAATTGTGGAGAATGCTAATGACCTATAGAGTTTTGAAGCCCTTCAAGGCAAAAACAGGTGAAAAGGTAGTTGAGTTTAAAGAAGGCCAGGTTATCAAACTACCTGAGCAATCAGCACAAAAGCTAATCGGGGCCGGCAAGATCGAACCGCAGATAAGCTACGAATTAGCCGAGCGAATGGCCATCATGGATGAAAATTGCGAACCTGACCAGGTAAAGCCTTATATTACTAATTTTGGTGTTCTGGTTATTCCGTATAACAGTCCTGCTAAATACCATTACTGGAAGCCTGGCGGCCAATCCATATGCGCCACATTGAAAGAGTTAGGCAGGTGCGATTTAATCGAAAAGTATACACACCCCGATTACTTTAACGGCAATTAAATAAAGAAAGAAAAGAGGAGCCAATGGATAACGGAAAGACATTAGGAGAAGTTATTAAGAATGAAACGGAGAAAATCGTCATTGCAGAAAAGGAATACAAAGGACGTAGGTACATCGATATGCGGATTTACTTTCTAGGTGAAAGCGGTGCCTACATACCAACAAAGAAAGGGGTGACGTTCTCTCCTAAATACCTTGAGGCTATATCAAAGATACGCAGAAAAGGGATAACGACATAAACTATGAAGAAATCTGACATGACCATAGTGCAGGATACACGGGAACAGAAGCCGTTAACATTTCCAGAAGCTAAGGTGCGGGTTGCGACACTCCACACGGGTGACTATTCGCTTGATCGCTTTGAGGATCGGATAACGATTGAGCGGAAGTCACTTTCAGATCTCTTAGGATCGCTTGGGAATGACCGTGATAGATTTATGCGGGAGATACAGAGAATGCAGGTGTTTGAGTATGCAGGGCTTGTTATTGAAGCTTCTATGCAAACGCTATCCAGGGGTAAATGGAGATCGCAAATAACTCCACAATCGGTAATGGGTACGCTTCAAGCCTTAAGCGCAAAGTATGACATTCACGTTTTCCTTGCTGATAATCGGGAACTAGCAGCCAGGACGGTTGAAGGACTTTTGTTCCACTTTCTCAGAAAGCAATATGGTTAAAGACTAGACAAAAACCCACTGTATGTTTTTCACACACTAGAGATAATCAAAAACTCACCACTTACCAAAGCACTTACACATAGGAGAATATAAGATGCAGATAGTAAAGAATGAGGATAGCGAATTTCTTAACTTCACACAGGCAGCGGCGTTACTTGGTGTCTCGGTTGATACCATCTACAGTTGGACAATGCGTAGGACTGTCCCTTTCTACAAGCTTGGCAAGTTAGTGAGGTTTAAGAAGTCTGACTTAATTAAGCATATGGAGTCATTAAAGATTGCGACTAGAGGGGGTGTTTAATGACACCAACAAAAGCCATTAAACTGGAATGTAAAAGGTGCATAGGAATGAAAAGGGGTTTTAAATGTGATAGTGATTTATGCAAACTGAACAACAAGAGGTAAAGAACTGTACAGGAAAGTTACTCTTTGAGGATAGTCCGTGCTATCTGCATCCGTATAGATTAGGACGTAACCCAAAATTGAAGGGTACTGGTAATTCAAAAAACTTCAAGAAGTCATCGACAGATGATAGGCTTTTGGCATCTAAAACTAATCAGAATGCTTTGGGTAATGGTTTTACACATAGAGTATATGAGCATAAGTCTTAAGAGTCCAATCAATCGCATAGGTGGGAAGCATTTCTTAAAAGATTGGCTAGTCCAGCATATACCACAGCACACACTCTATTGTGAGGTCTTTGGCGGTGCTGGACATGTCCTATTCAGTAAGATACCTAGTCGGGTAGAAGTCTTAAACGATATTGACGGACACCTGATTAACTTCTTCCGTGTTCTCCAGCATCCAGAGAAACGGGAAAAACTTATTGATGCTCTTAAATATATGCCTTACTCAAGGTCTCTATGGGAAGAGATACGGGATAAGATGCGCGGTAGAGACACGGCAACAGTTGGCATATTAGGTAAAGGGGGAGAGGAAAAGGCCGGAAGTATCGAATGATTGAATCACGGCTAAAGGAATGCCCTGAGTTATCCGACAGGCAGATTGCAAAAGAATTTGGTGTTGACCATAAAACGGTAGGTACAGCAAGAAAAGATATGAGAGGTGGGGAAAAATAGTGGGGAATTTGCTACGAAATATGAAAAACGTGTTACCGATATTCAAAGAGCGGCTGAATGGTATTACCTTAACCGCTCATGCTTTGGTGGTGATATGCAATCAGGTGGCTTTGCATTATCTTCCGTAACCGGAATAGTATCGATACCTTTCATGATGTAGCTAGGAGATTGCAGGGGGTAACGATTGAATGTCTTGATTATCGGGAATGTATTCAAAGGTATGATTCCAAAGATACGCTTTTCTTCTGTGATCCACCATATTTGAATGCAGAAGGGTTTTACGGCAAGGAAAACTTCTCACAGGATGACCATAGAGACCTTGCAAACTGCTTAACGCAGTAAAAGGGCATGTAATGGTCACACACTATCAGAATGGCTTATATGACGAGCTATACAAAGGCTGGCAAAGGTATGAGTATGAGAGTTTCAAAGGCAGCCACAAGTCAGATGCAGGAGAAGAGAAGCCAGGAACTACAGAAATATTGTACACAAACTTTGAACCTGAACTAAAAACAAGGAGTCTATTCAATGGATTGTAACGATTTCTTCCTGTGCTATGTATGCTTTGAGTTATCATGGCTAGTATGCTTCGGGATGTATTGGTCAATGTAATTAAGATGGCTTCTTTGAATGCCTCTGAGTGTATTTATACCATGCAAGAAAGATAAGGCAAGATGCAATTACTATGATATAGATAATTCCAAGACCTGTCATTTTTTATTCTCCTCTTTATCCAAGATAAAGCCAACGAAAAGGGGAACTATAGTAGCTATTATTCCAACAATTAATATCCAATATTTTAAATGAGAAGGATTCGCCAATTGAGCTACCACTAAAGCAGCAAAATCAATTTTAGCGATATCATAAAAGAATTTAGCAAGATTATTCTTTTGTTTCTCATTCATATACACCAATATTATACACTACATACAAATACATAGCAAAAGATAAAGATAGGTGAGAATAAATCAATAATCCTTGCAATTATGCTTTTTTCGTGATAAGTACGTATGTTAAAAATAAACGGCGTGGACGGACGCATATAAGAATATGCCTGAGGAAACTCAGGTCAAAAGAGGCATCAGCATCTTATACCGCCCTACAAGGTGTTTGTTGCCTCTTTGTGTTTCCAGAAAGGACGGTGATACAATCTATGGCAGTAAGGTATCGTAAGTATTTTCAGGAGTGCAAGCCTATTCCTTGCAATGGTAGGCCAGGTAAGAGCTATTGTCCAGGTGATCGGCCAAAGAGGTCAAATGGTCAATATAAGACATGCGGGACTTGGTGTATTGAGTTTTTTGACGATAATAAAGGAATGGCAATCTCTCACCTTCAAGGACATACGGAATAAGTCAGATGCAGAAAGAGGAAAGAGCAAGACCGGGTGAAGGACTCTGTCATTAATATTGATACTGCCATTCTCACGCATGTGCTGAATACTGCAATCCAGGCAGGCATAATAGACAAGAATCCATGCCAGAATGTTAAACGTCTAAAGGTGTCACAGGTAAAAGACCGTGTCCTATCCAGCAATGAGATAGCTACCATTCTTAGCATGCCACAGGGCAAAGACAAGCTTATGATACTAATAGGTCTCTTTACTGGTGCAAGACTGAACGAAGTGTTAAGCCTGAAATGGAATGATATAGATTTCAGCAAGGGCATAATACACATTACCCAGAGTAAGACAGGTAAAGTTATTACCATACCACTTTCAGGATACCTTATAGATGAGCTAACACAGTACATGGCTATGAGCAATGATGGAAGGGTATTTGAGGATGCAGATATAACCAGAACTATAATTTCAGGCTATAGCGCATACTTTAGCAATCTGTTCAAGGGTATGGGCATTCATAACTTCACCTTCCATAATTTGAGACATACCTTTTCTAGTATACTTCAATCTGAATTAGGTGTTGGTGCTGTGGTGGTGCAAGGCATGACAGGCCATGCAAGTCTAAGTATGCTCCAGAAGTATTCTCATAGTGGTTTAGATAGCAGGCAAAGAGCTATTCAGGCATTAACAGAGCATGTCTTGAATGCAGATAAGAATACTAGCAAAGTGATAGGTCTTTAAAAAAGGTACGGCATAAGTACGACATGAGCTTACACAGGAAAGTTATAAATCGTCTCCTAAGTCAGTATTTACAAGGTAATCCAGGTGTTTTGTTTGTATCCACCCAAATTTCCCTATGAAATCTCTCGTAAATGTTTTATTATTTTTTATCATTTATTTTTACTTTAAAAATCGTAGCAGGAATCTGAAAATTACTAGCAAATTTCATGAAAACCATACGCGTAAATCTATCCGCTAACAGTTATAACATCTTTATAGACAAGGGCATCCTCAAAGGAATTGGGAGCATTCTTGTCAAAGAGAAACAACCATGCAAGACCCTTCTCATTACTGACAAGAATATCGATAGGATTTACAGCCACATCGTAACCGAAAGCCTTGTGCAGCATGGTTTCCATGTTAAATCTTTCACCCTAACGCCGGGGGAAGACCAGAAGTCCCTTGAAACAGCAATGATTCTCTATGAGGCGTGTTTTGATCATAAGCTCGACAGAAGTTCTCTTATCGTTGCTTTAGGCGGCGGCGTGGTAGGAGATATGAGTGGTTTCGTTGCTGCAACCTTTATGAGGGGCATCCCGTTCATTCAGATACCAACTTCACTTCTTGCGCAAGTTGATAGCAGTATTGGGGGGAAGGTAGCGGTAAACCATTGCAAGGGGAAAAACATGATAGGAAGCTTCTACCAGCCAATAGCTGTCTTTATTGATACAGAAACACTTTCAACGCTACCGGCTATAGAGCTTGTAACAGGACTTGTGGAAGTTATTAAATATGGGGTTATTAAAGACGCAGAGCTTTTTGAGTATATAGAGAAATCCTTATATGATATCCTGCAATTAGACCAAAAAGCCCTTCTGAAGATTATTGCCACATCCTGCCAAATTAAGGCAGATATTGTAGCAGAAGATGAGAAAGAAAAACACGTTCGCGCCATATTGAACTATGGACATACTATTGGCCATGCCATTGAAGCGCTTACTCATTATAAAAAATACAGGCATGGTGAAGCAGTCGCTATCGGCATGCTTTACGCCGCCAGGATTGCAGTTGAAATGGGATTGACAGGCAATACCGTATTTGAACGACAGCTTTCCTTAGTTAAAAGGCTGGGATTGCCGCTCTCTACAGGATTAAAACCAAAGGATATCATACAAACACTGTATCTCGATAAAAAGGCTATGAGCGGAAAACTCCGCTTCGTCCTTCCTACGGGAATCGGTGAAGTTATTATATCAGATCAGGTAACCGAAGAAATTTTGTCCCGCGTATTAACGAGTAATTTTGTGTAATCACGAATTCTCTATAATTCTGAACATCCCTCGAGAGGTTAAGCGTTGACAGAATTTGAAGCCCTCTTACGGCTGAACATGACCAAGGGAATTGGTATAAGAACATACAAGACCCTTTTAGAACGATTCGGTTCTTCAGAGGCAATTCTTAACGCTTCCAGAGAAGAACTGGAGGCAGTACATGGCATAGGGCCGAAACTTGCCACTGCCATAATTGAAACGGCCAGAAATATTGATATTGAACCTGAAATTAATTTGGCGAAAGAAAGGAATGTTCAGATATTACCGTATACCAGCGATCAATACCCGAAACACCTCAAAGCCATCTACGACCCGCCGCTTGTCCTCTACGTTAAAGGGAATATTCTCGAAACCGATATCTTAGCTTTGGCTGTTGTAGGCGCACGGCGTTGTACTTATTACGGCTTATCGCAGGCAGAGCGTTTTAGCCGGTTACTTGTCCAAAAAGGATTTTGTATTGTAAGCGGTATGGCGCGGGGAATCGATGCTGCTGCACACCGGGGCGCTATCGATTCCAACGGACGTACTATTGCCGTACTTGGTTCCGGCTTAGGAATAATGTATCCCCGGGAAAATATTGAACTGGCAGAACATATTGTCCAACATGGCGCCCTTGTATCCGAATTTCCTATGAATACACCCCCCGATTTTCGTAACTTCCCACCAAGAAACAGATTAATTAGCGGTTTATCGCTGGGCGTACTTGTGGTTGAATCATCATTAAACAGCGGCTCTCTGATAACCGCGCAGTGGGCGCTTGAGCAGGGAAAAGAGGTCTTTGCCATTCCAGGCAATATTGATAACGTTTACAGCAGGGGTACCCATAAACTGATCAAAGAGGGCGCCAAGCTTGTAGAGGACATTACAGATATTATTCAGGAATTAGGACCCGTTGCAGAATTTCTGGATCGTTGCGATGAATCAGAAACAAACGATCCCCGAAGCCTGTCGCTTAACTCCCAGGAAAAGAAGATATTTTCACTCCTTTCCAGCAATCCAAAAGATATTGAAGAAATTATACAAATCACCGGACTCCCTACCTCTGTTGTCTCTAGCACTTTAATGATCCTGGAGATAAAAAAATTGATAAAACAACTCTCGGGTAAAAGGTTCGTTAAGGCTTAATATTTCCGGAAAGCAATGCAAATTAATCCTCCCTGGTAAATACGAGATATAAAACTGAACTATCAATAACTTTATGCGAATTGTGCTGTAATTCAATCTCGAAAGGGTAGCATCTCAGCGCAGGTATCCTATGTCACCCCTTCGGGGTTCAAATTTTTTTTCTCTTTTTGCTATAATCATGACATCCCTCCGGGATTAGGTAAAGGAGAGACGCAACATCTTGCGTCTCCAAAATCTCGCATCTCTACGAGTATTTCGATGGTAAAGACTAATCAATATACCGTATAGCTGACATTTGAGAGGTTTTTTTAAGCCGAGCACTATAATAATTAAGAACAGATACGGACCGCCCGGAGTTCTCTGTTTTTCTGTAATTATCCTGGAAGTTGCTGTTAATTGAGACCGTTGATATAGTTTTAATTTATTGGCATTTGTATTGCTTATAACTCAGAGAGAATGATAGTATTCCTAATAACTTTTGAATCTATCAAAAATTATTTTTTAGATTAATTTCTCTAAAGTACCGTAATTACAAGACAAATGTAAGTTATGTATACCATAATAAAAAATTTTGGGAGAACTAAAAGCAAAATTGAATCCAGAAGCATAGAACAATTTGTCTAAATTCTTAGATACGTCCAGAAAAAATGATTTCTTAATTTTTTATTACCGGAAAGGGGGTAAAAGGTGAATTTAATAAATTGGGATAAAAAGAATCCTTTAAGTAGCCTTACTCATATACAACATGAGATGAGCGATTTATTGGACTTTTTAAGTTCTGCGCATCAAACAGAAAATTATATAAGTGCGGAATTTCCACAAATTATTGTATCCATAAATGAGGGGAATATTATCGTCCGTGCAGAACTCCCCGGAGTGAAAACCGCCGATTTAAATATTCAGGTAGTAGATGAGGTATTAACTATTAAGGGAGAACGAAAACCAGCTACGGAAACTCAAAAAATCAACTATCTGCGGAGAGAGAGGGATTACGGAACATTTGCCCGCTCTATCATGCTGCCCGAAAGGGTCGATATAGAAAAGGTTGCCGCCTCTTATAAGAACGGTGTTTTAACGGTAAAACTTCCTAAATCTGCCGAAGCAAAGCCAAAACAGATCGAGATTAAAAGAGTTTAGCGAAAAAGGAGAATTTTATTATGGAAAAGAAAGAACATCCAGTCGTTGAAAAAAAGAAAATTTCACCCGATAAATGTGTTGTGACTGGAAAGGGAAGTTGGTATTTTCCTTTAGCGGATATTTACGAAACCGCTGATAATTTCACGGTATTGATAGATATGCCAGGAGTAAGCCCTGAGAATATAACTGTTGATATGCGTGACAATGAATTAATCGTCAATGGCGCTGTTTCCCAAGAGGCATATGCCAATGAGAAGGTAATTTATAATGAATATAATATCGGGCATTATCATCGTCACTTTGTTATTTCAGATGCAATTAACAGGGATAAGATTGAGGCAAAGATGTCCGATGGCGTTTTATCCCTTGTCCTGCCCAAAGCAGAACATGTAAAACCAAGAAAGATCGAAGTTAAGGCAGAATAATCTGGACTATCTTTGCATGCTTCATCATTCATAAAGGGAGATTTCTGTCCCGGAAAGGCATGTAAATAATAATGACACTTGTAGTAGATAAAATAGATTGCGTTGGCTGCGAGGAGTGTCTGCAGGTATGTTCTGCGACAGCTATCATAATGAGCAGAGAAAAGGCAGAAATCGTCCAACAGAAATGCAACCTGTGCGAACGGTGCATTCTTATTTGTCCTGTAAAAGCTATTAAGACTGTATCTACGCACTGCTCCAGATAACAAAGTAAAGTTTACATGAGACCTTCGGCAACTTTTATCTTGCATTAAAATGTAGGGCAAGGCTTTAGCCTTGCTTCCTCGGCAGAATATATGCGCCAGGATAGCAACCCTAAAGGGTCGCCCTGCAGAATAAAATTCCTATGCAGGTGCTTAATTAAAAACTTTCTAAGGAGACGTTTATGACAAAAGTAAAGACTTTTACTTCGCCCTTAAGAATGTTTCATGTTCATAATGAGCTTATTGCTCTGGATAAGGAGGTGAATGATTTTTTACAAACCAATACCATAAAAAGGGTAATTTCTGTTTGTGATAGCACGACAAATACAAATGGAGGTACTATGGGCATAATTCGCGTTGTTACGTATGAGGAATGAATCTTGTCTTACAACATTTTGAAAAGAAGCATCCTGTATTAATGAATAGTTATTCGATTAGGTATTTTTATCAAACTAAATAAACGTGGAGAAAAAACATGGATAAAAAAGGAGCTTTTGTAGCAGTATCGTATGCAATTATTCTTGGTTCAGTTGTTTATTTTTCAGGAAACTCTATTTCAACAGCGGCTGATATCAATGCGAAAGAACTTTACATGACACATTGCAAAACCTGTCATGGCGAAGATGGCAAACCGACAGATCTCGGACTAGGCCTGGAAGCGCGTGATTTTACAAGCCCTGAATGGCAAGCACAAATAAGTGATGAAAAAATTATCAAGCAAATTAACGATGGCACACCTGAAAAAATGTTTCCCTTTAAAGAAAAATTAAGTCAGGAAGAAATTAAGGCATTGGTACCCATTGTTCGGGGTTTTGGGAAAAAGTAATACCAGAATATGTAAAATCTGCTTCATTTTTACGGAGGAATGTTCTATAAATGAGTAACAGAAGAAACGCATTCATTTACACAATATCCATTTTTGCTGTGATATGCTTGTTTAACAGTTTTCCATCAGCTTATGGACAGAAAAATGGACAAATGAATGCAAAGGATTTATTTGAATATCACTGCGTTACTTGTCATGGCAGTGACGGTAAAGGAACGAAAAGGGGACAAGCATTGAAAGCCCCCAATCTTTCTGATGCCAATTGGCAGGCTTCAAGAAAAGATGAAGAGATATTAAATTCCATTATCAACGGTAAGAACAAAATGCCTCGATGGAGTGATAAATTGAAAGAAGAAGAAATACAGTCTTTGGCCAGGTATGTCAGGAAGCTAGCCCCCCAGAAAAGGCCATGATGTGCGATTTTTGTTTTATACTTTCTACGAAAGCCGGGCGATCAATATACAAAATCTTTTTAGTTTGTAACCACTTCTTTATCTCATACCGATAAGGGAGGGGAATAAGGAAGTGGTTACCTTTTAGTAAATTCTAAGAAAAGGAGTGCCTATTGTCATGAAGAAAATTGGTATATTGACAGGCGGGGGGGATTGCCCGGGATTGAATGCTGTTATTCGCGCTGTAGCTAAATCGGCATCATTGAAATATAACTATGAAGTAATTGGAATTGAAGATGGTTTTGATGGTCTTGTCTTACCTAATAAGACACGGGTTTTAACACCTCGGGAGGTTCGCGGCATTCTTCCGATAGGCGGAACAATCCTCGGTACATCGAATAGAGCAAACCCCTTTGAATATAGGATTACAAACAATATCAAGGTTGAGGTAAGAGATGTTTCTAAAGAGATAATCAAAAACATTGAGTTTCTTGGCCTGGCGGCCTTAGTCGTTATCGGAGGCGACGGTTCTCTTAAGATTGCTTACGAGTTATTCAAGATGGGCTGTCCCATTGTCGGCGTCCCAAAGACTATCGACAATGATATCCTTGCAACCGATGTTACCTTTGGATTCAATACCGCAGTGCAAACAGCAACTGACGCGCTGGACAGGCTGCATACCACAGCAGAAAGCCATCACCGGATCATGGTAGTGGAAGTAATGGGGCGTTACGTAGGCTGGATAGCTTTAGAAACAGGGGTTGGCGGTGGCGCAGATGTAATTCTTATTCCTGAAATTCCGTTTGATATTGTAAAGGTGTGCAAAAAAATTAATGACCGTAAAAAGAGCGGCAGTAAATCAAGTATTGTGGTTGTTTCTGAGGGGGCAAAACCAATAGGTGGAGAATTATCCGTCATGGGAAGCGCAGAGAAGGGTGGCAGCGCCGAACGTCTGGGTGGAATTGCGAATAAAGTTGGCGCTGAAATTGCCAAGTGTACTGAAATGGAGGTGCGCGTTACTGTTCTTGGACATCTGCAAAGGGGCGGTACTCCAAATGCCTTTGATCGTATCCTCTCGACACGCTTCGGTGTGGCAGTTGTTGATCTCATTGCCAACAAACAATTGGGCGAAATGGTTTGTCTGAAAGGGCAAAAGATCGAATCTGTTTCCTTGAGTGAGGTGATCAAAGGTCAAAAAAAAGTGCCTACAGAAGAAGGCTTAGTAAAAGCCGCTGAATCGATAGGTATTAATTTTGGGCGATGAGGTTAATAAACGTAATTACTTTATCAAAATTTATGGTAAATACCAGGCGGTGCTCACGTGAGTATGGAATATATTATTATCGGTAATGGTGTAGCCGGAACAGAAGCAGCAAAGAATATTCGTAAACGAGATTCTACGGCAGAAATAAAGATTTTTACGAATGAATATTTTCCTTTCTACTCAAGAATCATGCTCCCCATGCTCCTCGCTAAGGAAGTTACCCTTGAGGAAATTTATGTATACAAGACTGAATGGTATTGGAAAAACAAAATCCAATTGTATCTTAACTGTACGGTAAAGAATGTTGATCACAAAAACCAAACGATAACCCTCAAAGATACATCACATGTTACCTATAACAAACTCTTATTCGCTACCGGTAGCAGCAGTAATTTGCCACCCGTTGAAGGAATTAACACTACCAAAGGGGTTTTCACTTTACGAACTATTGAAGATGTAACGACTATTACAAGACGTGCAGCAGGATCAAAAACAGTCACACTCATCGGCGGGGGTTTGCTTGGTCTTGAAGCAGGAAACAGTCTCAGCAAATTAGGACTTTCGGTAACGATAGTTGAAATCTTTGATCGGCTACTTCCCAGGCAATTGGATGCCGAGGGCGCTGCAATTTTACAAAAGCAAATGGAAGAAAGAGGACTGAAATTCCTCCTCAGCGCCAAGTCTCAATCAATAAAAGACGATGGCCGTACAAAAATACTGGAATTAAACAACGGAAAAACGGTTGAGGGCGATTTTATCGTAGTCTCTGCCGGTATTAAACCCAATATTGGACTTGCAAAGACTACAGGTATCTCCGTAGATAAAGGAATTCTTGTGAATGATCGCATGGAAACCAATATTTCTCATATATATGCGGCTGGAGACGTAGCAGAGCATAAAAGCAGAATATATGGTATCTGGCCGGCAGCGCAAAGGCAAGGGGTAATTGCCGGAATTAATATGGCTGGTGATAATGAGATATACACGGGCACAGTACCATCCACAACCCTAAAAGTAGCCGGCATCAGTCTCACGTCAATGGGCGATATCCTGACAGAAGATAAAACGGTTGAACATATTAAAGCAAAAGACCCTGTCAAAAATATTTACAAAAAGCTCTTTATCAAAGGCGGAAAGATTTTAGGTGCGATTTTTCTCGGCGATGTCAAAAATGCCCTTGATATAGGAAAGCTCATGGAAAAGAAGATAGATGTGAGTAATTATAAGGAAAGGATTTTAGATACAAATTTCGATATCAAAGGTTTATTACAATAGCTTCAAAAGAAAAATTTATGAAAGCCCAAAAGATGCTTTATAACCTTATTGCGCACATTTTGACAGATCTTTTGAAGCAATACAAACAAACATTCATACGTTTTACAAAAATTAAAGCAGTTCTTTACTATATCAAGGCTATTAGAGTTATACGGTTAATATACATCGGTATATTTCTCTTAATTTTGAGCTTCATTATAATGATCAGTGGTTTTCTGTTTTTGCATGTATCGTTTCTTTATTACTTTCCTTTGAGTAAAGAAGTAAAAGCGTTAATTCTTTTTTCACTCGGTATTTTCTATTTTCTGGTCCCCATAGGGGTGTTTCTTTATTTTACTTCACAGAGAGTTTGGATGAAATTTTCAAAGGCAAATAAATTGATACAGGAGATTTTGAAAACGGCTTCTGAAGATAAAAAATAAACTGTTTATTCTCATTTGAAAATACGAAGGAGATATTACCATGCTTTACTGGGCTGCAGTCTTTTTTGTCATATCGATCATCGCTGCACTCTTTGGATTTACCGATATAGCGGTGGCATCTGTTAGTATTGCTAAGATACTTTTCTTTATTTTTATCGTACTTTTTATCATTTCTTTAGTCCTTGGGCTAGTTAGGCGCCTGTAACCTCCAGAAGGAAGCAGGATAGATGAAATTTTACAGACAAGGTAAATTGGAGAAGAAACCGCACTATGGACAACAAAACGAAAGAAAATGCGGGAAGTATATTAAAAATTGATGAAGCACTTGAATTTCTGAATAGAGAATTAGCAGGAAAGAAAGATGAAATTAATCGATTGATCAGTGAAAAATACTCAAACCTCAAAGAGATTATAGGTACGGGTAAGGAAATGATGGAAAAAACAAAACAAACTCTCGAAGATGCTGTGGGTAAGGGAGAAGAAAAAGTAAAAGAAATGACAACAGAAATTGATAAAAGAGTACATACCAACCCGTGGCTGGCCATAGGTATCGCTGCTGCTAGTGGTCTCCTTTTGGGATATATTATTGAGGCAAGTAGACGTTCAAAGTAAGGAGAAGAAAGAAGGGTTTAGCCGATTACTTACTGAAAAACATTCGAATATCAAAGAAGTTATGAGTGAAGCAGCAAAATCATATGAGAGAGTAGACAGATATGAATTTTTTAGAGTTTAAGCCGATTACAAATTCCTTGTTAGCATTTAGTCTGCTTGGCCTTGGTATTATCAATGCAGTATTTATCTCCTTTTTGATTGGCAGGGTTACTCCTCCGAAATATCTAAGATTTTTCCGAATAGCGCATCGTATCACGGGATATATTTTTTTGGCTCTGTATCTATTTATTGGCGCCATAATGTTTAAGAAGCTTGGAGAATTTAGCATGTTGCCGCCAAAGGCAACGATTCATTCGTATATTGGGAGTATTATTTTCCCTTTAATAATAATGAAGATATGTATAAACAGGTTTTTCAGGAAGTTTTATAACAGGTTATCGATGTATGGTGTGATTATCCTCATTGCTGTATACATGCAGATTCCCTTGTACGCAGGATTGTATATATACTCATCAATCAAGAGTAAATATATTTCCCTTATGGAAGATGGAAGGCTTGTATGGATCAATGTAGATATTGGCCGGAGGATCGTCCAGCAAAAATGCTCTACGTGCCATTCTTTAGAAAAGGTTTATGCGTCTGCCAAAACAGAGGCCGATTGGAGGGGTTATGTATCACGCATGCGTATGAAGGATCCAACGATTGTGAATGATCGGGAAGCCCTGGAGGCAGTAGGCTATTTAGTAAAAAATCTAGGGATCGACGAGATGAAGATGGATATACAGGTAGGAATGAGGATTATCCTGGAAAAGTGCCATAAATGCCATACCCTTGAGCGAATATTTACCGTTAAAATGACCCAGGGGGAGTGGGCACAAACGATAGAAAAAATGAGATCATTTGATCCTTTTCTGTTAAATGATTCAGAAGCGCGCCACGTAAATTACTATTTAAGCAAGGTCCTTGCCAGGCAAAAGACAGGGCAAAGTAAACTGGAAACGTACACAATAAGTCAAGACGCATCTTCTGCTCTTTCTCATAAAAAGTGGGATGACAATGTTTTCATATTGTGTGAGTAATGCAGGATAAATTATATGGAGCAAGTCCACCGTACGAAAGGTTCTTTATTGCTAATATAAACGCATTGAGAAAAGCATCATTGCTAGAGGTAAAGTGTACATTTTAAAATTCATATTGTATTTTGTACTTTGCAATTTACATTTCCGACTCGTTTGGATTAGGGGTCTATTATGTGTATAGAATTGTTTAGTTTACGTGATAAAGTTGCCCTTGTGACGGGCGCTGGTAAAGGGCTTGGTAAATCAATGGCATTGGCGCTTTCTGAATCAGGCGCACACGTTGCCGTGGTAAGCCGTACATTATCAGATCTAGAGGCAACCACCAGGGAGGTGCAGGAAAATGGTGTAAAATCCATCCCAATCGTTGCCGATGTTACAAAGTTGGGAGATGTGGCACAAATGCTCGAGAGGGTTTTACATGAATTTAAGACTGTTGATATTCTCGTCAACAATGTTGGTACATTCATGGGCGGTCCGTTTCTCGAATTTTCTGAAGATGAATGGTATAAGCAGATCGAAGTTAATCTCACCAGTACCTATTTGTGTTCAAAGGTTGTGGGAAAACATATGGTTGAGAGACAGAAGGGTAAGATCATCAATATGAGTTCTGCCTTGGGGGTGTTTGGTGCCAGTGGATCATCGGCGTATTGTGTCAGCAAAGGCGGTGTAATCCAATTAACGAAGGCCCTTGCTGTTGAGTGGGCAAAGTATAACATTCAGGTAAATTCCATAGCTCCATATTCCATGGAGACTGAAAAGACAAGGGTTATGCTGGAGGACGAAAAGGTTAAGAAGGCGATAGTTTCAAAGATACCTTTGAAACGCATCGGCCAGCCTGGAGATCTCTCTGGCGCTGTAGTTTTTCTGGCTTCAAGGGCATCCGATTATATTACAGGACAGGTATTATTTGTAGACGGTGGGTTTTCGGTGCAGTAAAGAACATGAACGGTATTAATAACTTATCAATGTCTTGGAGGTTTTTTGTTATGAATTCTGTTGTAAGTGTAGTAAATATTGCGAGATGTGTTGCTGGAGGTATTATTTCTTTGTTCTTTATCATGCAAATGGTACAGGGTGATGATCTAGTGCGGTTCTCCTCCGCAGATTATTTATCACCTGTAATACTTCCTGTAAATGATCAGCAGGCAAACAGCGAAGAGGATGAGGAGGATGAAACAGCTAAAAAGCACGCAGCCCATGCTAAAGATATAGCGAAATTCCCACCCATAGGACCTCTTTCACCGGCAAAAATACCTGCTGATAATCCTCAAACGCCGGCAAAGATTGAATTAGGGAAAAAACTTTTTTTTGACCCTCGCCTTTCCGGAAATAATTGGATTAGTTGTGCCACGTGCCATAATCCTGCTCTGGGCTTTGCAGACGGATTGCCCAGATTCATAGGAGGGCCTGGCTCTAAGGAAGGCGGCCGGCACTCTCCGACAATTATTAATTGTGCTTACAATGAATTACAATTTTGGGATGGACGCGCCCCAACCCTGGAAGCACAGGCAATAGGCCCTGTACAAAACCCTGATGAAATGTTTGAAACCCTGGATAGTGCCGTAAGAAAGCTCAGCAAGCTTCCTGATTATGTCAAAGCATTTCAAGAGGTATTTGGCACCGGGGTAACTGTTGATGGCATAGCCAAGGCGCTGGCAGCATTTGAACGCACAATAATCTATGCAAATTCTCCCTTTGATAAATATATGCAAGGCGATGCAACTGCCATGAATGAATCAGCCAAACGAGGTATGAATCTGTTTAACGGCAAAGCAGAATGTATTATATGCCATAACGGACCTAATTTTACCGACAATAAATTTCACAATATTGGTGTACCGGCAGAAGGTCCGATTAAGGAAGATTTAGGGCGGTATAACATTACAAAAAACGAATCTGATAAAGGGGCATTTAAGACGCCTACCTTGCGGAATATCACAGATACAGCTCCTTATATGCACGATGGATTTTTTCCGACATTATTCGAGGTGGTACAATTCTACAACGTAGGTGGGGGAAGGAGCGAAAACAAGAGTCACCATATTCACTCCTTACGCCTGACTCCTGAAGAGGTTAATGACCTTATTGAATTCCTGAAGGCATTAACGGGTGAACCTGTTCAAATTACATATGAAGCGTCGCCGATTATCTATCCCAATTTACCAAAGAGCTTTTAATATATATGGATACCCTTTTAAAAAATTTTATCGACCGTCTGGAATCTTTACCAGATAAACCATCTTCCGATACCCTGAAAACATGTTTATTGGAAATAGATAGAAGGCAATTACCGATTAAGGAATATACCGGTTTTTCAAGCCAGGGATACAAAAGAAATGTTGTTCATGTAAGCGGCAAATGCGAGATTGCCGTTATCTGCTTTAAAAAAGAACAGTTTACTCCGATACATGATCATGGCGGCTCTATTGGCGTCACGATTGTCCGGGAAGGCGCCATGACAGAGGAGCTTTTCATAAAGCAACCTACCGGTATGATTACTCCTACGTTTACCCGGAAGTATCGCAAAGGTGAGTTGGCTTACATAAATACTGCAACCATTCATCGTATATCGAATACCCATACCGATGATCTGGTCACTATTAATATATATTTTCCACCGCTAACATTAATGAATCTCTATAATTTGGGAAATACTCAGGTAGAAAAATGGTTTGCCGATTACTCCGATTTCAAGGGTCTAATTCCCCGTTGATTCATTATGGGAACAATCTTTAGTCTTAAAAACCCAACACTATCCCATACTTTTATGAATTGGCTCCTTGTCCTAAAGACTAAAGGATCTCTTCTCTAAGGCCCTTTATGTTACTCCGGGCACAGGAAACTCATAGACAGGACAAACTATTTCTTTCGTCCCATGGAGTTTTGGTAATTTGTTTCTTTTGCATAAAAGAGGAATGAATGGTAAATGGCCCTTGGCAAACAGCGTTAGCACAGCTCGACCATGTGTCTGAAATAATGATGCTTCCCGACAGCGTTCATCAATTACTCAGAAATTTCGATCGTATATTAACTGTTTCTGTGCCCATACTGATGGACAATGGCTCTCTGAGGGTTTTCAATGGATTTCGTGTACAACACAATGCATCACGCGGTCCCTATAAAGGAGGGGTAAGATATCATCCGGAGCTTACTCTTGAAGACTTACAAGCCCTGGCGATGGAGATGACATGGAAGTGTTCCCTGGTAGGAGTGCCGTTTGGGGGTGCTAAAGGCGGCATTATCTGTAATCCCAAAACACTTTCAAAGGCAGAACTGGAAAGACTTACACGGCGTTATACGTATGCTATTATGCCTATTATCGGTATAGAAAAAGATATCCCCGCCCCTGATATAAATACCAACGAACAAATTATGGCGTGGATGATGGATACTTACAGCATAAATAACGGTTATTGTACTCCGGGAATTGTAACGGGCAAACCACTCAATATAGGTGGTTCTTTAGGACGGAAAGATGCAGCCGGACTTGGCATTACCTTTGTTATCGAAAATGTCATAAAAAATATGAAGATGGAGTTAAAGGGACTTACCGTAGCAATCCAGGGATACGGAAACGTTGGGTCGACCGTTGGGAAGTTTCTCTATGAATCAGGCTGCAGGATTATTGCTGTAAGCAGTTCGAAGGGAAGCGTCTATAATCCAAAGGGTTTAGATCATCATGCCCTTATAAGATATTACAAAGAAAACGGCTCTTTTGAACATTTTCCGTATGCCGAAAGCATAACAAATGAAACCTTATTGGAATTACCTTGTGACGTGCTCATACCCGCAGCGATGGGAAATCAAATTACTAAAAAGAACGCGGGTAAAATAAAGGCCAAGATACTTGTTGAAGGAGCCAATGGACCAACAACGCCAGAGGCGGATCATATACTTGCCGAGCGTAAAATACCGGTTATCCCTGACATACTGGCTAATGCAGGCGGTGTAATTGTCTCGTATTTCGAATGGGTGCAGGATGTACAGTGTTTTTTCTGGTGTGAGAAGGAAATAAATACCAGACTGAAAAATCTTCTGAACCAGGCTTACGAAGAAGTCCTTCACGTTTCTCATGAAAGGGGATTTACCCTGCGTACCGCCGCCATGATCCTGGCTATAAAAAAGGTTGCCGATGCAATTTCAGTAAGAGGTATATATCCGTAAATAATGAGGCTTATTTTAATGTATAGGAAATTCAAATACACCACTACACGTCTTTACGATTGAAAAGTCACCAAAGGCCTAATTAATATTCTTTGTGTCTCAGTATCTCTATAATTTTATTGTTAAGAAAAATCTTGTAAGAACTATGTGAGAGAATAAGACGATATGAAATATGAAAATTTTAACGACGGAGAGGCATTAAAGCTCGCTATAAATATCGAGGAGGAAGGTCTGGAATTTTATTCCACACTGGCAAAAAACGTCAAAGATACCAAAGTAAAGGAGATATTTTCAAAACTGGCATCTGACGAGAAGGATCATCTCGCACACTTTCAAAAGGCCTATCATGAAATAACCTCTTCGGTAACTGCAGCAGAGGTTTGTGAAGGTTATACGGTAGACTTATATCTAAAACATCTCATCGATACAGGTATCTTTACCCAAAAAGATGAAGCAAAGAGGCTAGCGAAAGAAGTAAAGACAGATATCGATGCACTGAAAATCGGTATTCAGGCAGAGAAAGATTCTATTCTTTATTACAGCGAAGCTGCAAGAAATACCAGACATACTGCAGGCAAAGCTGCATTTGAACTTTTGGCAAATGAGGAGAAAAAACATCTCAAATTGCTTGCGGAACAAATAAAAGTATTAAAGAAAACGGTGAAATAGTCCGATTCTGAACACTATCTTTACGCTGGTTTTTTTCCACCCGGAATAGGTACTTGGGTAGGCTAAAATAACAAAAGAAAGGGGCATACTATGAAAAAAATCGTGATATTAATGGCCATGATAACTATTTTTAGCTTTTTTTCCGCTACCAAATCGTTTGCTCAACAAGAAATGCAATGGAGAGGCGGCGGTGGCTGGGGAATAGGATCCCCCTATGGCAGGATGTATGATCCAAAAACCGTTGAGACTATCACAGGAGAAGTGGTGAGCGTAGATACTATTACTCCCATGAAGGGAATGGGCTATGGTGTGCATTTGATGGTAAAAACAGACAAGGAAAAAATTTCCGTCCATTTGGGACCAGGATGGTATATTGAAAATCAGGATACAAAGATCGAGCCAAAGGACAAGGTTGAGATTACCGGCTCAAAAATCACCCTTGAAGGGAAACCCGCAATTATTGCTGCTGAGGTTAAAAAAGGAGAAGAAGTATTAAAGCTTCGTGATGAGAAGGGATTTCCCCTATGGAGTGGTTGGAGAAGACGCTAATACAATTGAAGCCTACCCAGTTCCAATATACTCATAGTATCTTAATTATTTATTCGTTATACATAAGCATTTGCACAGGAATTACCGGGGTACGTGATGGATAAACCAAAAGCGAATATTGTAATTGACACCTTGATGTTTCTTTGTATGATGGCAATTGTAGGGATTGGAATGCTTATAAAGTTTATCTTACTGCCTGGCAAGAAAGCTGCGGTTGTCTATGGCAGAAAAGTAGATTTGTTGTTATTTGGATTGGACCGCCATGCATGGGGAACAATTCATCTTATTGTTGCCTTCGTCTTTTTAGGTTTACTGGCGCTTCATATCATTTTTCATTGGAAGATGATATTTGTGTTGTACCGCAGATTATCAGGAAACAAGGTCACAAGAAGGATCATTGTTACCCTTGTTGTCATTGTTAGCGTTTCTCTTGTGGTTTTACCCTGGATTATAAAACCAGAAGTGCAAGAATCCAGTCAAAAGAGAAGGCATTAACAAAAGAGTAAGCATTGTAATGCAGGAAAGGAGATAGATACAACCAGATACTCAAACCAAAAGAACTAAGGATATATGAAGTAGCAGGCTCGTGTAAAAATGTGACAGAAAAATCTTTTCCCAGTCCCTTCAAGGAAGAAAGGAAATAAAAATGAGACAAGGAAGAGTCCTATACGGAGGCTCTTTACTAATATTATTTGTTACGATACTCATGGCTGCAGATTTACTGCGCGCTCAGGAAGAAAGACCCGTAAAAACCGGTACGAGGGAAGAAAAAGGTGTAAAGACAAGTACACAAAAAAAGAACGCGGTAAAAACCAGCTACTTGCCGGTAGCTGTAAATGAGCCGTTTGATGATATAATGACCCGAATGAAGGCTGATAAGCCTGGGGTAATGAAACGACATATGGATTTACTGAATGAGCGTTACGATTTAAGTAATAATCCAGCCAAAGACGTAGCTATGTCTCGGGGGAAGCCTATTCAACAAGGAGTACGGGTTAAACTTCCGAAAAACATGACGTGGGAAAATCTAGCCGCTGTGACTCCGGAGGAAATTCAGGAGAAGGACCTTTTTCCGAAAGGATTCATGCCGTTCCCTCATCCAAATCATGCAGAGGGAGGTATGGTCTTTCCCAAATTCCATATTGATGAGATCAAGAAACAAGAGGGAAGAGATCTTACCCGTTTTGACCTGGATTTCGATTTGCCGGATCATTTTTTACCGGAGTTTCCACCGCCTATCTTTTTAACCACACGATCTGATTTAGGCGATGTCTCTCAGGGTAAGGTAGTAACTATTGCTAATTATTATGATTTATTGAATGGAATATTGAATCCAAAACAGCTTGAGGGATTACGATTACTGGTAACGCCTTTTCCACAACAGCAATTTAACCAAACGGAGGACCGACGATCAGAACAGCCAAGCCGTGGAACTACGTGCTTTGATTGCCATGTAAACGGCCATACCAACGGCACTACCCATCTTGTTGGCGATATTCGCCCACAGGAGTTTCGCCACCGCCTTGATACTCCATCCCTTCGTGGAGTGAATATTCAACGGCTTTTTGGTTCGCAACGTGCCTTAAAAAGCATTGAGGATTTCACAGAATTCGAACAGCGAGCAGCTTATTTTGATGGCGATCCGGTCATTGCTACAAAAAAAGGCGCTAACATCCTTGAACGGGGAAGTCAGGTGCATTTCATGGCGGAATTCCAGGAGCTATTGGACTTCCCGCCGGCTCCCAAGTTGAATATCTATGGCATGCTGGACCCGAAAAAGGCAACAGAAGCAGAACTTCGCGGACAAAGTTTGTTCTTCGGGAAAGCCAGTTGTTCCATTTGTCATCAACCGCCATACTACACTGACAACCTCATGCACAATCTTAAAACGGAACGTTTTTACAAACAGCGTATGGTCAATGGACAGATGGCAAGCGCTGACGGTCCTATCAAGACCTTTCCGTTACGCGGCATTAAGGATTCACCACCCTACCTGCACGATGGAAGGCTACTAACTTTAGAAGATACTGTCGAATTCTTTAATTTAATTCTTGAAACAAAACTTACACATAAGGAAAAGGAGGATCTCGTCGTCTTTCTAAGAACGCTATAAAGGAGATCATCATGCTGAACAGACGTGAATTTTTAACATTAGCAGGCATAGGCAGCGCATCTGCATTATTTAATTTTAATAACCCTTTATTTGCACAAATAACAGAGGAGGAAAAAGCTATGTCATATACTGCAAAAGATTATTCAAAACTTATTGGAATGGAAGGATTTAGCGAAACTATTTTAAAAAATCATTTTACACTCTACCAGGGATATGTAACAAACACGAATAAAGTTCTTGATACCCTTAATCAGATGTTAAAAGAAGGAAAGACAGCAACCCCTGAGTTTTCTGAGTTAAAGAGAAGGCTTGGATGGGAATTCAATGGAATGCGATTGCATGAATATTACTTTGAAAATCTCGGCGGAAAAAGCGGTATTAATAAAGAGGGAAAGCTTGCAAAAAAAATGGCAGAGGACTTCGGTGATTATGCAACATGGGAAAAAGACTTCAGAGCGGTAGGAGCAATGCGGGGTATTGGATGGGCGGTTCTCTATCAGGATAGCACGAATGGAAGGCTTATCAACTTCTGGATAAATGAACATGATGTTTCCCATCCTGCCGGATGCAACCCTCTTTTGATCCTTGATGTATTTGAACATGCCTTTATGCTTGATTACGGTCTCAAGAGGGCCGATTATCTTGAGGCATTTTTCAAGAATATTAACTGGTCTGTAGCAGAAGCAAGATTGAAATAACATTAATTATCATGAGGAAAAAATGAGGAACAATAATGTACCTTATCATTTGGATTATTAGCGGTATTGTTGCAGGCTGGCTCACAGGACTCATAATACGGGGAAGAGGTTTTGGTCTCATGGGAGACTTGATTATCGGGATATTGGGAGGTATTCTTGGAGGATGGCTGTTTGCCGTGTTTGGTCTCCTCGTTATTGGCATAATTGGAAACATCATCGCGGCTGTAATTGGAGGTATCGTGTTGGTCGCTATTATTCGTATCCTGCGGCGAGCATAGAAAATTAATCAAAATAGTGCGAAAATTTATACAAATGTTCAATAGCAGCAGAAAGACTTTTCCGGCGCTTCGTTATTTCGAGAAGCAAATCTTACAGAGGAACCCCCTCCCTTTCGAGACTGTGTCGTAATTATCAAAATTTTTTATAAAAAAGCGGACTCTCGGAGAGATAAAGAATGCGGGATGTGATAGAATATACCCCTAA
>JAANMX010001563.1_pt1 | contig 25567 bp, 24 predicted proteins | sample 7279681 | NCBI WGS metagenome assembly JAANMX01 (sample SAMN14094542, study PRJNA606508) | bioreactor metagenome | isolation source: A lab-scale SPAN reactor treating ammonium-rich wastewater day 351 | place: Ireland: Galway | collected 2018-01-01
GGCGGCAGGCGGCAGGCGGCAGGCGGCAGGCGGCAGGCGGCAGGCGGCAGGCGGCAGGCGGCAGGCGGCAGGCGGCAGGCGGCAGGCGGCAGGCGGCAGAAAGGATGGTTGCCAGAACAGGCGGCGCCGCAAGGCCGGCGGCCAGGTTCAAAACGGGCGGCTGGGAGAAAGGGCAAGCCGCGCGGCTGGCTCCCTCTTGCCGAAAACCGGCTCGCCCGCCGCCGGGGCATGGCGGCGCGGCACATTTTCACGCCGGGCCGATCCACGCCCGGCCGGCATCGCGACAGGCCAATCCGCCCCCGCGCCGACCCCGCGGCCGCGGGTCAGCCCCGCTCGGCCAGCCGCCGCTCGATGGCGTCCCAGATCAGCGCCGCGGCATTGATGCCGTCGAAACGCTCAAGCTCCTGGATGCCGGTGGGCGAGGTCACGTTGATCTCGGTCAGCCAGCCGTCGATCACGTCGATGCCGGTGAAGATCAGCCCCTTTCCGCGCAGCACCGGGCCGATGCGGGCGCAGATCTCGTATTCGCGCTCGGTCAGGCCGATCTTTTCCGGCCGGCCGCCGACATGCATGTTGGAGCGCGCCTCGCCCGCGGCCGGGACGCGGTTGATCGCGCCGACCGGCTCGCCATCGACCAGGATGATGCGCTTGTCGCCGCGGACCACGGCGGGCAGGTATTTCTGCGCGATGATCGGCTCGCGGCTGTTCGACAGGAAGGTCTCGACCAGCGAGGACAGGTTCGGATCGTCGGGCCGCATGTGGAAGATGCCGACCCCGCCATTGCCGTAGAGCGGCTTGAGGATGAAATCGCCGTGCCGCTCGCGGAAGGCGCGGATCTGCGCCAGCTCGCGGGTGATCAGCGTGGGCGGCGTCAGCTCCGGGAAATCCAGCACCAGCAGCTTCTCGGGGCTGTTGCGCACCCAGAAGGGGTCGTTGACGACATAGGTCGAGGGATGCACCCGGTCCAGCAGATGCGTGGTGGTGATATAGCCCATGTCGAAGGGCGGGTCCTGGCGCAGCCAGACCACGTCGAATTCCGACAGGTCCACGTCGGCCCAGTCGCCGAAGGTCACATGGTTGCCCTGTTCGCGGCGCAGGCTGATCGGGCGGCCGCGGGCCATGACCCGCCCCTCGCAATAGCTCAGGCGGTCGGCGGTATACTGGAACAGCCGGTGGCCGCGGGCCTCGGCCTCCAGTCCCAGCCGGAAGGTGCTGTCGCCGTCGATCGAGACATGCTCGACCGGGTCCATCTGAAGGGCCACGTAAAGACTCATGCTATCATTCCCAGCCAGTTTCGCCCGAAGTTCTGGCAAGCATGGGCGGGGTTTGCAAGCGGCAGCGCCGCGGCCCGCCCGCGGCAGGACCGGCGCGCCGGCACCGCCGCCCTGCGCGGTGGCCGGCCTGGGGGACGCCCAGGGGCGACTCAGCCCTGGTCGGTTTCGTCCGCGTCCTGGCCGCGAAACCCCTGCGCCACCACGAATTTCTCGGAGGAATCCGAGCGGCTGGCCGGCGGCTTCACATTCGCCACCTTGCGGAAATTGCGCTTGAGCATGGCCTGCATCTCGGTCTCGGCCCCGCCGGCCAGAACCTTGGCGACGAAGGTGCCGCCCGGCTCCAGCACGTCGAAGGCCAGCTGCGCCGCCGCCTCGACCAGCGCCACGATGCGCAGGTGGTCGGTGCCCTTGTGCCCCGACGAGGCCGCCGCCATGTCCGACATCACCACATCGGCCCGCCCGCCCAGCCAGGCCTTGACCTGCGCGTCGGCGCCGTCGGACAGGAAGTCGAGCTGGTGGATCTCGGCCCCCGGAATCGGATCGACCTCTTGCAGGTCGACACCCAGCACCCGGCCGACCTTCTTGCCGGGCTTGTCGCCAAGCGCGTTCACGCGCGCGACCGCCACCTGGCACCAGCCGCCGGGCGCGCAGCCCAGATCGACCACCCGCGCGCCGGGCACCAGGAAGCGATACTTGTCGTCCAGCTCCAGGATCTTGTAGGCGGCGCGGCCGCGATAGCCCTCGCGCTTGGCGCGCGCGACATAGGGGTCGTTCAGCTGCCGCTCCAGCCACAACGTGCTGGAAAGCTTGCGCCCCTTGGCCGATTTCACCCGCACCCGCAGGTCGCGCTGGCCGCGGCCCGAGCTTTTGCGCCCCTCGCCCGGCTTCTTGCCTTCGCTCATCTTCAAGCCACCCCGTTCATTCCATCCGGGGCCAGCACCCCGTCCTTGACCATCTGCACATAAAGCAGCCCCTCGCGCAGGCCGCGGTCGGCGACCGAAAGCCGCGTCGTCGGCCAGACCCGCATCAGCGTCTGCAGGATCGCCGCGCCCGACATGATCAGCGCATGGCGTTCCCGCCCGATGCGCGGATCGGCACGCCGCCCCTCGGGGCCAAGCGCCAGGTAGTCGCGGATCACCCGGTCGATCTGGGCCGTGGTCATGGTCAGCCCGTCCACCTTGGTCCGGTCATAGCGGCGCAGGCCCAGATGGCTGGCCGCCACCGTGGTCACGGTGCCCGAGGTGCCGATGATCTGGAACCCTTCCCGCATGGTCTGGGCCAGCGCATAGGGGGCGAAATCCGCCAGCATCTCCTCGAAATGCCAGGACATCAGGGCAAAGCGGCCCTGGTCGTCCTCGACATCCTCGAACTGGTCGCGCAGCGTGGCCACGCCCAGCGGCACGCTGATCCAGTCCACCACCCGCGCGCCGCCCGGCTGCGGGTCAGTGAAACCATTGCCCAGCCGCATGATCGCGCGCGAGCGTTCCTTGGGCTCGACATCCTCGAGGTCGATCCAGACCAGCTCGGTCGAGCCGCCGCCGATGTCCACCACCAGCAATTGCTCGGTGCGCTGGCTGACCAGCGGCGCGCAAGAGATCACGGCCAGCCGCGCCTCCTCCTCGGCGTCGATGATCTCGACCGGCAGGCCGGTCTCGCGCCGGATCATGCGCAGGAAGTCGCGGCTGTTCCTGGCCCGCCGGCAGGCCTCGGTGGCGACAAGGCGCATGCGCGCGACCTTGTGCGCCTCGAGCTTGCGCCGGCACACCTGCAAGGCATGCACCGTCCGCGCCATCGAGGGACGCGACAGCCTGCCTGATGCCTCGAGGCCGTGCCCAAGCTGGACCGGCTTCGAGAAACTGTCCACCACCTGAAACTGGCTGCCCGCGGGACGGGCAATCAGCATCCGGCAGCTGTTGGTGCCAAGATCCAAGGCCGCATAGAGCGGCCCGTCCTCGGCCGGGCGGGTGACGAAAGGCTCGACCGTTTTTCTCGGGAACGCGTCCGCACCCGCAGGACGCCTGGGCGCCATGGTCACGCCCTCCGATAACAAGTTGGACCGAAAGTAACCTGCGGCCGCCACGCCTTCAAGGGGGCGCGCGTTGGGGCGTGCGTGGGGCGTGCCTCTCGACAGGGGCGCGGGGGCGGGCTATGCCCTGCCCATGATCGTGATCGCCGCCTTCCTGATTGGCGCAGCGATCGGCTGGATGCGCGCCGCGAAAGCCGGCGGCAGCCGCGCCGACAAGCTGCAATATGCCGCCGCCCATGCCCTGGCGCTGACCGTGCTGGGGCTGTTCCTGACCATATTGCTCAGCCGGATGGGCTGATGTTCCGGCCCTTCCTCGACAGTCTGCGCCGCCATGGGGTGCCGGCCAGCCTGCGGGAATACCTGGACCTGCTGGCGGGGCTGCAGGCCGGGCTGTCGGACTGGTCGCCCGAGGGCTTCTATCACCTCGCCCGCGCCACGCTGGTCAAGAACGAGGCGCATATCGACCGATTCGACCGCGCCTTTGCCGAAGCCTTCGCGGGCCTCGACGAGATCCCGGTCGAGGCGCTGGTGAACGAGGTCTCGATCCCGCGCGAATGGCTGGAAAAGCTGGCCGAGAAGCTGCTGACCCCCGAGGAACGCGCCGCCGTCGAGGGCGCCGGTTCCTTCGAGGAGCTGATGAAGCGCCTGCGCGAGCGGCTGGCCGAGCAGCAGGGCCGCCACCAGGGCGGCAACAAGTGGATCGGCACCGCCGGCACCTCGCCCTTCGGCGCCTATGGCTACAACCCCGAGGGCGTGCGGATCGGCCAGCACGAAAGCCGCCACCGCCGCGCCGTCAAGGTCTGGGACAAGCGCGAGTTCCGCGATTTCGACGATTCGGTGGAACTCGGCACCCGCAACATCAAGGTGGCGCTGAAGCGGTTGCGGCAATGGGCCCGCCACGGCGCGCTCGAGGAGCTGGACCTGCCCGGCACCATCCGCGCCAGCGCCGAGCATGGCTATATCGACGTCCAGACCCGGCCCGAGCGCCACAATGCCGTCAAGGTGCTGCTATTCCTGGATGCGGGCGGCAGCATGGACGACCATTCCCGGCTGGTGGACGAGCTGTTCTCGGCCGCCCGCGCCGAGTTCAAGCACCTGGAGCATTTCTATTTCCACAATTGCGTCTACGAGGCGCTGTGGAAGGACAACCGCCGCCGCTGGACCGAAACCACGCCGACGTGGGAGGTCATCAACCGCTTCGGCCGCGACTACAAGGCGATCTTCGTCGGCGACGCCGCGATGTCGCCCTATGAGATCGCCATCCCCGGCGGCGCCAACGAACACTGGAACCCCGAATCGGGCGAGACATGGCTGCGGCGCCTGCGCGAGACCTGGCCCGACCATGTCTGGCTGAACCCGGTGCCCCGCGCGCATTGGCCGCATACCCGCTCGATCGACATGATTCGCGAGATATTCGAGGATCGCATGCAGCCCCTGACGCTGGAGGGGCTGACCCAGGCCATGCGCATCCTTGGCTGAGCGCCGCGCCATGCCCATATTGCGCTTATGCTGAAATTCACGCCGATCCTGCTGATCCTGCTCTATGCCGCCGCGATGTGGTTCTTTTCCGCATGGCGGCTCAAGGCCGAGCTGAACCAGAAGTCCACGCCGCTGCAGCACCCCCGGCTGGTGCCGATGCTGGAACGGCTGGGCCGGGCCATGGACCTGCCGCGGGTGCAGGCGCATGTCTACGAGGTCGGCCATGTGAACGGGCTGGCCGCGCCGGATGGCCGCATCTTCCTGACCCGCGGTTTCCTCGACCGGCTGGACCGCGGCGAAGTGACCGAGGCCGAGCTGGCATCGGTCATCGCGCATGAGCTGGGCCATGTCGCCCATGGCCATACCCGGCGCCGCATGGTGGATTTCGCCGGCCAGAACGTGGTGCGCATGGTGCTGGCGGGCGTCCTGGGCCGTTTCCTGCCCGGCATCGGCGTCTGGATCGCCAATCTCGCCGCCAGCGCCATCGCCGCGCGCCTGTCGCGCCAGGACGAGTTCGAGGCCGACGCCTTCGCCAGCGCGCTGATGGTCAAGGCCGGGCTGGGCACCGAGCCGCAGAAAAGCCTGTTTCGCAAGCTCGACCGGCTGGCGGGCGCGGGACGCGCCGGGGCGCCGGCCTGGCTGATGTCGCATCCGCCCGCCGCGGCGCGCATCGCCGCCATCGAAAAGCTCGAGGCGCGCTGGGAATTAGCCTAACTTGTCTGCGCGCGCGGATCGCGTATGCTGCGCGGGCAAGCAGTTGATTTCCCATGACCCGCCCCTTTCGTCGCCGCGTCCTCTACATTCCGGGCTATGATCCGATCCCGCCCCGCCGCTATCGCGAGCTTTACCGGCGCGAGGGGGCGGAACAGGCGCGCATCTCGGGCTACGGCCTGGCCTTCGGCCCGCGCCGCGACCGCACGGGCTTCGGCTGGGGCGTGACCGGCGATTTCGCCGGCATCGCCGCCGAGGCCGAGTTCGAGGTGCTGGTCTGGGCCGACATCGTGCAGGGCTCGATGGGCCAGGGCATTCTTGCGACCTATGGCCAGCTTTTCCGCACCGCCTGGGCCTATGTCGGCTCGGGCGCGCTGTTCCGGCTGATGCGGCTGCGCCGCGGTCCCGTCATCGCGGCGCTCTACCCGGTGGCGGTGCTGCTGGCGCAACTGCTGGCCTCGGCGCTGGCCGGGGCGCTGCTCGGCTGGGCGCTGGGACGGCTGACCGGGTTCGGCTGGTGGCTGGGCGGACCCGTCGCGCTGGCGCTGACCTGGGCCGGGCTGCACCTGTGGCGGCGCATCGACGGCAAGATCTTCGCCTGGTATCTGATGCACGACTATGCCTTCACCGCCCAGGACCGCGGCGCCTATCCCCCGGCGCTCAAGGCGCGGCTGGCGCGTTTCGCCGACCGCATCGCCGAGGTGCTGGCGGGCGACTGGGACGAGGTGCTGGTCGTCGGCCACAGTTCCGGCGCCTATCTGGGCGTCTCGGTTCTGGCCGAGCTGATCCGCTCGGGCCGGGTTCCCGCGCAGGGGCCGCGGCTTTCCTACCTGTCGCTGGGCCATGTCGTGCCCATGGCGTCCTTCCTGCCGCGCGCGGACCGGCTGCGCGCCGACCTGCGCTTTCTCTCGGCGCGCGGGGAACTCGACTGGATCGACGTGACCGCGCCGGGCGACGCCTGCTGCTTCGGCCTGTGCGATCCGGTCGCGGTCTCGGGCGTCGAGCCGCCCGGCCGCCGCCACCCGCTGGTGCTGTCGGCGGCCTTCACCCAGACGCTTTCCCCGCAAAAGCGGCGCGCGCTGCGCGGGCGCTGGTTCCGGCTGCATTTCCAATATCTCTGCGCCTTCGACCGGCCCGGCGACTACGATTACTTCGCCATCACCGCCGGGCCGCTGACGCTGGGACAGCGCTTCGCCGGGCGCAGCCATTCGCCGGGCCGTATCGCGCGCGCCGTCAACCGCTGGTGCGCGCCATGATCCCGCCCAAACCGCCGGCCCGACCGGGAAAAGCCTCGGTCTGGCGTTTCATCCGCGATTTCCGCCGCGACATCCTGTCGGCGCAATCCGACCGGCTCTATCGCGCCTGGATGGCCGAGTTCCGCGGCCCCTTCGTCCACAGCTTCACCTGCAACGACCCGGCGCTGGTCGATCTGATCCTGAAGAAGCGGCCGATGGATTTCCCGAAATCGCCGCGCATGGCCGCGGGCTTGCAGCCGCTGCTGGGCAATTCCAGCTTCATCTCGAATGGCGAGACCTGGCTCCACCAACGCCGCATCATCGACCCCGCCTTCGAGGGCGGCCGCCTGCGCGAGGCTTTCCCGGCGATGTGGGACGCGGCCCAGGCCGGCGTCTCGCGCCTGCAGCCACTGGCCGACGGCACCGAGATCGACATCGAGCCGCAGACCAGCCATATCGCCGCCGACGTGATCTTCCGCACGCTGTTCTCGATCCCGATCGAGGATGCGACCGCCGCCCAGGTCTTCCAGGCCTTCCGCGAGCATCAGGAGGCGCAGCCGATGGTGAACCTCGGCGGGCTGATGGCGCTGCCCCGCTGGGCGCGGCTGCACGGCCGCCGGGTGCGCCGGACCGCAAGCCGCATCCGCACCCTGATCCGCCAGCTGGTCGCGGCCCGCACCAACGAGATCGCCACCGGCACCGCGCCGCCGGACCTTGCGACCAAGATCATGACCACCCCCGACCCGCAGACCGGCCGCACCTTCACCGAGGCCGAGATGATCGACGAGGTCGCGACCTTCTTCCTGGCCGGGCACGAGACAGGCGCCTCGGCCCTGGCCTGGGCGCTCTACCTGCTCGCCGAAAGCCCCGACTGGCAGGACCGGCTGGCCGAAGAGGCGCGGCAGAACCTCGCCCCCGATTTCGCCGCCATGCGCCACTTGCCGCTGGCCCGCGCCGTCTTCCGCGAGGCGCTGCGGCTCTACCCGCCCGTGGCGATGACCGTGCGGCAATGCCGCCGGCCCGAGACCCTGCGCGACCGCAAGGCACCGAAAGGGGCGCAACTGGTGCTGTCGCCCTGGCACCTGCACCGGCACCAGCGGCTCTGGGACGACCCCGACCGCTTCGACCCCGCGCGCTGGGAAACCGAAAACGGCAAGACCTGCCAGCGCGAGGCCTTCATCCCCTTCTCGGCCGGCCCCCGCGCCTGCCCCGGCGCCGGCTTCGCCATGATCGAGGGGCCGCTGATCCTCGCGGCGCTGCTGCGCGCCTATCGCCTGGAACCGGCCCGCGAACGCCCGGTGCCGGTGATGCGGCTGACGCTGCGCGGCAAGGACGGCATCCGCCTGCGCCTTTCCCCAAGGCAAGGGGGATGACCCGCGCCCGCCGCAGCTACCAAGGCACCGACGCCAAGGCATTTCTTCGTTCCACAAATACTCATGCGACGCCGCCAACCAGCGCAAACCGCCGCGCCCCGCGCCGGCATTTCCACCGCCCGCCCCGGCAATTCGCCCGTCCCGCAGCCCGCCATCCGTCACTTGGCCGCGGCCCCCATTGAACCGCCCCCGGCGCCCGGCTAGCCTTCCGCCAAAGCAGATGGAGGCTGACGTCATGAACCAACCGCAAAGCTGGGAAGCCAGGGCCGAGACCTATTCGCTCTACGGCTTCACCGACATGCCCTCGGTCCATCAGCGGGGCACGGTCGTCGTGACCCATGGCGAGGGGCCCTATATCGTCGACGTGCATGGCCGCCGCTACCTGGATGCCAATTCCGGCTTGTGGAACATGGTCGCCGGCTTCGACCACAAGGGCCTGATCGAGGCCGCCAAGGCGCAATACGACCGCTTTCCCGGCTATCACGCCTTTTTCGGCCGCATGTCCGATCAGACGGTGATGCTGTCGGAAAAGCTGGTCGAGGTCTCGCCCTTCGACAGCGGCCGGGTCTTCTATACCAACTCCGGCTCCGAGGCGAACGACACCATGGTCAAGATGCTGTGGTTCCTGCATGCCGCCGAGGGCAAGCCGCAAAAGCGCAAGATCCTGACGCGCTGGAACGCCTATCACGGCGTGACCGCGGTTTCCGCCTCGATGACCGGCAAGCCCTACAACTCGGTCTTCGGCCTGCCGCTGCCCGGCTTCATCCACCTGACCTGCCCGCATTACTGGCGCTATGGCGAGGAGGGCGAGACCGAGGAACAGTTCGTCGCCCGCCTGGCCCGCGAACTCGAGGACACCATCGAGCGCGAGGGCGCCGACACCATCGCCGGCTTCTTCGCCGAGCCGGTGATGGGCGCGGGCGGCGTGATCCCGCCGGCAAGCGGCTATTTCCAGGCCATCCTGCCGATCCTGAAAAAGCACGACATCCCGATGATCTCGGACGAGGTGATCTGCGGCTTCGGGCGCACCGGCAATACCTGGGGCTGCCTGACCTATGACTTCATGCCCGATGCGATCATCTCGTCCAAGAACCTGACGGCGGGCTTCTTCCCGATGGGCGCGGTGATCCTCGGCCCCGACCTCGGCAAGCGCCTGGAAGCCGCCGTCGAGGCGATCGAGGAATTCCCGCACGGCTTCACCGCCTCGGGCCACCCGGTCGGCTGCGCCATCGCGCTGAAGGCCATCGACGTGGTGATGAACGAGGGGCTGGCCGAGAACGTGCGCCGCCTCGCCCCCCGCTTCGAGGCCGGGCTGAAGCGCATCGCCGACCGCCCGAACATCGGCGAATACCGCGGCATCGGCTTCATGTGGGCGCTGGAAGCGGTCAGGGACAAGCCGACCAAGACCCCCTTCGACGCCAATCTCTCGGTCAGCGAGCGCATCGCCAACACCTGCACCGACCTGGGTCTGATCTGCCGGCCGCTGGGCCAGTCCATCGTGCTGTGCCCGCCCTTCATCCTGACCGAGCCGCAGATGGACGAGATGTTCGAGAAGCTGGAAAAGGCGCTCGACAAGGTCTTCGCCGAGGTCGCCTGAGCCCTCGGGCGGCCCCTACCAGGGGTCGCCCCCGCCCAGCACGGCGCGCGCCAGCAGCACCCGCTGCGGCGCGATCTGCGCCGCCTGCGCGAAGTCCAGCACGCGCTGGTCATGTTCCAGCAGGAAATCCAGCACGAAGACGGAAAACTCCGGCCGCGCCGCCATCGCGCGCAACCCCGCCACGTCGCTGCCCGATTGCGCCAGCAGCGCCCCCACCAGTTCCGCATCCCCGGCGATATGGGCAAAGCCCGCATCGGCAATGTCGCGCGCCTCGTTTCGTGTCATTCCGCTCTCGCTTTCGTGAAGCCCGGCGCGAATTTCTTCGCGGCCGGAAAGGATTTGTTAACCATTGCCGCGCAAGATGCGGCTCTGGGCTCGGGGTGTAAAGCAGGCGTAACCATGGCAGGGCGCATTCTTGTCGTTGACGGCGTGCCGACGAATCGCATCACCATGAAGGTGCGGTTGTCCTCGGCCTGCTACGAGGTCACGACCGCCACCTCGGGGGCCGAGGCCCTGCGCATCGCCCGGCTGATCCATCCCCAGATCGTGCTGGTCGGCGCCAGCCTGCCCGACATGGGCGGGGCCGCGCTGTGCAGCGCGCTGCGCGCCCAGCCTTGGGCCGCCGACCTGCCGGTCCTGGTCCAGGCCAGCGGCACGGATCGGGTGGCGGCGCTGCGGGCGGGCGCGGCGGCGCTGATCGACGCAAGCAGCGACGAGTTGACGCTGCTTGCGCGCATTCGCGGGCTGATGCGGCATGAATACGGCGGGCTCGATCATCCCGCCCCCGGCATGGCCGAGGCGGCGGCGGGCTTTGCCGCGGACAACCGCCCGCGCGCGGTCTTCGTCGCCGACCGGACCGCCACGGCGCTGGGCTGGCGACACGCCCTGCGCGACCGGGTGGATTTCGCCATCGCGGTCCACGAACCCGAACATGCGCTGGCCGAGGCGGCATCCAGCCGGGTCGCCGATCTCTACCTGATCGCCGCCGACATCCAGCAACCCGGCGACGGGCTGCGGCTGCTGTCGGAACTGCGCTCGCGCCCACGCTCGCGCGAGGCGGCGGTGGTGGTGGCGCTGCGCCCCGAACGGGCCGAGATGATGCCGGTGGCGCTGGATCTTGGCGCCGGCGACGTGCTGCCCTGGGATCTGGCCCGCCCCGATGCGGCGCCCGAGACGGCGATGCGCCTGCAGGCCCAGCTGGCCCGCAAGCACGAGGCCGACCGCCGCCGGCACGAGACCCAGCGCAACATGCGCTGGGCGATGACCGATCCGCTGACCGGGCTGCACAACCGCCGCTTTGCCCTGCCTCGCCTAGGCGAACTGGCGGCCGAGATGCAGGAGCGCCAGGGCGACCTGGCGGTGATGCTGCTGGACCTGGACCGTTTCAAGCAGGTGAACGACGTCCACGGCCATCCGGCCGGCGACGCCGTGCTGGCCGAGATCGCCGCCCGCCTGGCCGCCACCCTGCCCGAGGGCGCGCTGCTCGCCCGTTTCGGCGGCGAGGAGTTCCTGGCCGTCCTGCCCGATTGCCCGGCCCGCGCCGCCCGCCGCGTGGCCGAGGATCTGCGCCGCGCGGTGATGGCCGCGCCGGTCGCCCTGCCGCAGGGTTGCCAGAATGCCGAGCTGGGCGTCACCATCTCGGTCGGCGTGGCCACCGGCCAGGGCGCCCCGCATCTGCTGCCGCTGGACCCCGAGGCGCTGCTGGCCAGCGCCGACCGCGCGCTGCTCAATGCCAAGTCCTCGGGGCGCAATCGAATCGTCATGGCCGCGCCCGGAATTGCGGCCTGATTGCCGCTGCGTCCCTTTGTCGCGGCAATTCCCGACTTACGGCGCGCTTTTCTTTATGGGCCGCATCCCCTAGATAAAGGCGGAACAGGAAAGGAACGCGCCCATGCCTCATGCCTATTCCGACACCGCCCTGCCCGAACGTCCCGTCAAGCCGGCCATGCTGCGCGGCGCACTTGGGCGCTGCCCCTCTTGCGGGCAGGGCCGGCTGTTTCGGGGCTATCTGTCGGTCAGCCCCACCTGCCCGCATTGCCACGAGGAACTGCACCACCAGCGCGCCGACGACGGCCCGGCCTATCTGACCATCCTGCTGGTCTCGCATCTGGGTGCGCCGCTGTTGCTGGCGATCTTCATGATGTATCGCCCCTCGGCCATGGCCATGCTGATCGGCTTCGGCCTGGGCGCGGTGGTGCTGTCGCTGCTGTTGCTGCCGCGGATCAAGGGCGGGATGATCGGCTTCCAATGGGCGCGCCGGATGCATGGCTTCGGCGCCGAGCCCGCCTCGATCGAGCCTGCCGCCGTGATCGAGGCCGCCGCGTCGTGAGCACCATGGCCGGAACCCCCGCCCCGACGCGCGACGCCGCCGAGCAGCCGATCCGCGATGCCGCCACCGTCATCGTGCTGGACCGCAACGCCCAGGGCGGGCCTTCGGTGCTGATGGGGCAGCGCGGGGCTTCGGCCGTGTTCATGCCTTCGAAATACGTCTTTCCCGGCGGCGCGGTGGATGCGGGCGATGCGCAGGTGCGCCTGGCCGGCGAACTGCCGCCCCGGACCTCGGCGCTGCTGGCGGCCGAGCCGCGCAACGGATCGCAGGTCACGCCCCTGGCGCTGGCCGCCGCCGCCCTGCGCGAACTCGCCGAGGAAACCGGCCTGCTGACCGGCCCCCCCGGCCCCGCGCCCGAGGGCTGGGACCATTACGCCGGCGCCGGGCTGGCGCCGGATGCCTCGGCGCTGATCTACATGTTCCGCGCCATCACCCCGCCCGGCCGGCCCCGCCGCTTCGACGCGCGCTTCCTGCTGCTGGACGCCGAGCGGCTGCACGGCGACCGCCACGATTTCAGCGCCGCCTGCGACGAGCTTTCGCATCTGCATTGGGTGCCCCTGCCCGAGGCGCGGGCGCTGGACCTGCCCTTCATCACCGAGGTGGTGCTGGCCGAGGTGGCAAGCCTGCTGGCCGGGGCCGGCGACGGGCCGCTGGCCCCGCCGCCGACGGTGCCCTTCTTCGACAACCGCCTGGCGGTGCCGCGCTTCAAGCGCATCGGCTAGGCGGGTTCAGCCCCCGATTCAGCGCCCTTTGAAGCGGGGCGCGCGCTTTTCCAGGAAGGCGGCGACGCCCTCGGCGAAATCCGCGGTGCGGGCCATGTCGCCTTGCAGCCTGGCCTCCAGCCGCAACTGCCCGGCCATGTCGTTGCCGCCCGAGGCGCGCAGGGCCTGCCGGATTGCCAGGAAGGCGGCGGTCGGCCCCTGGGCCAGGGCTTGGGCGCGGGCGGCCACCACGGTTTCGAACTCGGCGTCCGGCACCGCCTCCCAGATCAGCCCCCATTCCGCCGCCTTCGCCGCGGGAATGCGGTCGGCGAAGAGCATCATCCCCATGGCGCGCGGCACCCCGACCGAACGCGGCACGATGAACGTCCCGCCCGCATCCGGGATCAGGCCGATCCGGCTGAATGCCTGCACGAAACTGGCGCTTTCCGCGGCGATGACCACATCGGCGGCCAGCGCCAGGTTGGCCCCCGCCCCCGCCGCGATGCCGTTCACCGCGGCGATCACCGGCACCGGCGCGTCCGAGATGGCGGCCAGCATCGGCTCGTATTCCTCGCGCAGAATGGTTTCCACGTCGAACCCGCCGGTGGCATCGGTCAGATCCTGGCCCGAGCAGAAGCCGCGCCCGTTCCCGGTCAGCACCACGCAGCGCGTGCCCGGCGGCAGGTCCGTCAGCGCCGCGACGATCTCGGCCCGCATGGCGCGGTTGAGCGCGTTGACCACGTCGGGCCGGTTCAGCGCCAGCCTTGCGATGCCGTCTCGATGCGTGAATTCGATGGTCTGAAAGCTCATCCTGCCCCTCCCCCGGTTTCGGCCATCCTGCCGGGGCGGGGCGCGGCGGGAAAGCCCCGACCCTGCGTCAGTCGCGCAGGATCCGCTCCAGCCGGGCCTTTTCCTCGTCGCTGAGCTTGGCCGGCCCTTCCTCGGCCAGGCCGCGCGAGCGGATGAAGCGCCAGCCCACCAGCAGCGCCAGCAGCGCCATGACCGGCCCGGCCAGGTAAAGCAGCCAGTTCGCCCCGCGCGCCGGCGGCTCGAACAGGACATATTCGCCGAAACGGTCGGCGATGGCCTGCACCGCCTCGCCGTCGCTGTCGCCGGCGACCAGGCGCTCGCGCAGGTAAAGCCGCAGGTCGCGGCTGATGGCGGCATTCGATTCGTCGATGGTCTCGCCCTGGCAGACCGGGCAGCGCAGGGTCTTGGAGATCTCGCGCGCCCGCGCCTCCAGCGCCGGGTCGGACAGCACCTCGTCCGGCTGGACGGCCAGGGCGGGCAGCGCAAGCAGCAGCGACAGGCACAGGATCAGGGCGCGCATGGGCTACTCCGCCGGCTGGGGCGCGACGCGGGCATGGCGGGCGCCGGCAGCGACGCGATAGCGCCGGTCCGACAGGCTGATGAAGCCGCCAAGCGCCATCAGCGCCGAGCCCAGCCAGATCCAGCTGGCGAAGGGCTTGATATAGACCCGCACCGCCCAGCCGCCGTCCTGCTGCTCGTCGCCGATGACCAGGTAGAGGTCACGGAACAGCCCGTTCTGGATCGCCGCCTCGGTCGTGGGCATGGATTGCACCGGATAGACCCGCTTTTCGGGATGCAGCAGTGCGACCTGTCGCCCGTCGCGATCGACGCTCATCGCGGCGATGATCGAGTTGTAGTTGGGGCCCGGACGCTCTTCGACGCTGTCCAGGGTGATGTCGTAGCCGGCGACGGTGAAGGTCTCGCCGATCCGGGCCACGCGGATGTCCTCGACCTGCCAGGCCATCAGCAGGCTGATGCCGATGAAGGTGACGCCCAGCCCGGAATGGGCCACGGCCTTGCCCCAATCGGCGCGCGGCAGCCGGCGCAGGCGCGCAAGGCCGGAATTGCCGGTGCGCAGCCACAGGTCGGCGGCCGCGCCCGCGACCAGCCAGGCGCCCAGGCCCGCGCCGATCACCGCCAGCGCCGAATGGCCGGTCGAGACGGCAAAGACCAGCGCCATCACCGCCCCGGCAAAGACCAGCGCGCCGCGCAGCGGGTAAAGCGCGCGCTTCAGCCTGCCGCGCTTCCACGGCAGGATGGCGCCGACCGGCAGGATGATCGCCAGCGCCACCATGAAGGGCGTGAAGGCCTGTTCGAAGAAGGGCGCGCCGACCGACAGCCTGCGGTCCCACAGCATCTCGGCCACCAGCGGCCAGACCGTGCCGATGAAGACCACGAAGGTCGAGACCGCCAGCAGGATGTTGTTCAGGACCAGCGCCCCCTCGCGCGAGACCGGGGCGAAGGCGCCCCGCGCCTGCATCGAGGCGGCGCGGAAGGTGTAAAGCAGCAGCGCGCCGCCGACGAAGAAGGCCAGGATCGCCAGGATGAACACGCCGCGCTGCGGATCGCTGGCGAAGCTGTGGACCGAGGTGATGACGCCCGAGCGCACGATGAAGGTGCCGATCAGCGAAAAGCCGAAGGCCATGATCGCCAGCAGGATGGTCCAGCTTTTCAGCACCTCGCGCTTTTCCACCACGATGGCGGAATGCAGCAGCGCGGCGGCGATCAGCCAGGGCATGAAGCTGGCGTTTTCCACCGGATCCCAGAACCAAAAGCCGCCCCAGCCCAGCTCGTAATAGGCCCACCAGGACCCCAGCGCGATGCCGATGGTCAGGAACACCCAGGCCGCCAGCGTCCAGGGCCTGACCCAGCGCGCCCAGGCGGCATCGACCCGCCCCTCGATCAGCGCGGCGACGGCGAAGCTGAAGGCCATGCTGAGCCCGACATAGCCGAGGTAAAGGAAGGGCGGATGGAAGGCGAGGCCGGGATCCTGCAGCAGCGGGTTCAGGTCGCGCCCGTCGAAGGGCGGGCTTTCCATGCGCAGGAAGGGGTTCGAGGTGAACAGGGTGAAGGCCAGGAAGGCCGCGCCGATCGAGGCCTGCACCGACAGCACCCGCGCCCGCAGCTTGGGCGGCAGGTTGGCGTCGAAGACGGCCGCCATGGCGCCGAACAGCGCCACGATCAGCACCCACAGCAGCATCGAGCCCTCGTGGTTGCCCCAGACGCCGCTGATCTTGTAGATCATCGGCTTGGCGGTGTGCGAGTTCTGATAGACCAGCGCGACCGAGAAATCCGAGGTCACGAAGGCCATGGTCAGCGCCGCGAAGGAAATGCCGACCAGCCCGAACTGCGCCAGCGCGGCAGGGCGGGCGGAGTCGATCCAGCCGCTCCAGCCCTTGCTGGCACCGATCATCGGCACGACCATCTGGAACAGGGCCACGACAAAGGCCAGGATCAGTGCAAAATGGCCAAGTTCAGCGATCATGGGCTTCCTCCGGGGGTGGCTGCGCCGCAGGATAGCCGCGGTGCGGGCGGCAAACCAGCCCCCCGCACCTGCCAGATTGTCACAGCATCGCTAGCGCGCCGCGCCGGCCGCGGCCCAATCCCGCAGGGCCGGGTTGTCCTCGAAGGGCTCGGCCGTCATCAGCGGCGCCTGGGATGCGGCCGGCGCGTCCTCGGCGCCTGCCTTGCGCGGCGGGACGGGCAGCATGGGCCGGCTGCGAAAGTAATGCGCCTCTCGCGCGCCGAAATAGAAGCTGATGATGGCGCCCAGCAGCCACCAGAGCGGCTCGGGCACCAGGTTCAGGTTCTCCATCCGCAGGCCGAAACCCTCGGGATCGGCCATGGCATAGGTGAACAGCCCCACCGTCCCCAGCGTCATCAGCGGCCGCGGCAGCCGGTTCAGCCCGTTCATCATCGCGTCGAACCAACCACACGGCTGGGCGGCGAACTCGCCGGAAAGCTGGGCGATGGCGCGGGCATAGGCCTCTTCGTCCAGTTCCATGCGCCGCGTCGCGTTCTCGCGGAACACCTCGGCCACGCCGGTCGCGGCATTGGCGACGGTGGTGACGGCGCCGCTGGCGCCCAGGAAACGGTCCATCAGCCCCATGTCGCCACCCTCGCCCGATGCTCGGCCGCCGTCAGGTGATACTTGGCCGAGATGAACTCCTCGGCCCGCAGGATCCAGCCGCCCTTGCCCCCCGTTCTGGTGCGGGCGTATTTGCGGCTGGCCGGGCGCGCATCGCCCAATGTGTAGTAATAGTTGCGCCGCGCGATCCCGTAGGCATCGGCGAAATAGCCCGGCGCCGCCGCATCGGCCTGATGCGCAGCCTGGATGGTGCGCGGCCCGACCACGCCGTCGTCCGTGGCCGCAAAGCCCATGCGCGTGGCCAGCCGTTGCAGGATCTTCACCGCATTGGCACCGGCATTGACATACATGTCGAAAACCGAGGCCTGCACCGAGACCGGCAGTTCCGCCAGGCGCGGGCGGCGGAAATAATGCTCGACGAAGATGCGCTCGGCATCGGCGCGGGTCAGCGCCCTGACATCCGCCACGTCGACCCGCCCGTCGCCGGTCCTGTCGATCCCCAGCCGCTGCAGGGTCGCCAGCGTGACGCCGAATTTCGTCGCCCCGCCCGGATCGTCGGGGTCGTTGACGTAGCCCCCCTCACGCGCGACGATCTCGGCCGCGATCTGCGTTACTGTCTTCATGTCCAGCCCCCAATCCTGAAGCGGACCAAGGCTGGAGAAATCCGGTTAACCGGCCGTTAACCGGGCGCGCGTTGCGTCAGGAGTTCGGCTCCTGGTAGACGCCCTGCTCCTTCAGCGAATCCATGACTTCGCGCGGCATGTAGTTCTCGTCGTGCTTGGCCAGGATTTCCGAGGCGACGAAGGTCTCGCCCTCCATTCGCCCGGTGCCGATCATGCCCTGGCCTTCCGAGAACAGGTCGGGCAGCACGCCGGTAAAGCGCACCGGGATGGTGGCGCCGCCGTCGGTCACGCGGAAGGTCACCGTCTCGCTGGCGCCGCGCACCAGGCTGCCGTCCTCGACCAGGCCGCCTAGGCGGAACACCTCGCCCACCTCGGGCGGGTTCTCGGTCATCTGGCTGGGCGAGCGGTAAAGGTTGATGCCGTCGCGAAACCCGTAGCCGATCAGCCCGACGGCCAGCACAAGGGCCACGGCGGCGGCTATCAGGATCTGGATCCGGCGTCTTTTCTTCAATGACTTCATGTTGCAAGCTTTCCTTGTTCAGGCGCTTTCGAACCTGATCGGATGGCGGAGGAATTGCGTGGCCTTGCCCGAGACGCGCTCGGGATCGCCCGTGGTCAGGAAGCGCGAACGGGTGCCCGCGCCCAGCATTTCAGGATGGCGCTCAAGATAGTCATCAAGGCTTTCGGCGACCAGGTCGGGCTGGGAATAGACCTTGACCCCCGGCCCCAGCGCCTTCTGGAAGGCGGCCTGCACCAGCGGGTAATGCGTGCAGCCCAGGATCGCCGCCTCGGGATGCGGCATCCGGCGCAACAGCGCCTCGACATGGGATGTCACCAGCGCCTCGGCCAGGATCTCGTCGCCCATCTCGATGGCGTCGACGACGCCGCCGCAGGGCTGGGCCTCGACATCGACGCCGATGGCGCGAAAGGCCAGCTCGCGCTGGAAGGCGCGGCTTGCCACGGTGGCGGGCGTGGCGAATAGCGCCACATGCTTCACCGCCACCTCGCGCGGGGGCGAATTGTCGCCCCAGCCGCGCTCGGTCAGTGCCTCGATCATCGGCACGAAGACCCCCAGCACGCGCTTGTCCGCGGGCAGCCAGGTCTCCTGCATGCGCTTGAGCGCGGCGGCCGAGGCGGTGTTGCAGGCCAGGATCACCAGATCGCAGCCCTCGGCCCAAAGCCGCTCGACCCCGGCGCAGGTCAGGCCGAAGATGTCCTCGGCGTCGCGCACGCCATAGGGGGTATGGGCATTGTCGCCCAGATAGACCAGCGGCAGGTCGGGCATCCGGGCGGCGATGGCGGCCAGAACAGTCAGCCCGCCCAGACCCGAATCGAATACGCCCACCGCCATGACTAGCCTCCTGCTCGCGAATGGCCTTTTTTAGGATGCGCCGCGCCGGAATGCCATGATTTATGTCACCCCGCCGCCGGGCCGGGGAGTGCGGCGAGGCAAGGCCTTCGGGGCCGCCCCAGCACGGGTTTTCCCGGCCGATTCCCCTGCCGGCGGGGCGCAGGGGCGGCAGCGGCGGGCCGCCCTTGCGGCAGAAGGTCGCGCGGCCCGGTCCCGCGCCCGGTCGGGGGCATCCGCCCGACCACCCGGCGCAGTTCAAAAGCGCGTGACGTTTCGCCGGTCCGAATCGGCACCCCGGACGGGATTTGCACAGGCCTGGCCTGCCCCTGCTCGCCGGGTGGCCATTCGCTGCGCATTGTGGGTAAGCAACACTGTCCGAGAAAGGGTTTTCTTGGCGTTTTGCAGGCTTGTTCCGCTAACCTTCTGTGATAAGGGTTGCACGGATTGCATGGCTGATGCCGCAAGAAAGCACTGTTATGGACTGGGATAAGTTAAGAATATTTCATGCCGTCGCCGACGCGGGCAGCCTGACCCACGCGGGCGATGTTTTGCACCTGTCCCAGTCCGCCGTCAGCCGCCAGATCCGCGCGCTGGAGGATTCGCTGGGCACCACCCTTTTTCACCGTCATGCCCGCGGGCTGATCCTGACCGAACAGGGGGAACTGCTGTTCGAGGCGACCTCTTCCATGGTCCGCAAGCTCGACACCACCGCCGCCCGCATCCGCGACAGCGAGGAAAGCGTCTTCGGCGAACTCAAGGTCACGACCACCACCGGCTTCGGCACCATGTGGCTGGTGCCGCGGCTGGCCAAGCTTTACGACCGCTATCCCGATCTCAAGATCGACCTGATGCTGGAAGAACGCGTGCTGGACCTGCCCATGCGCGAGGCCGACGTGGCCATCCGCATGAAGGAGCCGAACCAGCAGGATCTGATCCGCCGCCGGCTGCTGAACATCCGCATGCGGCTTTATGCCACGCCGGAATATCTGGCCAAGGCCGGCACCCCCGAGACGCTGGAGGATCTGGGGCCGCACCGGCTGATCTGCCAGAACCCGCAGACGCCGCAGGTCAGCTCGGGCGCGGTGCTGTCGCAGATGCTGCTGGCGCGCAACGTCAGCTCGACCCTGATGGTGAACAATTACTTCGGCGTGCTGCAAGGCGTGCTGAACCATGTCGGCATCGGCGTCCTGCCCGATTACCTGTCGTCGGATTTCCCCAGCCTGACCCGCGTGTTGCCCGACATCCAGTCGGGCGAGGTGCCGGTCTTCCTGGCCTTCCCCGAGGAATTGCGCGCCTCGCGCCGCGTCGCCGCCTTCCGCGATTTCGTGCTGGAGGAGATCCAGTCCCTGCGCCGCCAGCAGACCGAGGAACAGGCCGCCGACCCCTCCGCGGGATGAGCGCGAAACGGGCAGATGCCGCACGGCTTTGCCCGAGGCATTCGCAGAATGCATATCGGGCATGTGCTGCAATGCGGAAATGATCCTTGAACCGTTCGCCGACTGCACATATTTCCGATCTCGAAGGCGATGGTTTGAGGAAACTCTCATCACCTTCAACCTCCCTGTTGGACTTGAGCCGGGCTTCATGCCCGGCTTTTTTTTGCCCCGCCGGCCGCGGTTTTTCCCGGCCCCGCGCGCGGGCCCCTTTCCTAACCCTTCGCCGCCGCTTAAAAGGCCGCAAAACCGGGGGAAAGGCGCCAGGACATGAACGAACCGCAGATCACCGAGGAACTGATCGCCGCGCACGGGCTCAAGCCCGACGAATACCAGCGCATCCTCGAGATCATCGGGCGCGAGCCGAGCTTCACCGAGCTGGGCATCTTCTCGGCGATGTGGAACGAGCATTGCTCCTACAAGTCGTCCAAGAAATGGCTGCGCACCCTGCCGACCACCGGCCCGCAGGTGATCTGCGGTCCGGGCGAGAACGCGGGCGTCGTGGACATCGGCGACGGCCAGGCCGTGGTCTTCAAGATGGAGAGCCACAACCACCCCAGCTATATCGAGCCGCACCAGGGCGCCGCGACCGGCGTCGGCGGCATCCTGCGCGACGTCTTCACCATGGGCGCCCGCCCCATCGCCGCCATGGACGCGCTGTCCTTCGGCCGGCCCGAGCATCCCAAGACCGCGCATCTGGTCAAGGGCGTGGTCGAGGGGATCGGCGCCTATGGCAATGCCTTCGGCGTGCCGAACGTGGGCGGCGAGGTGCGCTTTCACCGCAGCTATGACGGCAACTGCCTGGTGAACGCCTTTGCCGCGGGCCTGGCCGACAGCGACAAGATCTTCTATTCCGCCGCCTCGGGCGTGGGCATGCCGGTGGTCTACCTGGGCGCCAAGACCGGGCGCGACGGCGTCGGCGGCGCCACCATGGCCTCGGCCGAGTTCGACGACACCATCGAGGAAAAGCGCCCGACCGTGCAGGTCGGCGACCCCTTTACCGAGAAATGCCTGCTGGAAGCCTGCCTGGAGCTGATGCAGACCGACAGCGTGATCTCGATCCAGGACATGGGCGCGGCCGGGCTGACCTGCTCGGCGGTCGAGATGGGCGACAAGGGGGGCCTGGGCATCAAGCTGGTGCTCGACGCCGTGCCGCAGCGCGAAACCGCCATGACCGCCTATGAGATGATGCTGTCCGAGTCGCAGGAACGCATGCTCATGGTGCTGAAGCCCGAGAAGGAGGCCGAGGCGCGGGCGATCTTCGAGAAATGGGACCTGGACTTCGCCATCGTCGGCGAGACCATCGCCGAGGACCGTTTCCTGATCGTCCACGGCAACGAGGTCAAGGCCGACCTGCCGCTGTCCAAGCTTTCCTCCAGCGCGCCGGAATACGACCGTCCCTGGGTGGAAACGCCCGCCGCTCCCGAGATGCCCGCCCTGCCCGCCATTGCCCCGATCGCGGCGCTGAAGGCGCTGATCGGCAGCCCCAACCACGCCCACAAGGGTTGGGTCTGGGAACAATACGACACCCAGGTCGGCGCCGACACCATCCGCCGCCCCGGCCTGGGCGCCGGGGTGGTGCGGGTGCATGGCATGAAGAAGGCGCTGGCCTTCACCAGCGACGTGACGCCGCGCTATGTCCGGGCGAACCCCTATGAGGGCGGCAAGCAGGCGGTGGCCGAGGCTTACCGCAACCTGACCGCCTGCGGCGCCCTGCCGCTGGCCACCACCGACAACCTGAACTTCGGCAACCCGGAAAAGCCCGAGATCATGGGCCAGCTGGTCGGCGCCATCAAGGGCATCGGCGAGGCCTGCGCGGCGCTGGATTTCCCCATCGTCTCGGGCAACGTCTCGCTTTACAACGAGACCGACGGCAAGGGCATCCTGCCCACGCCCACCATCGGCGGCGTCGGGCTGATCGCCGACCTGGACGGGCTGATCGCCGGCCTGCCGGCCGAGGGCGACCTGGCGCTGGTCATCGGCGAGACGCGGGGCCACCTGGGCCAGTCGGCGCTGGCCGCCGAGGCCTTCGGCATCGAGGCCGGCGACGCGCCGCCCGTGGACCTGGCCGCCGAGCGCCGCAATGGCGAATTCCTGCGCGCGCATGGCGGGCTGGTCCGGGCCGCGGCCGACCTGTCGGATGGCGGGCTGGCGCTGGCGGCCTTCGAACTGGCCGAGGCGGCAGGCCTGGGCGTGACGCTGGACAGCGCCGGGATCGCCCAGCTTTTCGGCGAGGACCAGGCGCGCTACCTGGTCGCCTGCACCGCCGGGAACGCGGCCAAGCTGGCCGAGGCGGCCGCGGCGGCCGGCGTGCCGCTGGCGACGGCCGGCAGCTTCGGCGGCGAGACGGTGGTCCTTGGCGGCGATGCCGCGCCCCTGGCCGAGCTGTCGCAGCTTTATCGCACCGCCTTCGAGAAAAGCCTGAACCTGGAACTCGCCTGAGCCCGGAAAGCGGCCCTTGGCCGCTGCCTCCGGCGGGGAGTATTTGGGGAACAGAGAAAGCGCGAGCCGGCGGTTTCGTCGTGCCGGCGCCGGCCCCTGGCAGGCTGCTGCGTGCGACAGGAGAGCTTGGGCCGGGGACCGGGAAAGTCGCCTCAATCCTGCCGGAAATGCCCGGTTTTCAGGCCGGTCGCCGCCGAATCCAGAACGAATTCCGCCACGATGCCCTGTCAGAACCCTTTTTTCAGCGGCCTGCTAGAAGACGAAGGACTCGACAATCAGGCGGCTGCCGCGCGTGAATGCGTCGGCGGTCAGGACCATGGGGGAGAGGTCCACGTCGGAGGCGCCCTTGCGCACCAGCGCCGCCATGCGGGCGTAGAGCGCCGGGTATTCGCCCATGATGCTGGCCTCGCCCGTCGTCGGGCGGCCGTCGATCTCCAGCAGGTTGCCGCCCAGGCGCAGGGCGAGCTGGCCGGCGTCGGTCTGGAACTCCATGTCCCAGGTCTGCGGGCCCTGCTGGCGGAAGTCGAAATCGGCCGCGATCCCATGCGACAGGCTCAGCCGCGCGGCGATGGGGGCCTGGCGGTTCTGCGGGAAGTCCAGCTCGGCCGCGGTGACATGCACCGGCATCGGCAGGATCTCGGTCAGGATCGACAGCGCGTTGATGCCGGGGTCGAAGACGCCCATGCCGCCGGCCTGAAAGATCCAGTCCTGGCCGGGGTGCCATTTGCGCACGTCCTCGCGCCAGGTGATCCGGCCCTCGTGGATCACGCGGCCGGCCAGCCACGCCTTGGCCGCCGCCACCGCATGGGCCATGCGCGAATGCCAGCTGGTATACAGCGTCACGCCCTGCGCCTGCGCCAGGTCGCGCAGGATATGGACTTCGGAGAGCGTCGCGCCGGGCGGCTTTTCCAGCATCAGGTGGCGGCCGGCGCGCAAGACCGCCTGCGCCGCCTGAAACCGCGGCACGGGCGGCAGGCACAGGCTGACCGCGCCGATATCGGGGCGGGCCTCCAGCATGTCCTCGATGCGCGCAAAACCCTCGACCCCCTCGACCCTTCCATGCCGGCTGACGGTCGCGGCCAGCTCCCAGTCGGGGCTGGCCGCCAGCGCCGGGACGTGCTGGTCCAGCGCGATCTTGCCGATGCCGACGAGCGCGATCCGCATCAGTGGCTGTCCTTTCCGACCGGGTTGCCGCGGCAGCCGCGCAGGAAATCCAGGTCCGCGCCGGTATCCGCGCCCATGACATGCTGCTGGTGCAGCCAGGCATAGCCGCTGGCGGGCTGGTCGGGCAGCGGCCGCCATTCGGCCAGCCGCGCCGCCAGTTCCGCGTCCGAAATGTCCAGGTGCAGCCGGCGGTTCGGCACGTCGAGCGCGATCATGTCGCCGTCGCGCACCACGGCCAGCGGCCCGCCCGCCGCGGCCTCGGGCGAGGTGTGCAGGACCACGGTGCCATAGGCGGTGCCCGACATGCGCGCATCGGACACCCGCACCATGTCGGTGATGCCCTTGCGCAGCACCTTGGGCGGCAGGCCCATGTTGCCGACCTCGGCCATGCCGGGATAGCCCCTGGGCCCGCAGTTCTTCAGCACCATGACGCAGGTCTCGTCGATGTCCAGCGCCTCGTCCTCGATCCTGGCCTTGTAGTCGTCGATGTCCTCGAAGACGACCGCCCGGCCGCGATGCACCATCAGATGCGGGCTGGCGGCCGAGGGCTTCAGCACCGCCCCGTTCGGCGCCAGGTTGCCGCGCAGCACGGCGATGCCGCCCTGGTCGGTCAGCGGCCGGTCGGCGGGCAGGATCACCTCCTCGTTCCAGTTCACCACCTCCTTGACCTCGTCCCAGATCGTGGCGCCGCTGACGGTCAGCGCGTCCTTGTGAAGCTGCCCGGCCTCGCCCAGCCGCTTGATGACCACCGGCAGGCCGCCGGCATGGAAGAACTCCTCCATCAGGTATTTCCCCGAGGGCATCAGGTTCACGATGGTCTTGACGTCGCGCCCCAGCCGGTCCCAGTCCGCCAGCGTCACATCGACCCCGACCCGGCCGGCCAGTGCCAGCAGATGCACCACCGCGTTGGTCGAGCCGCCGATGGCGCCATTGGTGCGGATCGCGTTCTCGAAGGCCGCTTTGGTCAGGATGTCGCTGGGCTTGAGGTCGTCCTTGACCATCTGCACGATGCGCCGGCCCGACAGCTGCGCCATGGTGCGGCGGCGCGAATCCACCGCCGGGATCGCGGCATTGCCCGACAGCGCCATCCCCAGCGCCTCGGCCATGCTGGCCATGGTCGAGGCGGTGCCCATGGTGTTGCAGGTCCCGGATGAGCGCGACATGCTCGCCTCGGCCTCGAGGAACTCGGCCTGGGTCATCTCGCCGGCCTTCACCGCCTCGCTGAACTTCCACAGATGCGTCCCCGAGCCGATGCGCTCGCCCCGGAACCAGCCGTTCAGCATCGGCCCGCCGGTGACGACGATCGAGGGAATGTCGGTCGAGGCCGCCGCCATCAACAGGCTGGGCGTGGTCTTGTCGCAGCCCACCAGCAGCACCGCCCCGTCGATGGGCTGGCCGCGGATCGTCTCTTCGATGGCCAGCGCCGCGAGGTTGCGAAACATCATCGCGGTCGGGCGGAAGGTGTTCTCGCTGGCCGAGAACACCGGCACCTCGACCGGAAAGCCGCCGGCCTCCCACACGCCCGCCTTCACCTTTTCCGCCAGCTCGCGCAGGTGGCCGTTGCAGGGCGTCAGGTCCGACCAGGTGTTCAGGATGCCGATCACCGGGCGGCCGTCGAACAGGTCATGCGGATAGCCCTGGTTCTTCATCCAGCCGCGGTGATAGATCGTGTCGCGCGAATTGCCGCCATACCAATGCTGCGAGCGCAGCTTGCGCGGCCATGGGGCGGGGGTAAAGGACGGGGTGCTGGACATGGGCGACCTCTAGAGGGTGGCGACGGCGACCGGCGCCGCATCGTTGGGCATCTGGACCAGCGGGTTGCGCAGCGGCAGGCCGAGCGCGGGGGCCTCGATCTGGAACACGTCGCCCGGCCGGGCATGGACGCCGTCGGCAAAGGACAGCGTCGCCGTGCCGAAGAAATGCACATGCAC
>JAANMX010001566.1_pt1 | contig 25537 bp, 20 predicted proteins | sample 7279681 | NCBI WGS metagenome assembly JAANMX01 (sample SAMN14094542, study PRJNA606508) | bioreactor metagenome | isolation source: A lab-scale SPAN reactor treating ammonium-rich wastewater day 351 | place: Ireland: Galway | collected 2018-01-01
CATCCGGTGCGTCGCACTGTCCACGAAATGACTCTAGTCCGCAACCTCATCTGGACAGTGCGGCGCACCAAAACGGGAAGTTATTCTTTGACAAGCCCTAAATAAGCGTCAAGAGATAAGTTACCGGTCTGATCCCGGGAATCGGCCAGGCGATGACGGGAAAGCCGAGAGATATTGGGGCCGACTCCCGGAATCGTCTCTGCGAAACCCCTACGTTATTTCTTGACAGCTACTAACTACCCCCGAAGGTATGCCGATGCAACCCACAAACCTGCTCTTTCTCTGTTCCGACGAGCACCAGGCCGCGGCCAGCGGCTGCTATGGCAACCCGATTGTGCAGACACCCCATCTGGACAGGCTGGCGGCCCGGGGCGCGCGTTTTGAGAATGCCTACACCAACTGCCCCATCTGCGTGCCCTGTCGCGGCTCCCTGGCAACCGGACGCTATGTCCACGACATCCGCCTGTGGGACAACGCCTTCCCCTACACCGGCAATCCACCAGCCTGGGGACATCGACTGCAAGCCCAGGGCTATCGGGTCGATTCCATCGGCAAACTCCACTACCGTAAGGCTGAGGACGATGACGGCTTCTCCGAGAAGATCGACGCCATGTACGTGGCCGAGGGCATCGGCGAGCTGATTAGCTGCATCCGGGAGAATCCGCCCCTGCGCAAAGGGCGTAACGGCATTCTGAACGCGGGGCCGGGGGAGTCGGCCTATCTGCGCTACGACGCCCGCATTGCAGACCGGGCGGAGCAGTGGCTGGCCGAGCACGCCCAGGACGAGAAGCCGTGGGTGCTCTTCGCCAGCTTTGTCAACCCCCATCCGCCTTTCACCGCGCCCCAGGAATGCTTCGATCTCTACCCGGTGGAGGAGATGCCCCTGCCTGTGGATTGGGAGGAGGGCGACTGGCCCCGTCACCCCGCGCTGGACCGGATGCGCCGCTACTTTGGCTGGGAAGAACCCTTCAGCGCCCAGGCGATCCGCCAGGCTACGGCCACCTACTACGCCCAGTGTACGTATGTGGACCGGAAGATCGGCCAGGTGTTGACGGCCCTGGAAGCGAATGGACTGGCCGATAACACCCGCATCATCTACACGTCGGATCACGGCGCGATGATGGGGGCGCGGGGGCTGTGGGGTAAATTCACCCTCTACGACCAGTCGTGCCGGGTTCCCCTGATTGTGGCGGGGGCGGATGTGCCGAGGGGGAAAGTCGTGGAGACGCCGGTCTCGTTGGTGGACTGCTTCCCCACAATTTTGGAAACCGTGGGCGCAACGCCCCACCCGGACGACGCAGAACTGCCTGGTGACTCCCTCTGGGAGATTGCCAGTGGACCGGCGCGGGAGCGGGTGGTCTTCAGCGAATACCACGCGGCTGGTTCGCTGCACGGGGCGTTTATGGTCTGTGACGGCCACACCAAACTCGTCCACTACCACAATGAACCGCCCCATCTCTTTGATCTGGACAGGGACCCCCAGGAACGGGTCAATCTGGCCGGTTCGCCTGCCCATCTGTCCCTGCGCCAGAAGATGGAAGCCCATCTGGCCGGACTGGTGGATGTGGACGGGGCGGACCGGCTGGCGAAGGCGGATCAGGCGGCCAAGCTGGTGGAGTGGGGCGGCGAGGAGGCTGTACTGCACCGGGGGTTGAGCAACTCGGCCATACCCGGCGAGAAACCGGTTTTTCATCAGATGAAGCGGTAGAGTCGGGGAAATTCGGTCATTTTTTGTCTGTTTGACGGCTGCTACGAGCCGTGTTATAGTCTGTGACTACAAAGCTTACCCCCGATATAATCTTGCATTTCTGCCATTTCCCTTTACTCGGATAATTTCACACACACCTTCGGTGTCACGGCTATTCATTTTTTGGAGAATGACCACAATGAGCACCAACGCGATGACAGAGAGCCGCGACTGGCGACCTCGCTGGGCCAGAAGTCTGCGTTTTAGGGAAGCTATTGCCGGATATTTGCTTTTGCTTCCCTGGTTGTTGGGGTTGGCTCTTTTTATCGTGGGGCCGATGGTGACCTCGGGCTACCTCAGCCTCACCCGCTACGATATGGTCAACCCTGCCCGATTCGTAGGCCTGAAGAATTTCATTACCATGTTCACGACGGATCGGCTCTTCTGGCCATCGATGATGTTGACCTTTAAGTACGCGGCTATCTTGGTGCCCTTTGCCCTTTTCGGTTCTCTGATGGCGGCTATTCTCCTCAACCAGGGATTGCAAGGGACCACTATCTTTCGCACCCTCTACTTCTTGCCCCATCTCACTCCCATTGTGGCTGCGGCGGTGCTCTGGGGTTGGATTTTTAACCCCGATGTGGGGCCTGTCAATCAGATGATTCGTACCATCACCAACAGCGCTGACGCTCCGGGCTGGTTTCGTGACCCACAATGGGCTATGACTGGGCTGATCATCATGGCCATGTGGGGCGCCATCGGCGGCAACACTATGCTGATCTTTCTGGCTGGGCTGCAAGGCGTGCCCCAAGAGCTCTACGAGGCCGCTGCCATTGATGGGGCCGGAACATTGGCAAAATTCCGCCACGTCACCCTGCCCATGCTCACCCCGACTATCTTCTTTAATATGGTGCTGGGTATCATTGGTGCCCTTAAAGTCTTTGCGGCCGCCTTCGTCGCCACCCAGGGTGGTCCTGCCTATGCCACTTGGTTTTATGCCCTGCACATCTACACCAACGCCTTCAAATATTTTGATATGGGCTATGCTTCGGCCCTGGCCTGGATATTTTTCTTCATTATGTTGTTCTTCACCTATATCCAGTTTTCCGCGTCCAGGCGTTGGGTGTTCTATGCAGGGGAGGTGAACTGATGGCCAACGAAGCGATCAGCAGTCGGCAAACCACTGGAATCAGTGTGCCCAGGGTGACATCAAGACGGCCCCGGATCAATATGGGGCGTATGATTCTTTATATCGTCGCGATTGTGACTTCAATTATTTTCATGCTGCCCTTTGTCTACACCATCCTTTCGTCTTTGAAATCGCCCGGTGAACTCTATCGATACCCGCCGGTTTGGCTGCCCGATACCCCTCATCCAGAGAACTACTTGACGGTCTTTGAACGGGTAGCGTTCGCTCGCTGGTTGCTCAACTCAGCCTGGATAGCTTCAGCGACGACCATTGGCTCTGTACTGTCGGCGGCAATCGTCGGTTATTCTTTTGCTCGCTTCCGCTATCCGGGACGCAATCTGCTCTTTATGATCACTATGAGCACCATGATGCTGCCCACTGAAGTCACTCTGATCCCGCTCTATCTGGCCTTCGCCAAACTGCACTGGCTGGACACCTACAAACCCCTGATCCTGCCCTCCTTCTTCGGCGGCGGTGCATTTCTGATCTTTCTGATGCGCCAGTTCTTTATGACTATCCCTATGGACTTGGACGAGGCGGCGCGTATCGACGGTGCCGGCTATCTTCGGGTCTTCTGGCAAATTTTGCTGCCGCTCTCCGTCCCGGTTCTGGCTACGGGCGCGGTTCTCACCTTCATGGGTCATTGGAACGACTTCATGTATCCGTTTATCTTTCTCAACACGAAGATCAAGTTCACCGTGGCGGTGGGCATCCGTTTCTTCCAGGCCACGGCCGGGGTGGACGTCGGTGAGCCGGTGGAGCATCTGCTCATGGCCGCTGGCATTCTGATGACCGCACCAATCATCGTGCTATTTTTCGTGTCCCAGCGCTACTTTGTGCGGGGAGTCGTCATGTCGGGTATCAAGGGGTAAACAGGAGGGCCCCCAATCACTGCCTTCGTATTCACATCGGCTTCTAGCCATCCAAGGAGGAACCATCTCATGCAGTCAGAACAGAAATTCACCCGTCGTCGTTTTCTGTCCGGCGTCCTCGCCACCGCAGGCGTAGCCGCCCTGGCCGCCTGTGCGCCGCCAGCCGCGCCCCAGGCCGCTACCAGTAGCACCGGTGCCAGCTCTGAAGCCGCCGCGGCCCCGGCTGCTGAGCCTGTCACCGTGCTTTTCCATTCCCGTCTAGGCTCCCATGCCACCTGGCACATCTCACGCATCCCCCTTTTCGAAGAGCAGAATCCTGGCATCAAATTGGAGATCGACGAGCTTGCCGGCAATGAAATGTATGTCAAAATCTACGCCATGGCTGCCTCCGGCACCGTCGGTGACGTAGTTTGGACATACCTGGACAACCCGCCGGAACACAGTGCCAAGGGTGTCATGACACCCTTGGACGACATCATCGCCGCTAAGGGTTTCGACACCTCCGTCTTTTGGCCGAACCTGATAGAGGCACTGACCTTGAACGGTCAGCTGATGGCGATCCCAAATCACGCCCACTTCGGCACAGTCGCCTATTACTACAACAAAACTATGTTTGAGGATGCTGGTCTCGGTATCCCCGACGCCACCTGGACTACGGCAGATTGGGTGGATGCCGGGAAGGCGCTGACCCAAGAGCCAGAGGTATGGGGTTTCCGGACCAATGGTGGGGGTATTGAGCACATGGCTTCCTATCTGCGCACGTTTGGCGGCGATGTTTATAGCCCCGACGGCACCAAGTGTCTGATCGCAGAAGAGAATTCGGTAGCTGGCCTCAGGTGGCTTTATGACCTTATGTACACTGATAAGGTTGACCCCTGCATCTGTGGCACTGATATCCCCAATAACTTCATTGCTGGCAAGGTGGGTGCCTACAACTGGACCCCGGGCTTTGCGGCCAACTTCTACGCTATGCCCAAGGACGACTGGACCTTCGAGTGGGATGTCGCTGTCGCTCCTCTCGGCCCCACCGGTCTGCGTGGTTCCCAGGTTTCGGGCGCAGGTTTCTGCATCACCAAGAATTCCAAACACCCAAGCGAGGCCTTCCAGGTGCTGGACTTCTACTCTACCAAGGATGACGGTATCGAGCATGTCTTCGGTGGCGCCGGTAGCCCGGGCGGCCGCTGGGATGTGTGGGAGAGCGATCGACTTGGCGAGATCAGCACCATCTACAAAAATACCATCGCTGCCTACCCCGAGGGACCCAAGCCCTGGTATCGGGCGGCCAACGGCCGAGTAGGCGAATTTATCGACACTATGAACAACAATTTGGCGGCCATCTGGACCGGTGCTGTTGGCTTTGATGAGGGCGTGCAAACTACCTACGAACTCTGTCAGGAAGTGCTTGATAAGGAATCTCTGCTTTAGATCTGCTGTAGGTGCAGACCGGTAGCCTGTTCCGTCAATGACTGAAAATGGGGACGCACATGGTTTCTGACCGTCAATCGGGGCATTCTGCATCCCAGGCAACTCCAACCTTCCATCCGAGACTTTTGATGAGGACGCATCTCTGGTCCATGAACTGGCACAGGAAGCGCCCAACAAAGACTTCCTGACAGAAGCGGCGGAGTCAAGTTGTACAGAAAGAGTAGAGATACGCCCTTGGCGTATCTCTACTCTTTCTAGGGGATATTAGCAACGGGAAAGCTATATCAGAACGCCAGATACGGCTCCGATCCAATCGGCGTATACTCTGCCGGGGGATACTTTGCCAGCACCACCTCGTCCAGCTCCGTGCCCCAGCCGGGACCCGCGGGGGGTGTGCCGTAGCCGTCTTCGATAATCAGCGGATTGGTCAGCACTTCCTGATAGTAGGGCAGGGAGTTGAGGAAAAGCTCCTGGCGGTGGACGTTGGGGATGCTCATATCGAGATGCAGGCTGGCGATTGTCGAGATGGGGCCGTTGGAGTTGTGGGGGGCCAGGGTGACGTAATAGGCGTCGGCCATAGCCGCAATCTTTTTGAGTTCGGACATTCCACCGGCGTGGCAGATGTCGGGCTGGATGATTTTGACCGCGTTCTGCTCCAACAGGGCGCGGAATTCCCAGCGGTTGTAGAGTTGCTCGCCGGTGGCCACGGGAATGCGCGTGGAGCGGGCAAACCCGGCCATTGCCTTGGCGTTGTCGTAGAGGATCGGCTCCTCCAGCCAGGCGATGTCCAGGGGTTCCAGCAGGGGCGTAACCCGGCTGGTGCTCCACGGGTTGAGCCGGGCACGCACGTCGATGGCGATTTCGATGTCCGGCCCCACAGCCTCGCGCACCGCCTTCACCAGCCCGATGCCCCGGTTGATACGCTCCTGGGTGATCACCTGTGCGCCATTGAAGGGGTAGATTTTCAGACAGCGGAAGCCCCGCTCCACCACAATTTTGGCCGACGACGCGTACCACTCTCGCTCGCCCTCTGCCCCGCCCTGGGGACCGTGCGCGCTGGGCCTCGGGCCGACAAACCAGCCGTTGGCGTACAGCGGAACCCGATCCCGCACCTTCCCCCCCACCAGTTCATAGACCGGCACACCCAACGCCTTGCCTTTGATGTCCCACAGGGCCAGGTCGATGGCGCTGATGGCGCTCATCGTCACCGCGCCGCCACTCCAGGTGGTGCGCCGGAAGAGGGAGGTCCAGATGTGTTCGATCTGAAAGGGGTCCTGCCCCCGCAGCCAGAGACCAAAGGCTTCGATCTCCGCGGTCAGGGCTGCGTCTTTGTATTGCAGGCTGCCTTCGCCGATGCCGGTGATGCCGGCGTCGGTATGCACCCGCACAAAGAGCCAGTTGTTGCTCGGCTCCGCGTTGGCCTGCATACGGATTACTTCGATGTCGGTGATTTTCATCGCTCTGTTGGCCTTTCGATGGAATGGGTTCTGTCAGGAGTTGCCAGATAGGGCACATCGATTGTACAACTATTCCGTGGGATTTACGATTCAAACCTTCTCAGACAACCCGACGGAGCCGGCAATGTCAACCCTCGATCTCTTTCGTCTGAACGGAAAAACAGCACTGGTCACCGGCTGCAAGCGGGGCATCGGCAAAGGGATGGCCCTGGCCCTGGCCGAAGCTGGCGCAAACATCATCGGCGTCAGCGCCAGCCTGGAAACGACCGGCAGTGCGGTCGGGCAGGAGGTGACTGCCCTGGGCCGCGCCTTCCGGGGCTATGCCTGCGACTTCGGCGACCGGGCCAGCCTCTACGAATTTATCGGCCAGGTGCAGGCCAATCACCCGGTCATCGACATTCTGATCAACAACGCGGGGACAATCCTGCGCAAGCCCGCGCTGGAACATCCGGACGAATACTGGGATCGGGTGATGGAAGTTAATCTGAGTAGCCAGTTTGTGCTGAGCCGGGAGATTGGCAAGGGGATGGTGGCGCGAGGCAGGGGCAAAATTATCTTCACCGCCTCCCTGCTCACCTATCAGGGCGGGATTACCGTGCCCGGCTATGCGGCCAGTAAAGGGGGTATCGGCCAGTTGACAAAGGCCCTGGCCAACGAATGGGCGGGCAAAGGGGTGCAGGTCAACGCCATCGCGCCGGGCTATGTGCGCACAGACAATACGCAGGCATTGCAGGACAATCCAGAGCGCTACAACGCCATCCTGGAACGCATCCCCGCCGGGCGCTGGGGCGAAGTGGAGGATTTCAAAGGGCCGGTGCTGTTTCTTGCGTCGGCTGCGTCCGATTGGGTGAATGGGGAGATTCTGACGGTGGATGGGGGGTGGATGGGGCGGTAGTGAGGGCGACAGTATTACTCCGGAATCCAGTTTGTGAGTAACCAGTTTCGTCGCGCCTTAACCAGCAAATGGCGATTCAATTGCAAGGCCTGAACCGTAGCGCGTCCAATGGGTGTTGTGCCAATAATTTCGGTGAAGTCAGCATTCCATTGAAAATGATCCGGCCATTCCTGGGTCCGAGGGTTGAAAATGCGTACCAGTTCACCCGATGAATCATCCTTTGCGTGGGTCTGTGCTGCTTTGTGCTGATTGCATCGGTGACAAATTCTCCACAGGTTTTCGCGTGTATTCGAGCCACCAGCAGCTAACGGTACAATGTGATCGAACTCGAGTGGCGCACCCGTCAGCACTTCGACTGAGCGACAATACCCACACCGATCACCCGCATCTGCAATCACACCAGCACGCAGCGCCGCGGAAAAATACGAACGGTCCATAGCAACCCTACTCGAGCTCATCCAGTGATGGCAGCTTATGCCCCCGGCTATGGAGAAGTGCAAAAGCCTGAGATTTGCGCACCATCAAATAATCGGCATCCTTTCCCAGCGATTCCAACATCTCTCGTCCTTCAACGGTCAGACTATTCGTTCGATTTCGCTCAATCAGAACTTCATACAGCGCAAGCTTGTCCTCGTTCATTTTGCTGTTGGCAATCGGCCAAAGAGCCTCGTCGGACAGGGCTGCCATTGCCCGCAGATCTGCTTGTAGATCAGCCGGAAGGTCGTCCTCCACTGGCGGCGGTGACTGGCGAAAGAGGGTCTCCAGCACATAATCGTCCACTGTGCGCTGGATGGCCTGGGCCTGGACCTCAAAATGTCTGTAGAGCGTATCGGGTATTGTAAGGGTCAGCGTTCGGGTGGACATAGCATTTTCCTGTGTGTTCGACCTGACAAGCCGCTAGAGTTACCCAAGTATAGCATACTGGCTGTCTAAGCGCGCTCCAACTGCACCCGCGCCCCGCTGGAGACCCGCCCAAACTGGGCCGCACCCCCCTCAATCTTCCCCAGCACATTGACCGGGCTGGCCGCCATCGGCTGGCTGCCCCGGCTGGCGGGTGTGGGTCCCCAGAAGATGCAGAAGGCGTTGCCCGGCGGCCAGAAGGCGATTGTGCCCACCTCCACCTCCGCCCGCGCATCCGGTTTCTCATCCGCGTCTACAGGGATGGAAAAGTAGATTTCATCGCCCCAGCGGTTAGCCCGCCCGTCGATGGGCAGGGCATCCCAGAGCAATTGTGCGATAGGGCTGTCGGCCAGTTCGGCCGTGGCGGTTACGTTTCCGGCGCTGATGCGTAGGGTGGGCATTGGAGTTCTCCTTGCGGGGTTTGGGGCAGACAGTCACTTCTTTGCCATTATAACCATTCGGCCACACATTGCAATCTGCCCCGTTTTGTGTCACTATACACCTGTGACACAACCCAATCATCCAATTCCCTTCCCCAAAAGGAGTCCCCAATGAAACACGTACTTCTTGGCCGCACAGGCGTGCGCGTCTCCGAACTCTGCTTTGGCACAATGACCTTTGGCGGTCCGGCGGACGAAGCCGAATCCCAACGGATGTTCAACCGCTGTCTGGATGTGGGCATCAATTTTTTTGACTGCGCCAATGTCTACAACGGCGGCGTCTCGGAGGAGATTCTGGGGCGGCTGATGGCGGGCAAGCGGGACGAGCTGGTGATTACATCGAAGGTCTACGGCAATATGAGCGGCAAGCTCAACGGAGGCGGGCTGAGCCGGCGGCATATTGTGCGGGCGGTGGAGGATAGTCTGCGCCGTCTGGACACAGACCGGCTCGACCTCTACTTTGTGCATCAGACGGACAACGACACCCCCGTCGAAGAGACCGTGCGCGCCCTGGACGATCTGGTGAGCGCGGGCAAGATTCTCTACCCCGCGGTGAGCAATTGGGCCAGTTGGAAGATTATGAAGGCCCTGGGCATCGCCGAGCGGGAGATGCTCTCCCGTTTCGAGTGCATCCAGCCGATGTACAATCTGGTCAAACGCCAGGTGGAGGTGGAAGTGTTGCCCCTGGCGCTCTCCGAGCAGATGGGCGTCATCCCCTACAGCCCGCTGGGTGGGGGGCTGCTCACAGGCAAGTACGGGCGCAAGGATCGCCCGGATGTGGGGCGGCTGATGGAAAACCCGATGTACGGTCGGCGTTACAGTCTGGACTGGTACTACGACACTGCCGAGGATTTCACCACCTATGCCCGGGGCAAAGGCTATCACCCGGTGAGCCTGGCTGTGGCCTGGGTGTTGTCCAATCCCGCCGTTACCGCGCCGATTATCGGCGCCCGCACTGTGGAGCAGTTGGCGCCATCGCTGGAGGCTGTGAATATCCCGATGACGCCGGAGATGCACGCCGAGATCAGCGCCCTTTCCCCCACCCCGCCCCCGGCCACGGACCGGCTGGAGGAGCAGGTGAAGTAGGTTTTTAGGTAACTGCGCACCCCCACCCAACCTCCCCCACAGTGGGGGAGGAGTCGATCCATTTCCCTTCCTGGAACGGCGAAGCCACAAGCCAAAAACGAATGTGGCCCGTAGTGCGTGAACTGGTAGGGATGTTAGTTCACGCACTACGCACCACCTGTCAGGCCGAACAACCAACGCTACTGCCATCGATCTTGCGCTGGTATGCCATACGGCGGCGCAGCCACGATTTGTGTGTGAAGACGTGAAGACGTGAAGACGTGAAACGTGAGGTCTCGTCACGTGATCTCACGTTTCACGTCTTCACGTTTCCGATGGCTGGCCGACTAACTAATCCATCTACAGTAACTCCTGTGCTGGTCCGCATTTGGGAACGATCAATTCTTCACGCCCGCCATCTCCGGCGCGGCCCCCAAAATGTCTGTCACCGACTCCTCTGCATTCATCTGCTGCATCTCCAGCACGTGGGCGTAGTAGCCGCCTGCCTCGGCCAGTTCGTCGTGGGTGCCCATCTCCACAATCTCCCCTTCCCGCAGAACCACAATGCGGTCGGCCCGCTGGGCCGTGGCCAGCCGGTGGGCCACCAGAATCGTTGTGCGCCCCTGCATCACTTCGCTGATGGCCGCCTGGAGCAGCCGTTCGGTCTGGGCGTCCACCGCGGACATTGAATCATCCAGAATGAGGATGCGCGGGTCCAGGAGCATAGCCCGGGCAATCGCCACCCGCTGGCGTTGACCACCGGACAGCCCCACGCCCCGTTCGCCGATGTGGGTGTTGTAGCCTTCGGCCATCTCCAGGATAAAGTCGTGGGCCTGGGCCAGCCGGGCCACCCGTTCGATATCGGACTGGGTGGCGTCCGGGCGGCCAAAGGAGATGTTCTCGGCAATCGTAGCGCTGAAGAGCAGCGTGTCCTGGGCCACCATCCCGATCTGTCGGCGCAACCCCTGCAAATCCATCTCGCGTATGTCGATCCCGTCGATTAGCACCTGGCCGCTGCTGGGGTCGTAGAACCGTCCGATCAGATGAATGAGTGTGCTTTTGCCGCTGCCGGTTGCCCCCACCACAGCCAGGGATGAACCCGCTGGGATATGCAGATTTACATCCTTCAGCGTTTTGGCGATGGAGGTGGGATAGCTGAAATTGACCCCCCGGTACTCGACACTGCCCTGAATGGTGTGGTGTTGGGCTGTTTCCGCACCCTCTGGGGAATGGATGGCGACCTCCTCATCCATCAGTTCAAAGATGCGCACCGCGGCCGTGGCCGTCTGGCTGAAGCTGTTGAGTTGGGTTCCCAGGGCATTGACCGCACCCATCAGCAACAGGCTCAGACTGAGGATCGCCACCAGTGTGCCCAGGCTGATTTCGCCATCCATCACCTGATAGCCGCCTATCCAAATCAGCCCTAGCTGCATAAAACGGGGCAGGCTGCCGATGAGCGCCCAGCGTTTGGACCAGGCATCGCTGATACCCAGGCTGCCCATACGCACGGCCTGCTGCACCTCCTCAAACTTGCCTCTCGCCTGATCCTCCTGGGCAAAGGATTTCACCACTTTGATACCGCTCAGACTGTCCTGCAGGGTGGCGGACATTTTGGCAATGCGTTCGTGCTGCTGCTGCCAGGGCTGGGTGAGCACCTGGTGCGCGTAGTACATTCCCAGGCCGGAGATGAGCACGGGAAGGATGGCGATGGCCGCCAGCAACGGGTCTTGCTGGTAGAAGACAATGCCAGAGAGGACAATTGTAAAGATGTGGCTGGTGGACTCGACCAGAATCTGGGAGAGGAAGATGCGGGTGCTTTCCACATCGCTGCTCACCCGGCTCATCAGCCGTCCGGTCTGCTCTTTGTCATAGAAACTGTAGGGAAGCGAGAGGAGCTTGCGGTAGAGCGCGGCCCGCACATCGGTCATCACCAACTGGCCCAGCTTGTTCTGGCCGAAAGAATAGAACCAGGTGGCCGCGGATCGCCCACCCATCACCGCCAGGAGCAGGCCCAGATAGGGCAGAAGCAGATCCATTTTCTGCTCGCCAATTACCTGGTCCACAATCGCTTTGATAACCAAAGGGGCCACTGTGAGCATAGCCGAGAGGAAGAGATTGACAGCCATCAGTACAAGCAGAAGTTTACGGTGGGGCTTGAGAAAACCAAAGAGCCTGCGCATAGATTCAGGACCATTCGTTGGGGGGAACGATTCTCAGCAATCCGCAGTCGCCAGTCCAAAGTCATAAGCCAACGCTGGGCGTATTGGGATCGACTGATTATAGCCGCAGGTCAGACCCGTGGTCCGACCTGCATCGAGGATCATACCCGGAGAAGGGGAAAGTGACAAGTGCATTGTGCGTCGGAGAACTTCACGCGGGAAGAAAAGCCCCCGGCACTTGTCTGGGAATCCGGCGAGAAATTCATTAACTTTCCTTATCCGGGTAAACTGCTATAATAGATCAATCGATCCCTGTTCCTTTACCCGAAAGGTCACATCTTCCCATGCGTATCACCGAAATTCGTACAATCATCAGTTGGGCTGGCCTGCGCAATTGGGTCTTTGTCCAGGTGCGCACAGACACGGACCTCTACGGCTGGGGCGAGGGCACCCTGGAAGGTAAGGAGCGCACGGTGGAGCAGGCCATCCACACCCTCTCCGAGACACTCATCGGCCAGGACCCCCTGGCTGTGGAACATCTCTGGCAGGTACTCTACCGTCACGGCTTCTGGCGGGGCGGGGTGGTGCTCAACTCCGCCCTGGCCGCCCTGGACCAGGCCCTGTGGGATTTGCGCGGCAAGGCCTGGGGCGTGCCCGTCTACGCTCTGCTGGGCGGGCCGACCCGCCAGCACCTGCGGGTCTATACCCACGTGGGCATCTACCAGCCCGAACTGATGATCGAAGACGCCCTGCGCGATGTGGAAGACGGCTATACGGCGATGAAGACCGGGGCCTGGGCCGGGGATTCCCGTCTGCCTGAGGCCGATCGCATCGCCGCCTTTGCCCAGCGCATCGGCCAACTGCGCCAGGCGGTCGGCCCCAAAATCGATCTGATGGTGGACGATCACGGGCGGGGGCGGCCCTCCAGCGGCGTGCGGCTGATGCAGGCGTTAGAACCCTTCGACCTCTTCTTTCTGGAAGAGCCGACCCAGCCCGACGATGTGGAGGGGCTGGCCCGGGTGCGCGCCGCCAACCCTAAAATGGACCTGGCGACCGGCGAACGGCTCTACTCCAAATGGGACTTCCGCTCGTTGCTGGAACAGCGGCTGGTCGATGTGATCCAGCCCGACCTCTGCCACGCGGGGGGCATCAGCGAATGTAAAAAAATTGCGGCTATGGCCGAAGCCTATTACGTGAACGTCGCGCCCCACAACCCCCAAGGGCCAGTCGCCACCGCGGCCGCGGCCCATCTGAGTATGGCGATCCCCAACTTCCACATTCTGGAGTTTGTGCGCAGCGAACCCTACCGGGAGCAGGCCCTAACCGAACCCTGGGTAGTCGAGAAGGGCAATCTGCTCGTCCCCGACCTGCCCGGCCTGGGCGTTGACCTGAATGTGGACCGCCTGCAAGCCAGCACGCCCCGGCTCTCCCGCATCCCCCGGGGCGCCTTCGCCGCCGACGGCAGTGTCTTTGATGTATAATCGCTGAGAATTAAGACTAGCGCCGGTTGAGCGGTGTCCTGAGTTCATCGAAGGGTAGGCGGGTGCAGTTTCCCGCCGTATCGAAACCAAGCGGGTCGACACGAAATGGTTCGTAGACCCGCTCGCTCTGGTTTCGATACGCCTCGAAGACTCGGCTACTCAACCGGCGCTCACTTATCCGATCTGTATAAAGGAGAAAATTATGTCCAGAAAAGTACACGTTTTGGTTGACATCCGCGCCCTCGTAGGCGAGGGCGCACTGTGGGACGAGCAGGCCCAAGTGCTCTATTGGGTGGACATCCTGTCCAGCGCACTGTACGTTTATAACCCGGCCACGGGCGAGAACCGCAGCTATGACATCGGCCAGCACGTGGGGACGGTTGTCCTGCGCGATTCGGGCGGGGTGATGCTGGCCCTGGCCAACGGCTTTGCCGAATACGATTTGGCGAGTGGCAAGCTGACGATCCTCAGCGACCCGGAGAGCCATCTGCCCGGCAACCGCTTCAACGACGGTAAGTGCGATCCGGGTGGGCGCTTTTGGGCGGGCACAATGGCCTATAAAAACCAGTCCACCCAGGGCAGCCTTTATCGGATGGACGCGGATTACTCGGTGCATAAAATGTTGGGGGATATCGGCATCTCCAACGGCATTGTGTGGAGCCACGACAAAGCGACGATGTACTATATCGACTCCATCGCCTACAGCGTGCGCGCCTTCGACTACGACAACGCCAGCGGCGACATCGCCAACGAGCGGGTGGCGGTCTCTGTGCCCCGGGAGATGAGCGTGCCCGACGGGATGGCGATTGACGCGCAGGGGATGCTCTGGGTGGCCCATTACGGCGCTGGCTGTGTGCGCTGCTGGAATCCCCACACAGGCCAGTTGTTGGACCAGATCGACCTGCCTGCCAAACAGATCACCTCCTGCGCCTTTGGCGGCGAGAATCTGGACACCCTTTTCATCACCAGCGCGGCCCAACAGTTGGACGCCGGGGCCCTGGCCCAGCAGCCCCTGGCCGGCTCTCTCTTCTCGGTGAAACCGGGGGTAACCGGTGCGCTGACCTATCGCTTTGCCGGTTGACGCCCAGCCGCCTATCCGAATTATCTCTGTAATTTCGTAATCGCTCACCCCCACCCAACCTCCCCCACAGTAGAGGAGGAGTCGATCCGGTTCCCTGCCTGGAATGGGGAGGGGTAGGGTGGGGTGGCTGAACAATGACATAATTTCTTGCGGATCGATTTTCGTTCCCCGCCTCTGTCTGGAGAAAAAGATGAGTAACTCCCTTGCTGGCAAGCGTGTCGTTGTCACCGGCGGCAGCGGCTTTTTGGGCCGTCAGGTTGTCAAACGGCTGGAAAGCAGTGGCTGCGCAGAAATTTTTGTCCCCCGCAGCGCAGAATACGACCTGCGCCGTCTGGATGCGGTGGAGCAGCTCTACGCCGACGCCCGCCCGGATGTGGTGATCCATATGGCGGCCCGGGTGGGCGGCATCGGCGCCAACCGGGAAAAACCCGGCGAATTTTTCTATGACAACCTGCTGATGGGCGTCTATACAATGGAGATTGGCCGCCAGCGGGCCATCGAAAAGTTTGTCTCCATCGGCACTGTCTGCGCCTATCCCAAATTTACCCCCGTGCCCTTCCGGGAGGACGACCTCTGGCTGGGCTACCCGGAGGAGACCAACGCCCCTTACGGCCTGGCCAAAAAGATGCTGCTGGTCCAGGGCCAGGCCTACCGGGAGCAGTACGGCTACAACGCTATCTACCTGTTGCCCACCAATCTCTACGGCCCGGGGGACAACTTCGATCCGGCCTCGTCCCACGTCATCCCCGCACTGATCAAAAAGTGCTGCGACGCCATCGAGCGGGGTGACGAAAGCATCTCCGTCTGGGGCACGGGCAGGGCATCCCGGGAATTTCTCTATGTGGACGACGCCGCCGAAGGGATCGTCCTGGCCGCGCAGCGGTACAACAGCCCCGAACCCGTAAATCTGGGCGCACAGCGCGAAGTGCGGATTGCGGAGCTGGTCCCGCTTGTGGCCGAATTGACCGGCTTCCAGGGGCGCATCGAATGGGATAGCGCCAAACCGGACGGCCAGCCCCGCCGCAGCCTGGACACCAACCGGGCACGGGACGCCTTTGGCTTTGTGGCCTGCACAGATTTCCGGGTGGGTCTCCAGCGCACCATTGAATGGTATCGGGAGACCCGAGGCTAGGAGGCTCTCTGTGACACACAGCCGCCCACCCCGCCCAGCATCCCCAACAGGGCCGTTGCGGGTTGTGTTGGCCCTGGGGCTGGCAGCCGGCGTCATCGCCCTGGCTGCTTTTGGCATCTACCTGCTCTTGGCCGGGTCCAGCCCTATCACTGGCTTCGTCCGACCCCAAACGGATGGGGAGCCAATTCTTGTGGTGGTCCCGGCCACGCCAGCCCCTTCTGTGGCTGGCGTGGCGACCCATACACCGACGCCGGTGGGGCCGCCACCCACGGCCACAAAAAGCCGCCCCACCCCTAGCCCCACATCCACGCAAACCCCGCCCCCCGCAGATGTGCGGGCCATTGTCAACGCCGAGCTGGTCAACATCCGCAGCGGACCTGGCACAGATTTTGGGGTGGTGGGGCAGGTCGCATTGGGTCAGCCCTTTCGGGCAGTGGGCCGCACAGCCCAAAACGACTGGCTGGAAATCTGCTGCCCCCTTCCATCCGAGCAGGCCGCCTGGGTCAGTGCTGAGTTTATGGCGCTGCTGGGCGCAGTGGATGCCATCCCCGTCATTGCCCTGCCGCCCACGCCCATCACCAGCGCGCTGCCGCCTCTTGCCCAGCCCGCCGGAGAACCAGCCACTGGAATCTCTGTGCTGGGCAAGGGGTTGCCCGCTCCCGGTGGCTTTGCCGCTCCCGGTGACATCAACCCACTGACCGGCTTCCCCCTCTCCCCAGAACGGCGCAATCGGCGACCGCTGATCGTCTGCCTGAACAACGATTTTGCGGCCCGCCCCCAGTTCGGCACGGATCGGGCGGATGTGGTCTACGAGTATCTGATGGAAGGCTACAGCATTACCCGTTTCAGCGGGGTCTACTACGGCGACAGCAGCGAGCAGATCGGCCCTGTACGCAGCGCGCGATTGATCAATCTTTCATTGGGTGCCCTCTACGACGCAGGTCTGGCCTGTTCGGGGGCCAGCGATCCGGTGCGTTTTGCCCTGAAAAATGATGCCCCCTTTCCCTATTTGGACATAGACCTGGACGATCCCTCCAATAGCCGATACACAACCAGCATCGGCAGCGATTATCGCACCCGGCTGCGCACCAGCAGCGGGGGGCTGCGGCGTTGGTTGGCCGACTGGGGAATGGAAAGGCCGCCTTCTCTGCGGGGATTCACCTTTGGCGATCTGCCCGCCGGTGGCGCACCCGCGGCCACAATCAGCATCCCCTACCCCCAAGTGACGGGCAGCCAGGTAGCCTATCGCTACGATGCGGGCAGCGGGCGCTATCTGCGCTTTTTGGGCGGGCAGCCCCATCTGGACGGCAACAGCGGCGTGCAATTGGCCCTGGACACAGTGCTTGTCCAATATGTGCCCCACCAGCCTACGGAGATTGTGGAAGATAGCCTGGGCAGCAAGAGCATTCAGATCAATCTCTTTGGCAGCGGCAAGGCGCTGCTCTTTCGCAATGGGGTGGGTTTTGAGGGAACGTGGCAAAGTACAAGCCGGGGTGATATGCCCCGCTTTTTCAACAGCCAGGGAGAGGAGATTCCCCTGAAGCCGGGTAAGAGTTGGATCAGTGTTGTTCCGCTCACCTATGCGGTGGCGTATCAGTGAGTTAAGCTGTTTTTCTGTGGTACCTGTTCAGCCACCCCACCCTACCCCTCCCCATTCTAGGGAGAGAACTGGATCGACTCCTCCCCCAAAGTGGGGGAGGTTGGGAGGGGGTGAGCAGTTACCTTCTGTGAAACTGGGAAACATTCTATCCTCTTCTGATTCCCATATAAAGTGACAGGCGAATGGTTCTGGGGATAACATTGTGGATGAATGTGGAAAAGCGTGGGAAAACAGGCGGGTTGTGATGACAACTTTCGTTGCGAAAAACCGGTACGCCCTACCCAAAAAGATGCTCTCTTAAATTTTCTGCACGGTTTATCCCCAGCCAAGCGGGGATAAACCCGCCATTTTGGGGATAAGTGAGCACTTCCAGCTACATATCGCGTAGAACATTCGTTTTTGCCCAACAAAGCCTCCATAAATTGTGCCGATTGCCCCGGATTCGGTCTTGGCATTTTCCCATACAGTTGATATACTGATTGGCACTGAATCGCCCGTCGGGGCTGCCAGATCGTTCGAGTCACGGCCTCAACGAGACATCGGTGGTTGTGTAGTCTTCCTCCCCGCCACTGATCGATCTGCAACGTTTACTTCATCGCAGCGGTTCACCTCGGGTGCCATTGGCTACCTGCCGCAATGAAACCGACCAGCAATCCACGAAATCTTCGTGGGTCTATTTGTTGTCTGCCCAGACATGGGAGAAGAACTTTGAAACAGCCCCCATTTTCAATATACCAGAATCGGGTTCAACCGCGTCAGATGCCTGACACCTATACGGAGGATGGGGCTGATGAGGGGGAATATCCCAGCGTGGCCGACGATAATGTGGTGGAATGGGCGTCGTCCGAAGCGCTTTCCTCCTCCTCGCCAAACAGTCAACCTTCCTTGCGCCGGGATGAGAACAGCCTCCCGTCGTCCCGGGCCGGAGAAGTCTGGCAGATGGCGTTGACCGATCTGGCCCTGTCCATGCCTGGCCCCACCTATGAAACCTGGGTGCGGGATACATCCGTGATGGGCTACGAGGATGGCGAGTTTGTGATCGGCGTGCCCCACGCCTATGCCAGGGATTGGCTGCAAAATCGCTTGCGTCCCCAAATTAAGCGCATCCTGAGCCGGTTGCTGCAACGCTCGGTGGAGGTAACCTTTCGGGTTCGCCCGCGGCCCGTGATCGATCCGGAGCAGCGTGACGCCCCGCCACTCTATCAGCCCCTATCCAACGGGGACGTTAAGGCTGAGTCGCCGGTCCGCGCCCGGTCTGGGGCAGAGAGCCGTCGGCGAGGACCGGTTGAAGTGGCAGAATTTGTTTCCCCGGAGCCACCTGTGGAGCCACCCCACCCTACCCCTCCCCATTCCAGGGAGGGAGCTGGATCGACTCCTCCCCCCCAGTGGGGGCGATTGGGAGGGGGGGAGCAGCTACCCCCGGAGCCATCTGTACGCCAAACCCCAGAGGCGAAGGACAACCGCCCTTTCCCGCCAACACCCGCCTGGAATGGCGAACGTCAGCGGCTGTCCGCCTATTCGTCCCGGACGGAGATGGATGGCACACCGCTCAATCCCCATTACACCTTTGCCTCCTTTATTGTGGGCAGCAACAACCGGCTGGCCCACGCCGCGGCCCTTTCTGTAGCCGATCATCCGGGGTATCGCTTTAACCCGCTTTTTGTCTATGGCGGCGTGGGATTGGGCAAGACCCATCTGCTCCACGCCATCGGTCATCAGATGCTGGAACGGGGCTTGCGGGTACTCTATTGCTCCTCGGAACAGTTTACCAATGAACTGATCAGCGGTATCCGTAGCCAGAGTACAGAGGAATTCCGCAACAAATACCGGCAGGTGGACCTGCTGCTGATCGATGACATTCAATTCATCGGGGGCAAAGAGAGCACCCAGGAAGAGTTCTTCCACACCTTCAACCATCTCCACGCGGCCAGCCGCCAGGTGGTTATCAGCAGTGACAGACCCCCGAAAGAGATCGCCACGCTGGAAGCTCGTCTGCGCAGCCGTTTTGAAGGCGGTTTGCAGGCAGACATTTCTACGCCCGATCTGGAAACCCGGGTGGCGATTCTCCAGTCAAAGGCCCTGGCTATGGGTGCGCGCATCGATCCAGACGTGCTGATGCTGGTAGCGGAGCGGGTGGACAGCAACATCCGGGAGCTGGAGGGCGCGCTCAATCGGCTGATCATCCAGTCGCCGCTGCACCACAATACGCTGGATCGCCAGATGGCCGAAGGGATTCTGAATGATCTGATGCCCCAACGACGCCCCCGGGAGGCGTCCGGTGTTATCGAGTTGGTGGCGGCCCACTTCAGCCTGACTGTGGCCGAACTGCTGGGCCGAGGGCGTACCAAAGAGGTTGCCTACGCCCGCCAGATTGCTATGTTTTTGCTGCGGGAAGAGAACGAACTCTCTTTGCCTACGATTGGCGACCAGCTCGGTGGACGGGATCACAGCACGATTCGCTATGGGGTGGAGAAGGTGACGAATGATTTGGAGACAGATGAAACAACCCGCCGGCATGTGGTGACTTTGCGGGAAAAGGTGTATGCCCCGCCCGGCGCGTTCTGAGAACCGTGGCTGACAGCTCGTTCTCTCTGGTCGAGACCCGGGATCCCGGGTCTCGACTATTCTATTGTGCCCCGGCAAACCCAGGCGGACAGAAGCCAGTCGTTGAATTCAGCTTGCATAATCCCATCATCTACAGTAAACTACAGCGAAGGCTCGCAGAAAAGCACCCACTTCCCACCTGTTGGAGCAGACAATGGCCAAGGATGGCCGCCAAAAAGCCCTGGAAACTACCCTTGCCACCCTGAACAAGCGGTTTGGTGATGGTATTATTATGAAGTTGGGCGAGGCCCACCGTCTGGATATTCAGTCGATCCCGACAGGCAGCCTGAGTCTGGATATTGCCCTGGGCGTGGGTGGCATTCCCCGCGGGCGCATTGTGGAAATCTATGGCCCGGAAAGCTCCGGCAAGACGACAGTCTGTCTTCACATCATCGCCGAGGCCCAGCGCTCCGGCGGCTATTGTGGTTTTGTGGATGTGGAACACGCGCTGGACCCGGCCTACGCCCGCAGGATCGGCGTGGATGTGGACAATCTTTACGTCTCCCAGCCCGACACAGCCGAGCAGGCCCTGGAAATTACCGAAGCGCTGGTCCGCTCCGGCGCGATGGATGTGGTGGTGGTGGACAGCGTGGCCGCGCTGGTGCCCCGGGCCGAGATCGAGGGCGAAATGGGCGACAGCCATATGGGGCTTCAGGCCCGGCTGATGAGCCAGGCGTTGCGTAAACTGGTGGGCGCGGTCAAGACCAGCGGTACCAGTATGATCTTTACCAACCAGCTACGCCAGAAGATCGGTGTGATGTTTGGCAACCCGGAGACCACTTCCGGCGGTCTGGCCCTGAAATTCTACGCCAGCGTGCGGCTGGACATCCGGCGCATCCAGTCCATCAAACAGGGCAGCGATGTGATCGGCAACCGTACCCGGGTGACTGTGCGCAAGAACAAAGTGGCCCCTCCCTTCAAAGTGGCCGAATTTGACATTATGTATAACGAAGGCATCAGCAAGACCGGCGATCTGTTGGACCTGGGCGTGGAACACGATGTGGTGGACAAGCGGGGCGCGTTTTACAGTTTCAGCGACACCCGTCTGGGCCAGGGCCGGGAGAATGCCAAAGAATTCCTGCGCGAGAACGAAGAGATGGTTGTTACCATCGATCGGATCATTCGCGAGCGGGTCGGTCTGCCTGGCATACCTGAAAAGGCCGCAGCCGGATAATTGCATCACATATCCCAATCAAAACTGCATTAAATGCAGAAAGTGAGCCTCCATTTGCTGTCTGAGCGGCAATTGCGGAAAACAACTCAGTCATACTGACACAGCATTCCTAACTCTCACCGATTGTTCCATAGAACAACCTGACGAATACGAGTCCATACCGATTCATCCTGTGTTTTCATCGGAGCCTTGTCCGCCTTCCCTGTCTGTAGAAATATCCAGTCAAAGCGGGTTTCCCGATTGATATCCACCGAAGCTATACAGCCGCACCCTCGCGCAGCGGTGGGGTTTATTTGCTGGATCGGTCTGATCTGAATAGGTTTGAAGAAGAGAACATCGGAAGCGAAACGATCCGCTCGCCGGTCCCGTTTCATAGAACAGATCGAACCTTCACTTGCCGCTGCTTTTGGGTCGCAATTTTTGGGCGGCCAGCCGGCTATTCGCGATGAGTGATCTGTTTGGAGCCGCTAGAGGGAATGGGTACGCTGTGGCAGAGGCCGCAGCGTTTTTTGTTTTTTTCGCCCATTCCGGCAGAGAGATTCTGGTTAATGGCCGGAGAGATCAGTTCCCTTCGACGACAGAAACGCAATCCCGACCGGGTCAGTATCTATCTGGACGGGGTGTATGCGTTTGCTTTGCCCGCGTTGGAAGCTGTCCAATTACAGCGTGGGCAGCATTTGAACGACGAAGAAATCGAGGCATTGAAGACCCTCGACCTGCGGGCCAAAGCCTATGACCAGTCCGTGCGCTTTTTGGCCGTGCGTCCACGCAGCGTTTGGGAAGTGCGCCAGAAGTTGCGGCGCTATCGCAGCCGGCAGGGCGAGAGCGTACCTGCCGGCCATATCGAATGGGTGACGGATAGGCTGCTTGAACAGGGCTATCTGAACGACGAGGAGTTTGCCCGTTATTGGATCGAACAACGCAACCGCTTCAAGCCCCTGGCGCCTGCTGCCCTGCGCTATGAGTTGCGCAATAAAGGGATTGAGGATCGTCTCATCGAGGCGGTGTTGGAAGAAGCGGTGGAGCCGGCAGACGGGGCATTACAGGCCGCCCGCAGTCAACTTCACCGTTGGCGTACATTGGACAAAGAAGCTTTTCGCAAGAAGCTTGCCCCATTTCTCCAGCGCAGAGGCTTTTCCTGGCCGATTGTGCGGGATGTGCTGGAGCAGGTGTGGCGGGAGATCGAACACCCGGAGGAGAGGTGAGAAGCAGGCTTCTCTCCAGGTTTTTCTACGTGCCTTTTTTATGTGAATTGAGAACGATGAATCGAGGAACCCGGAAATGGATGTATTGACGATAATTTCGATTATCGCCGCCGCTCTGATCGGCGGGGCCATTGCCGGTTTTGTAGGGTTCAAGCGAGGGAACGAAAGCGGCGGTCAGGCGGAGCGCGAGCGCCAACACCTGGCCGGGCAGAACATTGAGCAGCAGGCGGCCAAAATGTTGGCCGAAGCCGAAGCCGAAGCCAGACGCAAGGAATTGCAACTGCGCGACGAAGAGGTGCGGCTGCGCAACGATATGGACGCCGAGATGAACCGGCGACGCAAATCCCAGGAAAGCACTGAACAGCGACTACAAAACCGGCAAGAACAGATGGACAAGCGCATCGACCAGATCGAAGCGCGGGAGAAAAAGGTCAGCCAGCGGGAGAGCCGCCTGGCCCAGCAGACAGCCGAGCTGGAAAAGGCCGAGCAGGAACGCAATGACGAGTTGCAGCGGGTGGCCCGTATGAGCGAAGAAGAGGCCCGTGCCCTTCTTTTGCAAGAGGTGGAAAAGAAGAGCCGACAGGAGATGGCCCGCACCATCCGCGAGGTGGAGGCCCAGGTGGTCGAGACCGCAGAGCGACGGGCCAGGGAGATCGTCACTGTGGCCGTGGAGCGGGTGGCCAGCGATCACGTAACTGAATATGCGGTCAGCACCGTCAGCCTGCCCTCGGACGAGATGAAAGGACGTATCATCGGTCGCCAGGGGCGCAATATCCGGGCCATCGAACAGGTGACCGGTGTGGACCTGGTGGTGGACGACACCCCCGAAGCCATTCTGATCAGCAGCTTTGATCCGGTGCGTCGGGAAGTGGCCCGCATTGCCCTGAGCAAACTGGTAGCCGATGGGCGCATCCACCCGGCCCGCATCGAAAAAGAGGTGGAGAAGGCCCAGCAGGAGATCGAACAGATCATCCTGGAGGCTGGGGAGCAGGCGCTGATCGAGACCAACAATCAGGGGTTGCACCGGGAGATTCAGCGCATTCTGGGCCGGTTGAAATACCGCACCAGCTACGGCCAGAATCAATACTACCACGCCATCGAGACCGCGCATCTGGCCGCGGTCATTGCCAGCGAACTCCACGCGGATGTGAAAATTGCGCGCATGGGTGGCCTGCTGCATGACATCGGCAAGGCTGTCACCCACGAGATCGACGGCCCCCACGCCATTGTGGGCGCAGAGATTGCCAAACGCTACGGGGTCAACCCAAAGGTGATCAACTGCATCGCCAGCCATCACGGCGAGGTGGAGCCAGAGAGTATCGAGGCGGTGATCGTGGCCGCGGCCGACGCCATCAGCGGCGCACGGCCCGGCGCACGGCGGGAGAGTCTGGAAGCTTACATCAAACGGGTGACCGCCCTGGAGGAGATTGGCAACAGCTTCCCCGGTGTCAGCCAGACCTTTGCGATTCAGGCTGGCCGGGAGGTGCGGGTGATTGTCCGCCCGGACGATCTGGACGATCTGCAAGTGATTGAGCTGAGCAAAGACATCGCCAAAAAGATCGAGGACAATCTGGAATATCCCGGCCAGATTCGGGTAACCGTCATTCGGGAGACCCGCTCAGTCGCCCACGCCAAGTAAGACCCCTGGCTGCGGGCAGGATAGATAGAAATCAAAAAGCGTCCCCGGCACAGCTAGCCGGGGACGCTTTGATATTGGGTCGAAATAGTCGTCTGGGCTATTCGCTCCGCCCAGATACCTGTTCAGCCACCCCATCCCATTCCAGGGAGGGAACTGGATCGACTCCTCCCCACAGTGGGGGAGATTGGGAGAGGGTGAGCAGTTACGAAGTATTGCAACGGAAGCTGGCGGGTGCGCCAAGTGACGCCAGGTGTTCAGAAGTCGCGCGCAAAGTTACGTGTCCCCAATTTGACCTGTCAATAGAATGTGCTATAATCGGTTGGGCGTCAAGCAACCCTGCGCCGACGTAGCTCAATCGGCAGAGCAGCTGTCTTGTAAACAGCAGGTTATCGGTTCGAGTCCGATCGTCGGCTCTGGCTGGCAGATTGAAAGATGTCGGCGCAAAGGCTTTACGGCCAAGCACATTCCAACTGAATGATGGGCGGGTGCCCGAGTGGACAATGGGATCTGACTGTACAGTGGCCAAGTTTTGCGGAGTCCTCAATGAATAATAGGGACAAAGGAAATTTGGCCGTCGCCAATGCAATTCTCTACTTCGTTTCCGAGAAGTACACGGTTAGTATTCCACTTGCTGATACGGCTAAATACGATTTGGTTGTGGAGCATAACGGTACGTTCCAGGCGGTTCAATGCAAGTACACGGGATATGAGAGCAATCCGGGGATTTTCTCGGTGCCTCTGTATGTTTCCGGTGGAAATCGCAATGCAGGAAACCGTCGAATCAGATACGAATCTTCGGATTTTAGTCTGTTGTACGTATTATGCGCTAATGGCAATGAGTATTTGATTCCTTTCGAGGAAATTGCTGGTCAAATAACGATCAGCGTGGGTCGAATGAGTAAGTGGTCGAAGTGGGAAAAGTATCGCCTCTATGGCGTTGGTGATGATTGCAGGCCTGCAGAGGAATCTGCAGGGTAATTCTCCTCAAAATCGGTGAAACCTAGAGAGGTGGCAACGCCGAGCCAAGCCTTCGATGGTAATTCTGTACGAAGGAAGGTGTAGAGACTTGACGGGGAGCATCCAGAACGGATGAAGACAAAGTCCAGCCTACAAACGACTTCGGTCGGCAGCGAAAGCTGTAGCTAGGATGAAATCAGACGGCTACGCCTACGGTGGTTCGAATCCGCCCCCGCCCACTCAAGCCCACATAGCTCAGTCGGTAGAGCACATTCTTGGTAAGAATGAGGTCATCGGTTCAAGTCCGATTGTGGGCTCCTCTCAGTTGGAAATAGGCAGTGTTGTACTATCGGTCGAAGAAAGAGTGGTTTGTTGCGTTCAAGGCCGTCGGCCAGGTTTGGTGGGCGGCTACTGATGATCAGGTCACCGTTGATCTGACAAGCAACCGTTCCAGCACTATCAGGAGGCATTCAGCCAATGGCAAAGGCAGTATTTCAGCGGACGAAACCGCATATCAATGTGGGGACAATCGGACACGTTGACCACGGCAAGACAACGCTGACCGCGGCAATCAC
>JAANMX010001580.1_pt1 | contig 25371 bp, 21 predicted proteins | sample 7279681 | NCBI WGS metagenome assembly JAANMX01 (sample SAMN14094542, study PRJNA606508) | bioreactor metagenome | isolation source: A lab-scale SPAN reactor treating ammonium-rich wastewater day 351 | place: Ireland: Galway | collected 2018-01-01
GGCGGTTTCCTCGCGATGAAGACACTCGGTTCTATGACAGGCTGGTCTGGCAAAAGGCAGCAGATGGAGGCCGCGACCGACCCGGTCGTGACGGCGCCGCCGCCGGCTGCCCCTGTCAAGCCGCCGCGCCCGCGCATGATGCGTCAATACGACCTGGTCGAACGCGTGCGCTCGTACAACCCCGACACCAACGAGGATATGCTCAACCGGGCGTACGTCTATGCCATGAAAGCTCATGGCGAACAGATACGGGCGTCGGGCGATCCCTATTTTTCCCATCCGCTTGAAGTGGCGGCCATTCTGACCGGCCTCAAGCTTGACGACGCCACCATCGTCGCGGCGCTGCTGCACGACACCATTGAGGACACCGAGGCCACCCGCGCCGAGATCGACAACATGTTCGGGCCGGAGATCGGCGCGCTGGTCGAGGGCCTGACCAAGCTGAAGCGGCTGGAACTGGTCTCCCGCGAGGCCAAGCAGGCCGAAAATCTGCGCAAGCTGCTGCTGGCCATTGCCGATGATGTCCGCGTGCTGCTGGTCAAGCTGGCGGATCGGCTGCACAACATGCGCACGCTGGAGTTCGTGCCGCCGGCGTCGCGTCAGCGCATCGCCGAGGAAACCCTCGACATTTACGCGCCGCTCGCGGGCCGCATGGGCATGCAGGAAATGCGCGAGGAGCTTGAGGATCTGGCGTTCCAGACCCTCGACCCGGAAGCCCACGGGGTGGTGGCGCAGCGGCTTGATGCGCTGGCCGAGCGTAACCGCAACCTGATCGGTGAGATCGAAAGCCAGCTCACGACCAGTCTCGCCAACAAGGGTATCGCCGCGCGCGTAGCCGGCCGTCGCAAGCAGCCGTTTTCGATCTGGACCAAGATGGAACGAAAATCGGTCGGTTTCGAGCAGCTTTCCGATATTTTCGGATTTCGCGTCGTGGTGCCTGATGTCGAAGCCTGTTATCGCGCCCTCGGGGTGGTCCACATGACGTGGCCGGTCGTGCCGGGCCGTTTCAAGGACTATATCTCGACGCCGAAGCAGAACGACTATCGCTCGATCCACACCACGGTAATCGGACCGGGCAATCAGCGCGTGGAATTGCAGCTGCGGACCGAGGAGATGGATCGCATCGCGGAGCACGGCATCGCCGCCCATGCCTTTTACAAGGATGGCGCGGGCTCGCCGACCGAACTGCTCAATCGCGAGTCCAATGCGTTCGCCTGGCTGCGTCATACCATCGAAGTGCTGTCGGAAAGCGCCAATCCGGAGGAGTTCCTCGAACATACCAAGCTCGAACTGTTTCACGATCAGGTCTTCTGCTTCACCCCGAAGGGGAAGCTGATCGCGCTGCCGCGGCACGCCAATGTCATCGACTTCGCTTATGCCGTGCATACCGATGTCGGCAACAGCACGGTAGGTTGCAAGATCAACGGCAAGTTTGCGCCGCTGTCGTCACGATTGCAGAATGGAGACGAGGTCGAGGTTCTGACCTCGGCCGCCCAGTCCGCGCCGCCATCCGCCTGGGAATCGCTTGCGATCACCGGCAAGGCGAGGGCGGCGATCCGGCGCGCCACGCGAGCCGCTGTGCGCGGTCAGTATGTCAGCCTTGGTCGGCGGATCGTTGAGCGTCTGTTCATCCGTGCGAAGATCGAATACGCCGACGACAAGCTCACCGGCGCGTTGCCCCGGCTGGCGCGAGCCACGATCGAGGATGTCATGGCTTCGGTAGGGCGGGGCGAGATGCGCGCCGCCGATGTCGCGCGCGCGATGTACCCGGACTACAAGGAGGAGCGGGTTGGCGGCCCGGGCGTCAAGAAGAGCCTGACGGCGAAACTCAAACTGAAAACGCCGCTGGATCCCGCTCGCGGCCCGTCGGTGATTCCGATAGGCGGCATCAATTCTGACCTGCCGATCAAATTCGCGCCCAATGGCGGCGCGGTGCCGGGCGACCGTATCGTCGGCATCGTTACCCCCGGTGAGGGCATCACGATCTATCCCATTCAATCGCCGGCGTTGACGGATTTCGAGGAAGAGCCCGAGCGCTGGCTCGACGTTCGCTGGGATGTCGATGACACGGCGCCGCAGCGATTCCCCGCGCGCATCGTGCTGGATAGCCTCAATGAACCCGGCAGCCTTGCACAGGTCGCGACCGTGATCGCCGAGCACGACGGCAATATCGACAACATCAGCATGACCAGGCGTTCGCCCGACTTCACCGAAATGACGATCGATCTCGAAGTCTACGACCTCAAGCATCTCAGCGCCATCATCGCCCAGTTGCGCGCCAAGGACGTCGTGGCTCGGATCGAGCGGGTCAACGGTTAACTGGAGTTCGCTGCCGATTCAATCAGACGCGGAAAGGCTCTAGTGGAGTAAATTTGACATTCTCGACCCATTCGGCCGCGCAGCGCGGATGCGAATGTTAGAATCGGACCACTAGATGCTATGAAAGGGCGTCGCAATCGATCGTCCCTGACACTACATCCAGTTCTTCATTCGAGAGAGCGCGTTCTTTAACGTCGCGATGCTGAGCTTCCGCGATGCGGAGCAGATCAAGAGTCATTCGATGTCCAGTTCTCAATCCCTACGCCTTGGAGTCAATGTCGATCACGTCGCCACCATCCGCAACGCGCGCGGTGGCGATCGGCCGGATGTGGTGCGAATAGCGCTTGCCGCGATCGCGGCCGGCGCCGACGGCATCACCGCGCATTTGCGCGAGGATCGCCGTCATATTCGCGATTCCGACATGGCGCGGCTCAAGGCCGAGATTGGAAAGCCCCTCAATTTTGAGATGGCGGCGACGGCGGAGATGCAGGGGATCGCGCTGGCCACCCAGCCGCACGCCGTCTGTCTGGTCCCCGAGCGGCGCGAGGAACTGACCACTGAAGGCGGTCTCGACGCGGCTGGCCAATACAACGCGCTGGCGCCTTTCATCGCGAAACTGAACGACGCCGGCATCCGGGTCTCGCTGTTCATCGCCGCCGATCCCAGGCAAATCGAGGCGGCGGCGAAACTGCGCGCGCCGGTGATCGAGATTCACACCGGCGGCTGGTGCGATGCTGTCGTCGAGGGTGACAGCGGAAAGGCGGATGCGGAGTGGCGCCGCATTGTCGAAGGCGCCGCATTGGCTAGGTCGGCGGGCCTCGAGGTTCATGCCGGCCATGGCCTCGATTACGCGACGGCGGAGACGATCGCGGCGCTGCCCGAGATCACCGAACTGAACATCGGATACTTCATGATGGGCGAGGCGCTGCTCGTCGGCATCGCCGAGACCGTTCGCACCATGCGAGCGGCCATGGATCGCGGACGCGCGACACTGAAGACGCGGACGGCATGATCATTGGCATCGGATCCGACCTGATCGATATCCGCCGGGTGGCGAAAGTCATCGAGCGTCACGGCGATCGGTTTCTCAACCGGGTCTTCACGGAGGTCGAGCGGGCCAAGGCGGAGCGTCGCGCCACCAATGAGAAAATGGTGGTCTCCACCTATGCGAAGCGATTCGCCGCGAAGGAGGCGTGCGCCAAGGCGCTCGGGACCGGAATCCGTCAGGGTGTATGGTGGCGGGACATGGGCGTCGTCAATCTTCAGGCCGGGCAACCCTCCATGATGCTTACGGGCGGGGCGCTGCAGCGGCTGCAACTGCTCACGCCCCCCGGCCTTGAGGTCCGCATTGACGTGAGCCTTACGGACGACTGGCCGCTGGCGCAGGCTTTCGTCATAATTTCGGCCTTCGCACCGGGCAGACCTTGAACCGGTTCCGGACAGCTTAAACTAAAATATGTTGTTTATCAGTTAGTTATCTGATTTTTGCGACGCGGTTGATTGCGTGGCCGCCAACAACCGTCTAAAACGCCGCAGGCTATCTAGATCAGGATGAATCAGCTCAAATCGTGACGAATTGCCTGCGGATTCGTCGACTACAAGAATTCACTGCATTGTGTGCGGAGCGGGCGCGTTTCGCATAGAGGCGCTTTGCCATCGCTTCCAGGCGGCGGCCACCGACATAGGGAAGAGATGAGCGTGACATCCGGAACCAAAACTGAGAACGGCGTCGGCGAGACCATCCGTGTCGTGATCCACGCTCTTATCATCGCGCTCGTGATCCGGACCTTCCTGTTTCAGCCATTCAACATCCCTTCGGGATCGATGAAGGCAACGCTGCTGGTCGGCGACTATCTGTTCGTTTCGAAGTACTCGTACGGCTATAGTCATTACTCCATCCCGTTCTCGCCGCCGCTGTTTTCGGGACGGGTGTTCGGCTCCGAGCCGAGCAGGGGCGATGTCGTGGTGTTTCGTCTGCCGAAGGACAACACCACCGACTACATCAAGCGGGTGATCGGACTGCCGGGCGACCGCATCCAGATGAAGGAGGGCCTGCTGTACATCAACGACGCCCCGGTGCAGCGCGAAAGACTGCCGGATTTCGTCGGTGAGGATCCTTGCGGCTCTGATGCGACGGCGCGCGTCAAGCAATGGCAGGAAACGCTGCCGAACGGCGTCACTTACAAGACGCTCGATTGTGTCGACAACGGATTTTACGACAACACCAATGTCTACGTTGTACCGCCCGGTCATTTCTTCATGATGGGCGACAACCGCGACAACTCGACCGACAGCCGCGTGCTTTCCGCGGTCGGCTATGTGCCGCTCGAGAATCTGGTCGGTCGCGCGCAGATGATCTTCTTTTCGATCGCGGAGGGAGAGCATGCCTGGCAGGTCTGGCGCTGGCCCGCCGCCGTCCGCTGGAATCGCATGTTCTCCATCGTACGATGATGGATGAATCGGCTGACATTAAGCCCGTTCCGACCTCCGAAGACGTAGCCGCGCCGTCGGGCACGGAGCCGGTGGCGCCTGCCCCGAAGAAGAAGCGCGCCCGGACCAGCACCAAGGCGATCATGGCGGCGATCGAACAGCGGCTCGGCCATACGTTCGCCGATATCTCGCTGCTGACAACGGCTTTCACCCATGTCTCGGCGCTGAAGTCATCGCGCGGACGCTGCGATAGCTATCAGCGTCTCGAATTTCTCGGCGATCATGTGCTTGGTCTTGTGGTCTCCGACATGCTCTACCGCGCGTTTCCCAAGGCGGACGAAGGCGAATTATCGAAGCGCCTGGCCGATCTCGTGCGCAAGGAGACCTGTATCGATGTCGCCAAGTCGCTCGATCTGCAAGAGGGCGTCAAGCTCGGCGCGGTCGGCGCTGGCGCGGGAGCGCGCCTGCGCCGGTCCGTGCTCGGCGACATCTGCGAGGCGGTGATCGGCGCGGTCTATCTCGATGGCGGCTATGCGGCGGCCTCTGCTTTCGTCGAGCGCAACTGGGTCGAGCGGATGCGCAAGCCGGTGCGGCCGCTGCGCGACCCCAAGACCGTGTTGCAGGAGTGGGCGCAGGGCAAGGGGCTGCCGACGCCAGTTTACCGCGAAGTGGAGCGTACCGGGCCGCATCACGATCCGCGCTTCCGCGTTGCGGTCGAATTGCCGGGGCTGGAGTCCTCGGAAGGTATCGGCGGCAGCAAGCGCGCGGCCGAGAAGGCCGCGGCATCCGCCATGATCGCTCGCGAAGGTGTCAAGTGAGCGAGGCCGGCCTGACCTCGCGATGCGGTTTCGTGGCGTTGATCGGGGCGCCGAATGTCGGCAAGTCGACGCTGGTGAACGCGCTGGTCGGCTCCAAGGTCACGATCGTCTCGCGCAAGGTGCAGACCACCCGCGCGCTGATCCGCGGCATCGTTATCGAGAACAACGCCCAGATCATTCTCGTCGACACCCCCGGAATATTCGTCCCGAAGCGGCGGCTCGATCGCGCCATGGTTTCGACCGCATGGAGCGGGGCCCACGACGCCGATCTCGTCTGCGTGCTTCTCGACGCGCGCTCGGGCATCGATGAAGAGGCAGACGCCATCCTGACGAAGCTCGCCGGCGTGGCGCATCCGAAAATTCTGGTGCTGAACAAGATCGACCTCGTTGCCCGCGAAAAGCTGCTGGCGCTGGCCGGCGCGGCCAATGAACGCCTTGCGTTCCAGGAAACGTTCATGGTGTCGGCGCTGTCGGGCGATGGCGTCGATGATCTGCGCCTCGCGCTGGCCGGGCGCGTGCCGGAAGGGCCGTTTCACTATCCGGAAGACCAGATGTCGGACGCCCCGCTACGTCATCTCGCCGCCGAAATCACCCGCGAGAAAATCTACCGGCATCTGCATCAGGAGCTGCCGTATCAATCAACCGTCGAGACCGACAGCTGGACCGAGCGCAACGACAAGTCGGTTCGCATCGAGCAGACCATCTTTGTCGAACGCGACAGTCAGCGTAAGATCGTACTGGGAAAGAACGGCGCGACGATAAAGTCGATCGGCGCCTCCTCCCGCAAGGAGATCGGCGAGATCATCGGCCAGCCGGTGCACCTGTTTCTGTTCGTGAAGGTGCGTGAGAAGTGGGGCGACGATCCAAACCGTTATCGGGAAATGGGACTGGAGTTTCCCAAGGAATAGGCGGGGGGCTACGGCATGACGATCCCGAGAAACGTGCTGCGGTTTGAAGTTCTGCTGTATCTTTCGCTCCTGATCGATACGTTGTCGGCCGCGTTCATCGCGCGTCCGTCCGCCCGTGTCGATCGGGCGGCTGCGGCGAGCGCCGATACGTTCGTCGTCATGGTGTTCATTTTCTTTCTGCTGCTGGTGTGGCTCGCCGCACGGCAACGGAAGAACTGGGCGCGATGGGCGCTGGTCGTCGCGCTCGCGCTTTCGGTGCTGTCGCTGCTCGGTTCATTGAACGGTGGACTGACCCCGGCGTTCGCGATCGATTTTTTTTCAACCGGTCTGGCGGGAGCCGGTCTGTATTTTTCATTCTCCGATGACGCGGAAGACTGGTTCGAATGACGCGGCAAGCCGGTGCAATCGGATTGCTGCGAAAGGGAACGATACCGTAGGCTGACGCCATGGAATGGACTGACGACGGCATCGTGCTGGGGGTACGGCGGCATGGCGAGTCCTCGGCGATCGTCGAGCTGTTGACCCGCAGCCATGGACGTCATCTCGGTCTCGTGCGTGGCGGGGCCGGATCACGGATGCGTCCGCTGTTGCAACCCGGGAATTCAGTCAGCGCGCTGTGGCGGGCGCGGCTCGACGAGCATCTCGGTACCTACGCGCTGGAAGGAACGCGGATGCGCGCGGCGAGCCTGCTCGCCTCGTCACATGCAACCTATGGCGTGACCCATCTGGCGGCGTTGGCGCGCCTGTTGCCCGAGCGCGATCCGCATGGAGCCATCTTTGCGATGCTGGAACGGACGCTGGACGATTTTGATCACGCGGGCGGGGCGGCGATCCATCTGATCCGGTTTGAACTGGCGATGCTGAGCGAACTCGGTTTCGGACTCGATCTGTCGGCCTGCGCGGCCACCGGCGCAACTGGTGATCTCATCTACGTTTCCCCGAAATCGGGCGGGGCGGTGTCTCGGCAGGCCGGCGAGCCCTGGTGTGACCGGCTGTTGCCGCTGCCGCCGTTTCTGCGCGTCACCCATGACGAGCAAGACGGCTGGTCGGAACAAGACCTGCTGGACGGCTTCCAACTGACCGGGCGCTTCCTGCTGCGCCATGTGCTGGAGCCGCGCGGGCAGGGCCATTCCGACGCGCGCGCCGGGTTCATCAATGCGGTGGTGCGAAAGCGGACAGCGGCAATTGCGGACGGCGCGCGCGTCATGGCTGAGTTGAACCCTCCCTCGACATGAGAGGTCATTCACGCCTTGTCGCCGGACTCGGCAGGCGTTAACCCGTCCTCATGGGAAAAAGATTGATTCCGGCCGAGCCGGCCGAAATTGCCGAGGTGCAGCTTCGGGAGGCGCTCGAGGAGCGCTACCTCGCCTATGCGCTGTCCACCATCATGCACCGCGCTTTGCCGGATGCGCGGGACGGCTTGAAGCCTGTGCATCGGCGTATCCTCTACGGGATGCGGCTGCTGCGGCTCGATCCAGGCTCGGCCTTCAAGAAGTCCGCCAAGATCGTCGGCGATGTGATGGGCTCGTTCCATCCTCATGGCGATCAGGCGATCTACGACGCCATGGTGCGGCTGGCGCAGGATTTCGCCTCGCGATATCCGCTGGTCGACGGCCAGGGCAACTTCGGCAACATCGACGGCGATAATCCCGCAGCCTACCGTTACACCGAAGCGCGCATGACAGACGTGGCGCGGCTGCTGCTCGACGGCATCGACGAGGACGCCGTCGAGTTCCGCCCCAACTATGACGGCCAGAGTCGCGAGCCGGTGGTGCTGCCCGGCGGCTTTCCGAACCTGCTCGCCAACGGCGCGCAGGGTATCGCCGTCGGCATGGCCACAGCGATCCCTCCGCACAACGCCGCCGAGCTTTGCGACGCCGCGCTGCACCTGATCGACAAGCCGGACGCAAAGTCGAAGTCGCTGCTGAAATGGGTCAAGGGGCCGGACTTTCCGACCGGCGGCATCATCATCGATTCCAAGGAGAGCATCGCCGAGGCCTACGCGACCGGAAGGGGCGCTTTCCGTACCCGCGCCAAGTGGCATCGCGAGGAGGGCGCACGCGGCACCTGGGTGATCGTCGTCACCGAGATTCCGTGGCTGGTGCAAAAGTCGCGGCTGATCGAGAAGATCGCCGAACTGCTCAATGAAAAAAAGCTGCCGCTGGTCGGCGACATCAGGGACGAGTCGGCCGAAGACATTCGCGTCGTCATCGAGCCGAAGTCGCGCAACGTTGATCCTGAACTGGTGATGGAATCGCTGTTCAGGCTCACGGAGCTTGAAAGCCGCATTTCACTGAACCTCAACGTCCTGATCAAGGGCAAGATTCCGAAGGTCGTCGGCCTCGCGGAATGTCTTCGCGAATGGCTCGATCATCTGCGCGACGTGCTGTTGCGGCGTTCGGCCCATCGCAAGGCGCAGATCGAGCATCGGCTGGAAGTGCTTGGCGGCTACCTGATCGCGTATCTGAACATCGACGAGGTCATCAGGATCATCCGCACCGAGGACGAGCCGAAGCCGGCCTTGATAAAGGCGTTCAAGCTGACGGAGGTCCAGGCGGAAGCCATCCTCAACATGCGCCTGCGCAGCCTGCGCAAGCTCGAGGAAATGGAAATACGTACCGAGGACAAGAACCTGCGGGCGGAACTCAAGGGCATCAACGCCGTGCTGGGCTCCGAAGCCAGGCAGTGGGAGAAAGTCGGCGAGCAGGTGCGCAACGTGCGCGACATGTTCGGCCCCAGGACGCCGCTCGGCAAACGCCGCACCGTTTTTGCGGACGCGCCCGAGCATGATCTCGCCGCGCTGGAAGAGTCGCTGGTCGAGCGTGAGCCGGTCACGGTCGTCGTATCCGACAAGGGTTGGGTGCGGACGCTGAAAGGTCATGTCGAGGATCTGTCGAACCTGTCCTTCAAGACCGACGACAAGCTCGGCTTCGCGTTCTTTGCTGAAACCACGTCGAAGCTGCTGCTGTTCGCCACCAACGGAAAATTCTACTCGCTCGACGTCGCGAAGCTGCCGGGCGGACGCGGGCATGGCGAACCGATCCGCCTGTTCATCGATCTGGAACAGGACGCGGCGTTCGTGTCGCTGTTCGTCCACACCGGCGGGCGCAAATTCCTGATCGCGAGCCACGAAGGGCAGGGGTTCGTCGTCAATGAGGACGATTGCGTCAGCACGACGCGCAAGGGCAAGCAGGTGCTCAACGTCGAGATGCCGAACGAGGCGAAAGCGATCACGACGGTCGAGGGCGATCAGGTCGCGGTCATCGGCACCAACCACAAGATGGTGGTCTTCCCGCTCGATCAGGTGCCGGAGATGGCGCGCGGCCGCGGCGTGCGGCTGCAGAAGTACAAGGGTGCGGGTCTGTCAGACGTTGCCGTATTCGATTCGAAGATCGGTTTGACGTGGAAAGACTCCGCGGGCCGCGAGCAGAGCCTGAGCTGGAAGGATCTGTCCGACTGGCGCGGCAACCGCGCCGACGCCGGACGCCTCGCGCACGGCCTGCCGAAGTCGAACAAATTCGGCCGGGCGATTTGACCTCGTGCGCAGATATCTGAACGGATGCCGACGATGACCGTGACGATCTATCACAATCCGTCCTGCAGCAAGTCCCGCGACACGCTGGCGGTAATCCGGCAAAGCGGCGAAGAGCCGGTGATTATCGAGTATCTCAAGCGTCCGCCGGACCGCGCACGGCTTCGCGCGCTGGCTGACGCCATCGGGCTATCCATACGCGGGCTGCTGCGGGAGAACGGCTCACCCTATGCCGAACTTGATCTAGGCAATCCCAAATGGACCGATGACCAGCTTCTTGATTTCATCGTGGCCCATCCGATCCTGCTTCAGCGGCCCATCGTGGAAACGCCGAAGGGCGCGCGGATTTGCCGTCCTCCCGAAAGGGTGCTCGATCTGCTGACTTCTCCCGCCGCCGGGGAATACGGCGAGAACACCCAACGTTAGTTTTCGGCGTCTGGCGTACTTGCTTCGCGAGCGCTGAAGCCATGATCCGGACGACAAGTTGAGCGGGACCACTGCGTCGCGCCAAATAGGTGGTCGCGAACCCGCCTGCGCCTCAGCGCTAAATGCATTTGCAAATGAGTTGCAATAAAGTTATACTTGGTCCATACGGGGTCAATGGATGTGAAAACACCTGCATTGACGCCCGAACCGGTACCGGAGCCGTCGCAGGGATCCCTTTCGACGAAGGCTGGCTGGCATTCGGAAGCGTCAGCCCGCCCAAGTCTCGAGGAGGTCCATGCGACGGTGCTGGTTCCCGCGGACGGGCACTGGCTGCGCCGCCTTTTTGCCTTTGCGGGGCCGGGCTACATGGTCTCGGTGGGGTACATGGACCCCGGCAACTGGGCCACGGACATCGCCGGTGGCTCGCAGTTCGGCTACACGCTACTCTCCGTCATCCTGTTGTCGAACCTCATGGCGATCCTGTTGCAGGCGCTGGCGGCGCGGCTCGGTATCGCCGCTGGTCTTGATCTCGCGCAGGCATGCCGCGCCAGCTACTCGCGGCCCGTCAATTGCGTGCTCTGGCTGGCCTGCGAGGCCGCGATCATCGCCTGCGATCTGGCAGAGGTGATCGGCACGGCGATCGCGCTGCAATTACTGTTCGGCATTCCGCTGATCGGCGGCGCGCTGATCGCGGCGCTGGATGCCTTTCTGCTGTTGCTGCTGATGAACCGAGGTTTCCGCTTCCTCGAGGCTTTCGTGGTCGCGTTGTTGATCGTGATCGCGGTTTGCTTTGCGATCCAGATCATTGCCGCCGCGCCGCCGGTCGCCGAGGTTCTGCGCGGCTTCGCGCCCTCGCGCGAGATCGTCACCAATCCTGAGATGCTCTACATCGCCATCGGCATCATCGGCGCGACGGTCATGCCGCATAATCTCTATCTGCATTCGTCGATCGTGCAGACCAGGGCTTATCCGCGCACCGACGAAGGCCGGCGGACCGCGATTCGATGGGCAACAGCCGACAGTACGATAGCGTTGATGCTGGCCCTGTTCGTCAACGCCGCCATCCTGATCGTGGCCGCAGCGGTGTTTCACGGCAGCGGTCACACCGAGGTGGCCGAAATCGGCGACGCGTTCAAGCTGCTGTCGCCGCTGCTCGGTCTCGGCATCGCCTCGACATTGTTCGCGGTCGCTCTTCTCGCCTCCGGCATCAACTCCACGGTGACGGCGACGCTCGCGGGCCAGATCGTGATGGAAGGCTTTCTGCATTTGCGGATGCCGATGTGGGCGCGGCGGCTCGTCACGCGCGGCATCGCCATCGTGCCTGTTATCGTCGTCACGGCCATCTATGGCGACAGCGGCACCGCGCAGCTTCTGGTTCTCAGCCAGGTCGTGCTGTCGATGCAGTTGCCGTTCGCGGTGATTCCGCTGGTCCGCTTCGTCTCGGACCGGCGCAAGATGGGTCAGTTCGCGATTTCAACCGGAACCGCCGTCGCGGCGTGGATAATCGCCGGCCTGATCGTGATCCTGAACGTGAAGCTGCTGGCGGACACGTTTGCCGGATAGACCGCGGCATGGGACGCAGGCCGGTCTGCTCTATTCTCTTGTTTCGTGCTGTGTTTCGCCGTCAGCATCCACACGCAACCAGCCGGTCGGCGCAAGGCGCTGCTGTGGCAGGAAGCGGCCCTTGTAATCCATCTTACGCGACCCCTCGATCCAGTAACCGAGATACACATAGGGCAGGCCCAGTTGTCGCGCGCGGGATATGTGATCGAGGATCATGAAGGTGCCAAACGAGCGGTGTTGCTCGGACGGATCGAAGAACGAATAGACCATGGAGAGCCCGTCACTCAACACATCGGTGAGCGCCACTCCCACAAGATCGCCGCGTCTGTTATCGCCGCCATCCGTGCTGCGCCGGCGATATTCGATGATGCGGGTTTCAACGTGGCTGTCTTCCACCATCATCGCGTAATCCAGCACCGTCATATCGGCCATGCCGCCGTGGCGATGTCTCTGGTCCAGATAGGCGCGGAATATCGAATATTGCTCTGACGTCGGCGTTGCGGCACGCAGGCTGCCGGCGATGTCGGCGTTGCGCGCCAGCACCCTGCGAGCCCCGCGCGACAACTGAAACTCATCAGCGATGACCCGTACGGAAACGCAGGCGCGGCACTGGTCGCACGCCGGACGGTAGGCGATCGACTGGCTGCGGCGAAAACCGCCATGGGTGAGCAGATCGTTGAGTTCGCCCGCCTTTTCGCCGACCAGATGGGTAAATACCTTGCGTTCGCTGCGATCGGGCAAATACGGACACGGCGAAGGCGCCGTCAGATAGAATTGCGGTGTGTCACGCGAGTGCTGGGTCACGGCGCCTTGTCAGTCTCCGAAACAGATTGTGCTCCAGCATCGCGCCCCCGAGGCTGACCGTCAATCCGGGTTGCCGCCATATCAATAGCTTCCAGATGGTTGCGCAGCGGTCGCAAGATCCGAGTTGATGATGACGGTTCCCAGCAACATGTCATGCAGCATGCGCCGCCGGTTGTTGAACAGGCCGACCATCAGGATCAGCGGCGTAAATATCGACACCGAGATCCAGAACAGGATCGCGTGCATGGCGCCGAGAACAAAATAGCTCCGCTCGCCGGACCAGGTTCGCATTTCCAGACCCATGGCCCGCATCCCGATCGTCGCCGAATGTCGGCCGCCGAGTGATGCGCCGTAATAGAAGACGGCCCAGATCAGGGAGGCGGGCGAGACCAGCCAGAACAGCGCCCATCCGAAGCCGAGCGTGACGATCCCAAGCATCGCGATGAAGATCACGCCGATGATCACGGGTATCGAAAGTACCAGCAGATCGATCAGAAACGCAAAAAAACGCCGCACCAGAACGCCGCGAAACAACTCGGGCTGCATCCAGGGGTCGAACGCGTGCCGCTGGAACCCGGCGGAGTCGCTCCCGCGGGCGTTGTTGGAGTTACCGTCGGTCATGTCCAGTCCTCCACGGCGCTCAGCCAAGAGACTTTCCAAGAGACTTTCCGCTTCTGATGGAGGCGGAAGCGTCCTTCGAGATGGCGACGTGCTGCCCGGGTTGCAAGCCCTGGGCAGGCCCGGAGGCGTGGACGGAACGATCGCGGGGAGGGGGCGCGTCAGCGGTTCTGTTTCAGTTTCTCCGCCGCCGCCGCCGCGAAATAGGTGAGCACGCCGTCGGCGCCGGCGCGCTTGAAGGCGACGAGGCTTTCCATCATCGCCCGGTCGCGATCGATCCAGCCGTTGCCGGCGGCGGCCGCGATCATCGCGTACTCGCCCGACACCTGGTAGGCGAAGGTCGGCATTCCGAACGTGTCCTTTACGCGCCGCACGATGTCGAGATAGGGCATTCCCGGCTTCACCAGCACCATGTCGGCGCCCTCGGCGATATCGAGTTCGACTTCGCGCAGAGCTTCATCGGAGTTGGCGCTATCCATCTGGTATGTGCGTTTATCTCCCGTGAGCGCCTTGGCCGAGCCGATGGCGTCGCGGAACGGGCCGTAAAACGCGGATGCATACTTCGCGGCATAGGCCATGATCTGCACATCGACGAACCCGGCCTCGTCCAGGGCTCTTCGAATTGCGCCGACGCGGCCGTCCATCATGTCGGACGGAGCGACGATGTCGCAACCGGCTTCCGCCTGCACCAGCGCCTGCTGGACCAGCACCGCGACGGTCTCGTCGTTGAGGATCCTGCCGTCCTCGACCAGACCGTCATGGCCATGACTGGTGAAGGGATCGAGCGCCACGTCGCAGAGCACGCCGAGGTCCGGAAACTCCCGCTTGATGGCCCGGACCGACTTGCAGACCAGATTCTTGGCATTGAGGGCTTCGCTGCCGGAGAGATCCCGCAGGGCCGGATCGGTATAGGGGAAGAGAGCGATGCAGGGGATGTTCAGTTCGAGCGCCCGTTCCGCGTCACGCACGCATTCGTCCACGCTGAGACGGTCGACACCGGGCATGGAGGGGACGGGCGTCCGCCTGTCGGCGCCATCGGCGACGAACAGCGGCCAGATGAGGTCGTCGGTGGTCAGAACGTTTTCGCGGACCAGGCGGCGCGCCCATTCCGCCTTGCGGTTGCGACGGAGCCGGGCGACGAGATCGAGCGGAGCGGCGGTGACTGCGGCATCGCGGCGGGGTCCATCCCGCATTTCAATGGGACGCCCGTATTTTATCGCCATGTTGCCGACACTCCTGAAGGCCAGAACCGAACCGGTTTTATGTAGCACCAGGAACCGGCTTCGTCACCGCGCTCATGCACCTCGATGCAATGCAATTGATTTTATGGTTCCGGGAAGCCATGAAGCGGGCTCGCACGGCTGTGTGGGGTCCGGTTATGAGCATCCTGACGTCTAAAACCTCATCGCGCGGGCAGATCCAGCGAGATCAAGCCATGCCGGTGGCGGGAAGCCCGACGGCCCGCACGGAGACCGATGACAATCTCTGGACCGGGCGTCTGGTGGTTTTTCTGCGGGTCATGGCGATGCTGTCGCTCGCCGTCGGGCTCTATCATTGGGCTCAGTTGACCGGATTCATCGGCGGCGAGGACGACGCCTTTGAAAACCAGACGGTGGCCTGGCAGGCGGCGACGGTCTACTTCGCCGTGATCGAGCTTGTGGCCGCCGTGGGTCTTTGGCTGGCCACGCCATGGGGCGCTGTCGTGTGGCTGACCACGGTGGTCTCGATGGCGGTCGTCGAACTCATGTTTCCGGTGATCTACGGCGGCAACCTGGTCATCGTCGGGTTGGAAACGGCAATGCTCATGGCCTATCTCGGGCTGGCATGGATGGCGGCGCGGGAACGGCCGCCATAGCGCGCCTATAAATGAGAAGGGACAAGCACCTGAGGGGCACGGCAACGGACTTCATGTTTCCTGATCGCGGTCCCCTAAAGTTTTCCGAGAATTTTTCAGGGTAAGAATTCGGTGACCCTAACGGCCTGGTTATCTGTATTGACCGAATGTTTCGAATTTGAACGGCGCTGTTTCTGAATGCGACAGGAGCGGCACACGAAGCATGAACAGGGCCGTGGAAGCGTCAATGAAAGGTTGCTAAATGCCTTGATATGACAGCTTAATCGGCGATTTACTCTCTTAAATTCATGATGTCTTTATTGTCTTATTTAAGCTGATCTTCAAACGCCTCCCCTAAGGTCATGGCTATCAGGCGGGACACAAGTTTCGTCGAACAAGTCGAAAAAACGACAACAGGGGATGTCATCATGAAAGCCGTTGCGAAGGCTCACGAGCCCGCGGAACAGGTCGCCGGTCAGGCACCGGTGCAGTCGCTCTATCTCGAGGCGTTGACCTTGGTCGAGCGGCTGCACCGCAGACTGCTCGATGTCATCAAGGATGAATTTGATCGTCGTGGTCGGGCCGACATCAACTCGGTGCAGGCGCTTCTTCTCTACAACATCGGCGACAAGGAGCTGACGGCCGGTGAGCTGCGGACCCGCGGCTACTATCTCGGCTCCAACGTTTCCTACAATCTGAAGAAGCTCGTCGAGCTTGGATTTCTCGATCATCAGCGTTCGCGCGTCGACCGCCGCTCGGTGAGAATCCGCCTGACCGCGCAGGGGCAGGAAATCCGACGCATCGTCGATGCGCTCTATCAAAAGCACGTCAAGACCGTCGAGCAGGTCGGCGGCATCTCGAACGAGGAGTTCGCAACGCTGAACAAGTCGTTGCATCGCCTCGAGCGCTTCTGGACCGACCAGATTCTGTATAGGCTCTGAGTTTCTTCCGGAACAGGGCGAAGCTGACGGCAAGATCGGCCGCCCGTTTCCGGAACCTCCTGACGCGACCTTCCTTCCGCATCCGCGCCCATCAGCCCGGCTCGAGTCTTTCAACGTTTCATGGAAACGATGAAAGACTCCGGCTTGTTGAATAACGCGTTTTCTTTACGCGAACCGGTCATCCAATCCTCGGGTCAAGCCGAGAGCATGCTTCGCTCGAAAGCGCTAGAGGACGGCCTGAGATGCTTGCCGTTCCGCTTCACGGTTACGGTCCGTTGCGGTACAGACGGAAGGCATATGAAGGGTCCGCTGACATGATCACCGAAATCGCGCAAATCGAGATCAAGCCCGGCAGCGAGGAAGATTTCGAGGCGGCCGTGTCGCAAGCTGAAACGATCTTCAAGCGCTGCAAGGGCTGGAAAAGCTGCGAGTTGCACAGGTCTGTCGAGAGGCCGTCACGCTACAGATTGCTGATCAAATGGGAAACGCTTGAGAACCACGTCGTGGATTTTCGTGAATCCTCGAATTTTACCGAATGGCGTGAGTTGGTCGGGCCATTCTTCGCCTCGCCCCCCGAGGTCGAGCACACCGAAACGGTGACGGCTTTCAGCGGTTGAACAAGGTTAGCTCTAGACGGTCGCGGTTTGATCCGGCCAGACGTGGTTCAGCACGACCTTGATGACCGCGATCAACGGCAGCGCCAGCGCCAGACCCCACACGCCGAACAGCACGCCAAGGAAGATCTGCGCCGCGAACAACGTCGCCGGCGGAATGCTGATGGCGTGGCGCTGGATCAGCGGCGTCAGCACGTTGCCTTCCAGAAACTGCACGGCGAGATAGAGCATGAAGGCGCTGATGATCGCGGTGAGTCCGGAGCCGAGGCTCGCCAGCACGATGAGCGTACCCGCGAGAATGGCGCCGATATTGGGGATGAATGTCAGGAGGCCCGTAATGAAGCCCAGCACGAGGGCGCCGGGAATGCCGATCAGGGTCAACCCGATCCATGTCAAAAGGAACAGCGACGCCATCGTGGCCATCTGGCCGAGCAACCAGCGGCGCAGCGTTTCGCTGACGTCGTCGATGAGACTTGCTGCTTCGGGGAGCCGTTGTCTCGGCACGAAACGCAGGATGCCGTCTCGATAGACCTTGGGCTGTGCCGCCAGCAGCAGTCCGAGGAATATGACGATGAAGAAGTTGCCGACGCCCTCAAAAACACGCGCCAGAATTTTGATGGTCTGACTGACGATCGCGCCGGTTCCGGAAGCGATCGTGCTGGCATCGGGAAGTTTCGGGCCGCGCGACGGCGATGCTGAGGGGGCGGGGATCGGCGTGACGCCGTTGTCGGTTGACGGCGTCTTCGCGCCCACGTTGAGGAAGCTGGTGTCGACCCCTTGCTTCTTCAGAAAATCCCTGGCGTTGCCCAACTGCGCACGGAGGGTCGAACTCAAGGCCGTGGCCTGTTGGGCGATGGTCGCGCCGCCGAGCACAACCACTCCGGACAACAGGCCGGTGAACAGGATACAGACGATCACCAGCCGCAGGGTTTGATTGCCGCCGAACACCCGGCGCAGCAGATCGGCCATGGCCGTAAGGAACACGCCGAACAGGACGCCAGCGAACAGCATCAACAGCGTCGCCGACGAATACCAGGCCAATGCGAGGACCGCGCCGAAGGCGATAATGCCGATCCCGCCGGCCGCGATGGAGCGGGCAAGAGACTGCCGTTCGAAGCCCTGACTTTCAGGCAAACCGTCCACGCTGAACCTCACCGATTCCCAAGGCAGGCACTCTTTCCGCAAACGCGGCAAGGATCAAGCGGGCCGCGACCCTTGCGGGCCACGACCATCAACAAAAAGGGCGCCTTGTGATGGGCGCCCTTCAGATTCTCGAAAGCTGTGGAGAGGCAGCGCAGGTTGCCGGTTACAGCGAGTAGTACATTTCGAACTCGACCGGATGCGGCGTCATCTCGAAGCGCTCCACCTCGGTCATCTTCAATTCGATGAAGGCGTTGATGAAGTCGTCGTCGAACACGCCGCCGGCCTTGAGGAAGGCGCGATCCTTATCGAGGCTTTCCAGCGCCTCGCGCAATGAGCCGCAGACCGTCGGAATCTGCTTCAGTTCTTCCTTCGGCAGGTCATAGAGGTCCTTGTCCATGGCGGGGCCGGGATCGGTCTTGTTCTTGATCCCGTCGAGGCCCGCCATCAGCATCGCCGCGAAGGCGAGATACGGATTGGCCATCGGGTCGGGGAAACGAACCTCGACGCGCTTGGCTTTCGGCGATGTGGTGTAGGGGATGCGGCAGGAGGCGGAGCGGTTGCGCGCCGAATAGGCGAGCAGCACCGGCGCCTCGTATCCAGGGACCAGCCGCTTGTAGGAGTTGGTGGACGGGTTGGTGAAGGCGTTGATCGCCTTGGCGTGCTTGATGATGCCGCCGATGTAGTACAGGCAGGTTTCCGACAGGTCGGCGTACTTGCTGCCGGCGAAGGTCGGCTTGCCGTCCTTCCAGATCGATTGGTGAACGTGCATGCCCGAGCCGTTGTCGCCGTAGACCGGCTTCGGCATGAAGGTGGCGGTCTTGCCGTAGATGTGCGCGACCTGGTGAATGCAGTATTTGTATACCTGCATCTGATCGGCCATGTAGGTCAGCGTATCGAACTTCATGCCGAGTTCGTGCTGGGCGGACGCTACCTCGTGATGGTGCTTCTCGACCTTCACGCCCATGCGGGCCATGGCGCCGAGCATCTCCGAGCGCATGTCCTGGATCGAGTCCTGCGGTGGAACCGGGAAGTAGCCGCCCTTGGTGCGGATGCGATGACCGAGATTGCCGCCCTCATATTCGGTATCGGAATTGGTCGGCAACTCGGAGGAATCGAGCTTGAAGCCGGTATTGTAGGGCGTGGTCTGAAAGCGCACGTCGTCGAACACGAAGAATTCGGCTTCCGGGCCGACATAGACCGTATCGCCGATGCCCATCGATTTCACCATCGCCTCGGCCTTCTTGGCGATTCCGCGAGGGTCACGGTTATACGGCTCGCCCGTGGACGGCTCCAGGATGTCGCAGGTGAGCACCATGGTGGTTTCCGCGAAGAACGGATCGATCGTCGCCGTCGCCGGATCTGGCATCAGCGTCATGTCGGACTCGTTGATCACCTTCCAGCCGGCAATCGATGAGCCATCGAACATCGTGCCCTCGGCGAAAAACTCTTCGTCGATCATGCTGATGTCGAAGGTGACATGCTGCCACTTGCCGCGCGGATCGGTGAAACGCAGATCGACGTATTTTACGTCGTTGTCCTTGATTGATTTCAGGACGTCATTGGCGGTCTTCATAAACACCCCTTGTCTCTGCTGGTCGTCGTAATCGCCGGCGCGAAGCGGCCGTCGGGATGGCTTAATGAGTGATGTCGTTCTCAAAGGATTTAGATGGCGTCGAGGCCGGATTCTCCCGTTCGGATCCGAATGGCCTCTTCGATATTGGATACGAAGATCTTGCCGTCGCCGATGCGGCCCGTCTGGGCGGCGCGCCTGATGGCTTCGATGGCTTTTTCGACCAGATCATCGCCGATCACAATCTCGATTTTGACCTTGGGCAGGAAGTCCACCACGTACTCCGCGCCGCGATAGAGCTCGGCGTGCCCCTTCTGCCGGCCAAAGCCTTTTGCCTCGATCACGGTGATGCCTTGCAATCCGATCTCCTGAAGGGCTTCCTTTACTTCGTCGAGCTTGAACGGTTTGATGATGGCTTCGATCTTCTTCATTGAACGTCTCCTGGCGCTTCCAATGTCCAGCCAGTGGCTGATGCGCGCTCACACTGCCGCCTGCAGCAGCGGTCATGCACTGGATTTCGGACGAACACAAAGTCGCGGGACACGCTTCATTGCCTGCCAGTGGACACACTGGTCGAATTTTCTTTCCCAAAGCAGGGTTCGTGCCAACACGTAAATCTACAAGAATATCCATGCTATCATACGATCAAGAGGATCCTGGCAGGCCTTGGGGGTCGGGTGTCCGGGCACTCGTTCGACTATAAAACAGGCAATCGGCTTAATTTTTGTGCAGCGGTGAGATTGCGAGACGGGCAGCTTGCCCGATCGGGTTCAAGGCCATGGAGATTCTGACGACCGGCGAAATGGAGCAGGCCGACCGGCTCGCGATCGCGGGAGGCGTGTCGGGCTTCGCCTTGATGCTGCGTGCCGGGCAGGCGGTCGCGAACGCGGCCACCGACCTTGCGGAGAAAGGACCGATCCTGGTTGTCGCCGAATGCGGCAACAACGGCGGCGACGGGTTCGTTGCGGCGACGGAACTGGCGGCGCGCGGCTACGAGGTTGCGGTCATCCTGCTGGGCGAGCGAGAAAGTCTCAAGGGCGACGCCGCGCTCGCGGCCAAAGGCTGGAAAGGTTCTGTGCTGCCTTGCGACCTCTCCGCGCTCGGTTCGCCCACGCTGATCATCGACGCGCTGTTTGGCGCGGGCCTCAACCGGCCGGTCAAGGGCGACGCTCTCGCGACGATCGAAGCCATCATGGCCAACGGTGCGCCGGTGCTCAGCATCGATCTGCCGAGCGGCATCAACGGCACCACAGGCGCGGTCATGGGCGCTGCGATCCGTGCGACCGAGACGGTCACGTTCTTTCGCAAGAAACCCGCGCATCTGCTGCTGCCGGGCCGGATTCATTGCGGCCGGGTTCGCGTGGCCGATATCGGCATCGCCGATACGGTGCTGGACGAGATTCGGCCTGTAACCTTCGAGAATACCCCGGATTATTGGCACGGTGCGTTTCCCGCGCCACATATCGACGGACACAAATACGCGCGCGGCCATGCCGTTGTCGTGTCCGGCCATCTGACATCAGCGGGTGCGGCCCGACTGTCCGCGCGGGGCGCGCTGCGGGCCGGAGCCGGTCTCGTCACCGTGCTCTCGCCGGACGATGCGCTGGGCGCGAACGCCGCGGCGCTGACTGCCGTGATGGTGCGCCGCATGAACGGCGCGGCCGGCTTCGCGGAAGTCCTGGCGGATCGGCGTCTCAATGCCTGCGTCATCGGACCCGGCGCCGGGATCGGCGAGGAAACCCGCGCCCTTGTGTCCACGGCCCTCGCAGCGGGGCGGGCGCTGGTGCTCGACGCCGACGCGCTGACGAGCTTCGCCGATACCCCGGATCGTCTGTTCGCGACCATCAGGCAGTCGGGAGGCTCCGACATTATCCTGACGCCGCACGAAGGCGAGTTCCATCGACTTTTCAGCGAGATGAGTAATAAACATCCACTTCGATCAAAACTTGAGCGGGTGCGGGACGCGGCGCGGCGTGCGGGAGCGGTTGTTCTGCTCAAGGGGGCTGACACGGTGGTGGCTTCGCCGGACGGACGCGCGACCATCGCGGCCAACGCCCCGCCATGGCTCGCGACGGCAGGCTCGGGCGATGTGCTGTCCGGCATCATCGGCGGCCTGCTGGCGCAGAGCGTGGCGGCCTTCGAGGCGGCGTGCATGGGGGTATGGATGCACGGCGAGACCGGGCGCGAGGCGGGGCCGGGCCTGATCGCCGAGGATTTGCCCGAGGTTCTGCCCGCGGTCCTGCGGCGGCTCTATGATCGGTTCGGGATTGATTACTAAGATTATGATATCTTGGGTTATTCCACCGCGAACCAGCCGACCTGCCGCGGCGCGCTCCATTCCACCACCATGGTCTCGATCAGCCATGCTCCGGCAATGTCGGCGACGAAGGCGATACGCTGGGTCTGCCCTGCATCGACCAGCACCGTATCCAGCCAGAACGGTTTCCAGCCGTCGTCGAGGCGGTCCAGCAGGCGGGCGTGATGTCCATGCAAATGAAACACCATGGGCGTTGTTGTCGTGTTCTTTAGCGCGAGCACGGCGGTCCGGCCGCGTTTGATGCGGAAGGCGGGTGCCCTGCGCGTGCTGAAGATCGCCGGGCGATCCCATGACGAAGTTCCTGCAGGGGAGATCAGCGGCACGTCGGTACGCAACGCGTTCCTGAGATCGAGCCGCGCCGGCAGGTTGGCGGACGGCAACGCCGGCGGCGTGGGCAGCGGTGTGGATCGCGCCGGCCCATCGGAAACCTTCAGGAGGGCGATCTGACGCGGGTTGCCGCCGCCGTCATGCAGGGTGATGGCCGATGCCGTCCCCGCCGGAAGCGTTGCGTCTATGATGGCGTCGATCCGTGTTCCCGGAGCAAGCACCAACCTCCCGTTGCGCGCCAGAAACGGCTCCGCGGGCTGGCTATCGATCGCCATGATCCGCACATCCAGATTTTGGATTGCAAGAGCAATCGCATTGCGTTGACAGGCATTGATGACCCTCAGCCTGAGCCGCTCGTTGACGTGAAGGTTGAGGTCGAGCGACGGCTTGCCGTTCACCAGGTAGAGAGGCGGTCCAATCTTTTTTTCGTTTTCGGTCGGGCCGGGCGCGACAGGCCGTCCTTCGGCGTCCAGCCGCCAGTCCTCGATCAGCATGACCTCGTCACGATCAGCCTCGATCGGCTCCCGTTCCTCCACAATCAGAGCCTGCGCGGGCGAGGGCCGGGTCATACCGTCTCCCAGCAGGCGGGCGTCGCACATGAAAGTCCCGGCCTGCCGTAACGGGAATGCGTAGCGGTCGGTCCCGCCTGGCGAGATGGAGGAGCGGGCGGTCAGGGGCTCGATGGCGGCCGCGCCATCTGGTCCGCGCCAGTTCAGAACCAATGGCGTCGTCAGGCCGTTGGTTACGACAGCGTCCACGCTCTCGCCTTGATGGAAGCGCGGAATTTGGGATGAGCCGCCGGTCCTCAGGGACCAGACCGTGGTTTCGTGATGATCCGGCCCGAGTGAAAGGGGGGCGGGCGTCGCGTCGATGGCGAGCCTTTGCGGGTCTTGCGATCGGGCATGAATCGGAGCCGCGGGACCTGCCACGGCGGTTGCCCCGAAACCGGCCAGAAGATGCCGCCGGGTTAATCGAACAGGACGAAGCATCATATGCCAATGCGGATCATGTTCTTCGGACTCTGTCCAGCCACCAGCGGCTGGGCCGAGCGGCCATTTTTTTGCTGCGAACCAGTCTCCACATGTTATAAGCCCGCCGCATCGAGCGCGTCGATGACGGCGGGAGATGAAAACCCAGCCCCGTCGGCATGCCTGATTTCAACTCGTTGGAGCATGACGTCTACCGAAAGCCTCTTCGCATTTTTCGGCATCATGCTCGGTTTCGCAGGCCGGATTGATGCGCCTAGTTCCACTGGCGGGCGTGGCGGAATTGGTAGACGCGCTGGATTTAGGTTCCAGTGACGAAAGTTGTGGGGGTTCGACTCCCTCCGCCCGCACCAAGCGCTAAAGCGTTTGAGCAGTAACCATTCAGGCAGCTATCCAGATCGGATATATGCCGGCCGTACACCGATGCAGGCGTTTCGCCGCGCATCGACCGATTGACAATGATCCGGCCGTTTCCGCCGGATCGAGCGGAAGAAGATTGACGCCATGCAGGTGAACGAAACCCTCTCCGAGGGACTGAGGCACGAGTTCCAGGTCAGCATTCCCGCCGCCGAGATCACGGCCAAGGCGGATGAGCGGCTCGTGAACCTCAAGGACAAGGTGAAGATCAACGGCTTTCGCCCCGGGAAGGTGCCGGTCGACCATCTCAAGAAGCTTTATGGCCGCTCCGTGATGGTCGAGACCATCGAGGACACGATCCGCGACACGAACATGCAGATCGTCAACGACCGCGGCCTCAAGCTTGCAGGCAATCCCAAGGTCACGATGCCTTCGGAACCGAAGGAAATCGAAGACATCCTCGCGGGCAAGTCCGATCTCAGCTACAGCGTGGCGATCGAGGTCGTGCCGCCGATCGAACTGGCGGACTTCAAGTCCTTCACCCTCGAGAAGCCGGTGGTCGACGTGAGCGACGCCGATGTCGATGAAGCCGTCAAACGGATCGCCGAACAGAATCGCACCTACTCCACCAGGGCGGAAGGTGCGAAGGCCGAGAATGGCGATCGCATCACCATTTCGTTCAAGGGCACCATCGACGGCGAGCTTTTCGAGGGCGGAAGCAGCGAGGATATCCTGGTCGTGCTGGGATCGAACGCCCTCATTCCGGGATTCGAGGAGCAACTGGTCGGAGCCGGGGTGGGAGAAACGCGCACGGTCAAGGCATCGTTCCCCGGCAACTACGCCGACTCCGAGCTTGCCGGGAAGGATGCCGAGTTCGAGACCACGGTGAGCCTGATCGAGGCGCCGGAGGATCTCAAGATCGACGATGAGTTCGCCAAGCTGCTCGGCCTGGAAGAACTCGATCAGTTGAGGCAGGTCGTCCGCGAGCAGCTCAGCGCCGAATTCGCCCGGGCGATGAGGCAGCACGTCAAGCGCGCCTTGTTCGATCGCCTCGACGAGACCCACAAGTTCGATGCGCCCCCGACCCTGGTGGAGGAGGAGTTCGAGCAGGTTTGGAAAACCATCATGGCGGAGATGGAAAAAGAGAAAAAGACCTTCGCTGACGAGAACACCACCGAAGAAGAGGCCAAGGCCGAGTACCGCCGGATTGCCGACCGCCGGGTACGGCTCAGCCTGGTGCTCTCGGAGATCGGCGAAAAGAATGGAATCACGGTCGCGGACGATGAAATCAACCGTGCGTTGATCAGTCGCGCTCGCCAGACGCCGGGCCGCGAAAAGGAGATCTGGGATTACTATCAGCGAAACCCGCAAGCGCTGGCTCAGATTCGCGCGCCCCTGTTCGAGAACAAGGTCGTGGATTTCATCCTTGAGCTCGCCACGATCACGGAAAAGAGTGTGACGCGCGAGGATCTTTTCAAGGAGCACGAGGCGCATAGCGCTGAGATGTGAGCGGCGCCGGGTCCGATGACTCTGATTGGCGCCGCATCGCAACCGGGGCCGCCATCGGGAACCGAAGCGCCGGGCGAGATTCCCGGCGAAGCCGAATCGAAAGGGCTGCCGGTGAACCTTCGATTCCGGCGTGGCCTGTATCGTTCGAGCGACGCATGTCCTCGGGACTTCTGACCCGAGGACGGATGCCGGTCAGCCTGAAGAAAAACGCATCAAATCAAAATCATAGAGGCCTGCTTCTGAATTCCGTCAGAAGCGCAGATCCGGGTGCCGATGGTCGACGTCACGGTGGCGTGGCCGGGGGCGGAGCCGGAGGAGGTCGCCAACCGGGTGATGGCGCCGATCGAGCGGGCGA
>JAANMX010001583.1_pt1 | contig 25334 bp, 10 predicted proteins | sample 7279681 | NCBI WGS metagenome assembly JAANMX01 (sample SAMN14094542, study PRJNA606508) | bioreactor metagenome | isolation source: A lab-scale SPAN reactor treating ammonium-rich wastewater day 351 | place: Ireland: Galway | collected 2018-01-01
AGCCGAGGTGAAGGTGATGGGTGCCGTGGCGGTGCCAATGGCCAGCAGGGCGCCATCCACATGGAGACTGGTGTACGCATCCATGACGACGCTGGCGCCAGCCTCCACGGTCAAGGTCGCCCCATCCCCCACCCAGACATCGCTTGTCACGTGGTAGGGGCTGCCGGCAAGGGTCCATGTGGTGTTCGTTGTGATCGTGCCCCCTACGTCGGTGGTCGGGCCATCCGGGCCTGGGGAGTCAGGTTGCTGAAAGTAAGGTTGTGCGGAAGCAGCGTCTGGCCGGTTCAGACTGCTTGGTTGTGCGGCAGCATTGGGCGCTGCAGGTTGGAGTCGCGTTGGCAAAGGCGCCGGCGTGGGCGCCGTGGGTTGAGGTCGCGTTGGTAAAGGTGCTAGAGCCGCTGCGGCGGCGGGTCGGGTTGGTTGCTCTAGGGCCGCAATGCCGCCTGCTTCTGCTGCCCGGATCGGTGGCGCAGGCACATCCCACGCGTTGGCAGCCAGACGGGTCGTACTGTTGAGGTCAACCGCGACCGTGCCACCGTAGGCATACTCCACTGTGGTGCTTAGGGGCACGCCTGTGGCGAGCTGGCGCTGTCGCATCGGGTAGCCGAAGGTATCTGGGATATAGGTAGTAGTTGTTTTCAGCGTGCCGTCATCGGATGTCACCAGTTGGTCCAGGACATCGTAGGCGTAGGCAACAGTGGGGCCGTCTGCCACAATTTTTTTGACTGGACGGTTTGCTAGGTCATAACTCCAGGTAGTCGCCTTGCCATTGCCATCGGTGAAGCCGGTCAGGTTGCCCAGTGGATCGTAGGCGTAGCTCTCCTGCCCGCCATCGGCGAAGTTCGTACGGGTCAGATGATTGAGAGAATCATAGGTATAGTTAATCGTACGACCGGTCTGGTCAGTGATGCGGGTCAGATTGCTCTCCCCATCGTACTGCATGGCCGTGCGGCCATTGAGCGCATCCACGGTGGCGATTAGCCGATTCAAGGCATCGTACTCCATGGCTGCGCTGTTGCCCAGGGCGTTGGTGGCTTGCACCAGGCGACCTGCCGTGTCATAGGCCAGGTGGGTAGTGCGCCCCAGCGCATCGATCATCTTCGTGACCTGCCCTCTATCGCTGTAGGTCATGTTGGTCGTGCGCCCCAAAGGATCGGTCACCAAAAGCAACTGTCCATGGCTGTCATACCCCATCTGGTAGGTCTGACCCAAGGCATCGGTGAACCTGGTCAAATTCCCCGCTGTGTCATAGGTGAAATTGGTGTCACTGCCGTCGCTGCCTACCACCCGGCTGACCTGGTCAAATGGTCCCTTGCGCTCATAGGCCACGCTGGTCTCAGCAAACTCCTGGGTTATATTGCCAAAACGGTCATAGAGAGCCATGGCGGGCGGGTTGGAAGTGAACCCAGGCTGTAGTTGGTCGTTATATCCCGTGGTCGTCGTGTAGATACCGTTGAAACTGGCTACCGGGTTAAAGAGTTTGTCCAGGGTTGTCACCACCTGGGAACCGTTATCGGCGCGCACGGTAACCCCGGACTCGGCGTAGGCGAGGGACATGGTTGATCCAGTAGGCCACGTACGGTTCACCAGCCGCCCTTTGTTGTCCAACACATAGGAGGTGGTGGCCCCGCGGCGGTCCAAATGGGTGGTCATCATGCCACGGCTGTCGTAGGTAAAACTCTCGCGATTGTTCAGGGGATCGATAAACGCGGTCAAATGGCCCGCTAAATCATGTTCCAGGCGGTAGGTGCGGCCTGCGCTATCCTCGATGCGCGCCAGCCAACCATTGGCATCGTAGAAGTAGTCGAAGGTATTCCCGTTGGTATCGGTGATGCGTTTGATCCGGGTTGTGAGTGCCCAGCCGCCTGCTGGCGCGCTCTTGCCGTTGCTCTCGTACAGCAGCACCTGAAAGTTGCCGTAGCGGTCGGTGATACGCTCCAACCGGCCGTCGGCGTTGTAGCGCAGGGCAGAGCCGTCCCGGTAGGTCCGGGTCCAACTGTCGTCAGCGTTATCGGTCAGGGTGCTAAAATCACCCGTGGGTGGCAGATAGCTGCCGTCCCGCCGCGTGAAGTTGACCTGCGAGCCATCGGACTCCACAATGGTCACCCACTTGCCACGGTCTACGAGCAGCGTGTCGTGAGCGCTAAACCAACCCAACCCGAAAGGGGAGAGATCATTGCGGGTGACCCGGACGGGCCAATCTAGATTCGTACTGAAGATAGACCAGTTGTAACCGACCGTGCATCCTTGTAGGCAAGGACGAATTAAGAACCAATATTCAGCGCCAAGTGAACCATCATACATGCCTGGAGCCATTGTCTGGGTTGGCGTAAATACGGCGGATACCTGCTGTCCCTCGCCTGCTGCCGTAAAGCCAGCGCCGCGGAATCCCCAGTGGCTTCTGTCTGGAATGGCGTAGCCTGAACTCACACCCAAGGTCGTCGAGACGACAATCTGGTTGACCATCAGGCTGGACCGATAATTGGCGACCACCTGGGTCGGCAAGCCGCCCAGGCTGGGCAGCCCCATCGTACCCACGCTCTGGGAAAGCTCGCCGCTGGCGAAATTGATGCCCGATCCACAGTCCTTCTTTTTCGGCTCGCAGTTGTCGTTGTTGTCGGCGCCGTCGGGATCGCCGGGGTTTGGTCTTTCTGGCGGCGGGGGCGGACCTTTTTCCGGAGGAGGGGGGGCTGCAAAACCGTAGGAACTAAAATGGGGCAGCGTGGCGCGCAGCCCCTTCTTGCCGCCGCCCAGATCGACCACTGCGGCCTGTACTGGGTCGCTCCAGCGCGCCTCTTTTTCCAACCAGTAGTAGCAATAAAGACCATTGGTCCAGTTGTAGCCCACAGGGAGTGGTCCATCGTAGTCAATGGTCCAAACGGCATTGCCACTGAACGTTGTCCCATCCGGCTCAAACATGACGAATCCGAGCGGAATACGCCCATCCGTGAAGGGGCCGGGTAGGGCGGAATAGTCCCCCGTAGTCGGATCGACTGGCAACACTGTCAGGCGCACTGCCTTGGTGGTGGTGATGGCACCCGCAGAAAAGACGACGTCGGTCGTCCCAGCCGAGTTGGTGGCCGTGCCCCCGGCCGCGCCGATGGGGGTCACTACAGTCTCCAGCGGCACCAGTTCCACCGTCTCGACATCCACCGGTGTATAGGGTTGAACACTGATCTGGCGATTGGCAAAGGTATAGCCATTGGCGAACATCACCAGGGTGTAATCACCCGGTGGCAACGGCAGGATGTAACGGCCCTGGCTGTCGCTATTGGTTTCAAAGGCGGTGTCCACCGCCCGCACTCGGGCGCTGGCAATCGGCAGCTTGCTCTTGAACGAGATGACCTGGCCCCGCACGGATCCATTGTCCGTCAACGGCGTCGGTGTTACCAGAATGACGCCGCTCTGGGCCGAATTGTCCACATCGCGGATCTGGACAGTGCCTACCTGCGCAAAGGTGCGTTGCGCACTGGCCCCAGCCTCAAGCGTGAGGATCTCTGATTCCTGGGCTTGGGCTGGGCTGGGCGCAGTTGAAGTGGCAGGGCCTGATGCAGCGCCCGCACCGCCGCCGCGGATCACCAGGGGCAGATAGAGATGAGAACCAGGTGGCGGTGGCTGGTCACCGCCGATCTGGATGCGCCGGGTGCGGCTATCTTTGTTGACAAAGGTCACCTTCTCCCCGACGGCAACCTGTATGGTGTCCGGTTGAAAACCATTGGCCGTGACTTCCATGGTCCCCGGCGCTTCGACCAGCAACCTGGCCTGGTTTGTCTGCAGAGTCAGGGCAGGGAGGCTTTGTTCCACCGGAGTGTCCGATGTCTGGGCTATCACGGCAGCGGGTTGCGATGATGAGCTTACCAGCATCACGAACAACAACAACCATGACATTACGATTCGCTGTGTCTTGCGCATTTCTCAACTCCAATTCCATTGAAAACTTCTGGTCGATGATCCGATATAAAGATTGCCAGGGGGATTTTGGGGTTACTCTCTCATTTCCACTATGACTTGTTGTGATACTACCTCACGTACGGGCAGATCATGCAGCGGCCGGTTTAGGGCAAATTCGGCAAAGGCTGGCGAGACATCCCGATAAAGTAGGCGCGCAACGATGGTGTAGGGGCCTTGTCCCGGCCGCGGGGGTGTGAGGCGAAAGGGAATACGCCGGGTCTCCAGGGGTGCCAAACGGTTGTCCAAGAGGATTTGCGTTGCCACCCAGAAGCGATGCAGTTCAATGGGCTTGCCCTGGGCATCCCCCAACACTTTGCGAAACTGAATTGTCTCGGGTGTGAGCATGCCGAAGGCATCCAGCCCGCCAATCTGTTGCAGAATTTGGCCCGTAGCGTCCCGCAGGGAGAGTTCCAGCCACAGTTGTCGCAGATCCGCAGCACCTGTGGGCAACATGTGGCCGGCGCCGCTGTTGGTCACGCTCACGGTGATTTGCCACACGTCCCCACGTTCGATATCCAGGCTCAGTTCGGCGGCTTTGTGCAACAATGTGGGATCTTGCGCCGTATCCGGCAAGGAACTGAGGGCACCGGGGATGCTGCCGTGGGCGGACACGGACTGAACCAGACCGCTGTCGGCCCGGCGCGCCTGGACGGTGGGCATATGGCACGATTGACAGCTCTCGCCCCGCTCTGGATAGGGACTGGCTAGCCATTCGTCATAGGTCGGCTCCAGGGGTGTGCCCGTCTCAGTGTAGACGTTATGACAGGTGCCACACAGCGTCGATTCAGAAATGATAGGCGGCAACAATTGCCCACGGTGAGCCTCAGGCGCAGAGCGCAAGACCAGGCGGCTAAAGGCCGCCTGGGGCAGATCGGCCGCGGTCGGTTGCAACGTCAGGTTGCCGTTGTTGGGCGGCTCTCCGGCCTGGGTGGCCAGATGACAAACGGTACAGGTAACGCCCTCGGCCGCTGCGTCACTCTGGGGCAAATGAATGCCCAGGGTCCGGGACTCATAGCCTTTGCTGTCGGGGTGGATGGCATTGTCAGCCACACCCGCCTGCGCATCCATTTCACCCCGCATCAGGCCAACCGGGTTATGGCAGGCCGCACAGTACTGGGCTGCCTGGACGCCCCGCTCCTGGATGAAGAGCATGGTCACGGCCTGGTAGTAGGCGTTGGTTCCAGCCTGGGCGTGTAGAGATGACCGCCATTGCGCTGTTGCGTCGGTATGACAGCCGACACAACGGGTTGCAGATGGCAAGTCATTTTTGCCAAGAGCAGCGTGGTGGATGCCGATGCGCGGTTGGGATGGTCGGGATAGGGGGGTGGCCTTCCAGAGGACACCGGGCACAGCAACCAGAGCAGCTAGACTGACAGAGAGGAGCAAACCGACCGGCCAGGCCAGATGCAGAGGGGGGCTATTTTCAGCGCCAATACGGGAGATGCGCCGGATGACGTGCCACAAGCTGTGCGCGCCAAGCGTTGCCACCAGCGCAAAAGTAGACACGTTGTGAAAGCGGCGCAGAGGTTCCACGTTGGTTGCCCAAAGAAGCGCGCCCCCCGAAAGGACCAGCAGGGCCAGGAACGTCAGGGTTAGGTAGCCCAAAAGCGAATTGGCATGCTGCATGATGGTGACCCTTCGCGACCACCAATGCTGGACCAGAAACGGTGCCAGGATGCCCACGCTACCAGCCGCGCTGATCAGGTGTATGGTCAACACGACCCTGGGAGAGAATTCCAGCCCTTGACCGGTTAGTGCCGCCAGGGCCACCATGCCCAGGAAACTGACTATAAAGAAACGGTTTGTTTTTCGTCTTTTAGATATACTCAAATTCGCACGCTGCGGCCGTTCCGCTCCGATATCCGTTAGATATATCACAATCCTCACTCGAGTCCATCTCAGCCAAATCCTCTGAGTGGGTTCAACAGGAATCGGGCCGAGGATGCAACTCCCTCAAATAAGGCCATCAAGACATCCACCGGCGTCGTGCGCCAGGCCACGCCACTACCCAATTGACCGTCCGAGTTGAATCCCCAGCACTTGGCTCCACCCGCGCTGGACAGGGCGCATGTGTGGAACCCGCCCGCAGTAAACGAGTTCTACTTTAGGCTGTTCCAAAGATAAAGTATCCGATCAAAGTCCCCTGCACTTTCAGTCCATGTGAGCCTGTACGTTGACATCCAGGCGTCGAAATTCGTGAAGTGCCGGGGACTTTGGAGGACTTGACTTTGCATATACTTGGTAGACGACTACTGGGAGATGAGAGCAGGCAGAAAAACAGACTTTGGACTTACAATAGTTACAAATTCCGTTGGCATAAGATTGGCCTCATTTGAACTGATCCGAAGGATGTTAATGATCAGATCCCCCTCGTTAAGAGTACCGGACGGAACAGTAACCTGAAATGGAAGGAGAGCATACCGATATCCACCCAATGATCCCGACCATACAATCTCTCCATTCTCATAAATGCCACCCTGGTCGAGACCGCCGGCAAAAGTGGTTTGGGAAGGAATCCTATTGACAATCTGTAACCCGGTGACACTTTGACTGCCATGGTTGCTTACCTTAATGGTAAAGCCAATAGTTGTTGTGGTCGTTTGAACAACAAGAGGATCGGTCGTCATGCTAACATCAAAAGTAGCCGGCTCGCGATAACGAGCTATCTCCTCAGCAGTGGAATTGAGTACCTTGCGATTATCAGCGTCGCAGGGGGGGTTGTCGAGATTACCTTTCTGGCAGTTCAGAGATGTGCCTTCGGGGACACCCATGGGAATACCTTCATAGGCTAAGTCCGGGTTCGACCAATATGGAACCTGAAAACACCATTGCCCCCCCTGAGCATCACATCTATCACTGTAGGCCATAATTGTCATCCATTGACCCTGAGGAGCAATATAACCATGACCAAATGTGTGCGGTGTATTATCCTCCACATACCAGTCATGGCCTGCTCTCATATTATGTCCGAGTTCATGAGCAAAGGTTAAAGACGTACCATAGTCCAACACTCTAATGACACTATGTGCATCCGAATCAGCTATACCCGACCAACCTGCATGGTCCATGTTCCGGTCATCAATAAGAAGGGAAACCAAGTCAGCCGAATACGTATCACGTAAGATACTAATATTATCGACAACACCAAAATGAAGGGCAGACAAATCCGCAGATGCACCGGATTCCACATAATTTACTTCAGCGGTATGTACCAATCGAAGGGTTTGGTTGATACCACTATTAATGTAGGATTGATTGGCTGTGTTCACCATCAAGTCAATCAGGGTGGTGATCTCAGATGTCCCCCCAGCCTTGTTCCGAGCGGCTGGGGTATATGCCACAAGTACATCGATGACCGCAGCAGCCAGGGCATTTGATTTTAACGCCGGAACTTTCAATGCAGGGGATTCCAATGAAACTATCATTGAGTCGTTTCTGCTCTCCAGGCTTGAAGTCAAGACCATTGGTGAGCTAAGTTCTATATGGTCCGTTGATGTGATATATCTCTCTCCGGAAAAGCCACGCGGATCAACTTGTTGGATGCTATGCACTCCACCACCGACATGACGTATTCGATAGAGTGCCGGAGGCGCGATAATCTCACCTGTCATAATTCCATCCATAACAACAAAAATCGCCTGGCTATGGCTTATGCCCTCCAGATGGCCTATCCAACTGTAGCTGCCCGATGGGTTCTGTACCACGCGTTCCAGCACAGCGGTTAAAATGGTGTCTGTGAACAGATTTAGCGGCAGAGTATCATGGGCTGCGAACAAAGTTAGCCCGGAACCAGCATCACCCAGTTGACCAAAGTCAATAGTAACCAATCGGGAACGGCTAATATTGGGGGTTTTGCTTAGCTGATTAAGTTTAAGCTGGCCTGTATCTCCAGTCTCAACAAACAACCCCGACCCAATCGCGCCTTTGGAGGGCCAAGTAGAAGCACCTTTGGCCACAATTGGCGCAATTCCAAACAAAAATACAAAGACAATAAAAATCCCACCAATGAATATTGATTTCGAGAGTGTCATTCAATGCCTCCACAATTCATAAAATACACAGGTTCATTATCCAGAGCCATCCCACCTCATGCCCTAACCGTACGATCCCGCCAATTTTGTTGACCCAGGACTTATTCGGTGCTCATCCGCTAATACTTTGAAATAGACAAGGAGCTGCCTTTTTGCTAAATTTTAGGCTTCGAGACCAAACTTAGCGAAAGGCAACCCCATGCGAAAGCCAAAAGACTGGGGACAACCGTGTCCCAATCCGGCCTGTGACCATTATAAATCGTGCTCAAGTTGTTGCTGTGCAAAGTGGAACTGACTGCCATCAGCAAGAACGAATTCTACTTTAGGCTGTTCCAAAGATAAAGTATCCAATCAAAGTCCCCGGCACTTTCAGTCCATGTGAGCCTGTACGTTGACATCCAGGCGTCGAAATTCGTGAAGTGCCGGGGACTTTGGAGGACTTATTTTCGTGAAGTCGTCTTAGCGGACGACACTGGGCAAATAGAGAGTTTCATCCATCGGTCGGATGGTCACACCGACGTTGGCCGTACTGCTGGCTACCCCGTCGCTGACTGTATAGGTGAAGCTGTCACTGCCGTTGGCGTTGGCGTGGGGTACATAACGCAGGGATCCGTCCGGCTCAATCGTTGCGCGGCCCAGGGAGCCTTGGGTGACGCCGGTAATGGTCAAGGCATCCCCATCCACGTCCTGGTCGTTGCCCAGAACGGCGAGCAGAGCCTGGCTGTCTTCGTCCAGCACCAGCAGATCATCCGCAGCTGCCGGGGCGTCGTTGACCGGCGTCACTGTGACGCTGACGGTTGCCATCCGGCTGCCCCCCTTGCCGTCGCTGAGGGTATAGGCGAAGTTGTCCACACCGTTGAAGTCCTTCTTCGGCGTGTAGGTGACAGCACCGTTTTGGTTCAGCGTTGCCGTGCCGTTGGCTGGTGCCGTCAGCGCGGCTACGGAGAGCGTGTCACCATCCACGTCGCTGTCGTTGCTGAGCACAGAAAGGGTGAAGGGCTGCTCCTCTGCCGTAGTGGCGCTGTCTTTGACAGCCACGGGCGGGTCGTTGACTGCCGCCACCTGCACGGTGACAGTGGCGCTGGCTGCACCGCTGCCGCCGTTGCCGGTGATGTAGGTGAATGTGTCCGTTCCGTGGAAGTTGGCGGACGGCGTGTACGTCACCGTGCCGTCTCCGTTGACCACAACTTTGCCCTGTTGGGGCGTCACCCCCAGCACTGCGAGCGTACCGACGGTCGCCGTGTCATTGCCCAAAATCGCAATCTGCACGGCTGTGTCCTCGTCTGTGCTGGCGCTGTCGTCCACTGCGGCTACCAGATTTGTGTCTGGATCGACCACCACCGATACCCGCCCGGTGGAAGCCGCTTGACCGCTGCGGCCCGCTGCCCCGAATTGATAGGTGAAGCTGTCCGTACCGCTGAAGCCGGAGTTGCGGGTGTAGGTGATGCTGTTGTCGTTGTTGCGCTGGGTGTTGCCATTGGCCGCCGGGTCCACCGACTGGATGGTCAAGGCCGCGCCATCGGTGTTGATGTCGTTGCCCAACGGGAAGATCGTCACCGATTCCGCCTGGACAGCCCGGCCTGTGGTGTTGAGGATCACCGCATCTTCCACACCCGCAGGCGCATCTTCGACGGGGTGAATCGTCACCGAGACCGAGGCGACCCCACTGCCGCCATTGCCGTCGCTGATGATGTAGGTGAAGGCATCGTTGCCGTTGTAGTCTAAGGCGGGGGTATAGCTGATGACACCGCCGCCAAGGATGACAGCCGTGCCCGCCCCTGGCTGACTCACCGCTGCGAGGGTCAGGGAGTCACCTTCCGGGTCACTGTCGTTGGCGAGTACGGCAATGGTCACCGCTGTATCCTCGTCTGTTTCCGTCTGGTCATCCTGGGCAACGGGCGCATCGTTGACCGCGGTGATGGTCAGACTCACCGTTGCGTCGTCGAGGCCGCCTTTGCCGTCGCTGATGGTGTAGGTAAAACTGTCTGGCCCGTTGTAGCCCGTCTGAGGTGCATAGCGCAGGGTCGGCCCGGCGCGTCCGCTGGCGTTGAGGGTGACAATGCCGTGGGCGGCCTGGGTAAAGCCTGCCAGTGTCACGGGATCGTTGTCGTCATCCGCGTCGTTGGCGAGTACGTCAATGTCAACGGGCATATTCTCGGCGGTGGTGGCGCTGTCGTTGTTCGCCGCCGGTGGCCGATTGACAGGCGTAGAAGTTGCCGTGGCCGTGGGCGTATGGGTGGGCGCACCGGGCGTTACCGGGGTGTTTGTCGCTGTCGGTGTGGTAGTCGGCGTTTTCGTCGGTGTGGCGGTCGGCGTCTTCGTCGGTGTGGCCGTAGACGGCACAGGCGAGTTCGTCGGTGTCGGCGTGGCCGTAGGCGGCACAGGCGAGTTCGTCGCCGTCGGCGTGGCCGTTGGTGGCACAGGCGAGTTCGTCGCCGTCGGTGTGGCCGTGGGCGGCACAGGTGAGTTCGTCGGCGTCGGCGTGGCCGTGGGCGGCACAGGCGAGTTCGTCGCCGTCGCTGTAGCCGTGGGTGGCACAGGTGAGTTTGTCGGCGTCGGTGTGGCCGTGGGCGGCACAGGTGAGTTCGTCGATGTCGGTGTGGCTGTGGGTGGCACAGGCGAGTTCGTCGCTGTCGGCGTGACCGTTGGTGGCACAGGCGAGTTCGTCGCTGTCGGTGTGGCCGTGGGTGGTACAGGCGTGTTGGTTGCCGTGGGCGTGGCGGTCGGCGGCACAGGTGAGTTCGTCGCCGTCGGCGTGGCCGTGGGCGGTACAGGCGAGTTCGTCGCCGTCGGCGTGGCGGTCGGCGGCACAGGTGAGTTCGTCGCCGTCGGCGTGGCCGTGGGCGGTACAGGCGAGTTCGTCGCCGTCGGCGTGGCTGTGGGCGGTACAGGCGAGTTCGTCGCCGTCGGCGTGGCTGTGGGTGCGTTAACCGAAATCGCCGTTGTATAGTCGCTGAAGCCGCCGTCTTTGTCCGCAATGCGTGCGCGCACAGTGCGGGTGGTCACGCCGCTCAAGTAGCCAGCGGGAACAGTGGCGGTGGGGACGCTGCTATTGGATACGTCGAAGGTGCCGTCGTTGTCAAAGTCGTAGCTATAGCGGAAGCCGCTGGTAGTGTCGGTGGTGGAGGGATCGTTCTGGCTGCCAAAGCTGACCAGGGCAGTCTCTCCGTCGTTGACCGGACCGCTATTGTCCAGGGATGCCGTGGGGGCCACATTCTGCCACTGGGCAGTCACGCTGCTGTGTATGGGGCTGGTCTGATTGCTGGTCACCGTGGCTGTGTTGATCACGGTCAATGGGCCGTCGTCCTGGCTGACAGGGTAGGTGTAGGTGATGGAATGGCCGGCAGCCAGGGAGAAGCTCGACCCCAGCACACCGACCACGCTGTCTGAGACCGTGACATTGGTGGCGGTGCCCGCACCCGTGTTGGAGACAATGACCGTGTAGGTGACCGCGGCGTGCTCCGCTACGCTGGCGGGGCTGACCGACTTGCTCACGCTCAGGGTTGGCTGCAAGATGGTCAGAACCGTAGTGTAGTCGTTGAAGCCGCCGTCTTTGTCTGCAATCCGTGCGCGCACGGTACGGGTGGTCACGCCGGTCAGGTAGCTGGCGGGAACGGTCGCTGTGGACACGCTGCTGTTGGAGACGTCGAAGGTGTCGTCGTTGTCAAAGTCATAGCTGTAGCGGAAGCCGCTGGAGGTGTCATCGGTGGAGGGATCGTACTGGTTGCCAAAGCTGACCAGGGCTGTCTCTCCGTCGTTGACCGGACCGTTGTTGCCCAGGATTGCCGTAGGGGCCACATTCTGCCACTGGGCAGTCACGCTGCTGTGTACGGGGCTGGTCTGGCTGCTGGTCACGGTGGCTGTGTTGAACACAGTCACAGGTCCGTCAACCGGACTAATGGTATAGGTGTAAGTGATGCGCTCGCCCGCGGCCAGGGAAAAGCCTGACCCTAGTACGTCGGCCACTGTATCGTAGACAACCACTGCCGTAGCTGTCGAAGCGCCCGTATTGGAGACAACGACTGTATAGGTGGCGGTTGCAGCCTCATCGAGTGACGAATTGTCGACGCTTTTGTGGATGGCAAGGACAGGCGCACTGGGGACGACGAAAGCTACGCTGTTGGCGTTATTCGTCGCCGTGATGTCGTTTGTTGCGGTAATCGTAGCCGTTTTGGTAATCGTAGTCCCGTAGAGAGCGAAGTTGTTGTTGACCGTCCCTGTTAGGGTGATCATCCCCCCTGCACCTACGGCTAACTCGCTGAACGACCAGGCGAAGTTGGGGCTACTGCCGGATTGGACGATGGTACCCCCACCACCGAATGTGCTGCTGGTGGCGCCGCTGACCGTGACGCTGACCGGCACACTGTCACTAATTACCACGCCGTAGGCTATGCCAGGGCCGTTGTTGCCAAAATTGATGGTGTATGTAATGGCACTGTTAGGCTCGGCGCTGACGGGCGTCACCGCTTGGGTAATCGTTAGGTCTGCACAGCCGTCGTTGCGATAAACTCTGGATGTTTCGGTGCCCGAATATCCGGTGAGTAGAACATCCAGATCACCGTCATTATCGTAGTCCCCCCAGGCCACACTGCTGTAATAGACGCCGGTGAGGGCATCGTCGACTGCGCCGCTGTCGACAAAGACGGCACCGTCGTTGCGATAGAGTTTCGCCACAAAACTATAGCCACTGCCCTGCCCCGTAAGAAGGATATCCAGGTCGCCGTCGTTGTCGTAGTCCCCCCAGGCCACGCTCCCGGCAGCAACGGCGGTGAGGGCGTCATCGGCTGCGCTGCTGTCGGCAAAGATGCCGCCGTCGTTGCGATAGATCCTAGTCTCCGGGACATTGCTACTGTTATATCCCGTGAGGAGGATGTCCAGATCACCGTCGTTGTCGTAGTCTCCCCAGGCGGCACTGCTGTAGGACACGCCGATGAGTGCATCGTCGGTTGCGCCGCTGTCGGCAAAGATGCCACCGTCATTGCGGTAAACCTTTGCTACTCGGACGTTACTACTGCCCAATCCCGTGAGAAGGATGTCCAGGTCACCGTCGTTGTCGTAGTCCCCCCAGGCCACGCTACTGTGCCAAACACCGATGAGGACATCATCGGCTGTTCCGCTGTCGGTAAAGATGCCACCATCGTTGCGATAGACCTTGGTCTCCGGGATGTTGCTGCTGTTGTATCCCGTAAGCAGGATGTCAAGGTAGCCGTCGTTATCGTAATCTCCCCAGGCTACACTGCTGATCTTGACAGCGATTAGAGCATCATCGGCTGTTCCGCTGTCGGTAAAGATGCCGCCATCGTTGCGGTAGACTCTAGACAGCGGGACATTATTGCTGTTGTATCCCGTGAGGAGAATGTCCAGGTCACCATCATTATCATAGTCCCCCCACGCCACACTGCTGCTATTGACGCCGAAAAGAGCATCGTCGGCTGTACCACTGTCGACGAAAACGCCGCCATCATTGCGGTAGACTTGCGACAGTCCGGAACCGGTGAGGAGGATATCCAAATCACCGTCGTTGTCGTAGTCCCCCCACGCCACACTACTGCTAGTGGCACCGAAAAGAGCATCGTCAGCTATGCCGCTGTCGGTGAAGCCTAAGAAACAACGTTCGGTCACCGGCCCGGCGGTGAAGCCCCATTGGCTGGGACTGAGCGCCGCGCCGCCTGTGCCGCCGATAGAAGATGTACCCACCACCTGCACCTGCTCTCCGGCGAAGAAGTTCCGGCTGGGGTTCAGGGTCAGGCCACTGCCGTTGATAGTGGTCGTGTCGGTGTAGAGGCCGCGGAAGCTGCTGCGCACGGTGAAGGTGCGGGTGGTGACCGTGGCTGGGTCCAGGGTCGCATCAAAGCTGGCGGTGATGTTCTGACCCACGTCCACGCCTATAGCATTGGTGACGGGGAGGTGGCTGGTCAAGTGAAGGGCGCGGACGCTGATGACGACGCTGTTGCTGTTGTTCGTCCCCGTGATGTCGTTCGTCCCTGTAATCATGGCTGTGTTTGTAATCATAGCCCCGTCAAGGAGTATGCTGTCGCCGACTATCCCGACAATGGTGATATTGCCTCCTGTGCCTGCAGCCAGATCGCTCACCACCCAGGCAAGATTCGGTGCACCGCTGGTCTGGACGATGGTACTTCCGCTACCGAAGGTGCTGCTGGTGACACCTGTGACCGTAACGCTGACCGGCACTCTGTCACTGACTACCACGCCGTAGGCCACACCTGGGCCAGCATTGCTGAAACTAAGGGTGTAGGTAATCGTCCCGCCGGGGGCTGCGATGGCCGACTCTACGTTTTTGCTGATGACCATGTCAGCAGCGGGGTCCCGATTCAGCCAGACCGTTTGTCCCTCGGTGACGGAGTTGACGACGACAGCATCCAGGTCTCCATCCCCGTCGATATCGCCCAGAGCGACGTCAGTGCTCTCGCCTGCGCCAAAGTTGGGGCTACTTGAGTGGGCGCTGAAGTCACCGCTACCATTGTTCAACCAGACCGTCTGCGCCTCGAGCAAGGCGTTGGCGACGACGGCATCCAGGTCGCCATCACCGTCAATATCGCCCAGGTCGACGGCTTGGCTGTTTCCTGCGCCGAAGCTGGGGGTACTGAGGTGGGCGCTGAATGTGCCGCTGCCGTTGTTCAGCCAAACAGTCTCTGCCTGGCTACTGTCGTTGGCGACGAGGGCATCTAGATCGCCATCACCGTCAATATCGCCCAGGGCGACGTCAGTGCTATCGGCTGCGCCACCGATTCCGCCGAAGATAGGGGTGGTGGGGTGGGCGCTGAAGGCACCGCTCCCATCGTTCAGCCACACTTTATCATTGCTACTGTAGTTGACGACGACGGCATCCAGGTCTCCATCTCCGTCAATATCGCCCAGGGCGACGGCAGTGCTAGGGCCGCCGCCGAAGGTAGGGGTGGTGGGGTGGGCGCTGAAGGCACCGCTCCCATCGTTCAGCCACACCGTTTGCGTGCTCCAGTTGTTGACGACGACGGCATCCAGGTCGCCATCCCCATCGATATCGCCCAGGGCGACATCAGTACTCGAGCCCGACCCGAAGGTGGGGATGCTGGGGTGGGCGCTAAAGAAGCCATAGCCATTGTTCAACCAGACCGTTTGCGCCTGATTGTAGTCGTGGGCGACCACGGCATCCAGATCGCCATCACCGTCTATGTCGCCCAGAGCGACGGCATTGCTATTGTCTTTGTCGAAAGAAGAGTAGCTGTAGGTGAAACCGCCACTTCCATCATTCCGCCAGACCGTCTGCGCCCCGCCGTGAATGGCGACTACAGCATCCAGATCGCCATCTCCGTCGATATCGCCTAGGGCGACGTCATAACTTCTACCATAATATGAGCCGAAGCTAGGGATGCTAGGGTGGGCACCGAAGATGCCCGTGCCCCCGGTGGCTGCAGCGGTGAAACCCCACTGGGTGGGGATGAGCGCCGCTCCGCCTGTGCTGCTAATGGCTGCTGTGCCTACCACCTGCACCTGCTCCCCGGCAAAGAAGTCCCGGCTGGGGTCCAGGATCAGGCCGCTGCCGTTGACAGTGGCCGTGTCGGTGTAGAGTCCTCGGAAGCTGCTACGTACGGTGAAGGTGCGAGTGGTCACCGTGGCCGGGTCCAGGTTCGCGTCGAAGCTGGCGGTGATATTCTGGCCCACATCCACACCCACCGCGTTGGTGATGGGGCTGTGGGCAGTCAGTGTGAATGGAGCGCTGGCAGCGACGCTGGCACTGCTGCTGTAGCCAAGCAGGAGCGGGTTTCCGCTGTATGATGCCAGGGTCGCGTTTTCACGGGTCGCATCTTCAACGGCTACATTGCCAGTGGCATGGACAGCGCCCACAGACAGCAGCAGAAGAATGACGGCAATAACGAGTAGGCTGGCCTTGCGTAGAGCGGCAGCCTGCCAGAGGATGTGCTTGCTCCCGCCTTCGCTGGTTGCAGCTTTGGCGCGTCGCTGTGAAGCCTCTTTTTGCGTAAACTGTTCTAAAATTGCCATCACGCGGTCTCCTTTTTGTTGAGCGAGTCGAATATCAACCATCCGTGTCTTCTGCTCTTCCCGGTCGTCACCGCCACTCCGTGGACATCCTGGGCGTGGGCCGCGGCCTGGGCCAGCACTTCTTCGATGATCTCAGCGGCTTCGACGGCGAAGCCCACGTTACGACATTTGAACGTTTCGTTGTCTGCTGTCGAATATCGCCTGTCACTTGTGACAGGCGATATTCGACAGGATAAGCGACTTTTGCTGGTTACAACCTAACTGTGTACTCAGCGTAGTCTATCTTCTATCTGATCTTGAACTTGCCCTCTTTCTCTCCCATACTTTTCACAATGGCAAACGATCCAAAACTTTCCAATCCGCAGTGGAACGAGGAAGTCGTGTTTCATGCACACCTGCACGAAAAAAGGGAACGGCCCACCTCAATACGTCTTCATGGACCGTTCCCTTTTGGAATGGTAACTGCTCTATCCGTGAATCTTCCTGGCCATCTCCTCCGCGTCACCGCCACACCGTGGACCTCCTGGGCGTGGGCCGCGGCCTGGGTCGGCACCTCTTCGATGGTTTCACATCCTTCCCGCAAACTCTGCGCTTCCGGGATTGTGCAAAGGCAGAGGGGAATATCGTTCCTCAACGAATCGTAACGGGCAGATAGAGCTTCTGGGTTAGCACAGGTGTCGAGGGATTCACCGGGACCGTAGGCAAGGTCAGTTGCGCCCCAGGCACACTGTTCACAGCCACAGTGGGTGTGCTGCGTTCGGGCTTTGTCTCGTCGATACTCGCCATCTGGGTATCACCCCGAACTGCACCGCGCTGGGCAGGAGCGTTATTCGTTTCCGGTGTTTATGGGCATAGCCGGCACTGGCAAGACTTTGATCGCCTGAATGCTTTGCATCCACTGATACCTTTCTGACTGGGGCAGGAGAGGGTACGCAAGGATGGCTTCGCTCATACCCTTGACCCCGGGGCCTCTACTACCACATTTTGTCGAGATGGTCATATCCGTCCCCCAATCGCCCAGAGCAGGCGCATTGGGAGTCACATCCAAAAGAACGCGCCCGGCGTCGAAGATAGCGGGCAGATCGATTTCGATACCTGTCCGTTCCGCATATCCCTGAATGAAGGGCGGATCTTGGGTTAGCAACTCCGCAATCATTCCGTTGGTGCAGCCGCCTGCGCCTGTTATGATCACCGTGGGCGCATTCCCATCCGCGCCGCCCGATGTGGGTACATTCCCGTTCGCGCCGCCCGATCCGGCTGCGCTTGGACGATACGGATCGCATACCAATGTTATGCTGTTGGCGATAATCAGCCATTCTGCCCGAGTTCGCTGATAAATTTCGGATTCGCCCGGCGCAAGGGCCAGGATCGCCTCCACAACCTCCTTCGCTTGCCGTAACGCATTGCACTCCCCTTCGCTCTCAAAGAGCTTTCTGAGCCGGGTACCTTCGCTTTCCAGCACTTCCAGAGCGATCTTCAGCCGTTCGGCGTCGCTGGCGGCAGGGCTCTCCGTTTGGGTTGATGCCCAGGCGCTTGGAACTGCCAACGGCTGCCAGATGCCGTGCCAACCTGCCAGAAGGAATAGCGCGACTCCCGCAATGAGCAGGTTGCGTTGGAATAAGTATTTGCCTCTCATAATCGTTTTCTCCGTCATTTCTGTAGATATGGAGGGAGTTCGAGCGAGGTTGAACGCGTCGCAACACACTTTTCCGATATTGTAATGCCTTCATCCTGCACCTCCACCCGATCATTTAGCAGGACTACGCCCATAATAATGGCTGCGCTCAAAATGACAACGACAATGCCGGGAGAGCTGGTTACCAGACGAATTTTGGCTTTGTTTTCGGCGGAAAGTTCCGCCTCTACCGGCGCGTCCCGCACTCCGCGGATGACGATAATGCAGCCCAACATAAAGCCGATCATACCGATAAGGAAGGCCAGACTGCGTCGCACCGCATTGGTGGCCGTGGCAATACGGGCCTGATCGTAGCGCAGGGCCACATTTGTCACCTGCGCTTTGATGTAGTCCAGACAGATGTCGTTGCCCGCTGGAATCAGCCAGGCTGCGGCCAGGGGGCTGGCCGTCTCTGACCGCACGGTTGTGACATAATGCTGGTAAAAAAAGATCGCAAAGATCACCAGCGTCAGCAACGAGAAGACATAAAGGATCAGATCCTCGATGTTGAAACCGCGCAGGAAGGCCAGCGGTATCGTGCGTTTGGCGGGTGACGACGACGGTTCGGTCATAATCGGAAGCCTCCTGGCTCTGGATACTACTTGCCGATGTTGATCTCTTGCCCGATTAGTTCCCAAGACATTGTGAGGCGGGCTTGGCTATCATCTGCCAACGAGCTTCCCCGTTGCAGGTCGCACTCTGTTGTTGGATAAAAGGCTACGTCATCGAGATAGAGAGTGCTGGGAACCGAATAGTCGTTCACGACAGCAAAATTCAGGACCGTAAGCGTTGATGTGATGGCTGTCGAGTACTGAGTCATCGATATCTGCCGTCGCGCCCATCCGGCGGTTGATGTACCAGCGCATAGGGAATGGACATCTACCCATTTCCCATTGATGCCAACACCACCGTAGTCTGCGCTGCAGGCATCTTTGGATTGGGTCCACTGCCAGAAGACCAGACAAGCGTTTTCCTTTGCAATAGAGACACCCTGGGAAAGCATAGAAAGATCGTTGTCCTGGCCGCCCAGTCTGGCGGCCCAATAACCGGTATGGGGGGGCACTGCCAACTCCGGGGCAGAACGGATCAGACCGTTCTGTCCTGTGCTGGAGTACTCGTCCCATTGGACCGGGCCGAGTTCAAAACCCCCGTTGTTGGCGCGAATCACAGAATAACGGAGGATAGCAGGCAGATAGCTTTGAAACAGCGGAGCTTCTGCGCTCTCGGCCACAACCAGCGAGCCGTAGACAGCGATTGTCTCTGTTACTGTCAGGCCCTCGAACACAGTCAGCGCGCCGGTGACTGTCAGATCGCCGGTGATGCTCAATCCCTGCGTGAACGCACGTTTATCTGTGATCGTCATTCCCCCCTGAATGATCTCCGGGACAAAGAGTGAAGGGTTGCTTCCAGCAACGACACTGAGTCCTCCGCTGACGACCAGACTGCCGGAGACGACCAGCCTCCCGGTCACCGTCAACCCCTGGCTGACGGTCAGCGCGCCCGTGACAGTCAGTCCGTTCGTAACGGAAAGCCCTGCCGTGAACGTTTGACTGTCTGTGATGGTCAGGCTCTCAGCAATCACATTCTGGCGGACTGCAGGCGTCTGGCTTGGATTCCTCGTCAGGTTCTGACCCTGAGAATTTTCCCAACTTCGTTCGCCATACAATGCTTCTCCGGTTGCTCTGCCGGCGTTGCCAATGCCCAAACTGCTGAACAGCGCCAGGCTTAGCAGAAGCCCGAACCCAATACCGCGACAGCATAGATGGATTCCTCTTCCCACAATTGCATCCTTTCCGCCGGCTCAGACCAGTTTGGACAAATCGGGCAGACCATAACCCCACGCGGGATCAAACGCACCTGGCGCACGGCCCGGTATAGCGCTGCGGACCCGCAACAGTTCTTTGATCCGCTCGGGGTCAAGGGTGGGATCCCGCTCCAGCAACAGGGCAACCAGCCCCGACACAAAGGCGGTTGCCATACTGCTGCCATCCCGAAGAGCGTGGGTCTGATCGATCTGCGCTCCATTTTGAGCGGGTGTTCCGGCTGCCAAGGCTGAAATAATCCACGCGCCGGGTGCCGCCAGATCGGGCTTGGATTGGCCGTTGAGAAGCGGTCCAGGGCTGCTGAAAGGGGAGACAGTGCGCAGAGGCGTTGATCGCGCCTGTAATTTGCCCGATATGTCCCGCCATTCTCGTCGCGACGTGTAAGCTGCCACAGTAATCGCTCTGGCAGCGGACCCGGGCCACCCAATTTTCATACTGTTCAGAGATTCGTCGAAGGCCAGATCGTCTTTAGAGATCTTTCTGCCATCAGAGCGCTGGCCGGCCAACCACACATCCACGACTGCGTCGCCCCGCAGCAACAGAGACCATTCGCCGCTTCGCCTGACCGCATTCCCGCTGATCGTAATGATGAACGCCCTGAAGTCGCTGCCTGACCCCAATTCCCGAAACTGGGCTGAAACGTCGGCCATCAACGCCTGTTTTTCCGCATCCCCGTCGGCGGCAAATCCAGAGGTCGCAGCGGCCAAACCGATAGCAACAGCCACGCGATTTTGCCGGCGGTATGCGCCTTTGATCTGTATCTCCCCCAGACCAGGCCCTGCGCGGAAGGGAATGACTGCTGTCTGCCCCAGGGAAAGAACTCTCTGGGCGCGGATGTTGTGTTCGCCCCGGTTGCCGGCCGCACAGCAGATGATGCGTCCGGCTCCGGTCAGTTCGTTGATTTTGACGCAGAGCGGTTCGCGTCCCTCTGAAGGGCCGGGAGGGCCGTCCACACTCAGGTTGATTACTGCGGGCCGATCCAATTCCTTGGCTACCCGGAAGATATATTCCAGCCCATCTATCATATGGCCGGCATCCAAATCGGACCGAACCAGAAGCAGTTCCGCGCCTGGGGCTACCCCCGGGTATTGGGCATCCAACCCGGCGGCGATGCCGGCGATGTGGGTGCCGTGCCCGCTGGAATCCCCCAGAGACGCCTCAATTTCCTGGCTGTGGCGCAGCTCTTGTCCGTACCCGCCCTCGGCCACGCCAGCCCCGTGGGGGTGGGTCTGATCCCACACCCGCAGAATTCTGCCCCGCAGAGCGGGATGGGTTGGATCAAACCCCGTGTCTATAATGCCGACGAGGACGCCGCGACCGGTGAGTTGGGTGGCAGCCCACAGAGCTGGCAGTCCAGTCACTTTGGCGGCCATATCCAGGGCCGGTTCGAGAGTCTCGGACGGATGGATGTAGTGAATAGCTGCTTCGCGGGAGAGCCGGGCCAGCATTCGCAGGGGGAGAAAGGCCGTGCGCATCCCGCCTTTTGTCTGGTTGACTTCAATTGCGTAGGGGAGCAGATGGGCGAAATCGGCTTCAGCATCGCATTCGACAATCACAACGACTCGCACGGGTTTGGATGGGGGATCGGCAACCACCCCGCGACGCCCATAGCGACGGGCAAAGGTGGAGCGGCGCATCCTGGCCCGATCTTTGCGCATTGTGAGCAATACTGGAGAGACTTTATCGGTATTCATTGGGGACGATCTCCTGAAGTGACCGGTTTTGCTAGGGCGCGCCGCTGCCACGAAGGGCGCGCAGGAAGCGTAGCCAGAACGGCTCGGTCGGAACGGGTGCAGATGGATCGGGGGGCGTTCCTGTGCTGCCAGGAGGGGCGTCTGTTCGGGTGGCTGTTTCTACCGGCACAAAGGCCGCTCCCTCTACGGTTCTCTTGACGCCCAGGTAAGGATACTCCATCCGCACACGGATTTCGCCGAGTGTGGTATCTCTCTTTACATAGAACTCGCCGGTCGCGGTCAACACCTCTCCCGAAGCGATAGGGCCCAGAAACCATTGCGCGCCCCGACCAATCGGCAGGATTGTGCTCTGGTCCGTGAGCCAGTTGGCGACAAGACCCTCGATATCCGAATCGCTGATGTTGCGAACGATCAGCGTCATCGGGAAGGATTGGCCCGGCTGGGCGCGCAGAGGGACTTCTGCAAACTCGGCCACAAGCGCGTCCCTTTCTTCGCCCTGAAACGTCGCAGTTTTTGTTACTTCACCAACATCCGCCTCTTCAGCTTTCTCGCCGGTCGGCGTGGGTGTCTCTGTAGCCGTCGGTGTGATCGTGGCTGTCGGTGTCTCTGTCGGCGTGGGCGTCGGCGTGAAGGTGGGCGTGGGTGTTGCGCTGGGTATGGGTGTGCCTGTGGGTGTAGGTGTGCCTGTGGACGTGGGTGTGTTCGTCGGCGTGGCCGTAGGTGTCTCGGTTGGGGTGGCTGTGGGCGTGAACGTCGGCGTAGGCCGGGGGACTGTAATTTGAAAGACGGCCCATTCGCTCTGGGTGCGGGTCACGGCCTGCCCTGCGTATATGTACGTGTAGGCAAATATCAGCTCTATCTTATAGACCCTTGGCTCGTCAACCAGATAGAACAAGCCTTTGGTCACAATAGTAGCTGGAGAGCTGCTCGGACTCGGCAACTCTATCGTCTTATCGCCCTGCGCAGGCAACAGCGCTGCATCGTCATCCACGCCCCGGTAGGTCACCCGTAGATTGCTGATGAGATTTGGGGTGAGGTTGCGCACTTCGAAGATCAGATCGAAAAACTCATGCAGGGCGACAACACCGGGGACTGTGCGTATATTATCCACCGTCAGCGAAACGGGGTGCGCGGTTGGTGTGGGCGTCGGCTCCTGGCGGGTCGGTGCCGATTCTGCAGGCTGGAAGCAGAACAGAAGAGGCAGGACAACCAGCCAGGTCAGGAGAACTCCTCTTTTCATCATCGCCCTGCCCCCAGTCCCAGCAGACCAGCGGCGAAGCGCAGCCAGAGCGGGCGCGGGCCAGACGGGGACGCGGGTGCGGCCTCTGCGATTTGCCCGGGCGCATCCGCCAACAGCGCAATCTCTTCGGCGCGCAGGTAGCTCTCCCCACGCTCGTCATCATAGCGCAAATCCAGGCGCATCTGCATCACCGGCGCTTCTCGCCCTGGCCGCAGCAAGAATTCCCCGGCAACCGCAATCATAGCGCCGGGGGCCAGATCGCCTAGCCAGCGGGTATTGCCGGCCCCCAAGGGCACAACCGGATCGTCCGTGAGCAGCAGAACCGTCTGGCGGGCGGACGATTGACCGGCGTTGCGCAGAACAAACTCCAGTCGAAAGGGCTGGTTGCCAGAGATACGCTCCGGGATGCTCGCATAGCGTTCGAGTACCACCAGCGGGGCAGCCTGTCCCATCGCGGCAGCCGCCGAAACGCTGTCCTGTCCTGCAGCCGGCAGGGCGGACAACCGAACGGGCGCGGTCTGGGCTTCGGAATGGATCACAAATTGAGGGGTTGGCCCAGCCGCCGGCAATCCCTCGCGCCCAATCGCCGGGGCCGGAGCAGAGTCCTGATGCATCCCTACCGGCCCCGGCGGAACAGGAGGCGGCGTGGGTGGAATGGCGGTGGCTACTGGCACCTGCTCCCCCCGGTCAGCCTGCACCCAATAGGCCGAAACCCAGGCCGTGCGCCCGCGATAGTCAATCTGCCACCAATCTTCCTTGCCGTTCCAGTGTTTGCCTGTGATAGCGAACACCTCCCCCTGATGGGCAACGTCGATTACCGCATAGTTGGTGCCCGGCCCCTGGCGCACATTCAGCGCGGGGGTTTGAACTGTGAGGGAAGGCGTTTGGGGGGCAGGCACGGGGGTGCCGGCCGGGAATTCCTGGGGATAGAGATAGATGGTTCGTGTCACTTCTGTCTGCACCCACTGCTCCACATACCAGAATTGGGATGAGATGGTCAGAGTAACCGACACGCCTCGGGAGAAATCTATCGTGCTTAGCTTTTGGTCTGTCTTGTAGGCCAGGGTCTGGGAGGCGATGGCATTCCCGCCCGGCGGCAGGTTGGCGGGCACGTATTTGACACAGGTGGAGCCTACCGGGTTGAAATAGGGGTGATTGGCGCAAAAATCTATGAAGATATTGGACGCCTCTACGCTTCCGTAATTCTGAATCTCAACCGCCAGCTCAAACTCCGGCCCGCCGGGCACGCTGGGCGAAATCGGGATTGAGTGGATGATCAGCGGCACCGGCGTCAGCAGCTCGTCAACTGTGGAGCGGGCTTTGGCAACCCACGTTCGCTGCACGTTGATATTCGGTCTGGCCAGTGGGCGCTCCAGCGTGGGCTGTGTATCTGTGATTGTTCGTGAAGGCAGAAAGAGAAAGGTGAATGTTATCTTATTGGGAGTCGGCAATGGTAATTCAGATTCCAGCGGTTTTACATATTCGAGTTCAAGACTTTCTTGCCCTTCCGCTTTTTTCATCTCGAAAGAACGCAAGTCAAGCACAATAGACGCACTTTGTCCTATCTCCAAATTCGAAATGGGAACAGAGCAGGCAAATTCAGATATTATTTTAGCCGATTCGCAGTTCACGTTCTTGATCGACCATCCGTTCGCTGGAACATTCCCCACATTTCTGATTTCCAGGTATAGCTTGAAGGGTTCCCGCGCCCGCAACTGCTGGGGCACGGTGTGGTAGCTCACGATCTCAAAAGCGACCCGCGGCGTTGGTGCACTTGTTGGTGTCGGCGTCGGCGTGGCTGGCGGCTTCGGTGGTTGGATATCATTCTCAGGGGCCGGAGGAGGCGGATGATTGTCCTCACCCGAGAGAATTCCGGGAATGCTCAGCGCTGCCGCGAGAAGCAGCGCGACAACCAGCAACCTGAACAGAGAAGAGAGAGCGTAGAGACCGCGCATGGGAAATCTTTCTCCTTACCAGAGACAGAGGCGGCGACTTAAGCTGCCAAAAGGAAACCATCGCTGACCAGAATCAGCAGCGCCAGACCGCAGACGACCAGCAGGGATCGGCGCAGGGGTAGCCCCGCGCCGATCCTCACGCTGACGACCAGCAGGGCAAGCCACCAGAGGGTATAGATATCCAGTCGCCCGGCCAGAATATAGCCCGCCCACTGCCACCCCTCCGCCAGAGAGCCGGGCACCCCATCCTGGAACAGACCTGTCAGGCCGGGGGATGCAATGATATCTCCGGTGATGAGCATATAGACCCCTTGAACGGCCGAGCGCAGGGTCAGGGGCAGACTGGCCCAAGCGCCCAGGATCAGCAGGGAGGCAAAATGCGGAAAGCCGCCTATCCATCTGCTCAGAAGATAGAGCAGCGCTGCGCAGAGAGGCCACCCCAGCAGAATACCGGCTACCCCGCGCATCAGAATCCAGTCCGGGTGTGGTGCGCGCAACCCGGTGAGAATGAAAAAGCGCGCATAGAAGAAGAAGAGCGCCAGACCGATGGGAGCGATCCACACTTGGCCGCGTGACCGGGCTACGCTCGCCAGGACTCTGCTGGGTTGCAGCCATATCCGGGTCAGACCTATCGTCGCCTGTATAGGCGGCGCATAGGGCATCGCGCGAACGGCATATGTCTCAACCGTCGCCAACACAGCGCCGTCACTCTGCCTTGCCCCACCAGCCCGGATCGAAAGGTCCAAATAGACAGGCAGAGGGGCCGCTTCGATTGTCAAATCACCCTTCTCAACTGTCGTCGGTGGATATTGGGTCTGCATAGAATAAACCCCCAATTTGAGCCTAAGTAACTGTCAAGAAATAACCTAGTACACCCCGGCGTAAATAGACCAATAGTTCCTGCTCCCCGCTGGCCCATGACCAGCGACAGTTCCCCTCTTGGCAGCACCGGGTTCGTGACCCG
>JAANMX010001584.1_pt1 | contig 25324 bp, 19 predicted proteins | sample 7279681 | NCBI WGS metagenome assembly JAANMX01 (sample SAMN14094542, study PRJNA606508) | bioreactor metagenome | isolation source: A lab-scale SPAN reactor treating ammonium-rich wastewater day 351 | place: Ireland: Galway | collected 2018-01-01
TCGGGCGTTCGACGTTTGCGTTTCATGACAGTCCTTTCCGGCCTCACGGCCGCTCAGAACTCTCATAACACCTGGCTCAGTTTTCGGGGAGCAGACCAAACAAGGCCGCCACGAACTTGCGGTATCTCGGTCATACTGCCGACGCAGAACGCCATCTTGTAGAGGCTATCGATTTGCTGGGGTCCCTTGGGGATACTTACTCTCTCGCCATCCTGAAGGGCAACCTTGCCTATCTCCTCAGGGCGACCGGACGACACAGTGCCGCAGAAACTCTGTTCCACGAAGCATTGCAATACTGCCGTGAGTCAGGCAACGCCAAGACTGAAGGACTCGTCTTGAGTTACCTAGCAGGACTCCTTCAGGAACTTGGAAGGCTTGACGAGGCCGAACCACTGTATTCAGCCGCAGTGGTCAAGTCCGGGGAGGCAGGCCACACTAGAGGTGAAGCGATTGCCTTGGGGAACCTCGCCTTGTTCTACAGGCATGTCGGCCGGACTGAAGAATTCAGGGATGCACAGGAGCGTGCACTGCGGATCCACGAAAGCCAGGAGGACCCACTGGAATCAGGTCGTGCTCTCGCCAATCTTGGCTTGTACCAGAGGATGAAGGGAGATTTGGAAGAAACGCAACGGCTGTTTACGCGATCCCTGGACGCCCTGAGACAGGCAGGCGATCGGGAGGGCATGGGAATGATGTACGGCAACCTTGCACTGCTGGCAGCAGAGCAAGGGTATACTAAAGAGGCAGAAGGACTTTATCTGCAAGCGATTGCTTCGTCGCGAGAGTCGGGCTACCGAAGATCGGAAGGTGTCCAGACTGCCAACCTGGCAAACTTCCTTCGCGTCCAGGGCCGATATCCTGAGTGCGAGAGGTTGCTCGAAGACGCAATCAGGATCCATGAGGAAGTTGGCAACAAGTCCGGCATGGGGATCGCACTGGGTATCCTCGCCAATGTGCTCGAAGCTACCGGCAGGTCCGACGATGCGGAAGCAACGCACCTGAGATCGCTCCGAATTCACAGGGAAGTCCGAAACCGCATGTACGAGGGCGTAACGCTGGGGAACCTGGCAGGGCTGCACTCCCAACTGGGTAAGACCGAGCAGGCACTGGAGGAGTATCGCGAAGCCATCGCAATACATCGTGAAGTCGGAAACAACCGATTCGAAGGCATGGACTTGTGCAACCAAGCCATCTGCCTGGTCTCCTTAGGGCGAATAGACGAGGCGAGGACGTTGTGGTCATCAGGTTCGGCTGTCCTACGGGCAACCAGTTACATTGAGGATCTTGAAGAGCTTCAATCCGCGATGACCGATGCATGCGAGCGGGCGGGAACGAAGCCATTCACAACAGCGTAGGCTCGCCCCAGCTGTCACGGGCAATCCAAATCCGCCACCGAGTCATGCAGCGAAACGCTTTCGCCGAAAGATGTGTCGATGTCCCGGTCGTCTCGGTACTCGACGTGGGAGCAGTCGTCACAGCGGATGCAGACAAGGAAGTGGTCGCCATAGAAGGCACTGGTGCGGACCGAGCCGCAGTTGGCACACTGGTAGCCGGAGTACATGATTGAGCTCCATGAACAGCTGCCGGCTCCCAAGCGGAGCTGGCTCATGGAACTCTCTCGCTTCCGCAATAATCACGACGGAGCACCCGGCTCATCCGTCACCAAGGGCAGCTCATGACTATCAAGCAGTCGCTAACTGACTTAGTCGATGAGGCTCGCAAGGCTTACGAGATCTCGCAGGAGCAGTGGCCATTTGACTGCGGCATGGACGCACTATACGCAATGTGTCGGAGCACACCGGAGCACACCGACATCAAGAAGACGGTATCGAAGCTGTGGCTAATTGGACGGAGCTACGCTGCTGCATTGGAACGACGCTCCGACGTTGAGAAGTACGCTGACGACCCCTATCACCCAACCGCCCAAAAGCTCAAGGATCGTGGTTTTGTAGACGTCATTCTCAACGACGTCAGACGGGCGAAACCTTATACGGAAACGCACTTAGACCTGGTTGCGGAGCTGGTCGCTCGACTAACCAGAGTGTTTGAGGAGACAACCGGACTTCGGAAGGTCTCACTTGCAACCAAGTACTTGCACTTCCACGAGCCGACGATCCCGATCTTCGACAACATCAATTCAACCGTCCTCCGCCGCTTTGTTCGTAAGGAGGATGTCCATGAAGATCTGCTACGCCTTTGGAACTCCGGCGAAGGATACGAACGTCATCTTGCTCGCTTTGTGACGACCATGTGGCGACTACAGGAGGAGGGGTTTGACACGGACGCCAAGAAGCTCGATGCCTTCTTGCTCCATATTGGCGGGTACTTTCAACGCCCCTGAAGCTTGGCACGTAGCCGCCTACTGACTGTCGTATACGTGATGCAGCAAACCGCTGGGCACCTGGCTCAAGAACAGGCTCGCGTTGCCCTTCTTCTTCGGCCTGAGGAGTTGCTTGCCGAGTTCCAGCATCACTTTCCTGACCAGTGTCCCATCGGCCATGACCATCCAGCCTTGAAAGCGATCGCAGAACACTCGCATGGGCGTGTCGTCGTCGGTACGCTTCCAGTGATCCACAGCCTGAGCCCAGCGTCTGCGAGCGAGCCTGACCAGCTCGAAGGTTCGCTTGCATGGGGCCGGTAAGCTGGCGTTTAGCTGCAGCACACGCTGGTAGAGCTGGTCGTGCGAGCCTCTCGACATAAGCTCCACCCCCTTCGTCCAGTCGTGGACCAGGCCCAGCAGCAGCTCCCAACCTGACCGCCTGTAGCCGAACCCGCCTTCCTTGAGCATCCACAACCTCTGCCTCAGGTCCGCCTCCGGGCCCGTGGTCTCCGGCATCTGCTTGCTGGCGAGGATCGAATGCTGGTGACGAAACCTGGCGGGCAGGAAGTCGCGGGCGAACTCGTCTGCACTCATGCCCCATTCGACCGTGCCGTGCTTTGCCCGGTCAACGGCCGCACAGATCACCCGGGCTCCCAGTTCGTTGAGTTCATCGGGATCGAGGCGGCCGTACTTCTCCCAGCACAGGTGGATGTAGTCAGCGATCACCGTCTCGCCCAAGGCGACGTCACGCTTGCTGGTCGCGGCTTGCTCCAGGGCACGCGGGGTGGAGCTGGGTTTGGTGGTTGTATCGGATGGTTGGTTGGTTTCGCGGTTTGGTTGGAGAGGTGGGGTGAAGGGTGTTGAGTTTTCCCAGCCCTGTGGGTCCACCCTGAGGATGGTGATGCAGTCGCCGTCAAAGTCGCCCTGGAAGCTCTCCAGCCACGTCTGTGGATTCACGTACACCACAGCCCCGCGGTGCATGGCAACGATGCTCATGCGGTTGATGCTCTGGTGGCCGGTGATGGGGTAGCGGGTGGCCATCACCTCGATGCTGCCGCCGGCCTTGATGACGTCGCGTTCCTCGTGGCTGAGCATGCGGGTGGGCACACACAGCTCGAACCTGCCCAGTCGTGTGCTTGGTGCCGCGTACAGGTAGGCACCGGGGCAGCGGCCTTTGCGGATACGGTTGCGGAAGACACCCGAGAGGATCGGGAGCACCCTTTGCCTGAGGTACGGGATTGTGACGTCCTGGCAGCCCGCGTTGAGGTGCCTCAGCAACTGGCTGTGGATCTCGTGGTCTTCCGCGTTGTCGTCCTTGGCGTGATGCAGCAGGTATTTCAGAGCATCCACGTCGCCCGTGAGTGCCTTCGCCCAGTTGCTGGCGATGAGCGGGATGTCGCTGGCAGCAATCAGCGGTGCGGCTGTTTCCGCTGGCAGGTACTGCAGCAGTTGCCGGCTCAATCCTGCCCGATGGTAGTTGGTGTTAGCTTCCGTGCTGTGCAGCCGGATGTCCTGCTCGGTCAGCTCGACGATCTGGCCGTGCTGGTAACGGTCCTTCCCGAGCTTGATGTTCTCCCGGTACAGGATGCCGTCGATGGGCTTTCCTTCATGGGCAAACTCCCCCTGGACCAGCTGAACTCCAGAGGGCAAGGCATCCCAGCGTGGGTGCACCTGACGGAACACCACCTTCAGCCAGTGGGACACGCACTTGAAGACGGTGGCTTCGGGCTGTGCGAAGGCCTCCCGAAACTTCCGCAAGCCAGACGCCCCAAGCAAGGCATCACCATCATGCACGGGATCATCCACCACCAGCACCCGCAGCTTGAATGGTCTGCCCTCAGTGGAAGGCTGCATCAACCGGGACAGCGTCTTCAAGCGGTTGAGGCCGTCGAGTTGCTCCCATCCCGGTACAATGCGGTGAAGCACCCGCTTGCTCGTGCAGGCCAGCAGTTCACCCCTGCCAGCCTGGTTGATCGTGCCGCCGATCAACGACCAGCCCCTGCCTCGAAAGTTGAAGGTGGAGGGGTACTCCTTCAGGAGGCTCTCCATGAAGAGAGGCTCCTTGAACCAGCCGTGCTGGTCTTCACGCCGGAACTCCACGACGGCCAGTTCTTCCCCGGCGACCAGCCCATCCAGCAGCTGGTTTGACGATGTAACACCGGGACGCTTGCCTGGCTTGACGCCAATCCGGCCGTACAGGTCACGGCACAACTCCACTCGCGGGAGTTCAACGCGTTCGGGCGACGGTGCCCGTATTTCTCCGGTACTCATGGCTTGCTCCTTTCGGCTGCAACCCAAATGAAAAGCACCGCCCACGTTGGACGGTGCGTTCGTTGCTGATGCGAAGGGGGGGGGGGGGGCACGAAACGATTCAGAAACTCGCTTGGGGCCCCACCCACCTGGTCTGAGCCTCCAGCATCGAAATTCGGCCTCGCGTCAAACCGAAATAAAGTTGTGCCCCAACGATTCAGGACTTGACTTATATCACTCTTTATGGTATAATTAGTTTCTTGGTGGTCGAGCGGCTTGGAGCACTTTTCAAGTGGCCGAACCGCTATCAAGCCCTAAATGTAGGCGTTCTTGGCAGTAACAGACCGCACCATAGGGCTTTAGAAGACTGGGTGACACCTCATCCCCCTCCTCTTCTGTTTCCATAGATTCTTGAGGTTGATGTCAGTTGATGTGCCTGAAAGGAGGCTTCTTCATCTGGAGAGGTCTCTTTCATGTTCCACGTAGTTCACCCTGATTTTCGTTCGATTGTGCTTCGCTACTTCCCCTGCTGTCGTGCCTGGCGGGCTGGGTTGAGCTTGCTCACTCACCTTCTCCTCTCCGGCCATCGAGAGGGGAACGGCGTACTGGTTGATCGGTACACGCTCGCAGCTATCGAAGGCTGCCTCGACAAGGCCAAGCAGAAGACGTACTCCGGCGTACGCTTCCTGCGTGAGTTCCAGGAACGCTGCTTCCCCGATGGAGGGTTTAGGTGGAGCGACCACAGGTATGTAGATGGAAAGTGCCGTGTGGCCCATGTTGACTGGCCGGGAGGTCTGCTGACAGAACTTGAGCAGCTAAACGCACCTTCCCCTGACGAGCTTGTTCTGCTGGACACTGGCTCCCCTGCTTCTGCCGCGAACATCAGCTACAGGAGAATCCCGCCAACTACTCATCCCGTATGCTCGTGGCATGTGCAGCACGACATCCTGAACTATTTGAACAGCCTCAAGCCCCAAAGCTTTGCCCCACTTCGCAACAACCTGGCCCACGCCTGGAATGTTGCGAGTGATCTAGCAGCTCGTGGCGAACTAAGCCGCTGCGGCCATGTCCAGACCAAGCAGCTGCTGGTTCACCTGTCCACCTGTAGCAGGTCCATGTACAGGACCATCGTCGATGGCAACACCGATCGCCTCTTCGCTTGTGGCGAGTCTTTGTGCGGTCTTAAGAAGGAAGTTCGCCAAGCGTACTGTGCAGGCTGGTGGGATGCCGATCTGAAGAATGCCCAGCTGGCTATTGTTGCCAAGCTCTGGGACATCCCCGAGGTTACCCGCTTCCTCGAAACGGGACGGCCGATCTGGTCAGACCTTGCTTGCCACCTCGGACTCGAGACAACTGATCTGGCACGAGCAAAACCGATCCTGAAAGAGGCCCTCTACTCTCTGATCTATGGAATGAAAGTAGCTGGTTTGACCCGTGGCAGGCTCGCCGATCTGCGGAAACTCGGGGTATCAGACCCGAGCTCCTTCTTCTCCCACCCAGTCATTGCTGCCCTTCTCGCAGCTCGAGAAGTTCAGTTCGAAAAGATTCGATGCAACGGCGGCTTGTTCCTCTGCCATGGCAAGTGGATCGATGTATCGGCCGACAATCCAACCCTTTTAGAAAGCAACATTCGTTCTGCCCTGGCTCGACAGGCCCAAGCCGTGGAACTGCAGCTGATTTACCCAGTCTATGAACTGGCACAGAAGACACAGGACTTCAAAGTCATGCTGCATCAGCACGACGGTGTCTGCATTACGTTCAGACGTCGAGCTGCACGCTGGCGTGAGCGGATCAACGAGACCGTGGCAGGGCGTGCCGCGGAGCTTGGCATCGTTACCAAGCTCGAATGGGAGGAACTGAGGAAGCCCGCAGAAGGTCGGCGACTTGTCAATTCTGGGGCCGAACTCGCCGCGATATCAGCTTTTTCCATAGAAAATCGTGAACTACACCGGGATCGGACGCCGCTCGACGCGTTTTTCAGCGGCGTTCTCGGCGTCAGACTTGTCAGATTCCGGGGTTTTTACTCAGGCAGATCAGACTTTCCGAAACAGGTAGATTTGCCCTGCAGCCCCTATATCTGGGCGTTTCAGACGAACTGGCGTGGTGTCAGTTCATCTTCCCAGCGATTCAACAAGTTCGCACAAACCCATGGCCTCTTCGAGGGTCGTTGCCTCCCTGCTTCGATCAAGCACCTGGGCTCGGTAGTACCGCTCAGCCACTTCCGTCGAGTGCCCCTGCCACATCGCACTGATGGCTACCGGCACACTCATCGAGGCGGCGTAGCTTGTGAAATTCTGCCGCAGTCGCTGAGGGGTGATTCGCACCTTCTCAGCTTTGCCCAGCACGATGCTCCAGGCTCGTTTGGGAAAAACGGGTGCTTCCAAGCCACAATGTGGAAGAACAAACCTGGCGGCCGGCTGTTCTTCCCTCCAACACCTCAGGAGCTTCACGAAAGCCGGAGCAAGTTCACCCTCGGGAGCTCCAGTCAACGGGATCCACCTCAGCATTCCAGTCTTGCTCGACTGGATCACGATCCTTCCACGGTCCAGGTTCACGTCGTCCCAAGTCAGGTTGAGGGCTTCACCCAGCCTGCATCCGGTCAAGGCAAGCAGGAGGAACAGCCTGCTGACGGGAGTAGCACCATGGACATTCGCCGGTTGCAGGTAAGCCCTTCTTCTCCTCCCCCGGCTCTCTGCCTCGATCGGCACAACTCTGTCCGGGCGTTCGTAATCCAACGCACGTTCAAGGAAGCCCGCCAGGTCAGTCGAGTCAAATGCCGTGGGGAGTTTCCGTACCCCCCTGTCCTGCTTGCACACTTCGGTGAGTTCCTCCAAGTCGAGGAACCTTCTTGGCCTCTGCCGTTGGATCCAGCGTAGGCAGGTCTTCAGGTGCTGCTTGTAGGTGTTGACCGTCGCAGTCGATCGCTTCGTCAGCCGGTTGCCGTGGTGGGTCTCTCCTCGAACTACAGAACGCAGATACTCGTGAAGCACGCCAGGGCAAAGCTCAGCACTCCTGTACGCCTCGCGACCACTCGCCAGCAGCCAGTTGCGGAAGTGACCAACGGTATCCTCGATCCGCAGGAACGTATTCCGGCTCAGCCCCGCTCTGGCCTCCGGATTGAGCTCACGGGTAAGCACACGCTCCCGACAATGGTCGAGATAGCGATCAATGTCGTCGATCAGAACGGCATCCCTGGCAACAGTCCAGCCGCGGCGGATCGTCTCGTAGAACGCCTCTCGCTCGACCTCCCGGTAACGCGACACCAGTCGTCGGCGATCCTCTGAGCAAATCGCTCCCAGGCTTCGACACGAAACCCGAGCTCTGCGGCCTGTCGTGTGATCCGTGTAGAACAGGTACCACTGTCCTCGCCACCGCTTCACTGTAGCGGGTTCTGCTGGTCTGCCCACGAAAACACCGTCTTCCTCCGTGTACACGAAACTGTACACGAAACTCCGCGAAATCGGCGATACTCACGCTGTTGACGAGTCAACGGCAATTCGCCGAGAACGCATGTTTTTAGGTGCTTCGCGGCCACCGAGGATTTGAACCAGACTTCGCTTTACGTGCCCGTCGGCTTTCGTAAAGCGTAGGTCGTCGGTTCAAATCCGACAGGTGGCTCCAGCCTTCGCTAAAGCTTCGGCTGGCGAGGCCAGACTAGAGGCGTGCCGAATGTGTCGGCGCGCCTCTTTTTTTCTGCCGACGACCTGCGGGCTTTGCCCGCGCCGCTTCGCTTACGCCGGCACTTCGGCCGGCTGCTTCGCTGTGCCGACAGCCCACCGGGCTGCTGGCAGGTCGTCGGTTCAAATCCGACAGGTGGCTCCAGCCTTGAACGCAGACTTACTGCTGATGCGAGGCGGCCCGACAGTGGGTTGGATGCCGCCCCGGGGCAGGCTCTTTCACAGCGGACAATACGCAAGATGGCGGAAAACGTCGTCTCTCGCCACTCCTGCCCGGTCCGTTCCAGAGCGTCCAGAAGCGTGGCGCGTTGCAGTGGTGTGGGAGTGCGCGTTGCGCTACCCGGACAGGCTTCGCGCGAGACTTCGGAATCTCATCCCGGCCGGCGCGGCATAACCCGAGCGTGCTTCGAGTCTACGGATTCTGTGCCGGGATCCGTTCCAGCATGCCTTGGGCGTGGCTCTGCTGGAAACCCAGCTCCGGCAGGTTGATGTACCCGATGTAGCAGTGGCAGCTTTCATTCGGGCACGCGCGGGGCTTCAACATGGCTGCCAGGTCGTCGGTGTACAGATTGCCCAGGCGCTGGTTGACGAAGTGGCATCGGTGAACTTCGCCGCTTTCGTCGACCGTGATTGTGCGCGCGCCCGCTTCGCATGCCTTTCCGCGGCTGGGATGATACGTGTTGTTCAACGGGAAGAACCGGTCAATGGCGCCCAGGCGGGCGACCTGGTCGGCCGTGTAGTAGTTCGCTTCACGCTTGTAGGCGTTGATCCAAAGCGTCGTCTGTTCCGGCAGTGCGGCCCTCATCGACTCGATTTCAGGCAGGTCCTCTTTCAGGCCGACCATTCCCACGGTGTGCCGAATGCCGAGTTCGCGCAGGCGTGCGGTCTGGCTCAGGAATCGCTCGCGTGAAGTCTGGCTCGGGTGATAGCTGCACCAGAGCGCCGCGCTACGGCGATCGGCGCTTTCAAGCCAATCGAGCGGATATGACAGATTGGTCTGCGCCACCACGCGCGTCACGTGCGGGAGGTGGCTCAACTCAACCAGCGCTTCGCGGTAGTAATCGCGCACCAGCGCCTCACCCCACGGCGTGAACAGAATACCGAGCCGGCGCGTGCGGTCGGCCGCGACCCAGTCGACGAAGCGCCGCAACCCAGCGGCATCCGCCGCCAGCGAATCCGCTGAGTCCTGGGCCTTGGCAAACGGGCAGTACCAGCAATCGTAGTTGCAGCTCTCGAGGGAGCCGCGGTACAGGATCGCCAGGTCGAAGCCTATGTCCACGCGAACTCCTCCATCAGGCGGCCGACGCGGGCCGAGTAGAGCCAGGGCCCGATCGCATCTGACCGTTCAAGGCCCGCAGGCGTAAGGCAGACCCGGTCCTGGGTGACGGTCGCGAGCGCGTGCTGCTGCAGCTCCTGCAGCGCCGGCATTTCATTGAGCGCGTCCGAGCCGAAGGCGCCGCGGTACTCCGTACGCGAAAGGCCCTCGGCCTGCAGCAGGCTCTGGATCACGAACCTTCGCCGCCGTTCACTGTCGTCCATCTCAAAGCCGTAGTCGACGGTCGCCAGCGCCGCGGCATCCTGGCTGACATAGTCTTCAATCACGGCGCTTACGCCCGCTTTGCCGACGGCATAACGCGTGGAGTAGTGCAGATCGCGTGTATACGAGCGCGCCCCCGCACCCAGGCCCACCATCCCGTCCTGCTGGCAGCAGTAGACGGGCGCGCTGCATGTCGGCGCGTGGGGTGCGCGGAACATCCGCATGGATACCTGCTGATAGCCCTGCTCGAGCAGGAAATCGCGTCCTGCCCGGTAGAGGCTGATCCTCTGTTCATCCCACGACTGGCCGCGCCGGCCCAGCCCGGTAAGCGGCCGCACGTAGAGGGGGTAGAGGTAGAGCTCTTCCGGGCGGTACTCGATCGCGGCGCGGATCGAGGCCAGCCAGCTGGCGGTGGTCTGGTCGGCGCCGCCGTAAATCAGATCGATGTTCAACGTCGGGAAGCGGTGGTCGCGGATGAGTCGCAGGGCCCGGTGCACGTCGGCGTCGCGCTGCGGGCGGCCCATGGCGCCGGCCTCGCGCTGGTCAAATGACTGCACGCCGATGCTGACGCGGTCAACGCCGAACTCCCGCAGCACGGCCAGGCGTTCCCCATCCGTAGTCTCGGGTGAAACCTCTACGCCCGTCGGGATCGCCGCCAGGTCCGCGCCCATGGTGTTGCGCATCACGTCCAGGACGCGCCGCAGCTCTGCGGGTTGCAGAAAGGTGGGTGTGCCGCCGCCCAGGGCGGCCCGCACGAAGGTCCGGCGCCCGACTGCCTCGCGGGTGGCCACGGCCTGGCGCTCAAGCGTGTCGATGTAGCGCCGGACGAGGCTTGCCTCGGCGCCGGTTGTGGCCAGCAGGTTGCAGAAGCCGCAGCGCACGGAGCAGAAGGGAATGTGAACGTACAGGAACAATGCGTCCCGCGGCTCGGCGTTCCATACGTCCTGCAGCCTGCGCGGACTCAGCGCACGGTATGCCGTCTTGTGCGGATACCCGTAGCTGTAGCTGACGTACGGCGTGCCGGCGAGCAACTGCTGCATGCTTGCCGCGGCCGCTCTCATGGCCGGCTTCGGTTCAGGCGATACCGTGGGCATAGGGTACCTCCCAGACGACCGGGTGGCCGAGACGATGGCCGCGATAGCCGTCCTCGCCGTAGGCCGTGCCGTGATCGGACATGATCATGAAAAACAGAGGCGCGCGTGCCTTCATCGCGCGGACCAGCGGTTGCAGTTGTGAATCAACATAGCACAGCGCGGCCTCCATCGTGGCCGGGCTGTCCGTGTTCTGGCCGTCCACGAAGATGCAGTTCGGCTGGTGCAGGGCGGACACGTTCAGGAACAGCAGCAGTCGCTGAGATGGCTTCACGCGCTGGACCACTTTCAGCGCGCAATCGACCTGGTTCCGGGTGGAGTCCCGGCCGGTCACCCCGAAAGAAGGTTCCCAGAAGCTCTCGCGAAACAGACCCGGCAGCACGCAGCCGAGAGGGGTGCGCTTGTTGAAGAAGCCGACGCCGCCGATGCATACCGTGTGGTAACCCGCGCGGGCAAGCCCGCCGGGGACGTCCGCCGCTTCATACACCCAGGTGTGCGGGCTGGTGGTTTCGCTGCCCTCGAACGCGGCCGCGAACAGCCGCGGGTGCGGCCCGGGCGTGGCCGGCGTCGGAAGAAAACCGGCAAAGAAGGCGGCGTGCGCGGCAAGCGTGAAGTTTCCGGGTGTGTGGCGGCGCTCCCAGCCGTCACGAACCAGCGCGGCCAGGTTGGGAGTGCGCCCTTCCGCAAGCGCCTTCCGGGCAACGTCAAAGCGCAGCGTATCGAGCGTGATCCACAGAATGTCGTGCGTGCCCACGATGGCGTTCATGTCAAAGCTGGACATGCCAACACCTCCGTGAGCTCCAGCACATCGTCCACGTGAAATCGGGATTGCGCGGCCTCGTACTTCGCCGCGCTTCCCACCAGGCAGGTCGCAGCGCCCAGACTGACGGCCGGCGCGATGTCCAGCCGCAGGTCGTCGCCGACCACCAGCGCGTTTGCAGCCGGCGTTCCCCCGAGGGCGAGCTTCAGGAACGCGGTGTCCGGTTTGCGCAGGCCAACCTCGCCTGACACCAGGTAACGGTCGAAACAGCCCTCCAGGCCGGCCGCGCGAATCTTTGCATGCTGCACCGCTGCGGACCCGTTGGTGTACAACACGAGGCCGTGATCCTTTCGCAGCCGCACCAGCAGCTGCCGAACTTCCGCACGCGGGCGAAGCTCCTCCAGCATGGCCTTGCGCAGTTGATCGGCCGGCAATCGGAACCGTGCCGCGAGGCGTCGGATACTGCCGGAAGCGGCCACCAGCGAAGCGAGTTCGCCCCGCGCCTCCGCCGGACGCGGACCGAGGAGTTTTTCGCACGCGGCAAGCAGCGCGCCGTCGCGGTCGATCAGCGTTCCGTCGAGGTCGAACACCAGCAGTTCGAAATCACTCACCGCGCCAGCCCTCCTGTACCGCAGCCAGCTGCGCGTCATAGGTGTTGCGGCCGCCGAGGGTCACGCCCTTGAGCAGGTCGCCGAACGCGTTGACTTCGAGCACCCGGTGGGAGCGCATGCCCGGCAGCACCGCGACATCAAGTCCCAGCTGGAGCGTACGCGGAAACAGGCGCGCCACGCGCCGGCACGAATCCAGCAGGGAATCCCAGGCCTTACCGGTCATCCGCCCGCGCAACTCGTCCACGCTTGCCCGGTCGTTGAGCAGGTGCAGGTTGGTCATGGTGTGCTTTGAAAGCCGCACCACGGCGTGCTGCGGGTCGCCGGCTATGGTCACGATGCGAACGTCAAACGTGACTCCGCGCAGCCCCGCCTTCGGGATCCATTCCTCGGCGAACACCTGGTGAGCACACAGGGCATTCACCAGGGCGGCCGCGTCCCGTTCGGTGGACAGCTCGCGGATGCGCCGCGAATTGAACAGGCCTGACTCGGTCTGCTCCACGGTGGTGAAGGCCTGCACGCGATCGCCTGCCGTCCGCAACGCGATGACGCCGGAAGCCGCAGAGCCGCTGCGGAGCTTGACGAACACGCGGCTGACCTCATGGGTTCGCATCTGCTGCCGCAACTCGTCATAGGCACGGATGGCGCCAAGCTGTCTTGGGACGGCGATGCCCGCCGCCGCCAGGGTTGCCTGGCACCGGGGCTTGTCGAACAGGTGGACGATGTCGTCGGGGTGGGCGGTCCAGGTCACGCGGCCTTGCAGGCGCCCGCCGATCTCGCGCAGCATCGATTGAAAGCCCCTGAACCAGGCGTCGGGCTGCAGGATCAGACCCTTCGGGATTCGCGCCGGGGGGCATCCGCCGCCCATCTTGAGGAGGCGCAGGTAGAGGTCGGGCGCACGGCCGGGAGACTCCAGCCGCACGAAGGCGTGATCCGGGATTGCGTCGAGGAGTTCGCTGTCGTCGAGGACGGCGCGATAGTCGAGCACCTCTGCCCGTGCATCTGCCTCGCGGCACGCCTGCAGAAAAAGCGCCACGCGGTTATCGGCCGGATCGCCGACAACCACCCATGATCGCCTGCCGCCCGCGCTATTCAGCGACGGCGACGTAGCGATGCTGTTCGCCGCCCCAGTCATCGGGTTCCTGCTTGTCACCGGCATTGAGTTCTTTGACGCTGTTGCCCAGCTGCCGGACCTTCTCGTCAGAGATGTAGTGGTGGTGAACATCCAGCTTCTTGAGCTTAGCTAGCGCCGGGGCCTTCAGCAGCGCGTCAGCGCCGCGGTCGCCCAGGGTTCCCATGGAGAGGTCCAGCACCTCCAGTCTCTCAAGAATGGGCGCCGTTGAGATGGCCTCGGCAATTTCGTCGGAGATCTCGGAGTTTCGCAGGCCCAGGTACTTGAGATTCGGGAACAGCTTTCCCTGCAGCAGGGGCTCAAGGAGCTCGACGGTTCCATCCCAGCCGTAGCCGCTGTCTCCAAGCCACAACTCCAGATGCTCAAGTGCCGGGAAGTCGCAGCCGAGCGCGGCCTGGATCACGTGTGACGGCAGGCCGCCGGACTCCAGGGCAAACTCGCGCAGGTTGGCGTGCGGGACTGACGCCATGCGCAGGCCGTCACTGCCGCGTACGCGAAGCGTCTTCAGGTTGGGCAGCGAATCAAACAGCGGCGTGATGTCCGTCTGCTGGATCCACGAGATCTCCTGCTCTTCGAAGGTGATGTCGCCGACGAACAGGGCCTCCAGGTTCCTCAATCTGTCGGCCGCGGACGCAAGGCTGCTGACAACCAGCAGCGCGTCCCCCTCCATTTCCGGCGCCCACAGGCCGATCACGAAGGACTTCACACGCGGCAGGTTGGGATCCGAGAGGAAGCGGTCGAGCACGTCGCTGAACGTCGTGCCCGCCTCGTGCTCGTCCCAGTCCAGCCTGACGCGGTAGCAGACGCTTTCCGGCCTGGAAATGCCCTCGGACATCCGGAAGTCCTCGACGGGCAAACCCGCAAATTCAGTCAGGTTCTCACCAATAGTCATCATGCCCCCCTTTTCAACAGCACACTAACCGGCGAATCCGGTGCAGGCAAATGACAGATGCGGATCGACGTCTGCCTTGAAGTCCTTTTTCGGAGGAGTGAGCGGGACTTGGCTGCTGAAGCTAGTTCGGGGGCTGCTTCTGCAGGAACCGGACTAGAAGCCCAGCCAGCCGCCGGCGATGAACTGTCGCCAGGCCTGCCCGAAGTCCGCGCCCTTGATCGCCGGCCACACCAGGCCCCAGGCCGCCACCTGCAGGGCAAGCAGCAACAGCAGACCCAGCACCGGCTCCCAGGCGCGATTCTGGAAGGCGCGCTTGAGGCTGAATCGGCTGACGTCGCCCACGCGCCAGGGTTTGAGCTGCGGGAAGAAGCGCGGCACGTTGTCGCAGTACACCGTGTAGGGCTCGCCGAAGATGCTGGTCAGCATTTCTTCCTCAATCCCGATCTGCAGCCGATAGATCACGAAAAACAGCGCGTTGTAGATCGTGAGCAGTATCAGGTTAAAGGGCCACGCCGCCAGCAGAGCCAGTCCGCAGCCGATCAACCAGGTGCCCACGTACAGCGGGTTGCGTGTGCGCCCGTAGGGCCCGGCCGTTGCGAGCTCGGCCTTTTTCATCAGGTAGCCCATCGACCAGATGCGCATGGCGACGCCCAGCAGGGCGAAGCCCAGGCCGACAAAGCGCATGACGACCAGCGCCACGTGCTCTTCGGCCAGCGGCGGGCGCAGCGCCAGCGCGATGAAAGCGGCGTAGATCGGCCAGAAACCCTGCAGGCGCAGGCGGTCCAGGCGCTTCTCGCGCTTCTTGCCGTCGCGCACCGTGGCCTTGTGCGTGGCCTTGAGAGGCCCGTCCGCGAAGGCTTCGGCAACCGATTCCGGGTTCGTCGTCACGACGCGGAATGTACAGAGTTGGAGCCCCAGCCGAAAGGCTGGGGACGCGCGGGCTGGCCCGCGTGAAACCGGGCGGGGCGCCCGCGGTCCGTTAAGCCTGCAGCCAGCGCCACAGGCCCTTCAGCATCAGGCCGGCGCGGATGGCTTCCTTCGCGTGATGTTTGGCCTGCTGCTTGTCGCCGGCCTTGCGGTAAGCGCGCGAGAGCTCCAGGTGCTTGCGGGCGGCGCGGTTGACGTGCATGCGGATGGCCTGCTGGTCGTGGTTGTGCAGCAGGGCGTTCACCATGCAGATGCGGCTGTAAGCCTCCTCCAGCGCGCGTTCGCGCCCGACCTTGCTGATGCTGTCCGCGCTGCGGTGCACGGTCAGCAGGGCCTGCTCAACCATGCGCATGCCGGAGTTGCTGACGGCACGGGCCAGGCGCAGGAAGAAGTCCCAGTCGTTTGAGATGGGAAAACGCTCGTTGAACAGCCCCACCTTCTCCAGCAGGTGGCGCTTGAACAGCAGGCTGCTGGTCTTCAACGACAGGTTCTCGTACAGGTCGCGGAACAGGTGACTGTCACGGCCGGGCAGGATTTCCGGCTTGGTCTCGCGCGAGCCGTCGGCGTTGACGTGCACGTGGCGCGAGGCGGCCGCGACGTACTGCTCGCCGATGGCCTCGAGCTGCACGGCAAGTTTTTCGGGCGTCCACTCGTCGTCGGAGTCCAGCAGCGCGATCCATTCGCCTTTCGCGCGGCGCAGGCCCACGTTGCGGGCGCTGCTGGCGCCCCCGTTGGGCTTGCGGATGTAGCGCACCCGCGCCGGCGGGCTGGCGAAGCGCGCGGGCGTGTCGTCCGTGCTGCCGTCGTCCACGACCAGCACCTCGATCTCGGTCATGGTCTGGGCCAGGGCAGATTTCACGGCGCGCTCCAGGTTGTCCGCGCGGTTGTAGCTGGGGATCACCACGCTGACCTTGGGGACTGTCCCCGCGGGGGACTGTCCCCGTTCTTCGACGCCGGGCACTTCCGGCTGCGCCTGGGTCATGCGTACGTAGTGATCCCAGCGCGCCTCCGGTGAGTCCTGCACGCGCTGCGGCAGCTCGCGCTCCGGATCGCGCTGCGGGTTCTGCAGCAGCTTCTCGACCTCGCTCCATACCTGCTCGACCGTCAGGCGCTCGATCGGCACCGGGCGGGCGGCCTTCACATCGCGCTCTTCGCCTTGCTCGGCAGGCGCGACCAGCGTGCGCATCACGCTTGAGTTCGGCGCGTTCTTCACCGGGTTGCTGGGGCCGTACAGCATCAGGCCCGGCAGGCCGACGGCGGCCGCCACGTGCCCCACGCCGGAGTCATTGCCCAGGTATAAGCTTGACACGTCAAGCAGCGCCGCCAGCTCGGGCAGTTCCATGTGGAAGCGCGAGACGAACTCATCTTCCCAGTTCTCTTCGCTGCGGTCGTCGTGGGTGCCGACGATGATCACGTCGCGCCCGGTGTCCGCGATGCGCCGGCAGATCTCCGGCCAGAAGGGCCAGCGCTTCACTGCATTGCTGGGGTCGCAGCCGGCGTGCACCACCACGGCGCCGGTCGGCGCGGTGCGCTTGTGGCGGTGCTCGGGCGGGCGTTCCAGGTTCGGGTCATGACCGATCACATGCGAGCGCGGCGTGGGCCCGGAATAACCGAGCCAGCGGGCGAGCTCGACGTTGGCTTCTGTTTCACTCTGGCGCTGCACGTGGCGCTTCTCGACCTTCAGGCACAGGCCGGGAGGGAGCATGCGCACCAGCTGGCGGCGCCCGTAGGCGCTGACGCCGAAGTCGTAGTCCTTGATGTTGAGCTGCTCGTGGTGCGTGAAGATACGGCCGAGGATTTCCCACTTCTCCCACAGGGGCTTGAGCTTGTCGGCGATCGGGCTGTTGATGTAGAGGTCAACCTCGTGACCCATCAGCCACAGCGCGTGCAGCAGCGGCGTGCCCTGCACGCAGTTGCCCAGGCCCTGCGAGATTTCGACGATCAGCTTCATTGAAAGTGAGCCACCAAGGGACACGGAAGGACACGGAACCACACGCCCGTGTTTATCTGTGTTCACCCGTGGTTTCCAGCACCGCGCCGCTTCCAGGTGCTATCGGTGAAACGAGGCATGCAGTTTCCGAACCACGAGGTTCACGCCGTTTCGTGGCAACTGCTGCAGGCCACGAAAACGCGGAAGCACCAAAGGAAGCGCCACGAAAGCCTCGCTGTTTTGTGCGCAGTACCTTCTGTGTTTTCGTGCTTTTATGGCCCATAAAACCGAAACACAGCGGCCTCACGCCAAGGCGCCAAGAGAAGCACTGCAGTTCTTGGCGCCTTTGCGCCTCCGCGTGAGCACGCAGTTGCCGTTCTTCGCGGTGCTTGGCGGTACTTCGCGGTTCAAACCGTTTCGTGGCAACTGCAGCAGGCCACGAAAACACGGAAGCACCAAAGGAAGCGCCACGAAAGCCCCGCTGTTTTGTGCGCAGTACCTTTTGTGTTTTCGTGTTTTTGTGGCCCCTAACACTGAAGCACAGCAGACTCACGCCAAGCCGCCAAGAACAACTCTGCAGTTCTTAGCGCCCTTCAGCTCGAGGCAGCCAAGCTCCGTGTCATTGGTGTTGAGCATGATGCTTCCGTCTTGCTAGACTCCTCGCTGATCCGCGATCTGCGAAGGTCCTGAGGATGCTTCCGCGCCTGGCCATCCTGATTGTCTCGGTTCTTCTATCCGCAGCATGCGCTGGCCAGCCGCCCGTACCCCCTGCACCGCAGCCACCTGCGCCACCTACAGAGATCGCACCGCCGTGGCGGTTGCCGTTCCTGCTGGATGCCGCAGGGCAGTTTCGCTCCGACTTTGACTCTTCAGGCTGGTACGGCGCGGAGGTGCAGTTCCGGGTGGGTGTGGATCGTGTGTTCGGTCCGATGTTGAGCTTCAACCAGAAACTTCTTGCGCCGCATCAATTGACTTTCGATGCGGGTTGGGAACGCGGCTTCGGCGTCAGTCCCAACCCGATGCGCGCCTGGATTACAAGCGGTTATTCTTTTGGCGTCGATTACTTCGGAGACGAACCGGGTGAATGGAAGGTGTCGCTGTCACGCAGCGGCGGCTTCCCGCTGCAGCGCTCGACACTGTTCAGTGGAGGCACCGGACTGGCTCTGGGGTTCCACTATGGCGAGGGGACGCAGTTCGCACATAGTGAAGGAGGCTTGGACCACCGCGCCGCCCTGCGGCTGCAACACTGGGCGTTCTTCGGGGTCGGTGTGGTCGAGTTCCGCCTGGATGGCGCCTTGAACCTCAACTTCGACCCTGGGGTGTTCGCGGAGCCCGAGATCAGCGCGGGCATCAGGCTTGGCCGCCCCCTGTCGCCGGTGTTTGTCTACATCGGCTGGACCTGGTTCGCATTCGAGAACGGCGGCGGGAGCTGGTTCACGGTGAAGCTGGGAATCACTCTATAGTCCGCCGGCAACCAAGTCCTCACATAGTAGTAGGCATCGAACGACGCGGTTCACGCCGTTTCGTAGCAACTGCAGGAGGCCACGAAAACACCAAAGCACCAAAGGAACCGCCACGAAAGCTCCGCTGTTTTTGTGCGCAGTACCTTTTGTGTTTTGGTGCTTTTATGGCCCACAAAACCGAAACACAGCAGACTCACGCCAAGCCGCCAAGGCGCCAAGAGAAGCACTGCAGTTCTTGGCGCCTTGGCGCCTCCGCGTGAGCATGCAGTTGCCGTTCTTCGCGGTGCTTGGCGGTGCTTGGCGGTACTTCGCGGTTCAGACCGATTCGTGGAAACTGCAGCAGGCCACGAAAACACGAAAACACCAAAGGAACCGCCACGAAAAGGCTGCTGCTTTTGTGCGCAGTACCTTTTGTGTTTTCGTGCTTTTGTGGCCCCTAAAACCAAAGCACAGCGGCCTCACGCCAAGCCGCCAAGGCGCCAAGAGAAGCACTGCAGTTCTTGGCGCCTTGGCGCCTCCGCGTGAGCATGCAGTTGCCGTTCTTCGAGGTTGTGTTTCGGACCATTCTGCAGGAGGCAGAACTTGTGACTGCTGCAGCGCCAGCTACTTCCAGGTGATGTCCGTGAAGCGCAGCGAGCAGTTCTCGAGGCAGACGCCCAGCTTGGCGCCCTTCAGCTCGAAGCTGCCCAGCTCAACGTCGTTTGCGCCGATGCTGATGCTGCCTTCCTTGCGCACGGCCTTCAGGCGGTACTTGCCCTCCACGGCCGGCGGCGCGTCGCCGCGCTTGAGCACGTTCCACGTTCCGTTCGCGCGCTGGTTGATGCTGAAGCCGCCCTCGCTGTTCAGCAGCGCCACGGTGTAGTTGTCGGCATCGCTGAAGCCCACCAGCAGGCCGCCTTTCCAGGCGCCCTCCGGCACGTGCAGCGTGGCCGACAATTCGGTCGCGTCTTCCCGCGCACGGCAGGCGCTGGTGACCGCGGCCGTGCCCAGCACCGCGTTTGCGCCCTGGCCCTGCCATTCGTTCCAGACCGGCACAAAGGGCTCCTGCTGGGTCTTGAGCCACTCGTGGATTTTGGGCTGCAGTTTCTTGGGGTCGCCGAAGTGCTTCTTGAACACGTTGCGGCCTTCCTGCCCGCCGTCCAGCTTCTTGCGCAGGGCCTTGAGCTGCTTGGCATCGCCCTGCTGCAGCAGGTAGCGCACCAGGGCCCATTGCTCGGGGCGGGCGGATGCGCGCTCGCCGCTGATCAGCGCGGCGAGGTCGTAGTCGTCGCGCTGGTACAGCTCGAGCGCGAGGCGCGGGTAGTCTTCCAGGCTGCAGAACGGCACCACGCCGAGGGTCAGCTTTTCGCCGTCCCAGTAGTGGCGCGACAGGTGCTCGACGACGCCCTCGATGTACCAGACATCCTTCGGCCCCTTGTTGTCGCAGCAGGCCAGGTAATGGAACTGGTGCATGCACTCGTGCAGCAGCAACTGGCGCGAGGTGTACAGCGTGGGCTGCTTCCAAAGGTAGACGGTCTTGTTGCCCGGCCAGTAATAGCCGCCGGCACCCATCGGTATGCCGACCCCGTCGCCCTTCATCTGCGCCTGCCAGTCCTCCTGGCTGGCGAGGAAGTAGACGTCCAGCTTCTCGCCCTTCTTGAGTTTCGGCGCCGCGCCGAAGAATTCTTCCAGCAGCGGCCACGCGGTCTCAATCACCCGCGAGTATTCCTCGGATGTCGCGGCGTCCACGTTGGTGTAAAGGCGGTAGTGCTCGGACTCAAAAGCCTTGACCGCAACGGCCGTATCCTTGGGCTTTTCGTCAGCCCGAGCCAAAGGCTCAACAGCAAACAGAAGCAGCAGGATCACGCAAACCGTGGTTCGCATGCGGACTCCAATCAATTCAAAATGACAAATTCAAAATTCAAAATGGCACTGCCCCGCTGTGACCATTTTTCATTTTGCATTTTGAATTTTGAATTGCTTCCACCACTCATATTGCTTCGCAACACCTTCCGCAAAGCTGGTCTTCGGCTCATAACCCAGCATCCTGCGGGCCTTGCTTACGTCGGCCATGGTGCGCGGCACGTCGCCGGGCTGCACCGGCTTGCGGTCGAGCTTGGCCTTCTTGCCCATCACCTGCTCAATGGTTTCCACCATCTGCGTCAGCGTCACCGGCTCGTCGCCGCCTAGGTTGATGATCTCGCAGCCGCTGACACGGTCAATACTGGCGACCACGCCCTGCACGATGTCGTCGATGAAGGTGTAGTCCCGCCCCGTGGTGCCATCGCCGAAAAAGGGGATCGGCTTGTCCTGCTCGATCAGGCTGATGAACTTGGCAATCGCCAGGTCCGGCCGCTGGCCCGGGCCGAACACGGTGAAGAAGCGCAGCGCGTGGCTTTCGATGCCGTACAGGTGGTGCCAGGTGGCGAGCATCAGCTCGTTGCTGCGCTTAGTGGCGGCGTAGGGCGACCAGGGCAGGTTGATGGGGTCGTCCTCGCTGAAGGGCACTTTCTCCTGGCCGCCGTAGACGCTGCTGGAGCTGGCGTGCACCAGCTTTTTGAGGCCGCGCACGCGCATGGCTTCCAGGATGTGCACCAGGCCGCGCACGTTGGTGTCCGTGTACAGCACCGGCTGCTCCAGCGACGGGCGCACGCCCGCGCGGGCCGCCAGGTTGACCACCACGTCCACCTCGCCGAGCGCGGCGTTGACGTCTTCGGCGTCACGCAGGTCGCCCTCGATCACGTGAAACTCGCCGCCGAGCTTGCGGGTATCTTCCACGTTGCGGCGCTTGATGGCGGGGTCATAGAAGTCGTTGAAGTCGTCAAAGCCCACCACGCTGTCGCCGCGGGCCAGCAGGGCCCGGGCCAGGTGAGAGCCGATAAAGCCGGCCGCGCCGGTCAGGAAGATTCGCATGGGCGCAGTTTGCCGAAGCCCCGGCCGCATGGAAGGGCTGGGATTACTGCGGCCTGGGCCACAAAAGCACAAAAGCACGAAAGTAAAGCGCACGAAACGCTGAACGTCATCGCACGACGGCCGTCAGTATCGCAGCGAGACTTTTGTGGCCTTACCTTTTGTGATTTCGTGTTTTCGTGGCCCCTGACTGCACTCCGCCGCCTGAAACTCGGCGCGGTTATCAGTGCGGGTAGGCCAGGTATCGGAATACCCAGGCATGGTCGAACCAGGCGTTACCTGAAGATGTGCCTTCCAGGCCCATGGTCATATAGCTGGCGCCCGTGGGCTGCAGGTGGCTGGCCTCGAGGCTGCCGTCGCGCTTCCACCAGTGGCCGCCGGAAACGCTGGAGTTGCTGCCCTCGAACTCGAACACGTGGAATGCGCCGTCCGTGGCCCAGGTTTTCACCACCGGTGTTGCGCTGCCCATCACGTAGGTGATCTGCCCTTCCTCTACGGTGACCGAGGCAACCACCGCGCCGCCCGACGCGTTGCGCAGCACGAAGCTGGCGCTGGCGCCGCTGCCGGGCGCGGGGTCGATGGCGATGCTGACACGGAAGTGGGCGCCGGCTTCCAGCGGCGCAGAAATCAGCCCGGCCGGTGTGCCGGTGCTGTCCAGGCGCATGGCCGGCGCGGGCGCGCCCACGGCAAGGTCCTGCACCAGTGTGCCGGTGCCGGTGATGGTCCAGGTCGTGGTCGGGAAGTTCGCGGCGTCGAATTGGTCGAGCAGCAGGTCCTGTGTGGCCTTGCGCTCCTCCTGCTTCACGTCTTCGGGGCAGGCGCTGACGGCCAGCAGCAACAGCACCAGTGTGGCGACCCGAAGTGTACCGGTTGGTTTCATATTGAACCTGTCGATCCGCGCGGCCGTGATGATGGCCGCTGCAACAGTATACCCGTGACGGGTCACGTTTCCCGAGCGCGTTTGAAGAAGAGGGGACGATCCCGGGCAAGGTGAAGTGTGCCGGCTGCCCCCGCACGACGTTTCGGACCGTGAGGTGATTTTCATCGAGCGAGCGCGCCCGGTTGGCACAGGGGGCGCCGGGCTGCTATGTGGAGAGGCCCTTCAGGCTGCGCAGCGGCGGCAGGGCGTTGAGCGCCTCGATCAGCGCCGCGGCGCTCTGGTGGCGCTGTTCCCGTTCGCGTTCCACCAGCTTGTCGATGATGGCGCAGAATTCCGGGCTGGTGTCGGGCGCCAGGTCGGTCAGGCGCGGGCGCGTCTTGGTCAGGTGCGCGAGCACCACCTGCTGCAGGTTGTCGCCCGGGAACAGCGGCTGCCCGCTGAGCAGGTGGAAGAAGGTCGCCCCCAGCGAGTAAAGGTCGCTGCGGCTGTCGATCTGCTTGTCGCCGTTGGCCTGCTCCGGGCTGATGTAATGCGGCGTGCCGAGCAGGTAGCCCTCGGCCGTCTGGCCCAGGTCGTCGCGCTGGCGTGAGAGCCCGAAATCGCCCAGCTTGGCGACGTCGTCCTGGCTGACGTAAATGTTGCCGGGCTTGATGTCGCGGTGGATCAGGCCCTTTTGCTCGAGGTACTGGATGGCCTCGGCCATGTGCAGCATGTAGCGGCGCGCCTTGGCCTCGGGCAGGCGGCCGCCTTCTTCATGGATGTAGTTGTCGAGGGCCTGGCCCTCCACCAGTTCCTGCACCATGAAGTGCACGTCCTGGTACTCGCCCATGGTGTAGGTGCGCACGATGTGCGGGTGGATCAGCCGCACGGCGATCTCGTTGCTGCGCGCCAGGCGCTTGATGAAGCCCTCTTTGACCGCGGCGAAGGGGCTGATGATCTTGAGCGCCACGGGCTTGAGGTTCACCGGCTCCATGGCGCGGTAGACCGTGGCCGAGCCGCCCTGGCCCAGCTTGTCGATGATGGTGAAGCCCGCGAAGTCCTTGCTGACGATCTGGCCGGTTTCCTTGAAGCGCCGTACCGCATCGTTTTCCTCGGCGGACTCGAGGCCCTGGGCCGTGGTCTCGTCCAGGTTCTTCCGGGCGCCGGAAGCCTTGCGCAGCAGGATGCGCACACGCGCCGCCAGCTCGGCCTGGCGGAAGGGCTTGACCAGGTATTCGTCGGCGCCGGCCTCAATGCCTTCCACCACGTCCTGCTCTTCGCCGAGCTGGGACATCAGGATGATCGGCGTGTGGGCGAGCTCCGGGTCGTCGCGCATCTTCTTGGTGGCCTTCAGGCCGCTGAGCTTCGGCATCATGATGTCCATGATGATCAGCGTGGGCCTGAAGCTGCGGGCGCGCTCCAGCGCGTCCTGGCCGTCGACCGCGACCTGCACATCGAAACCCAGCTTGCGAAGCTGGGCGGACAGCACCGTGCGGAGCTCACGGGAGTCGTCGGCGATCAGGATGCGTTCGGACATCGGGTTTCCGGCAAGATCCAGACAACCATTATTCCGGCAAGGGCCGCGACGTCAACGGACCCGCCGCGCCAGGCCGCAACCGCGATTCGTTGCCTGTAAGGCCGGGGACAAGGGGCGGTATCCCGGTTTGACCGGTAGTTGACAAGCGCCCCAAACAGCGGTAATCGTTTGCCCCTTGCGGCCGCGCAGGCAGCCGCGAACGCACCCGTAGCTCAATGGATAGAGCATCTGACTACGGATCAGAAGGTTGAAGGTTCGACTCCTTCCGGGTGTACCAGCCTAAAAGCGGCCTCCAGAGCCAATCTGGGGGCCGCGCTCTTTACCAGTCAAGACCCCGAAAAAGCCACTGTACACACTATTGTACACACTAAAAAATTTTCACCGGGTGCTTGTGGCTGCCTCCTACCGCTTCGAAAGTCGTCTGCGGCAGCGCTGATACCCGGGAGATCGCACCTCTGTGTGCACCCTGGCAGCGGTCAGCGGCTTCAAACTCCGCTAACTTCCAGCCTGTTCTGGAGGTTGCGCACGCTTCCCTTTTTTGCACGAGACGACAAGCATGCGAGGGTTCTTTGCCTTGTAGGCGTAGATGGCGTCGAACCCACTGCGGGCGACGACGGATACCTTGCTCAGCCGTTTAGGCCTGGTCTTTCGACCTCTTCCCCGTGCGATCCAGGGACGCACCGTCAGCGTAAACTCCCACCAGTCTCTCATCACGGGTCCCTCCCATCCCGCAGCGGGCCAGGTACGCACCCGACAATGTAACCGGCAGATACCGGCCCGGACGCGACGGGGCGGCTGATTGGTTGCGTCTTCGGCTTCCCGACTGCCTCGCGCCGGGCTTCCGAGCAACTACGAGCCCAGAGCTGCCGGTCCGTTTTCGCGTACTTCCGCCCTGTAACGCACCACATTTTGCTTCTACCACAAGTGCATTAATTGCAAAATAGAGAAAACGCATAGCACAAAGAGGCACGCCATGAGCAGCCTGTCACCGGAGCACGGATTGTCCCCATTCATCTGTCCGCATTGCGGTGTTGCAGCCAAGCAGGAGTGGTTCGACCGCTTGGCCGGACTGCCGGAGGGCGAAGGCGCGCCGGTTGTATTCGCGGGCTTCCACACTGCCCAATGCCACAGCTGTGGGCTGCCCAGTCTGTGGCGGCTGAACAGGACCAAGGGAACGGACGGCTCTTGGGAACTTGCGTACCCCCGGCGCCAGGAAGCGCCGCCTCCCGCGGCCGCGATGCCCAGCCCGGTGCAAGAAGTCTACCTCGAGGCTCGCGCCATCGCGCATGCCTCACCGCGCGCTGCCGCCGCGCTGTTGCGCATGGCTGTGGAGTTGCTGCTGGACCACCTCGGCGCAGAGGGCAAGGTGCTGAACGACAAAGTCGCCTGGCTGGTCCGACAGGGTGTTGCCCGCAACCTGCAGCAGGCCCTCGACGCGGTGCGGATCAGCGG
>JAANMX010001585.1_pt1 | contig 25309 bp, 15 predicted proteins | sample 7279681 | NCBI WGS metagenome assembly JAANMX01 (sample SAMN14094542, study PRJNA606508) | bioreactor metagenome | isolation source: A lab-scale SPAN reactor treating ammonium-rich wastewater day 351 | place: Ireland: Galway | collected 2018-01-01
GCTTCATAGCCAGGAACCAGCCGGCGGTAGGAGTTGGTTCCCGGTGCGGCGAATGCCAGAATCGAAGCCGCGTGTTTCAGCAGTCCGCCAATAAAATTCAGGGCCATATCGGACAATCCGGCATACCCGGAACCGGCAAACAGAGGGGTGCTGCCTTTCCACAGGGAAACATGCACGTGCATCCCGGATCCGTTGTCACCGAAAAGCGGCTTGGGCATGAAAGTCACTGTCTTGCCACGCTTCTTGGCGATATTTTTGGCGGTGTACTTGTAGGTCATCAGGGCATCGGCCATCTTCACCAGCGGCTGGAAACGAAGATCGATCTCACACTGGCCGCCGGTTGCCACCTCATGGTGATGGGCTTCGACATGGATTCCCAGATCCAGCAGGGTCGACACCACATCCTGGCGGAAATTGGCCAGCTCATCCGAGGGCGGGCAGGGGAAATAGCCTTCCTTGTGGCGCGGCTTGTGGCCCAGGTTCGGCTTCTCATCCCGTCCGGTGTTCCAGATCCCTTCGATCGAATCGATGTTATAGAAGGCATGGTTCGCTCCGCTTCCATACTGGATGTTGTCAAAACAGAAAAACTCGGCCTCTGGACCGAAGAAGGCGGTATCCGCCAGCCCGGTGCTCTTGAGGTATGATTCGGCCTTGAGCGCGATCGAACGCGGATCACGGGAGTAAGGCTCCTTGGTGATCGGATCGAGTATGGTCGAGGTGAGCGAGACGGTCGGAAGCTCATAAAACGGATCCAGGAAGGCAGTCGCCGGATCCGGCAGGATCAGCATGTCCGACTCGTTGATCGCCTGCCATCCGCGGATGCTGGAACCATCGAATCCATACCCATCTTCAAAACTCGATTCACTGACTTCCGCTGCCGGGACACTGAAATGCTGCCAGGTTCCGATGAAGTCCATGAACTTGAAATCAACAAACCGTGCATTCTTCTCCTTGATGAATTTCAAGACTTCCTTTGCGTCCATGAGGACCTCCTGTTTATTTCACAAATCAAAACCATCTCCGAAAATACGGAAACTTGACTTCTGGTTTCTGTTTTCTATCCAGCGGCCGAGGCTAATGTGGAATCCGCTGCATTCACCGGAACCTCGACCCGCATCACAAACACTTTTCCATCTCCGACATATCCGGTGCGGACCACTTCGGTGACCTTCCGGATGATCTGATCCCGTTGGTGGCCGCCCTCGACCAGGATCTCCAGGCAGACCTTGGGTTTCGGTTCGATCGAATACTCCCGGCCACGGAATATCTCTGTGTGGCCCCGTTGCCGACCGACCCCTTCCACCTGGCTCAGGCACATCCAGTCCACGCCCAGCTCGTCGAGAAGCTCGAGAACTTCATTCACTTTTTCCGGGCGAAGGATGATTGTCAGAAGTTCACTTTGCACCACGCCCTTCGATAAAGCATGAATCAGGCCAATTTGGGCAAAGCTCATTTTCAGCCCCTTGATCAGGGGCTTTTTTCCACCAGGGGTGGTTTGCTTGGGCTTGCTGTTATTCGATTTGCGTTCACTCAGCGAAACTGAACCATTGGGGGCGGGGAGACGGCTGATAACCTGAAGTTCTCCAAACAGGTGTTCAAAAGAGAGCAGGGTTGGTGAGAACTAATCAGGTCTAAAAAGCGGATGTTTCCGGTTGATCCAGCGCTTCGCGAACTCCCCGAAGCAGATCTTCGGTCCGGTAGGGCTTCTGGACAAAGACACAACGGTCGGAGACCGAGTTGATTTCTCCGGTCAAATAGCCGCTGGAAATAATCACCTTGACCTGCGGGTTGAGTATGCGCAGGCGTTCCAGCACCTCTTTCCCGGACAACTTCGGCATTGAAATATCCAGGATAACAAGGTCAATCTGGCCAATGTTCTTTTCATACACCTCGAGTGCTTCGATGCCATCCTGGGCCATCAGGGTTTTATACCCATTGGTTTCAAGGATATCGGCCGCGACTTCACAGATGGAAGATTCATCATCCACCACCAGGATGGTTTCGTGGCCACCCCGGGCTGTTTTTGAGGTATCCATAGACCTGGAATGTCTTGCCATGGAGCCTTCAGCCGGGAGAAAGACCTTGAAGGTGGTGCCTTGCCCCACCTGGCTGGCGACTTCGATCCAGCCCCCATGGTTCTGGACAATGCCATAGGCGGTGGCCAGCCCCAGACCGGTTCCCTTGCCGACCTCCTTGGTGGTGAAGAAAGGCTCGAAAAGGTGCTGCTGGACACGTTTCTCCATGCCGATTCCGGTATCGCTGACTGTCAGTATGACATAACGCCCGCTGACCGATTTCACATCGCGGGGCGGCTGGAGCTGGCTCCTCTCGACATGATCGGTCGTCACCTTGATGCAGGGGTGGTATTCACGGGATGGTGGCTGATCCGCCCCCTGGTTATTGTTGCTGTGCTCCTCGATGGCATCGCGCGCATTGACAAGCAGGTTCAGCAGCACCTGATGCATCTGGCTTGAATCGGCCCGTACATGCGGGATTTGTGGATGAAACTGGACTGCAAATTCGATTCGACGGTCGATGGTTTCCCTTGCCAGCGCCAGGACTTCCTGTGCGATCGCATTCAGATTCACCAGCTCCCGGCTCGATGGGGATTTGCGGCTGTAAAGCAGGAGCTGCTGAACCAGCGAAGCACCCCGCAGACAGGCCTGCTCCGCTTTTTCCAGATAACTCTGGATGTCCCCACCCTTCTTGGTTCGAGCCAGCTGGATATTGCCGATCACCGAAGTCAGCAGATTGTTGAAATCATGGGCAATTCCTCCCGCCAGCTGGGCGATCGCCTCGAATTTCTGCGATTCCCTCAGCTGCTGTTCCAAGAGGATTTCCTGAGTGATATCCCGCTTGACTGCAACAAAGTTGATTATGTTGCCGGTGGAATCATGCACCGGAGAAATCGTCGCTTCTTCTTCGTAAAAGCGGCCATCTTTCCTCCGGTTCGTAAATCGCCCGACCCAGACCTTGCCGGAACGGATAGTTGCCCATAAATCGGCAAACACCCTGGGATCCTGGACATCGGATTTCTGGAGGCTGGTCTTCTTTCCTACCGCCTCCTGACGGGTATATCCAGTGATTTTTTCAAATGCCGGATTGACATACTGGATGATCCCCTCCGGATCGGTCACCACAATCATTTCGGCGGCCTGATCGACTGCAATGGCCAGGCGCTTGAGCTCATCCTGTGCACGGCGCCGCAGACTGAGATCCCGGATTCCGATCACCTTTCCGATCTTTTCTCCGGATTGGAAAATAGTCGTAGCGACCATTTCGGCGTCATACAATTCGCCGTTACGGTGTGTGAGGGAAGCCTCGAGGCGCATGACCGGGCTGGATTCCACATCGGTCAATGCGGAATGCCCGATCAGGCTGACCGGCTGGTTCAGGGCATCCAGAGGTTGAAGGGCTTCTTCGATTGACCGCCCCAGCAGCTCGGCTTCCTCCCATCCCAGCAACCGCTCCGCGGCCGGATTGGCAAACAGGATCCGCCCGCCCTCATCGGTCCCGAGAACCGCTTCTCCCAAAGCCGCGATGAGCTGTGTGGTGAAGGCATGAGACTGCCAGAGAGCTTCCCGCCGATTATGAACCAGCGAAGCCTGGTCTTCAGGCGCCGGGCCGATTTCAAACAGATTGACCAGATTTGAAACCTGGAACAGGCGAAGGATATAGTCATTCACATTGACCAGGCGGAAGCTGATGTCACGCTCTGTGAAATGTCGATGCAACGAGAGAAGAGACGAAAGCCCCCGTGAGTCAATATGGGTTAGCTTCTCCATATTGATGATCACTTCATGCAGCCCCGGGGTTGCCTCCAGCTCCTCGATGTAGGGTTCCAGGTCGGTGCGGGTTTCTGTATTCAGCATCCCACAGACCTTGAGAATAACAGTACCCCTTCGGACTGATTTTTCGACCTCGAAGGGAATGGGCATCATGTGGGATTTGTATCCATTATCGTATAAGTTCAGTCAATAGAAGTTAACGGATTCTACTATTATCGGATTTATTTGTCAAAATGATGAGTTTTTAATTTTATTCAGGGATGGTCAGTTCAATTTTCCGACATAAAAGGATCAGCCGTGGGGCTCCGGGAACAGGCGGGTCTTTCAGGTAGCTCCCATAGGCCCCCTCGATCATAAATCCGATTTGAAACAGGATGTTGGCGATTTCGTGGAGGCTGAACAGGCGGATACGGTACTCACAAACCTCGGTCCGCCCATCCGGGTCAATCCTCCGGGTCCGGGTGGTTGCCTGGCTTGTTGCCGGATTGAATCGGGTTTCTTCCAGAAAGAAGGAGTCTTCTGCCTGCCACCAGGTCCTGGTGGCATCCGGGTGCTGGACCAGATAATCCCGGTTGGCCAGGTCCAGAATGAAAACTCCCTCCGGTTTCAAGGCCTGGTGGATCGATGCAATCATCGCCGGGTGGTCAGATTCCTGCTCACAGTACCCGAGGGAAGTGAACATGCAGATGGCGGCATCGAAAACCGCATCGAAGGGAGCCGCACGCAGATCCGCACGCACCCAGGCAGGATTCGAGGAATTCGGGGTGCCGCTCTTTCTGGACTCAAGGTCCGCCTTTTCGAGGAGGGCCGAGGAATAATCCAACCCAACCACACGCCAGCCCTCATTCGCCAGTGGAACAGCATGGCGTCCCTGTCCACAGCAGGCATCCAGCAATAACCGGCCTTCAGTCCCGCCGAGCAGGCTTTCCAGAAAATTCAGCTCCTGAAGGGTGTTCTGCCAGGGGCGGCCCAGCTGGAAGGACAGATAATGGTTATCAAAAAAGGATTTCCACCAGTCCTGTTCCATTCCGGAAGTTCCGAATTCATAAATCGATCATTTTTTCCTGCTCGACCGACTGGTTGATGGCCTGTGTCAATGCCTGAGTTTTTATGGCATCCGAATAATCCGATTTGACCAGCTCCGGATTCCTGGTACGGATGAACTCGACAAAATCTTCCATCAGGGGGCAATGCATCTGGCTCTCCTGGGCAGCTTCGAATTCTTTTCCATCCACCTGGCCGGTCACCTTGCTTTCCCCAAGATTCAATCTGAAATTAAATCCCTGACCGAACAGGTTCATGACAATTTCCCAACGCGGGAATGCCCAGGTGTGCAGGTGATTGGCCACCACTCCATTGTCCATCTGCAGCTGAAATGCAACTGTCTCTTCAGTGGTGATGCCCGGCCCTTTCGGGCACAGGAAATTGTTTCCAAATCCGGTCACCCGCCTGGCATCGGCCTGGGAGAGCCAGCGAATCAGGTCGATGATATGCAGTGCCTGGTCACCGATCATCCCGCCAGACAAGGCCTTGTCGTAATAGATATGCGAGCAGCGGGCGCGGGCCTCGGGAAACATCATGTCCGCGAAGTAATGGCTCTGAATTCCATAAATCTGGCGACCTTTGAGAACCTCGAATACCGGTTGCAGAAATCGAGTCCAGCGAAAAACAAATCCGACAAAATGGGGATGCTGGTGAGCCTGAAGCAGGTCACGAATCTTTTCTCCCTCTTCGAGAGTGACTGAAGGGGGTTTTTCGACAAAGATCGGAATTCCCTTTTCGATACAGGCTTTGATCGGCTCATACCGGACTGCCGGAGGAGTGCACAGCAGAACCCCATCCAGGGCCTCCTGCGCAATCATTTCCCGAAAATCGTGATACCCACGGCCTCCGTATGACTCCAGTTTCGAGGTGAGCTGCTCCGGATTGATGTCACACAATGCGGCAATTTCGACTCCGGAAATGGTTTTGAGGTTGTCCATGTGAACCCCGGCGATTCCGCCGGTTCCAATCACTCCCAGACGTGTCATGATGGCAGTATCCTTTTCATACAGGGTAGCAAACACTTAAGGAAGGATTGTAGAACCGGGCGTCTGAACAGCAAGCCCTGTTCCTGCTGAAACCCGGAACCGCTCATGGAATTGCCTTCCATTACTCGACCCATTCTGAAACCCGCCTTTCTGTTCCTGGCTCTGGGAGTCCTTCCTCTCCTTTACCGGGATGCTGCAGGAAACGACCCGGTCTCGATCTCCGGGCCGGTTCAGAATCCGATCTGCGGGTGTTGTGGAAATGCGATCCTCAAAGATTACATGCGCATTCCCGGCCTCGAAGAATATTTCTGCCTGGAGTGTTTCAGCAGCCGGCCGCACTGCTTTTTTTGTGGCCAACCCTTCAGGGAACGGGGCCAACCCTCAAAGATGGATCGCCCTGTCTGTCCGCTATGCGCAAAAACCGCTGTCCGAAATATCCAGGATGCCCGGAACCACTACCAGTGGATCAAGCGGCGCGTGGAGAAACTGCTCGGAAATCCCTTTCCAGATTCCATCACCATGAAACTCGCAGAAAATCTTGGCAGAGAAGCGGGCATCCCCCTTTCCGGTGAGACTCGTGAACTGGGTGCCTTCGTGAAACAGGGCTCGGAACATACCCTTCTGATCCTGGCCAATATGCCTGAATGCCTTTTTATCGAAACCGTCGCCCATGAATTGACTCATGTCTGGCAGGATCTTTTCTGTGTCCGGGGGCAGGATATCCAGATTCGAGAGGGATTTGCCCAATGGGTGGCGGACCGCATCCTGGCACACACCGATTGCTCCCGGGAAATCAAAATCCTCCGGAACAGGGAGGATATTTACGGCACAGGCTATCGGCGCCTGAAAAAGATCGAAGAGGAAAAGGGCCTGGCATATCTGCTCCAGTATGTCCGCACAAACCTGGGCGATAAATCATAAAGATAGGACTATCAGGAAATCAAAAGAATTGCTTGAAAATCTTGTATTGTGCATGAAATAATATGGTCTGATCCATTCGCTTCGGGTCGCAGGAGGCTCCATTGCTGATCAAGCCTGGCACACGTGTCAAAATCGAAATCCGCTTCGGCGAACAGCCGATCATCCTCTATTCACTGGTTCGGATGTGTGACGCCCAACGAATCGAGATCGATGCTCCCACTGTCAAAGGCAAGCGGGCGGCTGTTCCAGTCGAAACCCCGATTGTTCTGGTGGAATCCTCCAGGGAAGGGCTGCTGATCATCGAATCCCATGTCCAGGAAGTTCTCACCCGGCCGCTTCCTGTCTGGCTGATTCCCATCCCCCGCCTTGAAATGATCCGGCGCATCCAGCGCCGCCGTGAAGAGCGCTACCTGGTCGATCTGCATTTGCGCTGGAAACGCCGGGAAGACCGTGAATACCGGAAGGACCTCATGCATATCATCGACATCAATTCCCAGGGTGCCTTTGCAACCCTTCCGGAATCGATGGAGCTGGAGAGTGAGTTTTTCCTGGATTTGACCCCTCTGGTTCAGATTGGCGGACGATCCATTTCTCAGCGTGTGTCTCCGGTCTGCAAGGTGGTGCGCAAAGCCTCCGGCCCGGGGGAGGGATATGGCATTACCTTTACCGGCATGGAGCGTGAGATCAAAACTCTTCTGAATGAAGCCATCCGGCGCCTCAAGAGCAAGGTGGTCTGATCCCTGCCTGATTTTTCCTCACATGGCTTTGACTGACTTCAGCCAGGAGATCTGGTCATTCACCATCCGGTCGATCATGTCTGGAGAAATCCCCTCCTGGTGGCCGCAGTCATACCATTTGATGTCCTTTGGTGTGCCAGCCTTGTTATACAGCTCCTCCACACAGGCCCGCGGGATCATTTCGTCCTTTTCGGCATTCTGAAACAGCACCGGCCGCGGTGCGATGCGTCTGACATGGTTCAAAGGTTCGATTGGACTGAGCAGGAAAAAAGCCAGGTCCTGGAAGAATCCCTCACTGCCTGTCAGCCCTTTGACACTGAAAATTTTCGACAGATTTCCTCCCCCCCACACCAGGATCGCGGCACGGTAACGCGGTTCGAGAGACATGACAGTCGTGCCTGCGATCGCGCCCAGATTGACCCCTATCAGGTTGATCTTTTCGGCATCCACCTCCAGGCGGGTATGGAGGAAATCAATGCACCTCTGGCCATCGATGACAGTGGTGGTGAACTTTTCCCGGGTCGCCAGGACTCCGGTTGAGCTTCCTTCGGGGTCAGAGGCTTTTCTTTCCCCGAGGCCAAAAATTTCCGGAGCCAGCACACAGCAGCGTGCAGAAATGAACCTCTGAGCCAGTCCTTTGACATCCGCCATGCCATTCCCAGCTCCATACAGCACCACCACACAAGGGAGTTCCTCGGTCGCATCCTTCGGAAAGTAAAATTCAGCAGGGATCATCTCGTCCACCTGCGATTGGAATCGCACCTTCTCGATCGACAAAGGCCCTTCCTCTCTTGTTTCAAGGACATCCGGAATCAGAGGCAGCCCGGCCACATAGCCGGCAAAGAATGAGGATTCCCACCACAATCGAACCAGTGTCAACCCGACCAGCAGAAGGATCAGAAAAAGGCCCAGAAAAATCAGTGAGTTTCGAAATATTCGTCGATTGAAAGGCATGGATTTTTATTAAACCTTTTGGATTCTATGTATCTGTCACTTGTTGGACCGGAATACTGCCGGTTCTCGATGCGGATCTCAAAACTTTCAGGAGGTACAGTATCCATGGGGAAGGGAATCCTTCAAGGGGCCTTCATGGGCCATCATCGGCCCTGAGGGTTTTGGATGGTCAGCTGCGCACCCCGGCCCATTCGAACTCATCTTCATCGACCTCACTTTCGACCGATGAGGATGGCTTTGGGGTGAAGAGATCGAAATGCGTTTTTTTAAGAAAATTTTTCAGCCCCTGAATGTGACGGTCGATTTCCTGCTGGATGGTGCAGGGGGCATCGCTTTGACAATGGTCACGGCCATACGGGCAAAGAGTCTCCTGTTCCGCCCTCTCAAACAGGTTCGCGACATCCAGAAAGGAGATCTCCCCGGGAGGCCTGGCCAGTGTAAAACCACCTCCGGGTCCACGGCTGGCTGAAACCAGCCCTGCACGCCCCAGGGTGGTCAGTATTTTTGCCACAAAAGGACGAGGCAGCTTGCGGGCTTTGGCGATGTCTTCGGCGGAGAGCAGTGTCTTTCCACCATCGTACACCTCCGCCAGCCGGCTCATCGCAGCGATTGCATCCTGGGTTGATCGATTGAACATGCCTGATTCTGATTTCCGTTAATCCTATGGGGACTCAATCCGGAATAACCCCTAATAGAGAATAATAGATAATCTATTCGAGAAATGCTCCGAATTCAAGAGTAGTTGGTAGGAAATCATAAACCGCCGGTTCTCTTCACCTGATCTGCCAGATTCTTTACAATAAAAGTTTGATCCCGGAAGGAAGGGTGTCCAGCACCCTGAATTTATCTACTCAGGAATTCGAATGAGCGCCACTGTTAAACGTGATTATTACGAAGTTTTAGGGGTTAATCGGAATGCAACCTCGGATGAGCTTAAAAAAGCCTATCGGAAGCTGGCCCTGCAATACCATCCTGATCGGAACAGCAATGATCCCTCTGCCGAAGAAAAATTCAAGGAAGCTACCGAAGCTTATGAAGTATTGAGTGACCAGAAAAAACGCGAAGCCTATGACCGTTTCGGGCATCAGGGTGTGCAAGGGGGATTTCAGGGAGGATTCAATCCGGAAACATTTGCCGATTTCACCGATATTTTTGGTGATTTCTCGGATTTTTTCGAGGGCCTTTTTGGTGGACGCCCGCGCCAGTCCCGGCGTTCGGGAGGAGCGGTGCGTGGCGAGGATCTCCGTTATGACCTGGAGATGACTCTCGAGGAAGTGGCGCATGGAGTCGAGAAGAAGATCGATGTCCCGCGCCATGAAACCTGTGAGGCCTGCAATGGGACCGGTTGTGCCCCTGGAACCAATCCAACTTCCTGCACCACCTGCAATGGGATGGGCCAGGTGCGGTTTTCGCAGGGATTCTTCAGTGTCAGCCGTCCCTGCCCGCGGTGTGGCGGGCGTGGAGTCATGATTGAATCCCCCTGCACCGGCTGCAGTGGGGCCGGGCGTGTCCTGAAAAGGAAGAAGCTCTCGGTCAAGGTTCCTGCCGGTGCGGAAACCGGGCTGCGTCTGAAGGTGACAGGGGAGGGAGAACGGGGGCTGCGTGGAGGGCCACCCGGTGATCTGTATATCTTCATCACCCTCCACCCGCATGAGCTCTTCGAGCGCGATGGGGATGACATCATCTGCGAAGTCCCGGTCAGCTTTGTTCAGGCGGCCCTTGGGGCTGAAATCGAAGTCCCCACCCTCTTCGGAAAGGCGCGCATGAAGGTTCCTGCCGGAACTCAGACACATAAAATGTTCCGCCTTCGGGGGAAGGGGCTGCCCAATCTTCGCTCGCATGGACAGGGGGACCAGTTTGTCCGTGTGATCCTCGAAACCCCGACACGCTTGACTCAAAGACAGAAGGAACTCCTCGAGGAGTTCGCCCGGATTTCCGGTGAACAGCACAATCCCATCTCCAAAGGGTTTTTTGATAAAGTGCGGGATGTGTTTGGCGGTTAGCCCACCTGACTCTCAGGTGCTGCATGGGCATGTTTTCTTCATTTTGATTTGTTGTGGGAGGCGTTGCCATGGATTTCGTGACTTACGAAGGTTGGCCGAACTGTATCCGTTTATCCAATCGGGTGATCGAGCTGATCGCCACTACCGATGTGGGGCCGCGCATCATCCATTTCGGATTTGCCGGAGGGCAGAACCTTTTCAAAGTTTTCAATGAGACCCGGGGGCTGGTGGATGGCGAGGACTGGAGGAACTATGGCGGCCACCGTCTCTGGCACGCCCCGGAGTCCATTCCGCGCACCTATTTTCCCGATAACACGCCGGTTCAGTTCGAAGGCGAAAAGAATTTCCTCAAGCTGATCCAGCCGGTTGAAACCACCACCGGCATCCAGAAAGAAATCGAAATCGCCCTTCATCCTGAAGAACCACGGGTGCAGGTGGTGCACCGGCTCACCAATCAGAATTTGTGGCCGGTCGAGCTGGCTCCCTGGGCTTTATCGGTGATGGCTGCTGGCGGACGCTGCATTGTTCCTCAGGAACCTTTCCGCCCGCATACCGAGGACCTGCTGCCCGCGCGCCCGCTTGTGCTGTGGTCCTATACAGACATGGCGGATCCACGCTGGACCTGGGGAACAAAATATGTCCAGCTGCGACAGGATCCCCTCAACAACAAACCACAGAAGATCGGTGTGCGCAACACGCCTGGCTGGGCGGCTTATCAACTCGGAGAGGATCTCTTTATTAAAACTTTCCCCTTCGATCCATCAGCCCGCTATGCCGATTTCGGATGCAACAATGAAATTTTCACCAATGAAGTAATCCTCGAAATCGAAAGCCTTGGACCATTGGCCGGTTTGCCCCCCGGCGGGTCTGTTGTGCATGTCGAAAACTGGTCACTCCACAAAAGAGCGATCGATGCCGATGAAGCCTCGATCGATGCCAATCTGATCCCTTTGATCGCCTGAATGTAACAGCGCCTGCTGCCACATGGGGTGCAAGGTGCGGGTGTGAAGGAGATTCAGGGAACCCCCGGGAGAAGTTTTCTCCAAGGGGTTCCCCGCGAGTTATGATCCTCTATTTGGAGGCCCCGGCATCGGATGTCCGGGTCGGAGATTCTCCATTCAGGAGCTGCTTCAGGTTGAACTTGTGGATTTTCTGCGTGTAGGCCGGTTCACCTTCCATGCCGGCCTGGGCCACCCAGAAATCCTGTGTTTCCGGCGCGAAAAGGACTGTATGGAGGTTGGATTTCATGGCGACTCCGCCGCGCATCAGGTTCCAGGCCCCCTGCATATCGAGCTTGCCGTAATTTTCCTTAACCCGTTCCGACAGGCACTCATAACGCTTATCTGCGGACATCAACACAGTATCCGGGTGGGGATGGGGCAGGCGCTCATCGAACATGCCTGGCTCGATGATCTTGAAGTCGGGGAGACCTTTTTCATCGGCCAGTTTTTTCGCCATCGAAGCGATCCCGGCCATGTTTTTCGTTTTGGCATCGCTGAGCACATAATAATACTCGCAGGTGCGCGGGACGGACTGCATCCAGGCCAGGGTTTCCTCTGTGGTTTCGAAACGCTCCATGATTTCACGCATCATCAGGGACATCGGAATTCCATCCCAATACCCTTCGCCGCGGCCCCCCATCTCTCCCATGGTCAACCCTTTTTCATTCATGGCTGTCACCGTGCTGCACAGCCCGGCATAGGAATAACTGACCCAGGCGTTTTGATCTCTTGGCTGGAACACCATGACCACCGCGGTCCTCTGCAACCCGATCCCGGTCATGTAATCCAGCACACGGCCATGATAAAGATGCCCATCCACTGTGGCCTGCCCACGCAAAGCCAGTCCGCTGCAGTGAAACAGCTCCGGGAACACATTCACACTGTGCCCCCATTCTCGCGGGATCCCGGCCGCATCCGACATGGCATCGATCTCTCGAATGAAGCGCTCCGGAATGTATTTCTCCTGAGCCTTCCAGGCCATTGCGAGCTCATTCGGGAACCATTTTCCGGTCTCGATTGTGGCCACCAGGCCCACCCCATGCAAAGTGCGGTGCATGTTGTAATGAACCGCTTCTTTGAGGAAGGTTCCGTGTTGAATCCCCATCTCCTCCGGTGTTCCGGAGACTTTGACCACTGCGACTCCATCGACTCTGGGGACCCCAGCGAGGGGATCGGGAACCAGGTCCTTGTTGATCCGTTGCAGCACATTCTCCGCGGCGAAATCCGCCAGGGTTCGCAGCATCCCGTGCAGGTGGTCCACCTCGACCTGTTCAGAGGCAGTGAATGCCGGAACAGCCAGCATGGCATCGATCTGCCCATGCTCCACCTGGGACCAGGCGGTCGCTTCGATCCGCCCGGGGAATTTTTCGGAGGTCGAAATGATTTTCAGGTGGCCGGGTTCCGGGCCTTTGGTGATCTCAAGCGCAAGATCGCGGCCGTCCTTGATGACCAGTGTTCCGTCTTCCTTTTTATCCAGCTGGAGATCATCGGGAAGGGGAACAAACATAGCCATGGCAAGAAATCCCGGGACCTGAGTTACCAGGGCTTCCCAGGATTTGGACCCGGTCAGCAGGGAGCTTCCCTCCACCTTCGGGTGCTCAGCGACAAATACTTTTTCTTTTTCCGGGAGAGCCAGCCAGCTCTTTTCAGTCCCGAATCCGGCGGACACCGGGGGAAGGTCGGCCAGTTTAACCTGCAGTGCATGGCAGGCCTGCCCATCCCAGGCCATCTCGATCTGGCCTTTTTTCCCCATGACCTCCCCACTGACCTTGAGAAGCCATATTTTTCCCGGTTCCGGCTGGGTGGTAAGAGGCTGGGTGAGTTCGGTGAGAATTTTGAAAATATCTGCACGAACCGCGGAACGATCTGCGGCGATGACAGCCGGGCAGAAAACGAAGACTGCCAGGATGAGAGACAAAATCCGATATTTCATTAATTTCCTCCTTCATTGACTGTAAAACATGAATCATCTTAACAAACCTGTTACTCAACCGGAACACCAGCACCCCTGTCGGCCGAAAATTTCCTGGTCCCGGACCGCACAGAGATTGCCCGGATGGAAATTCGATCGGCCGCGCCTCCATTTGGGTTGACCCTTAACGTCATTCACGGATATACTTTGCGGACTTTGTATATGCTCATCGCATAATCGGTTTCGGCCAATTTATATTTTATTTTTGCAATCTTCCGGGAGGCAATCTCCGTGCATTTTCCCAAAACCGCACTGACTGTTCTTATGAGTCTGATCAGCCTGGCTGTGCTCCAGGCAAGTTCTCAGGCCGAATTTCCTGCAGTCCTGAACCTGAGCGTGACTCCCGGCACCGAAGCCTCGCGTGTCATTCGTGTCTATGGTGAACACCCCGGAGACCGGCTCGGTTCCACAAATGGCGCAGGAATCGCATTTGGAGATATCGATGGAGATGGACTGGATGACCTGGTTGTCGGCGGTCCGGCTCGCCCCCTGGCAAATCCGACCACACCCGGTGGAGTGTATATCCTTTTCGGGCAGTCCGCTGCGGTTTCAGGAAGTGTCCTGCTCTCAGCAACAAGCCTGCTGGGCCAGTCCCGCATTCTGGGGGCCACGGTTGGCGATAATGCCGGGTATTCGGTCACCTGCCATGATTTCGATGCGGATGGCTTTGATGATGTCATCCTCTCCGCTCCGCTGGCCCAGGGTGCCAGCGGGACATCTCAGGCTGGCGCTCTCTATGTCGTCTATGGGTCCGCCGCTATCCGTGAAACCACCCTCAGCCTGGCAGCACCCTCGTCCCAGATCACTCGAATCCTCGGACAGGCGACCGGCAGCCTTCTGGGCTATTCCATCGACTCAATCGATGTGAATGGCGATTGCAAAGGGGATATCATCGCCGGGGCTTATGGTGGCGGCCAGGTTCCCCCAAAAGCCTTCATTATCTATGGCGCCGCTGATTTGAAAGGTGCCGATGTGGACCTTTCCAGCGCCACTGATTCCACCCGAATCACCATTATCAACCCTCCTGCCGGTGCCGGACGATTCGCATTTTCCGCCGCTGCCGGAGATGTCAATGGAGATGGCTATGGGGATGTCCTCCTGAGTGACCCGGATGCGCAATCCATCCCGGGCAGCCAGGGCGGGGAAGTGTATGTCATTTATGGTTCCCCCAGCCTGAAAGGCGGGCAATTTACACCAGCCAGTGCCGGGTCGGTCAGCGGGATCCTTTCCACCACCATTCTTGGGGATAATCCCGGGGAAATGACCGGTGGCTCACTGGCAGGCGCAGACCTCGATGGCGATGGTTTTGATGATCTCCTGATCGGCGCCGCCGATGCGGATCCCTCTGTGGTGGATGGGACCGCCACAATTGTTCGCCAGAATGCCGGCAAGTCCTTCCTGCTCAAGGGTGGGGCCGCCCTGCCTGGCCAGCTGATCAACCTGGACAATGCCCCTGGCTCAGCCGGAGAAACACGCATCATTGGGGGCAATCCCGGTGATGCCCTTGGCAAATCTATGGGTGCAGCCGATTTCGATGGAGATGGGCTGAGCAACCCGCTCTTTGGCACTTTCGCTTCTCCAGACCCCCTCCGGAACCGGGGTGGCATTGTTTATGCCATTCCAAATGATGCTGTCCTGGGGGTGACTGTCGATGTCGCCGCCAGCAGCCTGATCCGCATCGAAGCCGATAATGAAAATGACTTCATGGGGTACTGCTCGAGAGGTGCGGGAGACTTTGACCTAGATGGATATGCCGATTTTGGGGTGTCCGCCCAGAATGGAGATAATCCGGAAATCGCTCCGGGGGAAAATGAGGCGGGCTATGCGGCTCTGATATTCGGTGATGGGAGCGCCCCTCAGGCCACTGCCTCTGAACCCTGCCTGCCCGGAAAGACCGGTCCGGTCGGAATCGGAGGAAGGCTGTCTCCGGTGATCCGCACCTGGGTGGGCTTCGATGCGGGTGATAATGGCGCAGGGGGAGCCACTCCGGTGGAAGTAACCCTGTCACGCTCCAATTCCGCCATTAAAGGGTTTCCGGGAGAACCAGGACAGGATCTGGCGAATGTTTTCTGGGGGGTCCACACGGATCGTGTCAACTTCGTCTCAGCGACCCTGATCTTCCAGTATCTTGATTCGGAAATCAGCGGCCTGGATGAAAACAGCCTCAGGCTTTACCGTGCTCCGAATCCGGAAGGCCCCTGGCGTCTGGTGAAATGTTCCAGTTACGACACAGCCCGGAACAGAGTCCGGGCAAAGGTGTCTTCATTCGGGTACTTTGCGCTCCGCATCCCACCCGATGGCAGGATCGAGAGCTCGCTGGTCAAATTGAATGACCATGAATGGCTGATCACCAATGCCCTGACGCAAGTGGTCACATTCGACCGGGACCTGGTTATTCCTTCAGGGGTCGATCTCACACTTGAGATTGTCGATGCAACCCCCACTCTGACCCTGGTGTTTGGTCCGCAGACAGCAGGCGAACCCCATTTCGCGGCCGGTCAGACAGAAATCGTTATCCAAGGTTCAATGCGAACCCGGGTTCCGGCAGGCAGGCGAGTGAATCTGGAATCATCCAATCCCGCCCAGAAATGGGGTGGCATATATGTGACCGATCAGTCGGATGACAGCCGCACCCTTTTGGAAAACCTGGTGATCCGCAATGCCAATTCAGGTGTTCAGTTCCTGCGTTCCTCCGGTGTCCTGAGGAACAACATCATTGTCGATTCGCTCCAGTTCGGAGTGATCGCCACAGACCAGGCTTTCCCGCTGATCGACAATAACTCGATCACCAGCACAGCACCGGGAGCGGGTGGCATCAGTGTGAACAGCCGTTCAGCCCCCTTCATTTCTCAAAATACCATCATCAATCACCTGACCGGTGTTGGTGTCACTGTTTCTGATTTTTCCTCGCCGATTTTGACAAAAAATGTGATCACCGGAAATTCGAATGGTGTTCTGATCCGCACCAATGCCGCCCCCAATCTGGGGCGTGTCTCCATGGTGCCGGAGAATGATCCCTCTCCCGATCCGGATCCCGGCAACCCCAATGACAATGGGGAAAATACCATCGCGGGCAATATCGACTCACTCAATCGGACCCGCAACCTGATCAACAACACCCCGAACCTGATCTATGCCGAAAACAACAGCTGGGGGTCACTCGATCTGGCCACTGTTGATACAACCATCCTTGATGATGAGGAAGGAAATGGCGGACAGGTGGATTTCATCCCCCTCTTCGGCCAGGTCCCAGCCCCCACCCGAACTCAGACTCCATCCCGCACTCCAACCATTACCCGCACTTTTGCCACGCCCACCAGAACCCTGACACCGGATCCGAACATCCCGACCAATACCTCGACCTCTACAAAAGTTCCGACCCGGACAAGAACACTGACACCTACCGCAACTGCCACCAGCACGCAGTTTGTGGTTCCACCCAGCACCAGCACACCGACAGCAACCCCGACATCCCTCCCCGGCACGGTTTCCCAGAATCTGACCCTCGGTGGGCTGGTTCGGATCGCCCAAACCACCACCCTCAACCCCGGAATTACACTCACAATTCAAGCTGGATCCACAGTGATTTTTGAGCCGGACGCCATGCTGGTGGTCAGCCCGCAGGCGCGCCTGGTCGCGCAGGGAACTGCGGATGAGCTGATCCATTTCATCGGAAATGGCACCAGTGCCTGGGGTGGCATCCAGGTGCTCGGTCCCGATTTCAATGCCGATTCGGGCCGCTCGATTTTCCGCTATTGCGTGTTTGCCAATGCCGGGCTTGCCACCAAAGATGCGGAAGGTTCTCCCGCACTGAGTCTGAATAATGTCACTTCGGTGGTCGAACGCTGCCGGTTCGAACACTGCGCGATCGGTATTGGTGTGCAGGGGAACCGTGACTGCAACCCACGTATTCGCCGCAATACTTTTGAAAAGTGCAAGACCGGTGTCGAGGTGAACCTGACCGGCAACCAGCCGAATCCCCAGTTTTTCAACCTCGGCCTGGATGATGTTGATGAAACCATCACTGGCAGCTTCGGCCCGGGCTTCAATGTGTTTATTCAGGGGAGTGAGCCGGACAGCATCGATATTCATGTGAAGAGTTTCTTCAATGGTCTTGCCATCTTCCGGGCAGACCGGAACCTGTTCCTGGCGCGTGAGCCGGTTGTCGGCTTTGTGCGCCTTTCATCAGCCCAGGTTCAGTCATCCGGAAGACTTCTGAGCAACCTTCCGATCTCGACTTCCGATGCCCCGGTCATGGTCGATCTCGATCCATCGGATGATGAGGGCACAGTGCCTTCCTGCGCTGGAAGCAGCCAGACACGAATTGTCCGCATTACACGCAATGAAGTCTGGGCCGGAATTGTGCAACTGCCGCCGAACACAGAGAGGGTCGAAATCGCCCAGGGTGTGAGTGTTACAGTCATACCGGGAACCCGGATTCTGTTCGGGTCTTCGGTCGATTGCTCCTGCGATACCGCGATTTATGAAGAACGGCTGGTCAAGCCGACTCTGCGGGTCTATGGCAGCCTCTCGGCGCGTGGGACCTATGATCTGCCGGTCCAGTTTGACTCGACACCGGATAATCCAGTCGATGAATTCTGGTGGGGCGGTCTTGAGTTTGCAGACCTCGATCCGGAGAAAGGATCGGAACTGGTTTTCTGCCAGGTACGCCATGCCGAAGTGGGCGTGGCTCTTTATGAGGGGGTGAAAACGCTCCTGAGAGACACCACCATCGACAGCTGCGGTGAAACCGCAGTCGCAGTGGCGAATGCAGCCCCGCTCGGCGGAGGCGCCAAAGCAGGCTATGAGCCATTCGAATCTGTCAGCAAAGTGCTGTCTTCGCGTGGGTTGGTTAAAGCCACCGGTGATCCCTTCACGATTCCCCGGCCGGTTTTGACACGTGTGGTCCTGCTGGCGGGCTATGCAGGCGAATATGGCCTGCTCAGCGAGGATGCTGAACCGGCTCTGCGCCAGTGTTCTCTGGGAGTGGATGGGCGCCATAACCGCCGTGACAACCGCCCCTTCCGGGTCGCCGCGGTTTACACCACCGGCGCCAGTGTTCCCGATCTGGGCGCAACCGGCAACATCGGACGCAACATCATTCAGTCACGCGGCGATTATGATTTCGATATCATCCACCTCTCTCCCAAAGCGATGAATGCCATCGGAAACTACTGGGGGAGCACAAACCTGACAGAGGTGAATGCACGCATCCTTGATTCAGCGGAGAATGGCTCGGTCGGGACAGTCAATGTCAGCCCGGTGTTGAGCCTGGCGCCTTTCATCGCTCCGGGTGGTGGCGATCTCAATGGGGATCGTGTTGTGTATCCGATCGAATATGGACGTTACCTGTGGTACTCCATCCCGATCCTGATTGGCCAGAATGGCTACTCGGCAACCGCCGACCTGAACTCGGACAAAGTCATCGATTACCAGGACTTCTTCATGCTCAGCCTGATCTATGGTGAAAGGCATGAGGTCCCCACTGCCACACCCAATCCGGCGCAGGGAACCTGGACCCCGACCCCCTCTTATGGCCGCCTGCAGTGCACCAGGACCTATACTCCGGTTCCAACAGTGACCGAGACACCGACTATCAGCCCATCCTTTACCAGCACTGTTACAAGGACACCCACTGTCACGGATACCTTCACAGCGACGAACACCCCGACTGCCACCAGCACCCCGACTGTGACTGAAACCCGGACTATCACGAACACAAGAACCATCACCAATACCCGCACAGTTACCAATACCCGCACCCCGACTCATACTGCAACTCCGATCTGCAAAGGTGGAAGATTCGAAGGGCGTTATTATGATTCCGAACTCGATCCAGCTGTTGATGGCCCGATATCTTTGATGGTGTCGCCCGATGGCAGCCTGATCGAGTCTGTCATGATCTCTCAGGCCTTCATCTGCAATGGGACTCCTTATAACAGCATCTGCATGACCACCCAGGAAGTGGATATCAGAAGCGGTGTCTTCTCGAATGTAACCCTGGACTGCGGCGATGGTGTCGTCTTCACCCTGCTGACCGGCGGTTGCAGTGAAACCGACTTCAACGAAACCGACTTCGATGAGACTCCATTCGATGAAACCTCCTTCAAGGGCACCTGGGAGGCGGTCTTCACCAATCATCCCGAGTGCAAGGTGTCCGGTGACTGGGAGGCGATCCTCTTTGTCCCGTCTCCGACTCCAACCATCACACAGACGCCGACTGTCACCAGGACCCCGACAGACACCCGGACTCCAACCAATACACGGACTCCGACTCTAACCCGCACAATCACCAACACTCCCACCGTCACTTCAACCCGGACGGAGACCCCGATACCGACGCCGACTTCACCCTTCACATGTATTCAGGCGGCTGATCTGAATATTGCCTGTGCAGGGAATACCTCGCCGGGGGCGCTTCCGTTCAGGATCCGCCTGATGCCAGGTGTCGCGAGTGTGAACTGCGGGCCAATCAAGTGCCTGGGAGTGCCACTTGTCAGTGTGGATGTCGATCCGGCATCAGTCGCGGATGAATCTCCATTCGATGAAACACCCTTCTCCTGCGATCTGGCGAAACAGATTCTGGCGTCTGATATTGTCGATGCGATCAATGCTGGCGGTGGCAGTAATATCCGCGCCAGCCTCGGCTCACCTGGAACTGTCCGTGTGGAAAGCCAGGTGTCCTTCTACTGCTGCCTGTGCACCACCGAAGCGAGCCTGAACTGTGACAACAATGATGGCTGGCCAATCGGTGTGTGCGGCCTGGGGAACCTTGGAGATGGGGTCAATGGCAACGAAACCCCATTCAATGAGACCAACTTCAATGCACTGACCAGTGGACTGGGCGTCTATTGCGTGGAAAAAGCCTGTCCCTGAGGAAAATCCGATCCTGCGGGGGAGATAACCCTCCCCCGCCTGTTTCCCTATGTCGATATCACCCTTTCAACTGGCGCCTTATCTTGCACCCCGCCCCTGGGGCGGAACCCGCCTGGAAACCATGTTTGGGGTTCATTCCCCTGAGCGTGAGAAATTCGGCGAAGCCTGGGTTCTGTCCGACCGCTCTGAAGGATCCTCGAGGATTCTCGATGGCCGCCATGAGGGCCGTTCATTTCATGAGGTGGTTCAGAATTGCCCACGGGTGCTGCTCGGGTGCGCCAATCCCCCGCCTGCATACCCGCTCCTGATCAAATACATCGATGCAGCTCTGGATCTCTCGGTCCAGGTGCATCCCGATGATGCCTACACCCAATCCCGGGGCTTGAATGACCGCGGCAAAACCGAATGCTGGTATGTGGTCGATTGCCAGCCGGGAACACGGATCATCCATGGCCTGCTTCCGGGCGTCACACGCGAGGACCTCCACCAGGCCATCAACGAGAAAAGGGTCCAGGACTGTGTGCGTTTTCTGCCGATCCAGCCCGGCCTGTTCCTGTTCGTGCCTCCGGGGACTGTCCATGCCATTCTCGGCGGAACACTGATCTGCGAGATTCAGCAATCCTCCGACCTCACCTTCAGAATGTGGGACTGGAACCGCAAGCCTGAAAGAAAGATCCATGTGGAAGAATCCCTGGAGGTGATCCAGTTTGGCGGCCCCCCGCAGGCCGAACCGATTCAGGTTCCGCTTCCGCCCGATCAGGGCATCCTCCGCATTCCTCTCACTTCGAATGAGTTTTTTGAAGTCGAAGCGATCCTGCTGGGAGTCGGGGAAAGCCTGGAACTGCCCGCACGAAAAATGGGGGCCATCCTGAATGGGGTTTCCGGAACCGGCTTCCTGGATGGCCAGCCACTTGCGGTCGGCAGCACTTTCTTCATTCCTGCTTCAACTGAAAAGGTGTGTCTTTCCACCCACAAGGTGCCAATGATTGTTCTGATGTCAGGCACGAAAGAAATCGCTGAAGATTAAACCCCGGCTTCGGCAAAGTTCTGGCTGGATCGTGCCTTGAGCGCCAGGTATTCGAAAACAGCATTCCTCAGATCCCCCAGTCCGGCTTTCGTCCAGGCGGAGATGAAAACCGCTGAAGGGTAATGGCTCTTCAGTTCCTCGATCCGGGATGGGTCGGCGGCATCGACTTTGTTGAATGCGATGAGCACACGGTCTTCATCCGCCCCCAGCTGCTGCAAGGTTTCCTGAACAGTTTCCATCTGTGCCTTCAGGGTGAGAGCGGAGGCATCCGCCACATGCAGCAGCAGATCCGCCCCGAGCGCCTCGGACAGTGTGGAATGGAAACTCGCGATCAGCTCATGGGGCAGGCGTCGGATAAATCCGACTGTGTCGCTGAACAGAGCGACTCGATTTTCCTTGAGAAAAACGCGCCGTGTGGTGGTGTCCAGCGTGGCGAACAGCCGGTCATCGGCATACAGGCTCTCCCCGGTCAGGGCATTCAGGAGGGTGCTCTTGCCGGCATTGGTGTAGCCCACCAGCGCGACAGTCCACTGGTCCGATCTCTGGCGCAGCCTGCTTTCGGTCTGCTTCTTCATCTTGTCGATTTTTTTTCTCAGCAGGTCAGCCCGTGCGCGAGTAGCCAGTATTTTCTTGCCCAAGGCGGATTCTCCGAATCCGCGCACACCGCCACGATAGGCTCTTTTCTGGGTGGACTGGTCGTGCCTGGGGTGGAAATAATTCAGGTAAGCCAGCTCGACCTGCAGCTTGGCTTCGGCGGTCTGTGCACGGCGTGCAAAGATCTCGAGAATCAACTCGGTGCGGTCCATGATGTGCGAACCGGTTTCGTGCTCGAGGTGTGAGATCTGGGTGGGAGTCAGCTGGCCATCGATCACCACTGTATCCGCCTCGGTCTGGTCGCACAGAGAGCCGATCTGATCGGCTTTTCCGGGGCCGACATAATACTCCCGGTGCGGGTTCGGCCGCCTCTGGACAAGGTGCCCGACCACCTCCCCATCCAGTGTTTCCACCAGGCGGGAGAGTTCTTCAAAACGGTCTTCGGATTCAAATCCGCTGATTGTTGGGGGCAGAACCTGAACCAGGACAATTTTTTTGAATGGGGTGCCGAGCTCTTTTGGCCCGGAACGGTCAGGGAAATGGTAATTGGGTGATTTGATCTGCGCCATCAGTCAGTTCCTCCTCGGGGGATGCTTCTCATCCATTCTCATGAACGAGCCGCGATGTGTTTTCTGAAGACATCCATGAATGGAGAAACTTACAGGCGCATTTCGTGAGGGCACTCAACTTTTCAAGTTCTTTTAATACTTTAGGAAAGTGTTTGATCCGGCGCAAGCCTCGTATCTCCGCCATTAAAGGCTTTCGTGGAACTCATTGTTGACATCGATTGTTACAACATGTGTCCCCAGCCAGCCATGAGTGGCTTTCAGATGGATTGGGCCGGATCCGATTTTTGAACGAACCCAGACAGCGCCACACCCTCCGGTCAGCGCAAAGGGATTATCACCAATGATTTCACCCGGACCTTCCATCTCGAATTGTATCGAACCGAGCGCAAAGGTGCGGTGGTTTCCGAATTCATCAGTCACCATGAACCAGACTCGTGTTGCATCGGAACCATCACCGTTGAGTGATGAGGAATCGGCCTGGATTTTCAGGACAGCATCGACTCCCCTCTCTGAGAGTGTTCGTGAAATGACAGGCTGGCCCTGCAGGCAGCCCTCGATGCGAAGCGGTTTCCAGCGCTCTCCCCAGATGCCTTCGAGCTCTTTCCCCACCTTGAAAGGGGGATGCGGAAGCCCGGGAAACAGGTCCTTGGATGGGGAAATCTCTCCGACATAATCCTCTCCGAGGTAAAGCTTCAATGAATCGCAATTGGAGTTGATCCAGGCTTCTCCCACACCGCCGGCGGCGGCTTTGTCTCCGAGGCACCAGTGAAAGCCCGGCTCGAGCACCACTTCCTCTCCGGGCGGGCATTGGGCTTTGTAGACCATCGCGGCAAATTTCGGAATCCGGAACATATCGGCGACTCCATGGTGGCAGACACGGTCCCCGGAGCCAAAATCCTTGTGTGTATTATAGTCGAAAGCGCACCAGCCGATTGCTCCCGCGATCCCTCGGGTCGCTGCTGCCAGGCTCTGGATATGTGCATGACGGCGCACATGCTCGGTGAGCCTTTCCGTGTTATCCACATGTTTCGTCGAATACATGTGCCCGCAGAACTCGGTCACGAGGTGGAGCGGGTGCACCGGTGTCTGCAGTTTGACCGGATCAAAATCATTGAAAGTGAAAACATCCTCAATCAGGTGGGAATCGAACAGGTAACGGACTCCGCCGGTCTGGCGGGTATCATCCAGCTCCTTCGCCGCCGAATTTGTCCGAGTATAAAACTCATCGTTGTCCCGGGATTCATTGATTCGGGTTCCCCACAGAATGATCGAGGGATGGTTCCAGTCCCGCCGGATCATCTCGTGGATGTTTTCGCAGGAGATATCCTGCCAGCTCCGGTCACCGATGTGCTGCCAGCCCGGGATCTCTTCGAATACCAGAAGCCCGAGTTCATCGCATCGATCCAGGAAATGCGGCGACTGCGGGTAATGGGAGGTCCTGACAATATTGACCTTGAATTCCTTGCGCAGGATATCCGCATCCATCCGCTGGACACGCGCAGGCATGGCTCCACCGACCCAAGGGTAGGTCTGGTGGCGGTTCAGGCCGCGCAGCTGGATTCGTTTGCCATTCAGCGTGAACCCTTCCGGGGTAAAGAGACATTCTCTGAAGCCGAACCGAACCGGATATCGATCCACCTCCACACCTTCTGAGTGGAGAGTGACTGAAGCCTGATAAAGGTGGGGATGGTCCAGATCCCAGGGGGTCAGCTGGCCGGCCCCCTCGATTGTCATCTGGACAGTCTGCTGGGAGTTCCCATCGAGGCTGAACCTGCTTTTGTGTTTCAGCACACTCCGCTCACCATCTGTCACTTCGAATTCAAGAGTGGCCTCACCTTTGACCTGCTGTGAGTTCTGGAGAAATCCGAGCACCTCGAGATGGGGATCCTGTTTCAGGACCTGGCGGGGTTTGATAAAAACATTTTCGAGAAAAAGCGGATTGACCACACGCAGATTCACCTCACGGTACAGGCCGCCAAATGTCAGGTAGTCGATCTGACCGCCAAAGGGTGGTGTATCGGGGCGTTCGCTGGAATCCAGCTCCACAGCCAGCACATTGTCTCCGCCCCAGTTCACATGAGGAGTCAATCGCGCTGCGAATGGGGTATATCCACCAGAGTGCTCGCACACAAATCTCCCATTGAGGAAGATTCGAGCGACCGCCATGGCTCCCTCAAAGTCCGCGAAGATCTCATAATCCCGCAGTGTCTCTGGAATCTGGATGTGCCGACGGTAAGAGGAGACAAACTGAAAATCCCGGTCATCAAATCCGCTGATCGGAAACAGATGGTTGGTATGCGGCAGGATGACCCGCTCGAAATCCTTTTCGGAGCATTCCAGCGCATTGAATGCCGGGTCGAATTGGTGGTTGAACAGCCAATTCTGGTTCAATGGGTAGATCTTTCGCATGGCAGCCCCCCGGATTTGAGATACTGGAATGGTGCTCAGCCCTTGAGGGCGCGTACGGTGGTCGAACCGATCACAGCCGGGCTGTCGCAGACATGAATGCCCGCTGCCTGCATGGCTTCCATCTTGGCGGCGGCGGTTCCTTTGCCTCCGGATATGATCGCTCCGGCATGTCCCATCCTGCGTCCGGGAGGTGCGGTTCGCCCGGCAATGAATCCGATGACCGGTTTATCGAAACCGCTGGTGCGGATCCATTCGGCGGCATTTTCCTCATCCTCACCGCCGATCTCACCGATCATAACCACAGCCCGGGTTTCGGGATCCTTGGCAAACAGTGCCAGTGCATCGACAAAGCGGGTTCCGATGACCGGGTCTCCGCCGATTCCGATGCAGGTGGACTGCCCCAGCCCGACATCGGTCAGCTGTTTGAC
>JAANMX010001586.1_pt1 | contig 25302 bp, 26 predicted proteins | sample 7279681 | NCBI WGS metagenome assembly JAANMX01 (sample SAMN14094542, study PRJNA606508) | bioreactor metagenome | isolation source: A lab-scale SPAN reactor treating ammonium-rich wastewater day 351 | place: Ireland: Galway | collected 2018-01-01
TGAATTGATTGACGCTGATAAAATCTGCGCAGATCAATTGTTTCTGCGTAAATCTGCGTCCACTTTTCATCCCCCGTGGCGCGACCCGTCGCATGGGGAGCTGATCTGATCTGTACGCAACTCTCGTGGCTCCGCCACCTTATACACTACGTGCTTTCTCTTCCGGATCGGCGTGCCGGATGATGCAAGGTAGTCCTTTAACTGTCTATGCGTGACAATTTACGAAGATTCGGCAGCCCAGCCGATTTGGGAATCCGATTGATCATTCTTATCCTCAGCGCGGTTCTGTTGATGGCTTTGCAGTTGACAGGTCGTCTGGGAACAGTGGAGGGCGCGGTTGCCCTGATTCTGGCGCCGGGGCAGCAGGGGCTGTCCACGCTCACCGATCGGGTGACCCAAACGGTGAGCGCTCTGGGCAATTTCCAGTACCTGCAGGGACGGGTAACCGAGGTGGAATCGATTAACCGCAGCCTGCTGGCCGAGAACCTGCGCTTGCAGGAGATCGAACGGGAAAATCAGCGGCTACGCGAGCTTTTGTCCTTCAGCGAGACCCGGCCCGGCATCGAATTGCGGGGCGGTCAAATCATCGCCCGGGTGATTGGGCGGGACAGCAACAATTTCCTCAATTTTTTGATGGTAGACCTGGGAAGTCGTCAGGGTATCGAAGTCGGTATGCCTGTGATGACCAACCAGGGACTGGTGGGCCGCGTGAGCGAAGTCACCAGTACATCGTCCAAAGTTCTTCTCATCAGCGATCCTCTCAGCACTGTCAACGCAATTTTGCAGAGCAGCCGTCTTACTGGTGTGATCAATGGGGTTGTGGGGGGGGATCCGGTGATGGGTTTCATCCCTCAAGGCTCCCGGGTTGGCGTGGGCGAGGTGGTGCTCTCTTCCGGGATGGGCCGAAACTTCCCCAAAGGCATACCCATCGGTCAGGTGACGGAGGTTCGCCAACGGGACTTTGAGGTCTTTCAGGAGGCTGTGGTCAGACCAATTGTAGACTTCGGCCGTCTGGAACTTGTCCTGATCGTCACCAATTTTGATCCCCTGGAGTTTGTACCCGCGCTGGACGATATCTCTGCCGGCGTTTCCCAATGAACCGCGCATCTCTCTACTTTTTGATGGTTCCCGTTCTGGCGGTGGTTGCCATCGTTCACTCGGTGGTGGTCCCCCATCTCGCCATTGCCCACGTGCGCCCGGATATATTGGTGGTCTTTGTTGTGGCCTGGGCGCTGCTCTTTGGCGGTGCCAGCGCGCTTCTCATTGGTTTTGTGGCGGGGCTGTGGATGGATGTGTTGAGCGGTGGTCCTATGGGTGGCTCCAGCCTGGCGCTGATGGGTGTGGCTCTGGTGACAGGTATCGGTCACGCCCGTTTCTTTCGCAGCAATCTGCTGGTGCCGATTGTAAGTATTGGGTTGGGCACACTGGTCTACTCCTATCTCTATTTGGCTGTTCTGGCGCTTGTCGGCCACCGGCTGCCCATTTGGGATGCAACCCAACGGCTGATTCTGCCCGCAATGGTGTACAATGGGGCCATTATGCTGCTCCTGACGCCTTTTCTGAACCGGTTGCCAGAGCAGCGGGAGGTGGGGTAGCCGATGTTTACGCATGAACGGGGCGAGCATACCGCTACTTTGGCAACCGCAATGGTGCGGCTGGGGCTGGTAGTCATCTTTCTGGTCTTCGTGGGCCGGCTCTATTTTTTGCAGATTATGCAGGGCGCAACCTACCAGACCCAGGCAGATAACAACCGTTTTCGCTTTATTGAAGTGCCGCCGCCCCGGGGTGTGATCTATGACCGTAACGGCGAGATTCTGGCGCGCAATCGGCCCAGTTTTATGATTTCTATCGTCCCGGCGGAGCTGCCCGATGACCAGATTGACACAGACGTTGATGAAGAGCGGCTTGCCATCGAGCGGCTACTACAGGTTTTGCGGGCGGACACTGATACGGAGATTGCACTCAACCTGGCCGAGGTGATGTTTCTACGTCTGGGCCGGGCCGATTTTGCCAAGGTGGTGACAGATGCCGGGATCGATCTCACCTATCGACTGGTCACTCTGCAATTTATTGAAAAGGATGGGGAGAGTGAGCGGCTGGTAGAGACGCCAACGGTTATCCCGGACCTCTCCCAGGTGTTGCCTTTGGAAGGGCTGGTGGCGCTGGTCTATCGGGCTGTGCAGTTGGGCACCCAGGGCAGCTCCTTCGAGGCGATTCCCCTGCTGGAGCTTGTAAAGCGGGACAGCGCTTTTGATGTGGCGGAGGAGACCTATCAGTTACAGGGGGTTAGAGTCCAGCAGGTGCCTGTGCGGGAATACGTCTATAAAGATCTGGTAAGCCATACGCTGGGCTTTATGGGACCGATCCCTGCCCTTGCCGCGGATTCTTATGTGGCCGAAGGGTATCGGGACCCCAACGAGCAGGTGGGGCTGAACGGTCTGGAATACACATATCAGGATGAGTTGCGGGGTGTGCCTGGTCAGAAGTACATCGAAGTGGATATTTTGGGCCGGGAGATGCGCACCGTCGGCCAGGTGGTGGACCCGGTGCCGGGTTTGAATCTGCGCCTGAGCCTGGATATGCGTCTGCAAGAGATGATGTACAACTCTCTGGCAGCCACAGCCGAGAGGGTAAAATCGCCCAATGCGGTTGCGATTGCTATGAACCCCAAGACCGGGGCGATTCTGGGAATGGTCAGTCTGCCGAGCTTTGACAATAATATCTTTTCGGAAGGCATCGGCCCGGAATATAAGGCCCTGGAGCAGGACGAGCGGCGCCCCCTGCTCAACTACGCCATCCACGGCCTCTATCCCCCCGGCTCCACCTTCAAACTGGTTTCGTCTACGGCGGCGTTGGCCGAAGGGGTGGTCGATCCTACGACTCTCATTGCTGACAACGGCCCGATCTTTCTGCGTAACCGTTTTTTCCCGAATGATTTGACCCAGGCCCAGAAGTTTGTGAGCTGGAATCACAAACTGGGCATCTATCACGGCAATATCTCGATCGTCCAGGCGTTGGCCCTCTCCAACGATATCTATTTTTACTGGATTGGCGGTGGCTTTCCGAATGCGTTGGAAGGGCTGGGTAACGAACGGCTGGCCAAATGGATGGGTCTCTTTGGCTATGGGGACAGGACGGGTATCGATCTGCCCGGCGAGGTGACTTCTATCCTGCCCGATGACCAGTGGAAGCGGATTACCTGGGCCGAGTCGTGGACAACCGGTGACAGCTACAATATGTCCATCGGCCAGGGCTATGTGCTGGGCACACCTTTGCAGGTGTTGGTTTCCACGGCGGCGGTTGCCAATGGGGGCTATATTATGAAACCCCAACTGGTCCAGGAGATGATCGACGCGGAGGGCGGTCTGCAATGGGAATTTACACCCCAGGTGGTGCGAGAGCTGCCGATTAGCAAGAGTCTCTTGCGCTATGTCCAGCAGGGGATGTGGGCCGCGGTCAATGAACCCTATGGCACTGCGCCCAATAGTCGGGTGCCCGGTGTGGCGGTAGCTGGCAAGACCGGTACCGCCGAGTTCTGCCAATGGGACCCGGAAATTGAGGATTGCGCGTTCCGGGATAAGGATGATAATCTTCCTTTCCATGCGTGGTATGTGGCCTATGCGCCCTTCGAGAATCCAGAGATCGCGGTGGTGGTCTTTGTCTATAATGGCGGTGAAGGTTCGTCGATAGCCGCACCGGTGGCCCAGCAGATTCTGGATTACTACTTCAACGGTCCACCGCCAGCCGAAGAAGAATTACAAACAGCGACAAGCGAGTAGTCCTGTGTCCGAAAGAAGTTCGCGCCCGAAACAGAGCGACAGAATCTTGGAACAGCCTGGGGTCACGCCTGCGGGTAAGCCTTCTATCGTCCGTATTGTGGGGACGGGAGACGGGATTATTATGCGCATCGGTGACCAGGGCGGCCGCTGGAGCGAGATTGTGCGGGTGCTTTCGGATCATCTGGTCCGGGCGGAGGGGTTTTTTCAGGGCGAGCGGGTGGCCATTGAAATCGGAATGCGTCTGCTCACTGCGGATGATTTACAGCAGATTGCCGATGTGCTGACCAGCTACAATATCACCATTTGGGCAGTGCGCACCAACAACCCGGAAACCCACCGGATGGTACACGAGATTGGCCTGGCCGCGGAGTGGCTGGACGGGGAAAAAGGGCTGGCCCCGGCTGCGGGCAAAGCGGAACCGACCCGTTGGGAGGTCCATCTGGGCAAAACCGGGCAGGCCACCCCTCTGCCCAAGCCGGTAGAGCAGTTTCAGCCGCCCCAATCCATCGCCGATTCGATTGCGGATCAGGTGACGGCTCCCCAAGAGCCGCCGTCTGCGCAACCGATAGCCGCCGCGCCGGAGACAGAGACTCCGAAGCCCGCTGCCCGGCCAGACGAGCCACCCCCGGTCAGCGAAGGGGAGAGCGACGGCGCGGCCCAGGAAGTGATTCTGGCGCCGCCCTATATCTATCACGGAACTCTGCGTTCCGGCCAGGTCTTTCGTCACGCGGGCACGGTGATGATTATCGGCGATGTGAATCCCGGTGCCGAGGTGATCAGCGGCGGTGACATTTTTGTGTGGGGCCGGTTGCGGGGAATTGTCCATGCGGGGGCTATGGGCAATGAGCGAGCGCTGGTCTGTGCCATCGACTTTGAGCCGATTCAACTGCGCATTGCCGGTTATATTGCTATGTCGCCCAAGGCTGTAAGCAACGAGCCGGGGCGCTGGTTCTGGAAGCGGGATGTGGTGGAAAAGCCCGAAGTAGCCCGGGTGATGGGTAAACAGATTGTGGTGGACGTGTGGGACAGCCAATACCAGCCAACTGGCATCTGAGTCGGAGCAGGCAATGGCCGGGGTCGTGCTTACAATTACATCAGGCAAAGGCGGTGTGGGCAAGACAACGACCAGCGCCAATTTGGGGACGGCGCTGGCGATGGCTGGTCAGCGGGTGGTTGTGGTAGACGCCGACCTGGGGCTGCGCAATCTGGACATAATTATGGGGCTGGAGAGCCGCATTGTCTACAATGTGGTGGATGTGATTGAAGAACGCTGCCCCCTGCACCAGGCGCTGGTCAAAGACAAACGGGTGGATGAACTCTACCTCTTGCCCGCCTCCCAAACCCGGGACAAGACCGCGATCACGCCGGACCAGATGATGAGCGTCTGTCAGGAATTGCAGCAGATAGCCGATTACGTCCTCATCGATTCCCCCGCCGGAATCGAATCGGGCTTTCGCAATGCGGTGGCGCCGGCAACCGAAGTTCTGATCGTCACGACGCCAGAAGTCAGCGCGCTGCGGGACGCGGATAAGGTGATCTACCTGTTGGAGCGGGATGTGGGCATCGCCCCCCGGCTGGTGATCAACCGCTACAATCCCCGCCTGGTGCGGCGCAGGGATATGCTTAGCAGTCAAGATATTCTGGATATTCTCAGCATCGACCTGATCGGCATTGTGCCCGATGACGACAGTATTGTAATTTCTACCAATAAAGGCAGACCTGTGGCGCTGGATCGGGAAATCTATGTGAGTCAAGCCTATCACAATATCGCCCAGCGGATTTTGGGCTACAATGTGCCGTTGATGCGCTTCCAGGAAATCGGCTGGCGGGAGCGGCTGCGGCGCGCCTTTGGCCTCTAACCTATGCTTGATCGTTCACTTCTGCGCAACTTTGATCTTCTGCTTCTGCTGGCTGTGGTGGCCCTCTGTGCCATCGGCATTGCGATGGTCTATAGCGCTACCATCACAACTATTGATCTGGCCGACTATTGGGAACGCCAACTCTTTTTTCTGGTTATGGGATTGGTCGTTCTGGTGCTCGTTGCCTTCTTCGACTACCGCCATTTAGAGCTGCTGGCTCAGCCCGCCTATCTTGGACTGATCGTTTCCCTGGTTGCGGTCTATCTCTTTGGCGCGGTACAGGGTGGTTCCCAGAGCTGGATCAGCATCGGCGGTACACTGGTACAACCCACCGAAGCCGGCAAATTTCTGCTGATCATCTTCTTCGCCTGGTATCTGAGCCGCTTTCAGGAGCAAATGCGCCGCATAGGCTACCTGATAGCGGCACTCTTCTTTTTAATCATCCCCCTGGTTCTAATCTATCTTCAGCCAGACCTGGGAATGGCCGTCAACTTTGCCTTCATCGGCGGCATTTTAATTCTGGTCAGCGGTATCCGCCTTTGGCATATCGCGCTGATGGGTATGGGTGGATTGGCGGCCTTGCCCATTCTGGTTGGCACTATGCAGGGCTATATGGTGGAACGGCTGCAAATGTTCGTGGACCCAGGCGGCAACCGGGACGCCTCGTTCAATGTGGTGCAGGCATTGATCAGTATTGGCAACGGAGGGTGGCTTGGCAAAGGCTGGGGACATGGCAGCCAAAACCAGCTTCACTTTTTACGGGTTCGTCATACCGATTTCATCTTTAGCGTGATTGCCGAGGAGTTGGGCTTTGTCGGAACTGTACTGATTCTCCTCCTTCTTTTCTTTATCATCTGGCGATTGGTGCGTATCGCAGACCTGGCCCAGGATCAGTTTGGACGCTTACTGACAATGGGTGTGGCGGCGATTATCTTTTTTCAGACGCTGATTAATGTGGGAATGAATCTGAGTATTATGCCCGTTACCGGTGTCACCCTGCCTTTTTTAAGCTATGGAGGAAGCAGTCTGCTCTCAATGTTGCTGGCTATTGGGCTGGCACAGAGTGTTGTGATGCGCCATCGCAAGATGGATTTTCAGTAGAATCAAAGGATATATTGTATGCAATATGCACGTACTGCGCTTGTCAGTGGCCTGCTCATTGTGGTTTGCGCGCTGGGCACTGTCTCCGCAGAAGGTGAAAACCCGACCACTCCACCGGTAGAGGGAGGACTGATGGCCAGCGTGGCGGACAGTAACACCCCAGGGCCAGAGGCCAGCGACCCTGACTCGACCAGCGAGGGTGTGGAATCGGCAGTAGTGCCAACGCCGGAGCCGAATCCGTGGCAGCCTGTAGTCGATAGTCTGCGCCCCAGCTATTGGGCCGCCTCAATTCTCCCGGCTCAGGGCCTGGCAATGTATTACAACCCCGGCGTCTTTCAGCGGGTGTTGGATTTCCGCTACGCACACAACCACATCAGCCAATGCGCCGAATGTATCGGCTATGTGGCCCTGCTGCGGGCCGGGGATATGGACCGGCGGGTCTGGCTGAAACGGCAGAACCGTATCGCCGAAGGACCGTTCTGGGTGGTGGATGTGGCCGCCCGCAGGGATATTCCGGGTCTGCTCAGCCGCCATTGGGTGGTGGATATCGACCACAAAACCGCCATGCGTTGGCGGATGGCAGGGCCGATTCCGATTACAGTCTATGCAGCCGAATCCCCCGAAGCCCAGGAATTTGCCGCCGCCTACTTCTCGTCCGAGATGATTCCTCTGGATGAACGCTATATTATCCCACCCGAAGCCCACAGCTACAGGACCGGGGAGGACGGGCCATCCCCCGCCCCCAGTGAACCAACCAACCAGCCAGCTTTGCAGATCGCAGAGGCACTCTCGACCCAAGCGTCATTGTCCGACGCTGTGGTGGACCCCAGCGCCGATGGATACAAAGGCCAGCATTCAGCCGATTGAGCAGAGCCAATCAAAAGCCTCAAAGCCATCCCCCCTCGGATGGCTTTTTCATTTCGTATCAACCAAAATCAGACCCACCCTACCCCTCCCCCACGGTGGGGAGGTTGGGAGGGGGTGAGCAGTTACCCGATTATTTAGATCAAAAAGGAGCAGAAGCGATGAACTATGTGAACTTTGGAACAGCCGGTGTCAAAGTATCCCGTATGGCTCTGGGGTTGGGGCTGCGCGGCCAGGCCGACGAGAAAGAAGCCGGACGGATGGTGGAGATGGCTGTGGAAAGGGGCATCAATCTTCTCGACTGTGCCAATGTCTACGGAATGATGGACGACCGACGCAACATCGGCAAATCCGAGGAACTGCTGGGACGGGTTCTGGGGGCGCGACGGGATGATCTGGTCATCACCTCCAAAGTTACCAGCCCCATCGGGCCTGGACCCAACGACTACAGCGCCTCCCGCTATCACATTTTGCGCGAGGTGGAGCGCTCGCTGCAACGGCTGAAGACCGACCGTATCGATGTCTACCTCCTCCACGCGCTGGACTCGACGACGCCGGACGAGGAGAAATTCCGCGCCCTGGACAGCCTTGTACAGCAGGGCAAAGTCCGCTACGTAGGCGTCTGCAACTACCAGGCGTGGCAGGTGGTCCAGGCATTGCGGGTGCAGGATCGACTCAACGCCGCCCCGCTGATGACCGTCCAGAACCCCTACAGTCTGCTCAACCGCAGCCTGGAGCGGGAGATATTCCCGATGGTCCGCGCCACTGGCCTGGGGGTGATGGCCTACAGCCCATTGGGTGTGGGGCTGCTCTCTGGCCGTTACACACCCGACGCTATGCCCGAAGAAAGCTCCCTGTGGGGCAGCCGTCGCAAAGGTATCTTCCGGGATGTGCTGCGGGGACGGGCCGCGGATGTACTGGCCGGGGTGCAGGGCGTGGCCGAACGTTTAGGAGCGACAGTAGCACAAGTGGCCCAGGCCTGGATTCTGGCCCAGCCGGAGATCACCTGTGTCATCTCCGGCGCGGATACGCCCGAACAGTTGGCGGACAATCTGGGCGCTCTGGAACTATCCATCCCCGCCGAAGAGATGGCCCTCCTCAACCGGGTCTCTGCCGGGCTGTCGATGGTGTTGGATGGCAGCGATTTCGGGTGATGAGAAGATGAAAAGATAATGGGATGGTGGGGTAATCCGTACCAGCGAGGAACTAACGCTTGTGCGTTAGTCGGTCGGCCAGCCAACTGAAACGTGAAACGTGAGGTGTCGTCACCTGATCTCACGTTTCACGTCTTCACCTTTCTGCACGCAAATCGTGGCTGGGCCACCCTATGCATAGCGGCCCTCATCATCCCATCGGTCTCAAAATTGGTGCTTGACAACCTCTCCCCCTCGTGATATTCTACCGGTAACGTTTCCGGTATCGTTACCGGAACCTTCTCCCCAACAGCTTATCTACAGGATTTCCCGTGATGCCACGCAAAAAGTCGGCAGTCACAATTCAGGATGTAGCGGACGCCGCGGGTGTCTCTGTATCCACTGTCTCCCGGGTTCTCAACGGCAAAGACGACGTATCCCAGGTGACAAAAGACAATGTGCAGCGGGTTATCGAGGAGCTGGGCTATACCAGCAGCCTGGCCGCGCGCAGTATGCGCAGCCACAGCAACAATGTAATCGGCGTGCTGATGGTGGATGTGAGCGACCCCTTTAGCGCTGAAGTGGTGCGGGGGATCGGCGAAGCCATCCACGACTATCGCTACGACCTGCTCATCTACAGCAGCGGACGCCCCCAGACCCGTTCCGAGGCGGTGTGGGAACGCAATCAGGTACGTACCCTCAACGGCAGTATCACCGATGGGATGATTGTCGTTACGCCTGTGGCCCAGAACTTGCCCAGCAACTACCCGCTTGTGGTCATCGACCCGGCTTTTATCGATTCCGCCGGGGGGTATGTGATCTCCACCAACCGGGAAGGCGCTCTGGCCGGGATGGCGCATCTGATCGCGTTGGGCCATCGGCACATCGGTTTTATCGGCGGGCTGGCCGAACTGCTCAGCGCGCGGGAGCGACGCCAGGGCTATGAGGATGCTCTGCGCCAGGCCGGGATTCCCATCGATCCGTTGCTCATTCGCAGCGGTGACTATACAAGAGTGCAGGGCCGCCGCTGCGCCGAGGAGTTGTTGTCCCTCTCGCCCAGACCCACGGCTATCTTTGCCGCCAACGACCGCTCGGCGCTGGGGGTGTTGGATGCCCTGGCCCGGGCTGACCTGTCGGTTCCCGGCGATATTTCTCTGCTGGGCTTTGACAATATCCCCGAAAGCGCGGTTGTGCAGCCCCCGTTGACGACGGTAGAACAGCCCCTGCGCGAGATGGGGGCCACCGCGACAAGAATGCTGATGAAGTTGCTGCGCCAAGAGACCCTGCCGGATCGTGTGTTTCGCACCCCTACCCGGTTGATCGTTCGCCAATCCACCGGAGCGATGCCGCAGATATAATTCAGTTATTCGTAATTTTTTTGGTTTTGGATGCAACCCACTCACCACACAATTTGTGGGTGAAAATCCTCGTAAAATGAGATTTCCAGCGGTCGGGTCATCGTTTCGCTCTCATCCGCGCATATGCTATACTGCTGCAATAGCAATTACTCCCGCTATTCTGCCGTAGCCCCCCTTTTTACAGCACAGTTCTTCATACGACGAGTTGCGCCACGGTGGATGAAAAAGCCCCCGACACTTTACGAGCTTCGTTGGCTCGATTAGGTGCTTTTGTAACCATAAGGAGAAATAATGTTAAGCAAACCAGGATCGGGCGGCGGCCAGGACCTGCCGCCGCTGTCGGAGTATGTGGACGCGCTTTCGGGATGGGCGTCCAGACGTCGGGGCGCATTCACTCTTCTCGTTGTGCTGGCTGTCCTGCTCCTGTGGATGGCTACGGGTATCTATTCCGTGCAGCCGGGCGAGGAAGGTGTGGTCCGAACCTTTGGCGGTTTTACGGGTGTGACCACATCCGGTCTTAACTATCACCTGCCTTCCCCCATCCAGCAGGTGACGATTGTAGACGTTTCGAGCGTCCGCCGTGCCGAGATCGGATTCCGCAGCTCCGCCACCCAGCGCCAGGATGTGCTGGGCGAGGCGTTGATGCTGACCGCCGATGAGAATATCGTCAAAGTCGAACTTCTGGTCCAGTATCGTATCGCCAACTCCCGGGATTTTGTCTTCAGTGTCCAGAACCCGGAAGATGTGTTGTTGACCAGCGCCGAAGTAGCCCTGCGCGATACGGTCGGCAAGATGTCCATCGACGCGGTGATCACCGAAGAACGGGCCAGGGTGCAGGACCAGACCCGTGTCATTCTGGCGCAACTGATGGAGAGCTACGGCACGGGTATTCAGATTACCGACGTGCGCTTGCAGGGCGCCGACCCGCCCGAAGAGGTGAGCGATGCCTTTCAGGAGGTTGTGCGTGCCCTGGCCGACAAAGAACGGCTGATCAACGAGTCGGAGGCCTATCAGAACGATATTGTGCCCCGGGCCCGGGGCAACAAACAGAAGCTCATCGAAGAGGCCGACGCCTTCAAACAGCAGCGGGTGCTGCGTGCCACAGGTGATGCCGAGCGCTTTCTCTCCATTCTGCAAGCCTATCGCCTGGCCCCGGATGTGACGAGAGAGCGTATGCACATCGAGGCCCTGGAAGGTGTCCTGCAACAGGTGCAGCTCACACTGCTCGACGCCGACGCCATCGGTGGACAGGTGCTGCCCTTCTTGCCCCTCAAGGGTCTGGATGGCTCGGACTTCCCGTCCAGCCCAGACGCCACCGACGCCGCCCCCGAAGGAGATTGATCCTATGTCTACTCGTATGCTGAACAGCGCAGTCGTTCTCCTTGCCATCCTCTTTTTCGTTGGCCTGCAGACCATTTTTATCGTCGATGAGACGAAGCAGGCGATTATCCTTCAGTTTGGGGATCCGGTCGCCATCTACCAGGACCCAGGGCTGCACATGAAGTTGCCCTTTGCCCAGGCTGTAACCTATTTTGACAAACGGGTGCTCTCCAGCGACGCCCTGCCCCAGGAATATCTGACCGTCGGCAAGAAGCGTCTGGTGGTCGATCACGTGACCCGCTGGCGTATCATCGACCCGCTGCTCTTTTTCAAGGCTGTGCGCACAGAGGCCGGGGCCCGGGCACGCCTGGACGACATCGTTTTTTCCGAAATCCGCCGGGAACTGGCGACCTCCAACTTTGAGGATGTGGTCTCCTTCGAGCGGGAAAATATTATGGGCCGGGTGACTACCTCGGCGTCGGCCACAGCCGCCGAGTTTGGTATCCAAGTGGTGGACGTGCGCATCAAACGCGCTGACCTGCCCGAAGAGGTGGAGCAGAGCGTCTTCAACCGGATGCGGGCGGAGCGCCAGCGGGAATCCTCCCTCTTCCGGGCTGAAGGCGAAGAACAGGCCAATATCATCCGGGCCAAAGCGGACAGGGACAGCACTGTGATTCTGGCTGAAGGCTACCAGATTTCCCAGGCCCTGCGCGGCGAAGGCGAGGCCGAAGCCATCGCCGTCTACGCCGCTGCCCTGGGCGAAGATTTGGAGTTCTACGCCTTTTCCCGCCGTTTGGATTCCTATGCCAAGATTCTCAAATCCGGCGACAGTCTGATCATTCCCGCCGGGTCCGATTTCTTCCGCTATTTGCAGAGCAGCGGTGTGCCCCTGCCCACGCCTGTCAGCGAGTAGTGTAGTACACGAACAACAAAAAAAGGGGCCGACTGTTGTCAACAGTCGGCCCCTTTTTTGTTGCCTCGCCCGCTAGAAAAGCATCCGTTTGTCCACCACATTTTGCAGCGCTTCCCCGGCCAGATAGCGGCGCAGATTGCCCGTCAGCGTATCGACCCGCCGCTGGGCCAGCAGGCCAGACGAGCTGTTCGCAGCCACATGGGGCGTCAGAATCACATTCTCCAGCGCCCACAGGGGATGGCCCGCGGGCAAGGGTTCGATTTCGTAGACATCCAGCCCCGCGCCGGCGATGCGCCCGGCCTGCAAAGCCTCCACCAGGGCGTCCAGCACCACCACCACCCCCCGGCTGATATTGATGAGAAAGGCGCTGGGCTTCATCAGCCCGATCTCTGCCGCGCCGATCAGCCCGATAGTGGCTGGGGTCTGGGGTACACAACTGACGACGAAATCCGACTGGGCCAACAGATCGTTCAACCGAGTCGCCGGCCAGAGTTCGTCCACAAAACTGGGCTTCTCGCCGGGCCGGGCTTCCGTGGCGATCACCCGCATCCGGGCCGCTTTGCCCCGCTGGGCCAAATCCGTGCCGATGCCGCCCAGCCCGATAATCCCCAGGGTGCAGTCGGCCAGATGGCGCACGGGAGTGCCCTTTTCCCACACACCCGCCAACTGTCGCCGCATATAAATGTGAAACCCTCGCGCAAACATAAGAATATACGTCATCGCGTGGTCGGCAATCATATCGTTGTAGATTTTCGCCATATTGCTCACCACCACCGGGCTGTCGGCCAACTCGGCGTACATATAATTTTCCAGACCGGCCATAGGCGTTTGCAGCCATTTCAGCTTGCCTGCCTGGGCTAAAAGAGCGGGCGTCAGATTGCCATACATCGCCTCGGCCTCGCCTATGGCCGAGTTAGCTTCGGCCTCAGACTGGGCGTTGACAATCTCCACGCCCACCGAAACGGCCCGGACCTGGGCCAGTTCGGTGGGCGAGAGGGGGGGATAGATGAGGAGGTTCATTGTCTTTTCCTGTGGGATGTTGAGATGATGAGAGAATAGGCGGCATCCACCGGTCATCTCATCGGGACGTTGCCGTGCCGAAAACCGATACTTGCCGCCCTTCCCCGTCCTGTACGTCGTAAAAACAGCGGGCAGGATTCGTGTACTTGCGCAGCCAATTCAGCAGTTCGGGCGATTCAACTTTGCCCCAAACGGTAATCGTATAGGGTGTCTGGTCCAGCAACCACTTTACATCCGGCCAGGAAATGAAGAGAAACCAGGCGTGGAAGCAGAGGGTGACTGGACTGCGCACTGCCCGCAATAGCTCCTGCATCTCCGTCAACTGTTGGCGACTATAGCTCGTCCCGTTATCACCGACCTTCCAGCCCGGCGAAAGAATGGCCTGGGGCAGGTGCTTTTTGTACAGCGCCAGAAAAGTGGCGGGGTCAAAACTGACCGGATTGCCGCCGGGTCCCACCAGCAGGTCGGCGTTGACGATCAGCGGGATGCGGCCCGACGCGTGGCGTTTGGCCTCAATCAGACAGCGCTCCACCAGCGCGGGCGATTTGAAGTCGAGCTTTGCGCCCTTGCCCGCGGCAATCGTTGCGTGTAGCCAATCGGTGAAAGAGAGGTCGCTGGATGTGGCTGGGGGGTGGGCCATAATAATCTGGCCGTCCCCGCCCAGGGAGATGTCGCCTTCGATGTAGTGGACAGCGGGATCGACCAGCGCCGCTTCCAGCTTGGCCCGGCTGTTGGCCCCGTGTACCCAGCCCACATCGCCCGGACGGGCCACGCCCAAATGGTCAAGCTGCTGCTGTAAAATGTCCGACGCGGTAAGACGAGTAGCCATTGTTTAATCCGTGTAAATCCAATCCATCCGTAAAAATCCGTGTCCTTCTGTCAGAAAAGTGGCGAACGGTAGCCAGGCTGGGTGGCGACCCGACTCAGTTCGCCGCCCAACCGCCGGGTGTAGCCAGTCAATGCGTCCAGGACAGCGGCAAAATGGGCGAAGCGCAGTTCGTCCAGGGGCAGATCGGCCAGGAGCGCCACATCCCCTTCGTCGTCCAGGGCCAGCCGGGCCAGGCGCAGGCTCTGATTCAGACGCAGCAGTGTTTCGTGTAGCGATATAGCACATTCCAGTGTGAGACGGGGCGTCAGGGGAGAGATGGCGAAATGCAGCCAATCGTCCGTCTCTGCCACGAAGAGGTCGTACTCCTCCTCCCGCTCGTCGGCAAAGCTGGCCCGCCAGATGCCCGGCTCGACCTCCTCGCAGCTCCACTCGTAACGCTCGAAAAAATCTGGAATGTCCATTGCCAAGTTGGGAGTTATTACCACTGAGGCACGGAGAGCACTGAGTTTCACAGAGGATTTATGTCTCTCTTTCTCAGTGTAACTCCACCCCTCAGTGACTCAGTGGTGAATTTCATTTGCTCGTCAACGGTCTTACACAATGCGGAAATGATCCACCATTGTACAGCGGCGGATGCGGGAGAAAGTTAGGGCGGTGGTCAGCCCTTCGCCGGTGGGGCTGGCGATGGAGAAGCTGGTGTAGCCCTCGCCGCCGTAGCCCAGACCGGCCAGTGTGGGCCCGTTCTTCACGAAAATTGAGCAGTTGATCTCCCTCGCCATCCGGCTCAGATTGTCGATGTTGCGGCTGTACATCGCGGCCGTGTGGCCGAAGCCGTGCTCCGCAGCCACGGCCAAATCGATGGCTTCGTCCGCGTTCTCTACCCGCACCACCGGCAGCACAGGCATTAACTGCTCGGTCCAGACCAGGGGATGCTCGGCGGGCACATCCACCACAATCAGCCGCAGCTCTGGCCCGGCCTCAATCCCGATCTCCCGCAGAATCTGCCAGGGATATTTGCCCACCCAGCGTTTGTTGGTGACACCCGGCTTGCCCGGCGCGCCCATTTCCGCAAAGATGACCTTTTCCAACTGGGCCAGTTTGTATTTGGGCAGAAGCAACGCGCTGTGATTCTGCATCCCAGCCAGCAGTTCATCGGCCACAGAGCGCACGACGAAAACTTCCTTCTCGTCGCTGCAAATCACATTATTGTCGAAGCTGGCCCCAAAGACAATCTGCCGCGCCGCCAGGCCGATGTCAGCGCTCTCGTCCACCACCACCGGCGGGTTGCCCGGCCCCGCGCAGATGGCCCGCTTGCCGCTGCGCATAGCCTCCCGCACCACCCCCGGCCCACCCGTCACCAGCAGCAGGCGCACGCCGGGATGGGTCATCAGCGCCTGTGCGCTCTCAATCGTGGCCGCTTCCGGCGCGGTGAGCAGGTCCGGCGGACCACCCGCTGCGGTAATCGCCCGGTTGATGCGACGGATGGTCTCGTTGCAGACCCGGTTGGCCCCCGGATGGACGTTGAAAACCACCCCGTTGCCCGCGCTGAGGATGCTGATGGCGTTGTTGAAAATTGTCGAAGTCGGGTTGGTGGAGGGGGTGATGGCGGCGACAACCCCATAGGGCGCACGCTCGGTCAGGGTCAGCCCGTTGTCGCCGCTGATGGCCTCGGCCTGCAAAATTTCCGGGCCAGGGGTGCGGTTGGCGACGAGCAGATTCTTCTGCTCTTTGTCCTCCGGCCTCCCCAGACCGGTCTCTTCCGCGGCCATCCGTCCCAACTCGGCCGCGTCTCGGCGGGCCACCCCGCGGATGGCTTCCACAATACGCCGCCGGCTCTCCAAACTCAATTTGTCCAGGGCCAGAAAAGCGTGGCGCGCCGCGCCCACCGCCCGGTCGATGTCCGGGTAGAGGCCCAGGCGTTCGGGCTGGGGTGCCCGGAAGGGCGCGGGGTCGGTGCGTCCGACGTGGCTGAGGTGGGGTGCGCGGGTCTGTTCAGTCATAATTGAACTCAACCCTGCTTTGCAGAATGATTTCTTCCAGGATTTCCCGCAAGAAACCTTGAGATTGTGATTCTCCGAAGCGCTGGCGTAAGACGGGGAGATTGATAATCTCCTCAATGCAACTCATATACTTGTCGACGATTGTCTGTACTGAGTAGCGTTTCCGGGCGCCACTCCGCAGTCTATTTTCTAATTCCGCAACCGTTTCCTCGGACTTGATTACAAAGGAGATCGGATAGCGCTCAATTTTATCTATATCGAGGAAGTATTTGCGAACATCCAGAGTTTCCGTTACTTGGAAGAACCGGCCCAAAGGGCGCATGACAAAATCAATGCCGCCGTCATTGGCATTTGTCCGGCCTGTTTTATAGAGCGAAAGGTTTTCTTCTCGGATTTCTGACAAGTCATAGCCAAAATAAACTGTCTGATCGTGATAGTGAAATTTCAGAATTGCATAGCTGACGATTTCAAATATGCGCGCGTCAACGTTATGTGCGAGTAATCCGAAAATAAAATTTTCGACTTCCGTGTCATTTTCCCCTGAGACATTCTTGAGTCGTTCACAGGTTTGAATGAAATTATCGAAGGCGGTGCGTTTGGTTTCGATATACAGATCGATAACCTGAATAACAGATGCTCCAATGTTGTAAGTAATTCCGCCAGCAATGATAATCAACAGATTCTCATTGATCCAGTAGCGATTTGTCTGCAAATCTCTGAGGATAGGGAGGTACTCGACTTGAGGGAAATACTTTCTGAACTCTTCGTTCATGCGGCTATTGAGAGCGTGATTCTGCAATTTGCTGCCGAACGGGAGATCTCTTTGGCGACGAAGCAAATCGGTGAAACGTGCGCCTTCGTAGTCGGAATAGTCGTTCCGTTTCTCAAAATTGTTTGTTAGATAATCTTCCACCAAAACATAGATAGCATAGAGATTTGCAAAGCTGCTGCGTGACTTTGCACCTCGGGTTGCCGATTTTGTCTTAATATTCAGATATTGCAGTAAAGGGCTTTTGACGTAGATATCTTCCCAAGTCTCACCAAACTGCATGATAAGCACTTGTTGAATCTGTTGCGTAAAGTCGTGTTCCATTTTATGGTTGCTTTAGCAGGCTGGGTTGAATAGGGGCTGGTCGCTCATAACTTTTTGCCTCGCGTCGCAGTTCTTCGCCTTTATAATGGGTCACTATTTCAAGGCGGCGCAGGCCAATCTTGACATACGCCTCCTCAATTTCAATGCCAATTGAGCGTCTGTCCCACTTATTCGCCACAAAGGAGGTTGTGAACGTGCCGGAAAATGGATCGAGTACTACATCTCCAGGATTCGAACTGGCAAGAATGATACGTTCCAGCAAGGCAATCGGCTTCTGGGTAGGGTGATTTTCATACTCTGGCATCCTGTAGCGGACTCGCGGAATCTCCCAAACATTGCCTGGGACTTTCTTCGTGTTGTATACAGATGGCACGGCCTTCCGATAGTCAATAAGTTTACGTTCTGCTCCAGTTTTGGCTTCGACCAGAACCTCATCCGCGTTGAATGTGTACTCCTTTCTGTCTTTGATGCCAAAAAGAATCGGTTCGTAAAGGGAGCCGTAATACTTCTTTGCTTGCACGCCAGAGCTGTCATAGAACCAGACGATTCTCGACAAAATATGCAGTTTCTTACTAAGATAAATGTCAAAATATGGCATATTCTGAGTAGCTGCCATTAGATAGATACTGCCCGTAGGCGTGAGTTTTCTGACGCACAGATCGATCCATCGGTAGCACCATTCACGATACTCCTCATCAGAAATCCACTTATCTTTTCTGCCATTAAAATTCTTGCCGATATTGTATGGAGGATCGGCAAAAATGAGGTCTACCGATGCATCGGAAATGTTATCTGCAAGAATTTGCAGAGTATCGCCCCAATAAATCCTATGGCCTTCTCTTTCAAATACATGTGTCATCTTCTCCCCCATTTCCCTACCCCTTCCGATACCTCTCCACCCCATCCACTTCCCAGGAATCCACAATCGCCATCACCACTGAATCCACCGGTCGGTTGTGGGTGGCCGCGGTCTGGCGGGCGCTGGAACCACCGGCGTAGAGGATGTATTCCCCCGGCCCCGCGCCCACCGCGTCCACGGCCACGACGTATTCGCTCTGCACCTGGGCGTCAACCGTCACATTTTTGAGGATGAGCAGACGGCTGCCTTCCAGATTTGGCTCTTTGTGGCTGGCAACGACTGTGCCGACGACGATGGCGATTTTCATGGCTTGGCCTCTGCCTCAAACAATTGGGCGACTAATGCGGTGAGCGCCTCGCCTGCTCTTTCCCGGATGGGCGGGCCGTGGCCGAAGACCGCCACATCAAAATCATTCCCATACTTTTTCGCCAGCTTCCAAATCGAGCCGTGGGCATTTTCCATATCCGGGGTGAAGAGGGCGGGCGGCGCGCCGAGCTTGCCGCCCCGGTTGTGCAGGGCATCCCCGGCGATGAGAAAGCGCTTTTCCGGGTGGAGCAGGGAGATGTGGCCCGGGGTGTGGCCCGGCGTATGAACAATCGTAAAGCCTTCGGGCAGTTTGTCCCCGTCCACATGGGTGCGGTCGGGCGACAGGGGTGCGACCCGGTATGGGGGGAATTGCATTGCCAGGGCAAAGATCGGGCGCATCAGCAGGCCCAGGGCTGTTTTGGCCGGTTTGCGCCGCTGGGGGTAGTCGAGAAACTCTTTCTCGACCGTGTGACAGATGACCTGCGCGCCCGTGGCCCGTTTCAACGCTTTCAGACTGCCCGTGTGGTCCACATCCCCGTGGGTGATGATAATGCGTTTGACATCCGAGGGCTGCAAACCCAATGCCTTCACCCCGGCCAGCAGAATAGCCTCATTGCCGGGTGTGCCCGTATCAATAATTGTGACGCCCTGGGCCCAACGCCAGAGATAGGCGTGAACCGGGACGATGGATTTCAGTTCGCCCACATCCCACAAGCCGGGAACAATCTCTTGCATAGCTAAATATCCTTGAAGCCGAAGCGCTGGCGGTAGAGTTCCTGGGAGCGGACGATCTCGGCTTTGGCGGCCTCCACCCCTTCCCAGCCCACCACCTCCACATGGCTCTGCTCCAAATCTTTATAGACTTTGAAGAAGTGGCTGACTTCGCTCATAAAATGTTGGGGAATGTCGGCGATGTCGTAGTAATCGCCGTGGAGCGGGTCGTTTTCCGGCACAGCCAGAATCTTGAAATCTTCGTCACCCTTGTCCAACATCCGAAAGATACCGATGGGCCGACAGCGCACCACGCAGCCAGGAAAGGTCGGCTCTGTCATCATCACCAGCACATCCAGCGGGTCGCCGTCGCCGCAAAAGGTGCGGGGAATCAGCCCGTAATCGCCGGGGTAGTGCATAGACGAATAGAGCACTCGGTCCAAAAAGATGACCCCGTGCTCTTTGTGATACTCGTATTTGTTGCGGCTGCCTTTGGGGATTTCGATAATTGCGTAGATATTGTCCGGCGCGTTGGGGCCTGTGCTGAGTTGACGCCAAAGATTTTCCATAGGTGTTCCTATTCCTTAGTCAGTGCCCGTAAACAACTTGGGTGTGCTGATTCCGGGAATCGGCCACACAAGCTTTCGAATTCCCCTGTACGTCTGGCCGATTTCCGGAATCGTGCCGACGAAACCACTCAGGTAATAACGGACAGTTACGTAGTGGCCGGGTTGCGGCCCAGCGGCAACACCTGATCCAGATTGTCGTGGGGGCGGGGGATCAGATGGACGCTGACGACCTCACCCACTTTTTCCGCACTGCGTGCGCCGGCGTCCAGCGCGGCCTTCACCGCGGCCACATCGCCCCGGATGATGGCGGTGACAAAGCCGCCGCCGATCTTCTCATAGCCCACCAACTCCACCCGGGCCGCCTTCACCATCGCGTCGCTGGCTTCCACCATCGCCGCAAAACCCTTCGTCTCAATCATTCCCAATGCGTCGGACATCGTTTGCTCCTTGCGTATCGTCTTTTCTGTAACCTGACAGGGTGACAGGGTGACAGGGTGAGCGCGTCTGTCACCCCTTCACCCTGTCACCTTGTCATCTGCCCGTCATTCCCTCAATCGCAGCCACCGCGGCCCCATACCCGGCCATAATATCCCGCTCTTCCCCGCCCAGATAGACCCGGCCAAAGCTGCCAAAGGCGCGCACCTCCAGAATGTTGATGTGGGCGGCTTTCTCGGCTTCGTTGGCGGCCAGCGCGGCGTAGGCTGCCGGGGCCACTTCCATCACATAGAGCGTCTGGCCGGGGATGAGCATCTGGCCGTGGCGCATCCGGTTGATGAGCTGGGTTTGCAGGCCATCCACATTGCGGATGATCTGGCTGCTCACCAGCTCCGGTTTCAGCCGGTCTTCTTCGGTCAGACCCAGCGCATCCAGCACCGCCTGGCCCGCGGCCCGCACGTCTGCCTGGCTGGGGCTGTGGATTTCCAGCAGGCCATACTGCCGCTCCACCACCTGCATCCCCGGCTTCACATCCACGGCTTTGATGGCAATATCGGTCAACCGGTTGATCTCAATCCCTGGCGCGATTTCGATCCAGAGACTGGCGTCACCAGCCAGGGGCAGAAAGCCCTGGGCCACCGTGCCCAAAAAGGCCGCGTGCTGGGGCTGCAAATTGTCCAGAAAGACGAAAGAGCGGAGTTCGACAGAGGAGGAGGCCATAGGTTCGGGAATTCCAAATCTCAATTTTGTGGTAGAAATGTGAAGCGTGAAACGTGAGTAGATTCGGATGATCTCACGTTTCACGTTTTGGCAGGCAAAAAGAAAGTGCTGCGTCGCCGCGTGTTATCTCCGGCGTTTATTCACACCCAAATGGCGCAGCCGGGAGCGTGGATGATCAATCGCTTCGCGCAGTTCATCGACGGAAAGTACTGTGGCCGCGGCCAGGGCCATCATCGTGCCAAAGGATTCGTCGGTCAGGGTCAGGATGCACGCCCGCTCCTCGTCGCTCACTTTGTGGCCGATGAGCATCGCCTCCGGATCCGTCAACAGGCGCAGACGGCAGTCCGGGCAGATCCATGTGTGGCCGATGAGGATAAAGTAGTCGCGCACCCGTTCCACCATCAGTACGCGCCCCCGGCTGCCATTGGCTGGCTGGTCTGCTTTCCGATCAATTCCTGTACTATTGTCACCCCGGCGCTCACACCCAGCCGGGTAGCCCCTGCCTCCAGCAGGGCCAGACTGCTGGCTCCGTTGCGGATGCCGCCGGACGCCTTCACACCCATCTGCGGGCCGACGACCTGACGCATCAGACGGATGTCTTCGACAGTGGCACCGCCGCCGCTGAAGCCGGTGGAGGTTTTGACAAAATCGGCCCCGGCCTCGGCGGCCAGAATGCAGGCCATACGCTTCTCAAAATCGGTCAGGAGCGCGGTCTCGATAATCACTTTGACAACCACCGGGCGGCTGCGGCCACCGCCAGAGTGGGCTGCGTTGACAACGCCCCGGATGTCATCCCGCACCGCGTCATATTGAGCATCTTTGAGCCGCCCAATATTGATAACCATATCCACTTCCTGCGCGCCGGCGGCTATTGTCGCACCAGTCTCAAAGGCTTTGACAGCCGAGAGAGTGGCCCCCAACGGAAAACCGATGACCGTACAGACCCGGACAGGGCTGTCGGCCAACAGTTCGGCGGCCAGGGCCACCCACGTGGGGTTGACACAGACGCTGGCAAATTTGTAGTGCAACGCTTCGCTGCACAGTTGGCGAATCTCCGCTTCGGTGGTGGCGGGTTTCAGAGCCGTGTGATCGATGGCTGCCGCCACATCCTCTGGGGAGAGAGGAGTACGACTGTTGCCGTTCATTCTACACATCCTTTATGTGAAAGCCCCATCCCTTTGGCCGTGGGGACACGCCGGATGTGGGCCGGAAACTGAAATTGTCCCTGTCTGAATTGTCCTCCATTTGGGCTGGTTCTGCAAGTTTCGGTAACTACTCAGGCTTCGGGTGCGACGCACTCACCACACGATCTTTGTATGAGAATGCTCTCCTGGCGAGTGCGTCGCACCTCGCGGCTACAGGTTTTGGCCCAGACCCGCCCAATAAAAAAGCCGTCGGGCAGCACCCGACGGCCTCTTTTGCCCTGCTCTGGGTCACGGCCCCTGGGCCATCACCGCATTGACATCGAGGGGTTGATGCGCCACCAGCCCCGCGCTGTCGAAAGGCCAGATGGCGAGCCAGGCCTGACCGATCACAAAGTTCTGGCCGAGTTGCCCCCAACTGCGGGTGTCGGAAGAGGCGGGCCGGTTGTCGCCCATCACATACAGATGGCCCGAATCCACAACCGTCGGCGGTTCGTCCCGCACATTGGGCATATGGTCGTAAGGTTCTTCGATCTGCTTGTCGTTGACAAATAGTTGGCCGTTGCGAATCTCCACCGTATCGCCGGGCAGCCCGATGACCCGTTTGATATAATCCTTCGTCGGGTCGTTGGGATATTTGAAGACGATCACATCCCCCCGCTCATATTCGCCCAGGCGATAGGCCAGTTTGTTGACGATCAGATACTCGCCGTCGTGGAAGTTTGGCTCCATGGACTGGCCTTCGATGCGGTAGTTCTGGATGCCGATGCGAATGATCAGAAAGATAATCACCGCCAGCCCCACCGTCTCCACCACCTCCCGCACCATCAGCCCAAACCAGTGGGGTTCGTCCTCTGCGCTCTCCCCCATCTCTGCCAAGTCCGGGATGTCGCTTTCCGCCCAGGCAGCCGATTCGGTCGCGCTGGCATCCACAATGCCGTCTGTGGTGGGCGCTACGTGCCAACCGCCCGCCTCCTCACCAGAATCTGGTGGGTCAGGAAGAACGGGAGATGTTTCCAGCGTCGGCGGCGCACTTGCGACCGCCGGGAGAGGCTGGGCCACAACGGACCGGGGCTGAACGACGATATCCAAAATATCGTCGGGGTCGTTATGGAAAAGATCGTTGTCAGAATTGTTCAAAGTACACACCTACGCTAAAAATTAAAATAAGGAGACAGATTTATCGCTTTGGAAACAAGATTTGTGACTATACAGGTGCGACGCACTCGCCAGGAGGAGTCGCATCTGCAAAATGGCTGTGGCGAGTGCGTCGCACCGGGTCCGCTGTATAGTTACCAAGATTTTTGCATCGTAGGCGCTGCTTGTAGCTGCGCAAGAGGCGAGTGCCCCTTCGGTTGACTGTGCGGTTCAAAACCGCACCTACAAAAATACCAAATTACTTCGTTGTCGGTGTATTTACACCGGCGCACAGGACTTGTACGAATTATAGCATCAGCTTTGGCGGGCAACAATCCGGCGTTTCTACGGGTATCCGTACCATTCCGTCTCTATCCGCGTTCATCAGTGACCAAAATGCTTGTCACAACGGAATCATTCGCGGCTGGGAAAATAGCCCGTTATCCCAAAAAGTTTCCCAAATATCCCAAAATTTATCCAAATTCTACCTGGGAAAAGCCAAATATCCCAAATTTTATCCCAAATAACCCAAAAGTGAGAGATGATGCGTGAGGTAAGGGCGTGGGATACCACATATCACACCCGCCACCGCAATTCGCAACTCGCAATTCGCCTCACTTCAAAATATACCGCGTCCCCCGCTTGTCGCCAATCTTCAGCAGCAGCCCTTTTTCCACCAAATCCGCCAAGTCCAGACGCAGGGATTCCGCGCCCACGTGGCTGCAAAGCTCCCGATAGTCCCGGTTGGTAATTGTGCCATTGGCCTGAACGTATTGCATCGCTTTCAACTGCCGCTCGTTCATATCCTGCTCCCACTCAGGAATGACTTTGGCCGGGTCTTTACGGTTGAAGAGTTTGACCGTAAAGCGGTGATTCTGGGCATCAAAGACCGGGGGGGGATGGCCGGCAGCCACCATATCCTCGATCATCCGGTCCACGCCCAGCCCCAATTCTTCGATGTAGCCCCACTGGTAGAGACCGTTGACGATGCGCGGGTTGCGGCTGTAGTGCTCCTCAACGATATTGTCGAGAGTGATGTAGGCGGGCAGACCGCCGGGGCTGATGACTTCCAGCCGGTCTGTGTACATACGGATTTCGATGCTGCTGCCCCGCATCCGGTAGTCCCGGTGGCAGACCGCATTGATCAGCGCCTCGCGCACCGCGAATTGAGGATACTCCAACTGCTCTTCCCGGGTCAGCCCTTTGACCACCGCCTTCTTGTCCATCTCCTCCCACACCACCCGCCAGACCCGCTCCACAATGCGCGCCAGGGGGCCGGTAATCTCCTCCCGCCGCCCATAGCCAAAGCTGCCCCCCGCACCCTGGGGGCGTTCGCCGCCAAATTTTACAAAGACGGTGCGGCTGTGGGGCAGATAGGTTTGGGGATTCTTGCCAAAGAGGAGGATGCCGCTGACTGTGGGTGTGCCGTCGCTGGTGATGGCCCCGATCTGCTCCAGCATCTGGCTGTCGGCCAGGACAGTGCCGTGGGGGTTGCGCTGCTGCCGCTTTTTGAGATATTCCTGAATGATCTCTTCGTCCAGATCCGCCTCGGTCGTGCCAGAGACCGGCTCCATCTCAAAGTCGCCCAGGGATTTGTTGGCCGCAGCCACCTGCAGGGCCGAGCCATCCATCGGGCGGTTTTCGCTGCCCGAGCGGATCAACACCCGGCCATCGGCCAGCATATGCAGATCGCTGCTGCGCTCCACCCGCAGCAGAACGACAACACCGGCGGGTGTCTCCTGGGACTGCCATTGGGTGGGCATAGGCGGACGGCAGAGAGCCAAGGCCGCCCGCAGCGCGCTGTCTGCCTCGTCCTCCATCAGCAGATCGCCCACTGTACCGTTGGCGTGCGCGCCCAGCACAAGCGTTCCCCCCTCGGCGTTGGCAAAAGCCACCAGAGCTTCGGCGATCTCTTCAGGTTGCGGCTGCGGGAGGAAAGCGATCTGCGCTCCCGGTCCCTGGCGCACCAGGGCTTTGAGTGTTGTCATTTATCGTTTAACGATTGTGTAAACTCTCTGAAGTCTTGGCTCAAAGCCATACCTCAACTAATAGTACCTGTTCAGCCACCCCACCCTAGCCCTCCCCATTCCAGGGAGGGAAGTGGATCGACTCCTCCCCCACAGTGGGGGAGGTTGGGTGGGGGTGAGCAGTTAC
>JAANMX010001587.1_pt1 | contig 25292 bp, 15 predicted proteins | sample 7279681 | NCBI WGS metagenome assembly JAANMX01 (sample SAMN14094542, study PRJNA606508) | bioreactor metagenome | isolation source: A lab-scale SPAN reactor treating ammonium-rich wastewater day 351 | place: Ireland: Galway | collected 2018-01-01
TTCACGGGACGGGGAGATCACGCTTTCAAACCTCCCGGTGCGCCTTGACCACCCCAATGATACCTCGAAAATGGGGGGTAATCGGCCGCGCCCCTAGTATACGCCCCACCCTGTGCGCTGCTTCAATGGGGCCACGCGCATTCACGCGTGGAGACGCAGGGTTCGTCCCCGGGGCGATCCACTTATGACTGCTTCAATGGGGCCACGCGCATTCACGCGTGGAGACTTGACCTCGTCGTAGGTGTGGAGCCCGCCCGCGCCGCTTCAATGGGGCCACGCGCATTCACGCGTGGAGACGCCAGTTGCCCTGCGCGTCCATCCAGCGGGGCGGGTGCTTCAATGGGGCCACGCGCATTCACGCGTGGAGACGCGCGAGCTCTGGCTCTGTGGCCGCTCCTACCCAGAGCTTCAATGGGGCCACGCGCATTCACGCGTGGAGACACAAGACTTTTTTTACTGGTGGACCCTCCGAGGATCGCTTCAATGGGGCCACGCGCATTCACGCGTGGAGACGGCCTGCCAGGGGCAGGCCCTCTGCTTTACTGGTGGGGGCTTCAATGGGGCCACGCGCATTCACGCGTGGAGACTATTTCTGCTCCGTCTCCCCCCATATATGATTAGCCGCTTCAATGGGGCCACGCGCATTCACGCGTGGAGACTCCCGATTGGCGGAGGGCGATTTCGCCGGGGAGTATGCTTCAATGGGGCCACGCGCATTCACGCGTGGAGACGATGCCGCAATGGCGATAGCAGTCTCATTCTCCGCGCTTCAATGGGGCCACGCGCATTCACGCGTGGAGACGCCCAATAAAATTAAGCACGTCATCAAGTCCAAGAGCTTCAATGGGGCCACGCGCATTCACGCGTGGAGACTAATAGCCCTCGGGGGATCTTTTATCCTGGAGTAGCGCTTCAATGGGGCCACGCGCATTCACGCGTGGAGACCCTTCACCTTCTAGAGACATCATACCAGAGGAATGTGCTTCAATGGGGCCACGCGCATTCACGCGTGGAGACTCTCGCTGCTGTCGGGCAGCAACCAGAGCCCGAGTGCTTCAATGGGGCCACGCGCATTCACGCGTGGAGACCGTGGCGATCGCGTCGAGCAGTTGAAGGCAGCAATAGCTTCAATGGGGCCACGCGCATTCACGCGTGGAGACCCCGTGCCGCGATCTCGAGGGACGCATCGCCTCCCTGCTTCAATGGGGCCACGCGCATTCACGCGTGGAGACGTGGTTGAGATCTTCGGCAAGGCGTTCCGCCTGGCCGCTTCAATGGGGCCACGCGCATTCACGCGTGGAGACACCACTCGAGCCCACGTCTCGGGCTCGATAGCATGGCTTCAATGGGGCCACGCGCATTCACGCGTGGAGACGATTGCTGGAGTTCTTTGATCGATGCTATCGGAACTTGCTTCAATGGGGCCACGCGCATTCACGCGTGGAGACGCGGACAGGTAAGGGTTCTGTGCGGGCGGCTCCTCGGCTTCAATGGGGCCACGCGCATTCACGCGTGGAGACGCAGGTAGCGCCGAATTGGGCGCTGTAGTCTGCGCCGCTTCAATGGGGCCACGCGCATTCACGCGTGGAGACGCCCGCGCTACACCGCCCGAGACCGCCAGGTGCTGGCGCTTCAATGGGGCCACGCGCATTCACGCGTGGAGACCAAGAAGTCCCCAGACCGGCGCTGGTTCCTCCGGGTGCTTCAATGGGGCCACGCGCATTCACGCGTGGAGACGCCGTGCCGTCATCGGATGCAGCATCCTCAGGCACGGCTTCAATGGGGCCACGCGCATTCACGCGTGGAGACGGGGCTCAGTGCCTCCAGGGCCTCCTGGAGGAGTGTCGCTTCAATGGGGCCACGCGCATTCACGCGTGGAGACGCCAGCGCCCGCTCCACGGCCTCGCTCAGGAGCCGAAGCTTCAATGGGGCCACGCGCATTCACGCGTGGAGACAGGTAGGTCCGGGAATTCGTGTCCTGGCTCGTCCGCCGCTTCAATGGGGCCACGCGCATTCACGCGTGGAGACTAGTTGAAACTGAGATATATGCGGTGTTCATGTCCTTGCTTCAATGGGGCCACGCGCATTCACGCGTGGAGACGGATCGGATTCCGCTTGTACTCGTCCAGGCGAGCGGCGCTTCAATGGGGCCACGCGCATTCACGCGTGGAGACGTTCGAATCCCTCAGGCTCCACTCACAAGAGTGGCGGCTTCAATGGGGCCACGCGCATTCACGCGTGGAGACGCGCGCGACCGGATGGGTCTTGACGAAGCTGACGTGGCTTCAATGGGGCCACGCGCATTCACGCGTGGAGACTTGAAAATCGATTCCAGGGGCATATAGTTTTTTTTCGCTTCAATGGGGCCACGCGCATTCACGCGTGGAGACGTGGCGGTACTATTGACGGTAGCGGAAGCGCTGGGGCTTCAATGGGGCCACGCGCATTCACGCGTGGAGACGCGCGGATCCGTGGAATGCCGCCAACCAACTTTTTTGGGCTTCAATGGGGCCACGCGCATTCACGCGTGGAGACGGATGACGTGGATCGGTCTGAGGCCGAGCTGCGGTCGCTTCAATGGGGCCACGCGCATTCACGCGTGGAGACGTGATCTCCCGCGTTCGCGCCCGCCTGTAGCTGGACGCTTCAATGGGGCCACGCGCATTCACGCGTGGAGACATCAATCTTGGCGCATGGCAGAACTGGTTCACGGAGCTTCAATGGGGCCACGCGCATTCACGCGTGGAGACCGGGGCATACCCCACGGCCATGGCGGCCTGTCGGTCGCTTCAATGGGGCCACGCGCATTCACGCGTGGAGACTTTCTTCGACGCGATACAAGCGAATATTGGGGCCCGGCTTCAATGGGGCCACGCGCATTCACGCGTGGAGACGTCCCGAATATCCCGATGGAATTTACTCTTGCATACGCTTCAATGGGGCCACGCGCATTCACGCGTGGAGACTCGGGACACTTGAGAAACTTTCCCATCTATTCCTCCGCTTCAATGGGGCCACGCGCATTCACGCGTGGAGACAATCAGTTGCATTCTACTTCTTGGCGCAGGGCAGGCCGCTTCAATGGGGCCACGCGCATTCACGCGTGGAGACGATGCTCGGGCTTATCTACGAGTCGCAGAGCGGGTTGCTTCAATGGGGCCACGCGCATTCACGCGTGGAGACCTCTTCGCTCCGCCCGAGCTTGGCCCGGTGATAGACGCTTCAATGGGGCCACGCGCATTCACGCGTGGAGACAGGGCCGAGGAGGGAGGGAGCAACAATACACATGTAAGCTTCAATGGGGCCACGCGCATTCACGCGTGGAGACCCCCAGTCGGCGTCCGATTTCGTATCGGTAGACACGGCTTCAATGGGGCCACGCGCATTCACGCGTGGAGACAAGCTGTTGACCGCCGAGATAGTTCGCGTCGGGAGCGCTTCAATGGGGCCACGCGCATTCACGCGTGGAGACTCGCCAAGCACGTCAGGGGCGGAAGTAGAATTGTCGCTTCAATGGGGCCACGCGCATTCACGCGTGGAGACTTCATCGAAGTAAAGCTCGATAACCTTGCGGATCTTGCTTCAATGGGGCCACGCGCATTCACGCGTGGAGACCCGCAGGCCAGCGTGAGCCAGTTGTTCAGGGCGAGGCTTCAATGGGGCCACGCGCATTCACGCGTGGAGACGGGCGGGCGGCCCAGGAGGGGAACAAGTTCAACCGGCTTCAATGGGGCCACGCGCATTCACGCGTGGAGACCCACTCGGGCACGAGGGGGGCCTCGGGCTCGCCGGGCTTCAATGGGGCCACGCGCATTCACGCGTGGAGACAGGTCTGGGTGTAGGCCGTCGGGCGGGCGACCGTGGGCTTCAATGGGGCCACGCGCATTCACGCGTGGAGACGTTAACACCCCCCCACCCGTTGAAGCCCATTCAACGGCTTCAATGGGGCCACGCGCATTCACGCGTGGAGACGTGTAGATTCCTGACGGGCGAACGCGAACATTTGACAGCTTCAATGGGGCCACGCGCATTCACGCGTGGAGACGCGCGGAGGAGGCGGAGGAGGCGGAGGGGCCTGCAGCTTCAATGGGGCCACGCGCATTCACGCGTGGAGACAAGCATTGCCGGGGCCAGCTCGGGATAAGCCAGCGTGCTTCAATGGGGCCACGCGCATTCACGCGTGGAGACGAGAGCAAATTAGCGCGGAGGCCAAAGGATGGATGGGCTTCAATGGGGCCACGCGCATTCACGCGTGGAGACACTGGGAGCGGTTCGGGTGGGGCACGTTCACTGAGCGGCTTCAATGGGGCCACGCGCATTCACGCGTGGAGACCTCATTATCATCCGAGGCCAGGCCATGCTCGGCCTCGCTTCAATGGGGCCACGCGCATTCACGCGTGGAGACCCAACCCCGCTGCCAAGCTCAAGAGCCTACGCCTGGCGCTTCAATGGGGCCACGCGCATTCACGCGTGGAGACCAAGTGGACGAGATTCCCCAGGACGCCAAGCGCGTCCGCTTCAATGGGGCCACGCGCATTCACGCGTGGAGACAGTATCTCACCGTCAGCCCTGACGAGATCTTTTCGGGCTTCAATGGGGCCACGCGCATTCACGCGTGGAGACGTGTTGGCAGTCGAACTGGCCCCCCCAATCGTTCTAGCTTCAATGGGGCCACGCGCATTCACGCGTGGAGACGGGCGAGGGGCGGTAGCCCCTCCTCAGACTCCTCCCGCTTCAATGGGGCCACGCGCATTCACGCGTGGAGACCTGAGGATCGACCTTAATCGCGTCCTCTGGCGCGCCGCTTCAATGGGGCCACGCGCATTCACGCGTGGAGACGTGTTCCAGCCGCAACTTCGGTCAGTAACGCTTCGGCTTCAATGGGGCCACGCGCATTCACGCGTGGAGACTCCCGTATCCGGATCGATTTCGGACAAGAAATGATCATGCTTCAATGGGGCCACGCGCATTCACGCGTGGAGACTTCAACCCGCCCGGTAACCCCGCCAAAGCAAAGGAGGCTTCAATGGGGCCACGCGCATTCACGCGTGGAGACGGCTGCCGAGTGGGACGACCCGCTCTCTGAGGACAGGCTTCAATGGGGCCACGCGCATTCACGCGTGGAGACAAGTCTATCGCGCCCCCTCTTACCACGCTCTTCATGGCTTCAATGGGGCCACGCGCATTCACGCGTGGAGACCGATGTGTTTGTGCGATGCCGCTTAGCCCGCTAGTCGGCTTCAATGGGGCCACGCGCATTCACGCGTGGAGACGTTACATTTACGATGGCATCTCGCGCTACTTTCGCGCTTCAATGGGGCCACGCGCATTCACGCGTGGAGACACGCCTAGGCCAGAACCGGGCGCACCAGAACCAGATAGCTTCAATGGGGCCACGCGCATTCACGCGTGGAGACTGCATCTCGAGCGCCCACTCCCGGGTCAGCTCCTCGGCTTCAATGGGGCCACGCGCATTCACGCGTGGAGACGGCGGCTGTTGAGGCCGGCGTGACCAAAGCAGAGTGGGCTTCAATGGGGCCACGCGCATTCACGCGTGGAGACCCGCTCCTCCTCCGCCTCCTCCACCCGCGCCAATGCGCTTCAATGGGGCCACGCGCATTCACGCGTGGAGACGCAATGGCAGGCGGCGAAAGGCTTGCAGGATGCGATGCTTCAATGGGGCCACGCGCATTCACGCGTGGAGACGAGGGGCAGGTGGCTGCCGCCCTGAACTACTTCCGGGCTTCAATGGGGCCACGCGCATTCACGCGTGGAGACAGTGGGCCGGGATGGAACAGGCCAAGCAGCGGCCTCGGCTTCAATGGGGCCACGCGCATTCACGCGTGGAGACCCCGCTCGGAAGATTCGAGACAGCACCAGCGGGGTTGGCTTCAATGGGGCCACGCGCATTCACGCGTGGAGACCGGAGTCGAGGGATCTTACGGGGATCAGATTATCCAGCTTCAATGGGGCCACGCGCATTCACGCGTGGAGACGCCGGTCAGCCATTGCGGGGATATCGTTTGCGCGCCGCTTCAATGGGGCCACGCGCATTCACGCGTGGAGACGAGCGGGTAGCCGTCCACCCGGAGCAGCCAGGCCACGCGCTTCAATGGGGCCACGCGCATTCACGCGTGGAGACTCGAGGAACTGACTGAAGCTCTGTCCGAGGAAGAGCGCTTCAATGGGGCCACGCGCATTCACGCGTGGAGACCCCTGCGGCCCCTGATCGCCTTCGGGACCTTGCGGGCGCTTCAATGGGGCCACGCGCATTCACGCGTGGAGACATGCACATGCACCGGCCACTGCCGGTTGGCCTGGTGCTTCAATGGGGCCACGCGCATTCACGCGTGGAGACATGATGCCCTGGTCGACGCCGACGCGCAGTTCCGCGCTTCAATGGGGCCACGCGCATTCACGCGTGGAGACGGCCCGGCTGGCTTTGCGGGCCTGGCCACGGCCCTGGCTTCAATGGGGCCACGCGCATTCACGCGTGGAGACTTCAGGCCTTTCTCCCGAACAGTGGACGTAGCTAAAGCTTCAATGGGGCCACGCGCATTCACGCGTGGAGACGAACTACGGGAGCTTCTGGAGGCGGTTGGGTGAGTCGCTTCAATGGGGCCACGCGCATTCACGCGTGGAGACGCTACAGCCCGACTGGATCTACCAGCCCGCCACCAACGCTTCAATGGGGCCACGCGCATTCACGCGTGGAGACAGTGTCTTTCAAGCGAACCACATGCCTGAGCTCCTGGCTTCAATGGGGCCACGCGCATTCACGCGTGGAGACGTTTGCCCAAGCCTCTTCGGCGTACTTCCAGGCGGCGCTTCAATGGGGCCACGCGCATTCACGCGTGGAGACTTTCGGGATGATTACCAATCTGCAATCATCGCCCGCGCTTCAATGGGGCCACGCGCATTCACGCGTGGAGACGACTTGGCGGAGCGATACGATTCTCTCCGCGCTGAAGCTTCAATGGGGCCACGCGCATTCACGCGTGGAGACCGCTCCCGGGCCCCGGCCGCTGGGTGTGCGCCTGCAGCTTCAATGGGGCCACGCGCATTCACGCGTGGAGACGTCGGGCCAGTCGAAGCCGTGGACCAGGTGGGCGCCGCTTCAATGGGGCCACGCGCATTCACGCGTGGAGACAGCCAGGTAGGGTCCAGAGAGCCAGAGAAGGAGAAGGCTTCAATGGGGCCACGCGCATTCACGCGTGGAGACGAATGACCGCCGTCATATCTGGCACCGACCTGAGCGCTTCAATGGGGCCACGCGCATTCACGCGTGGAGACCAGCGGCAGCTATGCGCATCCACGCAGTCCCTGGCCGCTTCAATGGGGCCACGCGCATTCACGCGTGGAGACGCCCTTGTCGCCGTCGTCTACGGTCCCCAGTTCATCGCTTCAATGGGGCCACGCGCATTCACGCGTGGAGACCTCTCAGGCGCGAGAGCGCCTCGGCTATCCTACTCAGCTTCAATGGGGCCACGCGCATTCACGCGTGGAGACAGGTATCGATATCACTCACCTCGCCTTCAACCTGATGCTTCAATGGGGCCACGCGCATTCACGCGTGGAGACATCCACCTGCGCGGTTATCGGCTTGATATTCCCCGGAGGCTTCAATGGGGCCACGCGCATTCACGCGTGGAGACTGAGCCACTCAGTTGGAACGCGTCTTTCGTCCATAGGCTTCAATGGGGCCACGCGCATTCACGCGTGGAGACAGATATCTTCAAATGGATGGAAGAAGATCCAGAATTGCTTCAATGGGGCCACGCGCATTCACGCGTGGAGACGTATCGCCCACTCCCCGCGCGGAGGGCGAGCTGCCGGCTTCAATGGGGCCACGCGCATTCACGCGTGGAGACCTACTACCACTGACGCAAGTCAATTCGTCTCTGGATGCTTCAATGGGGCCACGCGCATTCACGCGTGGAGACCGCGCTCGCGGCAATCGCTGTAACCGCGCCGGTTTGCCGAGGCACTAGCGAGCGCTCTTGCCGGCTGCCCCTCGCCAAAGCAAACCGGGCAGGTAGAAGACTTCAATTTCTAGCCAGAAAATCCTCTCAAACCGCGGCTTTCGAGCGCCGTCTGAGTCAGCCGGACGACCAACGCGCTCGCGAGAAAAGAAAAACAGGTATTCGGTTGTCAAAGAGCCTCAGAACACCTGCGGCCCCCGTTCCATGGGCCGAAACGGACGTCCTACTGATTCAAACCTCTTGTTCTTGAAGCTCTCCGTTCTTCCCAGGTCGACGATCAGAACCTGGTCCTGAACGAAGTCGATGACTCCCGCCAACTTGCGCATCATCCGGTATTTCTCCGCCTTGGACAGGGAACAAAGGAAGACCGAGTATTGGACGTGCTCACCAAAGCCTTTCATGATCCGAAACACCAGACGCAGCCGCTTGTCGTCACAGATGTCGTAGCATACCAGTTTCTCTCGTCGCATCAGCGCGTCACAAAGGCTGGGAATTCTTCGATCTCTCCCAGGAGAAATCTTGCCAGCAGTCTGGTCTGAACATACAGGATCCTCCGATAGCTGATGCGATACTCGAAGAGCGGGTGCGAGATGGCCTCTTCGAGTCGGCGCTCGTAGGCTTGGGTCACGGCCCGGCGCGCATGGGGCTTCAATGCGACTCCCAACCGCGTGATCACGAAGTCCTCCGGTCCCACGATGCCGTTGTTCAGCACCGAGAGCACGACCGAGTCGGCCACGATCGGGCGAAACTCCTCAATCAGGTCCAGTGCGAGCGAAGGGCGACCGTAGCGGTTCTGATGGTAGAAACCCTGATAAGGATCGAAGCCAGTCGACTGGGCGATCACGGTGAGGTCCTTGGTGAGCACGGCGTAGAGAAAGGACAGGAGTGCGTTGATGGGGTCCTTGGGTGGCCGGCGGTTCCGGCCATTGAAGTCGAAGTCACGGATAGTGCCGGATAATCGGGGCTTGAGCATCCCCACGAAGTGGGCGAAGTAGTGGCGCGCGGCCATCCCCTCGATGCCGAAGAGGCTGTCGAGGTCGACCGCCGACTGGGTGGCGAGCCCGAGCCGGCGTAGCTCGTCGAGCACCGACTTGTCCAGGTCGCGGCAATTCCGACGCAGCATGGTCCGGCAGTTGCGTATCTTGGCGGCCACGATTCTGCGGGCCAGGACCAGAGCGGTCTGCTTGTCCGCGGCGCAAGCGAACTGGCGCTCGCGGAGCATGACGTTTTTGTGGCCCAGACCCATGGTCATCGCGGAAAACCAGCCGCCATAGGTGAAGTAACAGATCGGAATCTCACGCTCAGTCAGAGCCCGGATCGCCTGGGTAGAAACTTGCACGTTTCCGATCACGCAGAGCTGAGAGACATCGATCAGACGAGCCGCCCCGATCTTCTCACCCTTGCTCTTGACCTCGAGTGTCTCCCCCGTGATGCCCACCGAGGTCCCCTGATGCTGCACATAGAGCGGCACGGCGTCGTCACGCAAAGGCACGAGACGCCGTGTGGAAGTCGTCTTGTCCCCGAGTCGGAACAGGTTCACCTCGTCGGGAAGGCAGATAGGTGCAAGACTGCACCCCACGCACTTGGGGCTGTGCACGAGGGGGGGAGGAATGGTCGTGCCCGCGAGCTGCGCTCTCAGACGATGAGCGCTCTCCAGGGTCTGCTCCACGAGCTCCTCGTCGAACTCCACCTTCACCCGCTGTCGCGACTCGGCGAAGTAGAGGTATCCGCGGTGGCACGCAAACCCGTTGGCGCGCAGCAAGAGCCCCTGGGCGCAGAGCTGTACTCTCTCCGGATCGTGGGCAAGGTACTCGCGCCCCTGGGGCGGCGAACCTCGCTTGTAGTCAATGGGAGTTACTCCATCCTCCGTCCCCTCCAGAAGGTCGAGCTTTGCGATCAGGCCGAGGGTCTCACAAGAGACAGTCAGAGAGCGGGTCTGAAAGTTCTCATCGACCTCGTACGGGACACGCCCCGACTCTTTGTCCACGCGGCGGTGGACGTACTGACCCTCGTGAGTGTACTCGTTCTCAGCCCACTCCCCCTGGACCCACATGAGATAGGCCAGGCGAGGGCAGTAGACGAACTCGTTGAGCACCCTGACGGGAATGAGCTCAGGAACCGGATCCCCCATAAGAGCGAAACCCTTCCCCACCCGCAGAAGGACCCCTTTACACCTGAACGCGGGCCAGGACTCCGGCGCCTCACCTGGAATGCCGGCCGATGCAAGTGTCCGCCGCCGAAGCCGAAGAGGCCCTGGAACTGGCCAGGACGGCGTTTCCCCATCTCTGCGACTGGCAGTACGAGATTCTGGACGAAGAGTCGGATTACCAGGGCTTCACGCTGTGGGGCGTCCATTCGATCCAGCTGGACAGGTATCAGGTGAGACGTTTCTTCGTCACGCTGGCCAGCTACAAGGCAGTCTGGCGAGGACACCTATCGATCGGTCAGCACGCCTTCATGTGGACCAGTGCCGACTACGGCGATGCCTACCTGGTGGACACCAGGGATTGCGCTACATTGCCGGAGGCGATTCGCAGCTTGAAGCAAGAAATCGCAGGTTTGTTTGCCGCATTCTCCGTAAGCGGGGAAGATGTCGCGAAGGCGACGCTCGCACAAGGGACGAAAGGTGCACTTCCAAAAGCCGGGGAGGGCATCGATTCTGGCTCCTGCCTCAAATGACCCCTTCTTCTGCCAGCTGCTCGAGCTGGCGCAATCGGAGCGCACTCGCGCCAAGTGGGTCTTCGTTCCCTACGCCACGCTCAAGTGGACGCTGGCCGAACGCCTGATCCAGGCCCGGCGGAGCTGGGCGAATTTCCGCTTCGCCACACCCTTTGAGGTGGCCCTGGAGGGGGCAGCGCCAAGTCTGCTGGCGCGCGGGGTCCATCCCAAACCCGAGGCGCTGGGCCCGAGCCTGGTGCACAAGCTGCTGCTCGAGCTGCCCGAGGAAAGCGCGTTCCGCCCCCTGCTCAGCCAGCCGGGCACTGCCGAGGCCCTCTGGAGCACACTCAAAGAGGTGCGGATGGCCGGCCTGACCTCGCAGGACCTCGACCTGCCCCTGCTGCGCGCCTACGAGGAGTACATCGCGCGCCACCAGCTGGCCGACCGCGCCGTCGTCTTCCAAGAGCCTTCGATGTACTGCCCTGTGCAACCCGACGACCTGATTCTCGAATTCCCTTCGGTCGTCTGGAGTCCGCTGGAGAGCCACTATCTCAGTCGCTTGCCAGGCGTGCGCAGCTGTCCGCGCGCGCCGGATCTTCCCCTCCCGAGGCGCCTGCAGGGCCTACCGCGCGAGGGAACGACCCCGTCCGGGAAGCTCACTGTGGCCGAGCTCAGCCTGTTCCGCGCCGGTCGGCGCGACGCCGAGATCGTGGAGGTGCTGCGCCGCATCCGCGGGGTGCCCCTGGACCAGGTGGAGATCGCCCTGGCCGATCCCGACGCCCTGGCCCTTCTGCGCGACAAGCTGGCCGCTTGCGACCTCCCCGCCACCTTCGAGGAAGGCCTCCCCATCGGGCTCTCACGGCCCGGTCAGGCGGTGCTCGGGATCCTCAGTTGGGTCGAGCACCGTTACTCCGCCTTCGACCTCCGCCAACTTCTGCTGGCCGACCTCCTGACCATCGGGTCGAGCCGTCTCGACTCGAGCTTCGCGGCCCACTACCTCGAGCGGGCCCGGGCGACCTGGGAGCGGGAGACCTACTCGCGCAACCTGGGCTCGCTCAAAGCCTGGCTGCTGGAGCGGCTCAGCCGAGCCGAGGAGCCGCGCCTTCAGGAGTCGCTGGCATACCAGGTGGACATGATCGACCTCCTCCTCGAGTGGATCGAGGGACTGCTCAACAGCCTGCCCGTCCACCATGACGAGGTGGACTGGTCGGCCTGGGTGCGAGGACTGCAGAGGATTCTCGAGCAGCACGTCCCCGGGGAAGAGTCGGCCCGCCTGCGGCTGCTCCGCGCCCTGGAAGAGTTGCTCCTCCTGGAAGGCCAGCGCTGGCCGGTCGAGGAGACGGTGCGCCTGCTGCGCGAGAAGCTGCAAGTCTTGACCTACGGAGCCTCGCGCGCGCTGCCCGGCCACCTCCATGTCACCCTCCCCGAGCGCCTGGGCTTGAGCGGACGCCGCGAGCTGTTCCTCCTGGGGCTGGAGGAGGGCCGCCTGCGCCTCGACCCGGTCGAAGACCCGGTGCTCTCCGACCGCGAGCGACGGGCGCTCCACCCCGCCCTGGCGCGCTCGGAGGATCGTCCGGCCGAGACGCGTTTCGCGCTTTTCGAACGGCTGGCTTGCGCGGACGGGAGGCTGACAGTGAGCTACAGCACCCGCGACATGCATACCGGGCAAGAGCAGCTTCCAACCTGGCTCTTCTTTCAGGCGGCCCGGCAGCTCCGGCCCCTGGAATCGTTCGAGCAACTCGAGGAGTGGCTGGGAGAGCCAGCGGTCTACGCAGCAGAGGAGCCATCGAGGAGCGCGGGCGAGGCGGAGTGGTGGCTGGCGCGGCGCCCAACGGACGTGTTGGCCCACTTCCCCTGGTTGGCGGCCGGAGCCGAAGCGGTGCGCGAGCGGTTGTCAGAGCGATTTACTTGTTTCGACGGGCACGCCCCCTCAGCAGCCGGACGGCTCGACCCGCGACAGACCGGTGAGCCCACGTCGGCCAGTCGTCTCGAGACCCTGGCGAGCTGCCCTTTCAAGTATTTCCTCGAGGTGGGCCTGAAGATCCGCCCTCCGGCCCTGGATCGGCCCGACCCCGACCGGTGGCTGGACGAGGCGGCGCGAGGCAAGCTATTGCACGAGGTCTTCGCGCTCTACCACCGCCGGCTGCGCGCGCAAAGGCTGCGTCCGGACGTGGACCGGGACGGCGAGGTGCTGGAGGAGCTGCTCGAGGAGCAGTTGGTCAGCCGCCGCCGGCTCCTGCCCCCGCCATCGGAGGCCATCGCGCACAACGAGACGCTGGCCCTGAGGCGCGACCTGGACCGCTTTCTGCGCCTGGAGGCCCTCAGCCCGGAGCGCGAGCCGCACGGCCTGGAGGTCGGGTTCGGTCTGCCGGAGCTCTTTGACGAGCCGCTGGCCCGCCTCGAGCCGGTGGAGATCGACCTGGGAGAGGGGATGCGCTTTCGCCTGCGCGGGCGCATCGACCGGCTGGACCGGCTCGAGGGCGGCTACGAGGTGGTCGACTACAAGACCGGACGGCGGCTCGCCAAGGAGAAGGGGGCGGTCTACCGCGGAGGCCGACAGCTCCAGCACGCCCTCTACGCCCTGGCGGCCGAGGACCTTGTGGGGGGGAGCGTGCTCGGCTCTTGCTACTACTTCCCCGTGTCCCAGGCCGAGCGGGCGCGGGTGGCACTGCCCTTCCCCGACCGCGAGCGTTTGCGCCAGTTGCTGAAAGACCTGATGGAGCCGCTCGAGACCGGCGCCTTCGTCCACACCGACCGCCTCGAGGACGACTGCCAGTATTGCGAGCTTTCGGCCGCCTGCCGCTCCAGGACCGAGCCCGTCCCGAAAGCGATGCTGGAGGATCCCCTGCTGGGATTTCGGCGGCGCTGCGGAGAGGCGCGATGAAGCCTTGTGGCGCCTGGTGCTTTGAAGGGGAACACCCGGCTTAATCGAATTGAAACACACAACGTCAGTCTGGATCGAGCGACGAGTCGCTTGGCTGATTTCTGGGAATCCTGAAAGAGCATGCAGAGGTCAACTCGTAGAAAATTGCACCAATTGGTTGACGAACTTCCGGAGAGTACGCTGGAGGTTTTGGAAACGCTCATTGAGGAATGGAGCTTTCCATCCCAAGATAGGCTCTTCCAGGCCATCGAGCAATTCCGGGCGACGCTAGAGCTGCCTGGCTCAAGAGCTGTCCAAACTCCGGACTTGGATGTCGACTGGAACCAGACGATGAAGCGTGTCAAGTTCCGTGGGGAAGAGCGCTTCCTGGCAGAGCAAAAACGCATGCAGGCTCTCGGGATCTTAGATGAAGCTGGGCGTCCGACTTCAAGACGGTTGCCCGAAGACATGAAAAGAGGTTCCAAGTCGAGCCTCGCCACGTAATGCTTGTCACGGCCCTCCATGACCGTGGTTGCCGGCCCCCCGGGAAGCGGCAAGTCAGTCCTCTTCAATGTACGGCATTTTGGCGTTGACTGGTTCAACGTAGACGATCGATGCAATGAGCTCCACGGTTCCTACCAAAGTACCCCGACGCACATTCGTCAGAGGGGGCGACTTGTGGCCCAACATGTCTTAGTGGTGATGCTGGGCTTTCGGCGGCGCTGCGGAGAGGCGCGATGAAGCTCCCCGATCAGTACGAGCGCGACCTCATCCGCTACCAGCTCGACCGCAACTTGATGGTCGAGGCCTCAGCCGGAACGGGCAAGACCCACAGCCTCTCTTCGCGCATGGTGGAGGGAGTGGCCAGCGGATGCTATCGGGTGGAGGAGATGGCCTGCGTGACCTTCACCCGCAAGGCGGCCGCCGAGCTTCGCGGTCGCCTGCAACTGGCCCTCGAGGGAGAGCTGCGGGAGTCCTCTGATGAGGCGCGCTGCTCCCGGTTGCACCAGGCTCTGGCCGACCTCGACCGGATGTTCCTGGGAACGCTGCACTCCTTCTGCGCCGGGCTGCTTCGCGAGCACCCCACCCGGGCCGGTATCTCGCCGGGCTTTCGCGAGCTGGAGGATGGCGAGGACGAGAGCCTGCGCCACCTGGTCTTCTGCCGCACTCTGGAGGAGCCGGCCGGTCATCGACTGCTCAAGGCGCTTTCCTGGATCAAGCCAGAGGAGCTGCTGGAGGCCCTGGGGACCGTGTGCAACCATCCCGACGCCTCCTTTCCGGCCATCGAGGTCGAGCTTCCGGCGCTGGTCTGGGAGCCGGTGGACGCCTTTGCTCTGGAGCTCGAGGGACTGCTGCCCGAGCCGGTGGACCCCAGAACCACCTGCAACATTCAAATCCGGGGTAGGCGGTTTCTGGATCGCTGGCGCAGCGCCAACCGCGGGAAGCTCTTCGACCTGGTGCAGCTTTTGGCCGAATGGGAGCGCACGCCCAAGATGGTGATGAAGTACTGGGCGCCGACGCGGGCGGAGCAACTGGCGGTGCGTGAGCGGGTGCTCGAGCGGGTCGAGGGTTTCCGCACGCGCGTGGTGCTCTCGTTCCTGGAGCAGTGGCGCGCCTTCCTGTACTTCGAGTGCGTTCAGTTTCTCTTGCTCGTTCGCGAGCGCTACACAGCAGAGCGCCGTCGGCGCGGGCTGGTAAGCTTCGGCGACCTGGTCACCCGCGCGGTCGAGCTGCTGCGTCACCATCCTTGCACGCGCGAGAGCCGCTACCGCTTTCTCTTTGTGGACGAGTTCCAGGATACCGACCCCCTGCAAGCCGAGGTGATCTTCTGGCTGGCCGCCGAGCCCGGCCAGGACGAGACCGACTGGACCCGTCTTCGCCTGCGCCCGGGAGCCCTGTTCGTGGTGGGCGACCCCAAGCAGTCCATCTACCGCTTCCGGAGCGCCGACATCGACACCTATAGCCTGGTGGCCGACCGGCTCGGCCCCGTGGTGCGCCTGTGCGCCTCCTTTCGCTCGCTCCCCGCGCTCTGCGACTGGAGCAACCGCGTCTTTCAGGGATTGCTGTTGGGCAGCCCCGAGCAGGCCGCCTTCTCACCGCTCACGTCCATGCGAGAGGGCGAGGGGCGAGTCTTTTCGCTCAGCGAGTCGTGCTACCGCTACCAGGACGCCGCCGCTTGCGAGGCACCCCGAATCGCCGAGTGGATCCGCGCCGCCGTGCTCAAGCGGGGCTATCGCTGGGGCGACTTCCTGGTCCTGACCGTCCGGCGCGACGACCTGAGCCACTACGCCCACGCCCTGGAGGTGCGAGGCGTGCCCGTGGAGGTGACCGGGCGCCGCTCCGAGGGCACCGAGCCCGTGGAGACTCTGCTCGAGCTCTTGACCGTGCTGGGCGACCCGCGCGACCAGGTAGCCATGGTAGGCATGCTGCGCGGCCCGCTCTTCGGGCTCGACGACGACACCCTCTTTCGCCACCGCCAGGCCGGGGGAGCCTTCACCTGGTGGGAGGGCCCGGGAGAAAGCGCAGTCAACGACGCCCTCGAGCGCCTGCGGACGATGCGCGCCTGGGTGCGCACCCTCCCTCTGGGAGCCGCCGTGGAGCGCATTCTCGAGGAGACCGGCCTGGTGGCGCGGGCCGCGTCCCGACCGGGCGGCCCCTCCGAGGCCGCCGAGCTCTACCGGGTGGCCGACCAGATCCGCCGGCTGGGGAAGACCGGTCTGCTGCTCCCCGACGCCTTGCGCGAGATTCGACTGCAGCGCGACCAGCCCCCCGCGCTCGACGTGGGCCGTAAGGACGTCGTGCGCGTGATGAACCTTCACCAGGCCAAGGGTCTCGAGGCGCGGGTCGTCTTCCTGGCCTCCCCCACCGGCGGCTCCGAGCTGCGTGCCAAGACCCGCGTGGTTCGCTCCGGGCGCGCAGCCCAGGCGTTCATGTCGATTCGCAACATGTGGCAGGTTTTCGCCCAGCCCGCCGACTGGCCTCAGCACCAACAGGCCGAGCTGAGCTACCTCGCGGCCGAGCGCACCCGCCTGTTGTATGTCGCCGCCACCCGCGCGCGAGAGCTCCTGGTCGTCAGCCGCTGGACCGGCACCCACGGCTCCGCCCGGCGGCCCTGGGCGCCGCTGGAGGCGTTCGTTTCCGAGGAGCTGGCCGAGCTCCCTCGCGTCGAGGCAGAAGTCGAGCCGGGGAGCGCCGACGGATTGGACGAGGCCCGCTGCCGCTGGAGGGCGGAGAGAGAGGCGGCCCGGCTGCCGAGTTGGAGGCGCACATCGGTGCGCGCCGAGTGCTCCGAAGGATCCCTGCACGTCTGGATTCCCCCGGCCCCACCCAACGCCGAGCGCCCCGACTCCGGCGCCATGTGGGGCGACCTGATCCACCGCCTGCTCGAGCAGGTCATGCGCAACCCTTCGCTCAGTCGCTCCGACTTGCAGCGCCTGGCCGAGTGGTATGTGCTCGACACTCCCGAGCTCGTCGACCTCATCCCCCAGGCTCTGAGGACCATCGAGAAGGTCAAGCAAAGCGAGCTTTGGACGCGCGCCCTTTCGGCCGAGCGACGCCTGGTGGAGGTTCCTTTCGGCGTGCTTGCCGAGGAAGGCAAGATGGTCTTTGGCATCCTCGACCTGGCCCTCGACACTGGCGAGGGCTGGGAGCTGGTGGACTACAAGACCGACCGCCAGAAGGTGGACGCGCTGGTGCGCCGGTATGCCGAGCAGGTGGAGAGGTACGCCCGGCACTGGGGGGAGGTGACCGGGGAGGAGGTCAGCTTCGCAGGCGTTTTTGGTGTGCGGGAGGGGCGGTTGAGTGGGGATTTAAGCGGGGGCAGGTAATCCCCAGCTCGGAGTGTTGGCCTGTCTCCGAACACTGACGAGAATTCGCGAGAGAGGAACCGTTTCTTGGCAAGTTGGAATTCCCCCCAGCCCATTCCTCTACGAACTAGCTGGGGTGTCGGGAGCCCAGGCAACTTCGTCGAGCCAACAGCAGGCCTACTGATGCGTCATAGCCCCACTGCCGGGCTGAAATTCAACTTGTGCAAGGGCGGATTGCCCACCTGGATTCGCCGGGACCGGAACGTCGCCGCGATTCCCCGCGCCTGAAGGTTGGCTCGATGCAAGTCGGGCTCGAGCAACTCCTTCAGTTGGAGGAGAGAGCGAACACAATCGGGCCCGAGTCGCCCGTCCCAGATCGGCCACGTGAAGCACGATCCCTGACTCCACCCTGTGGTGCTCAGGCCCTTCCTGCCCGGCGCGGAAGGTAAGAGGCAGAGCCCTCGATAAGCCAATAAGTTGGCCATCCAGACGGTGCGGCTCTTGTTGTCGCTGGCCGTGGGATCGCGGTCCATCAGGGCGTATCGACGATCCTCGATGGGATCCCAGCGCATTGAGAGCTTCTCGTCGCGATAGGCCCACGGCTCGAAAAGTGCAGCATGGACTCGCTCCGGGGTCACTACCCTGAGCAACTGCAAGACAGTGTCCAGGAAATACTGGTGCCCGGATCCTGTAATGAAACAGAACGGCGTGGCGCGGATCCGCTCAGATTTGTCCATCAGGCAGGCGTCGCTGCCGAAGGCCGCAAGCAGATCCAGGGTTTCGCGGTTGCCCGGACCGGAGTCTGCCAGGAACCCTTCTGCATAACCTCGGAACTCCTGAGCCTCGCAGTCAATTTTCTGGCCGAGCGCAAGCTCGGGGCGCGGGGCCGCCTCCTTCAGTGCTGCCAGCCACGCCCCTCGTTTTGCCTCGCGGGACCGCTCCAGAGGAGCAACTTCCTTGTCAAAGGCTTCCCTGCGCTCCTTCCCTCGAAGCCCGCGACTCTTGATCTCCTTGATCTGGTCGGCGACGGCCTTCCTGGCTACCTCAAACTCCTTTTGACGGTCCCTTCGCGCTTCGTCCGCTCTCTCGTCTACCACGCGGCCCTTTAAAGCCTGGCTCAACACTTCGCACAGCGCTTGTGGTGCCGCAGCGGGATGATCATAGAGGACCGGATGCCAGGTGGCGGCGGACCTCTGCCAGCCCAGCCTGGCTTCGGTGTCGCGGACCACCGCCAGGGTGCCGAGAGCAGCCAGGAACCCGAGCGGATTGGTGCCGTCGAGTCCGTCCAGCACCAGCTCAGACGCTTGCATACTCCTGCCTCCTGCTTTCTGCAATGACATTCTGGCTTCCATACCAGTCCCCCAGTCGGACGATGGCCTCGAGATAGGCAAGACCCCACCAACCGTACCGTCTCGTCAGACGCCAAAAGCGCTCGCTGACTCCCGAGTCGGCCCGATGGGTCGGCGTCAGGCCTTCCCTCGTCTCTGACTTCAGCTCTATAGAGAGGTCTCCAATTGTCCCGGAGACCTCCGGTGCCTTGGAATCGATGCAGACCGGAGCGAATGGGCGGCCGTGACCGTGATGGCTGGCGATCAAGTGCAGCACCAAGTCGCGCCACTCATTCGGGAAGGTCCCCGACCGCGAGGCCAGTTGGAGAGACAGCATTTCGTGCCGAAAATTCCCCGGCAGTCCGCAGGACTCACGGATGCCCCGGCGACGGGCCGGGGAGCTAGGTATCGAGCGGGACTTTGCCAGCGGCTCACCCGACAGGGCCGCAAGCTCGTCCCCCTGACGGAGCAGCACCTGGAACCTTCGGTCCAGTTTGCCCGCGTCGTGCCACCGGACAGCTCCTAACAGCGGCTCCAGATAATCGTCGGACAGGCAGCGGGTTGCCATCTTGGCAACGGCAGCCTCCACCGACTCGGTGTGCCTGCTCAGACTCACTTCCCCGTCGGCGGCCGAGGTTAGATCGTCATCATCGGCATACAGGTCGGTCTCGAAGACCTTCCCAGGCCGCCCGAAGAGAATGAGCCCCCCGGATGGATGCTGCTCGGCGCCCGACAATCTGACCTTACCCAGAATTTCCAGCCACCAGGACGGGGGCATGACCTCCTCGTCTGCAGGCTGGTAGGCCAGGAGGTGGCTGATCGCCTCCTGAAGCCGCTCCCTTTCCCAGGCAGGGTCTTCGGCAACCTCCAGCAAGTCCTGAAGCGGCTGGCACGCCGACCAGGGAGCCAGCACGTCGCGCTGCAGCCTGAGGCCGACCGGCATCCCCGTGGGCACCCGCGCGGGTTCCCAGAGGTCCAGCTGAGCGGCACCCAGGGCCTCGAAGACGGATACCTGCCCGACACCCTCATAACCATAGGTCGCAGGCAGGACCACAGTTTCGTTGGGGAGGATCTCCTCTGGCTCCCTGCAGACTTGCGACCTCTCGCGGCCTCGCCAGAGCAGGCAGGGCCTGCCCTTTGAAACCATGGTCGGTTCGGGGGCGGGTATTCCTTCAAGATCCTCTCCCTGGTCGACCCCTCCTGGTTGTTGGGCAAGCCAGCGTCTTAACTGGTAGAGAGGCACGGCCAGGGTCTCGCCACTGGAGGGTGGACAGAGGGCCATGGTCTCCCTCCACGTGCTCGTCTCGTCCTCCAGGAGGTCGGCGCGCCACAAGACACGGACCTCGGGCGCCCCCCGCTCCTTCCCGTGCAGGTATAGGGAAATCTCAGGCTCGGGCACCGGTTTGGGAGCTGTCTGGCAGAGGAGGTCCAGATGCGCAGGCAGCAGGATCGGCGCGTCGGGTCTGGGCGCCAGGCAGGGCGTCAGATCCTCAACGTCGGCGAGGGTCGCATCGAGGACATTGAAGCCGAAGTCCAATTCCTCGTAGTGCCCGAGAAGCTCCCAGGTGCGGGCCATGGCCTCTCCGTAGACAGGGTCAGGCCGATCCGGCTCGGTGTCCTCAGTTCTGATCAGGATGCTGGCAGGCGACAGGCCTGGCAGTCCCATCCGGTTGAGACGACCGAACCTCTGGCGCAGGGCGTCCAGGCTGGCGCACTCCGTGATCATGGCGTCGAAGCTGAAGTCAGCGCCCACCTCGATGCACTGTGTGGACACCAAGATGACCGGCTTGGAAGGGGGCTGCGGAGAGTTGGCCCGCAGATAGGGCTTCCAGTTTGCCACGACCCGATCCCGCTCGTAGGGCCGCAGTCGGCCGGTTAACAGGACGACCTCGGCACGGCCATTTCCCTGCAACAGTCCGGCGATGTCGCCGGCCGTCCGCACTCGATTGACGATCACCGCCACACGGGCCCGGCCTTGCCGGACATACTCCAAAGCCTGCTGGGCTGCTGCCTCTACCAGGGGGTCAACGGCCTTTCCGCGCTCGCTTTTCAGAAGCTTCCTTTCAACGGGTTTAGAAGCGTTCAGGCGAGCGTCCAGGGTGGGATGAGCGAGCGCGGCCTCCCTTTCGTCCCCGGGGAAGACGGAGCCGGCGGGAGTATCGGCGGGCGGCGTGGCCGACAGGACTGCAAAGGCGAAGGGGTTACGCAATGGAACCTCGGCCCAGGCTGGCGCTCTATAGCCTTCAATGGCTCGTAAAGTTTGAAAAAAAGGCACCGAGCAGTGAGCCTCATCGAGGATGATCAGGCTGTCGTTGGCCGCAAGTCCGGCGAAAATGGGCGCACTGAGCTGTCCATAGCCGTATCCGCGAAAAAGAAGGCGAGAGCCTACCTGATCTACCGTCGAGGTGATCACCGCCGGTTGCGAGGGAATCCGTCCCCAACCATCGTCGCGCAGGATTCCTCCCCGCAGCCGTGCGACCGCCAAGGGACGCTCGGTGCCGCCGATCTGGAGCAGACGCTCTGCGATCGCTTTCAGAGGGCCATGATTCGATGTGCGCAACCGGTGCGCGATTTTCTCGGCGCGATCATGGGCCTCGTCCACGACGATGCGGCGATCGACGACGAACCAGATGCGTCGTGGAGCCGTCCGCTCCCCCACGGGCCTGTCAGCCTGGGAGGCGAGGGCGAAGATGGCCGCGTCGATGCAAGCTGTTTTCCCGGCCGCAGTCGGTAGGTCCAGAATCTCGGGCCAGCGGCCGTCCTGAATTCTGTGGGCCAGGGAGTCTTGCCAGGGAAAGGGCTCGTAATCCCAGAGAGCACTGAAGAACTCGCCAAAGCTCGGCATCGGGCTCATGGGTCAATCCCCTCCCATTTCATTCAATGGACGGAAAAATCCGTATCCCCGGTAACGCCCAGCCCCCAGCAGGAGCGGACCGCAGATACGGTCATCGAAGATCAGGAGGGCGTGTGTCTGTCGCCTCAAGCTACCGTCCTTGCGCTGCAGGCGGGGGAACGCGCCTGCAGTGGGCACTCCGAGGTGGGTCGAGACCGGCAGCACCACCACCTCTGCGGGTGCAGGCAATCCGGTGCGAGCGCAGGCCTGGCGAATCATGCCGGCCACCTCCTCGAGGTATTCCTTCTTGGTGCGTCCCTTGGGATGTCGATCGTAGACTACGGGCGTCACACTGCCCCAGATCCGGGCTCCGCGAGGATGGGCGGTCCAGGTGTCAGAGCGCAGCGCGTAGGGCGGGCTAGAAGTCGTCTCCGCCCTGAGCTTCCAGACGCCAAGCCGCCCAAGCTTGAGCACGGGCACCCGCGCCAGGGACTCCAGCAAGCCACGACGATCCTCGACCGGCAGCTCGCGGGGCAGAGCGCATCCCATCCCCAGCAGCCGCCCGTCAGCGTGATCGTTGCCAACGAAGCCAAGCGGAACGAAAGCCAGATGGGCCTGCTCGAGAGGCGCGCCGGCCGGGTCGTGCCCGCTGAGGAGAGACCGGACCGAAGAGGACGAGTCGTTGCTCTGGCTACAGAGCGCCTCGCGCCAGCGCTGCGTGATGGCCAGGACCGACTGGAGGTCGAGGTGTCTGTAAGGCGCCGCCTCGGCTTCCAGCCGAAAAACCAGCATTTGGGGCGCGAAGGTGGTTCCGCGGCCAGCCGGGGGTGCGGGCGGCGCGGGTGGGGCGTAGCCCTGGTAGAAGGGAAGATTGGGTCGTAATCGCATCGGGGGGCCGTCGGCGAACTCTTCCTTCAACCTCTTTCGGGCCTCCTTCTGGAGCCGGCTGTCCGAATCGTCGGCCTCGGCCACCTTCAGGCTCGCGTAGTGCTCAACCGCGCCCGCATTGTAGCGTCGCTCCAACTCGCCGAGAGTGCCCTCGGTGGCCAAGCGCATTCGGAGGGTGGCACGCCCGTCGTCCGGGATCCAGTTGGGTGCCGACGCGTCCTCCGGCTGCGCCAGCCACATCTGCACCAGGGACATGGAGTGGCCCAACCGCGAAACCTTGGAGCAGAGGGTTTCCAACGCACTCCTGACCGGACCCTCAGGCTCTGCTTCCCAGAGCATGAATGCGGTGTCTTGGTCTAGCCAGGCGCGCGCAAAACTACGAGGCTGACGGTCCCGGGTCAGGGGCAGCGAGTGCAGCAACGCCTTCGATGGGCCCGCACGGTCATTGACCGGGACGTAATGGAGCACGACGGCTCGCGGAGTGGCTCCCGGGGCGTGCACCGCGGGTGGCCCCAGCCGCTCCAGCCAGAGCAGCGCCGCGCGCTCCTCGGGCCCGCCTTCGGAGTGGAAGTGCGCCGCGGCCAGAGCCATGAAAACCCGGCCCGGGTGCGGCGGCCACTCTACCCGATCATAGTCCCCTGGCTCTGCTGCCGCGGCAAAGCCATTGAGGTAGCGTATGCCAATCGCAAGCATCTCACTCCCCCGCTTCTTCTTTCGTGGCCTCGAGCTGGCTCAGCCGGACCAGCTTCAGCAACTCCGGCGATGGCTTTAGGACGAGAGGAGTCTCCTCCCATGGCAGGCCGGCGCTTCGAGCTGCGGCGACCGCCTGTTTGAGCAACTCCACCGCTTCGTCACCGGTTATAGAGAACTGTCTCGGAGGGGCTCCCGGTCGGTCCAGCAACTCCCATTCCATCTCCCCCTCGGGCCAGAGCAGGCAGCGGGAGCGCAGCCCGACACCCGACTCGAAGGCCAGTGTGGCCGCGCACAAGCCGAGAGCGGTCAGCACCGTGCGTGCGGCCACATCCAGCTCGGGCCTGGTGATGCCGTTCACGGGGAAGCGAAGCCTGCGCAGGGCGATGAGGGACAGTGTCGTGATCTGCTCGGCATACTCGACAGTGACTCCTGACCAGTTGTTTTCGTCAGTCTTGCGGTCACGCGTCTTGGGGAAGGGCACACTGCTGTGGTTGACCTTCGAGGGCTCGGTGGCTCCTTTCGTCTTGGCGTCGTCGGCCACCACATAGGAGCCGTCCTTCTTCGGTACCACTTTGACGGCGGAGCGGATTTCCAGCGGATCGCGCCGGACTCCCCGGAGGAGACCACCAACCTCGGCACCGATCCCGACGATCTCGGAGACCATAGAACGCTCGAACTTCGGCCCAAGCCCTCCTTTCGGGCCGGTGGAATCCCACATGCCGAAAACGAGCGCCGTGGGACACAGCTCGAACAGCGCCGTGGCGTTCAACTGACTCACATGGTTGAGGGCCTTTCCCCGCGTGGACTTGCGAAACTCCTTGCCGTCCAGGAGGCTGTCGCGCAGGATTGCGTCCGCCATGCGATGCGGGAGCTGCAAGCTGGTAACTTTCCCCACGGCGTCGGTCAGTCTGTCCTTGTCCGCCTTCTCATCCCCGGTCGGATCGTGCTCTGAGAAGTCCACCACCAGGATAGGAAGCTTGAGCTTTCCGGAGTCGACCGCGTCCTGCAGCGCCGACTCCATTCGGTTGGCCTGGCTCTGGACGCTGTCGAGCAACACGCAGTGCACGGGCTCGTCCCGCCCGGGAACGCGCCTGGACTCCTCGGCGTAGAGTGCCCCGGCAAACGTGGGCGGGAACACCTTGTCTCCCAGACCCCCGCCCGCCTGCAGGCGTCTGCGGCACCGAAAGGCCGCCGCTGAGCTGCTCACGGCGGTGCGAAGCACATCCAGAGTCAGGTTGGTTCGAGTCGTGGTTCCTGGCATAGAGATCGCCTCCCCGAATTTTGTATGGTCCAAGCCCCAGTATGGATCGGGCCGGTGACAGAGAGTGTCATCTTGACGGAGGCATGGGCTTCGGATCGATCCAGGGTTTATCCTGGCACAAGTGTCGGACCGGATCGATCTTACCGGTCTGGCGGCTCGAGTAAACGGAAGCCAGGCTGGCCGAAGAGCAGGCTGTGCGCGAGGCTAGAAGTGCGGACCTGGGACGGGCGTTGGCCCGACCTTCAAGAAATTTCTCGTCCCTCCTCGGCAGTCTCTCGTCAGTGAGACCCGACCGCCGGCACCCACCCCAAACCCGCAAAACCCGCCCATCCTGGCCCTCCAGAGCGTCTTGAGCGATTTTCCCCTCCCACACCCCTCAGAAGCCCGGCAAACACGCTCCTGACACGCCACAATAATGGCTCTACAAAGCCATTATTCACCACTGCCCGATTGGACATGCCGGCCCAACCCGGGTATACTTGAAATATGCTCTACGTGCTCGAGCCATCCCCCACGGTCGAGCCCGGTGCCCTCGAGGTGCCGGACCGGCAGACCATGCGTGGCATCGACCGGAGCATGGGCGGGCTGTTCCTGGACACCGAGATATGGAAGCTGTCCCACGCCGAGGCGCGACTGAGCCTGCGGCTGGGGGAAGCGCTGGCGCCGATGCTGCAGAAGAAGGGCTACTCGGCGCTGGGCTACTCCAACCCGGGCGACTATTGCCGCGAAGAGCTGGGCATCGGTCTGAGCACGGCCGAGCGGATGGTGCGCCTGTTTCGGCGCATGGAGAAGCTGCCGCTGGTGTGCGAGGCGTTCCTGGAAGGGGCTCTGAGCGAGTGCAAGGCGCTGCTGTTGCAGAGCTATCTGCCCGGGCTCGGCCAGGAGGCGGAGTGGGTGGGCCGGGCCAGAGAGCTGACGGTGCGCGCGCTGGAGGAAGCGCTGAAGGGCGCCGCGGTCGGGCCCGTGCCGGAGGAGCCCGA